>Ga0214919_10001336_pt1 | contig 40663 bp, 36 predicted proteins | sample LL1503_MetaG_FD_177994 | JGI IMG/M metagenome (GOLD analysis project Ga0214919, IMG submission 177994) | Freshwater microbial communities from Lake Lanier, Atlanta, Georgia, United States - LL-1503 | ecosystem: Environmental > Aquatic > Freshwater > Lake | place: USA: Georgia | collected...
CGGCGGCAAAAGATGTGTTGAACCGGATTGCAGTGCAAGTGCCAGAGGCAAAACAGATAAGTGTGTAAAGCATGGTGGCGGCAACAGATGTAATGAACCGGATTGCACTGCGAGTGCCCAAGGCAAAACTGACAAATGTGTATCCCATGGTGGCGGCAACAGATGTAATGAACCAAATTGCAGTGCAAGTGCCCGAAGCGGCACCGATAAATGTGTAGCACACGGAGGCGGATTGAGATGTAATGAACCGAATTGCAGTGCAAGTGCCAGAGATAAAACCAATAAATGCATTGCACATGGCGGCGGCAACAGATGTCCTAATTGCATTGATTGGATTGATAGTCGTAGTGGTTCATCTGCTTACGACGGCTATTGTGCAACTTGTTTCAAACGATGCTTTCCTGCGGATGCACGCAGTCAAGTTATTTATGCTCATACCAAAGAAATTATGGTAAGGAATAAAATAAATGAAAATTTTGAAGGATTTGTACATGACAAACCTCTTTATACTGGTAATTGTGATTGCACGCATCGGCGTCGCATTGACCATCGTAAGCTAATTGGCAATACTATGTTAGCAACTGAAACGGATGAATTTGCTCATCGTGGGTATGATAAAACCGATGAAGAAATTCGTTATGATGACCTGTATATGATACATAGCGGAAAATGGATATTTATTCGTTTTAATCCCGATTCCAATGTGAGTAAAGTGGACATTGATGACAAATTGGATACATTAATAGAAACAATGAAAGAATGTATTGGACGAATTGAACGGGAAGAAAATACGGAATTGGTGGAAATCATAAAATTGTATTATTAAAATGGCAGCGACCACACAAATACAAGAATTCTAATATATTATCCGTTACACCAATAGTTCGCTTACTTAGAGCAGTTACTGCCATCTTCATAACACGGCACGTTTTGCATTGTCCAGTTACCCGGAATTGCAAATGCACAACTCTTCTCAATACCTAATTGGTTCTCGCCCAGTACCAGCCTTAAAAAACCAAGTTCTCCATAGTACGATCCCCACGAATTTCTAATTATCCAGTATTGTTTGTTGATCGCCTCATCGTAGCCCCAGCCGACAACCGATATTATGTGATTAATCATTTTTAGTTGATGTGGGAGGTCTAGAACTCCGCCAGTGTAATCCACGATTTCTTCCGCATTGATACCACACGCAATCGGACCATTCTTGTAAATCTCCGCCATCATATCTGCGCTGCCTTTGACAGCACCATAGCTGGCAATCGTCGCATTCGGGTAGTGCATAATGGGGCTACATGTTCCCCCGCGATTGGTAAATGTATCACACGTTTTACAAATATTCGTCGCCGTGCATTCAAATTGCTGTTTATTATTTTTACATGCCTCTTCACTAGAATCTGAACTACACGCTTGGTAAATCATACAATCATCATATGGAATTGACCCATACTCGTGTATGGCTTTATATGTCGCCAGATGGTCTCCACCATTGCAACTACCGCCCATTTGGCAATTCAATAAAAACTGAATACTGAGGTTGATATCGGGCCAAGCGGCTTTGCGCTTAATTTTAATACGGTCAGCGAGCGAACTGATAGAGCCGTGTGCCCAGCAACTCCCACAATAAACGGGGATATGTTGATTTAGGTTCTTCGTCAAATAATTTACACCAGCTACATTGTTCCAAGCAAACGCCTTTGGCAAAGTTTCGGGAGCATGATATACTATGTATTTTTCTGCATCCAATTTCGGCACAAATTCATTGAATCTGGCAGTAATACCGAGCAGTCCGGTCAATAGCAAAAGAATGAACATTATTACATACTTAGTAGATTATTTTTTATACCAATTTTGTTATTCATTTAATGTTTAGTCGGTGTAAATTATGTGAATATACTATATTATGACGCAAGACGGTGGTGTAGTATTAAATAGTTCTCTCTACACACGCGGGGATAACCACGGCATTAAACCAATATATGACATGCTTGATTTGACCGAAACGAGAGTAACTCTACTCACCGCGAATTCATTAAATGGTATAATGTTTAAAGTAGATATAGGCGATGACATTGTATCATACCCATATTTGGATTTATTACCAGGAGCCCAGCGGTTTTCAGTAGATGTTAAGAGTTTTATCATTAAAATAGTCGTGGTATCTACACGAGAAAGTGATAGATTAGGTCCCCTTGTCTTTGGTAACTTAAATTTAGTGGGCGATCAGACAATAATCAAGAAGGAAGCAGTATCACCTGAAAACTTTAAGAAGGAATCAATAATACAAGACGGCATTTGGATCAAATCTGTGGCTGGAAGTAGACCCGCAATATGCCCATCGGTAGCGTATGCAAGTATTCTTACAGACGACGTATCAGACAAATTATTGGTGAAACTCCGAAACAAACTAGACCCACGCAACAACGATGCCAAGATTGCTATCGCTTACTTAGCCGAAACTATTTATAACAAACGAGACGAAGTTTATTATCACCATCGTAAACTAGGTATTTTATTAATGCCAACCATACCAGACGCACGTACATTCTATCAGTTTAGACACGACCATCCGAATGATCCAACCACACCAGAAATTGTTCAGGAAGTAGTTCGGGGTGTCGCTGCAAACATAATTGCGCAAATAGTAAGAACGTGTATTGAATTAAAAGTGATTCATTTAGATTTACACTCACAAAACGTTATGGTATACCTAGACGGCGACATTATGAAAAGCAAAATAATTGATTTTGGTAGAGCATCTATACTAGATTCAGGTTCTACGGATGCATATTTTAATGAAAAGGAAAAGGCTGAAATATTAGAGGAAATCGCGGACATGTACGCCGAAGTTAGTGAGATTAACATTGCCCAGAATGACCAGGAAAAGATTGATTTTATGCGCAAGACGCTGGGATATATAACTGACCTAGAAAAACACGCATATCAAAAAGCGCATTCGGGTCGCCCCGCTGGACATTATCAATCTCAATGGACCAAAAAGTACATCGATTACGACGACATTATGCTATCCGCATTTAATAAATTGCCTAGTATGATGTTAGTAAATATAGACAGAGGGGAGGGGATTTCATATTCTACCATAAACGGTAAACATCCACATAGATTAGATTTTCCACCCGATGCGGGCGGTAAACCAAAGAAATTCAATAAATCAAAGAAAGGCAATAAAACCAAGAAAGCCAATAAATCGAAGAAATCTAAAAAATCGAAGAAATCTAAAACATTATAGTCCAAGTCATTATACCAATAATTCGCTAATCGAACTGTCGTCGTCATCAGCATCCTCCTCTATTTTTCGGATACAGCATATTATGGCTCCGATTAGTACAATGGAACAGGAGATTATCCAAATGTTCTGCGAATCAATCATCGTTATATCTTTTATACAGATGATTTTTTAATAGGATTACAAGCAAGTTGTTTCAAATATCTTGGCAGTTACTCGGTACGGATCCATATTAGAACTAGGGCGTCTATCTTCAAAATAACCAAACCCGTCATTTATCGTCTTATTGCCAATACGAATAGACGCCCCACGGTCCGCTTTTCCATGAGTAAATACTGTGTAACTAGCAGTTTCGTGTTTACCCGTTAACCGCAACTTGTTGAATTCTCCATATACCTCCATATGTTCCGCGTGTTTGTCACCCAACCGTTCAATTGCCCTATATATTTCATCTATTCCGCCGTGTTCTCGCATTTTTTGGGTGGAATAATTGGTATGACATCCCGACCCGTTCCAGTCGCCGACGAGCGGCTTGGGATGATAATTTATATAAACCCCGTGTTTTTCCGAAATGCGTTCTAACAAATACCGAGCAAGCCACAAATGGTCCCCCGCTTCAATACCTTCACATATCCCAATCTGAAATTCCCACTGTCCAGGGGCAACCTCCGCATTAACGCCGCTAATGTTTAATCCAGCGGCCAAGCACGCAGCCAAGTGTTCTTCCACGATTTCTCGCCCAAATGCATTATTTGCCCCGACCGAGCAGTAGTATTGCCCCTGCTTACCGTTCTCATCAAATCCCAGCGGATAGCGTGACCGATTGTTATACATAAAATACTCCTGTTCTAGTCCAAACCAAGGGTGTTCGCTAGGTTTTTGGTCAAAGGCGTATTTTGCGTGATGCCGATGATTATTCGGCAGCGGTTCTCCGTCAGGTCTGTATGTAGAACATAGAACTAACACGTTGTTTTCCTTCCTAAATGGGTCTGCAAACACGGCGCACGGACGTAATATAACCTCGGAATTGTTGCCGTCTGCCTGTTTCGTTGAACTACCGTCATAATCCCAATCGGGGAATCCGTCATCTTTATTGTAATTAGTAAATACCCGCGTTTTTGAGCGTAACTCGTTCTCGCCGCCTATCCAAATATATTCAGCACAAAACTTATTTTCCATAATAGTATACCAACATACAAAAAATAGACCCGCATTACGCAACCGTTTCTTTCCCAATAGAAAAATTGAAGTCTGTTGTAAAATGTTGTGACGAACAACGAATAAGGAACACAGCAATGGAATATACCTTGTATTTTGATGGATGTAGTAAAGGCAATCCAGGAGAGGCGGGTGCGGGGGCAGTGATATATCAAAACGAAACCGAAATATGGTCGTCTAGTGTATATGTTGGCGCCAAAGAAACAAACAATGTGGCGGAATATACGGGTATGATACTGGGACTAACTGAGGCGGCGGGTCGAAACATAAAGAACATTTCAGTAAAAGGCGATAGTATGTTAGTAATCAAGCAAATGCGAGGAGAATACAAAGTGAATTCGTCCAACTTAAAAGAGTTGTTTGCTAGGTCAAAACGATTGGTAAGCCAATTTGAAACCATTGCATTTGACCACGTTTATCGCGATATGAATAAACGGGCGGATTCATTGTCCAATGACGGCATACTTCTGCGATGCTAAACTAAACTGGCCGCTTGGGTCCCCACAAATATTACAAAAAAAATCACAAATTCACAGTTACTGATTAGTGATACATTGTAATTTTGTAATTACAGTTGTAAATTACAAATATTTCGTGATTTTACAAAATGGGTTTTACTGCTGGTGTAATTACAAGTGTACAATTTGCTGCGAGAGTGCAGCCATTTAATATGGTATTTAGTAAAATATGCTGTATTATATATAATACTAGTGTATATGGATACATCGTGCAATAACCTTATGGATACATCGTGCAATAGTGTCAAAGCAAATTATTGTATTAAGTGTAATAAACTATTAACGGATAGTATCTTTTTTTATGGAGAATTGTGCACGTGTCCATTAAGATTAGAAATGTATAATGGATTTAATGGACGGTTTGATTGCTCGTATGTAGAGTATTTTATGGCGGATATTGGACCCACAGGACCCGCTGGACCGAACGGAGATGTGGGCCCCACTGGACCCAAGGGAGAAGTAGTATTCAATGGACCCACTGGCGCCACTGGTTACATTGGACCCATTGGACAAATTGGACCTACTGGCATGCAAGGAATTAAAGGTGACACTGGACCACAAGGAGACATTGGACCCCCTGGACCACCTGGTATGCAAGGCATTAATGGTGAAATCAGCACGCCTGGTCCCACTGGACCACAAGGAGACATAGGACCTATTGGACAAATTGGACCGCCTGGTGTGCAGGGAAATAACGGTGAAATGGGTATGCCTGGTCCGGTTGGACCGCAAGGAGATGTTGGACCTACTGGACCCACTGGTATGCCAGGTAATAACGGTGAAATCGGTATGCCCGGTCCAGTTGGACCACAAGGAGACATTGGACCCCCTGGACCACCTGGTATGCAGGGCAATAATGGTGAAATCGGACCAGTCGGACCCACGGGAGATGTCGGACCAAAGGGGGACACTGGTCCAAAAGGAGACTCGGGTAATACATTTATTACAAACGGTCTAATATATCAGACATTTATTACAGCATATAGTTTAACAGACCAAGTACTGTCAGTGGACGAACCTATTATATTTGATACACATTCTGCGTTATTTGGAGATTGCTTGCATATTGACCACTCCCCCGACATTTGGTTATGGAAACCGGGTAACTATATGGTGAGCATTGTGATATGCCCGCTTGAAAAGTGCCAGTTCTCATTTATAAAAAATACAACCACTATTATACCTGGCGGGACATTTGGTGTAAATGCTCTGTCCGCTCAGACGAGTATAACCTTTATCATGTTATTAGAAGACATTGATTTTACTAGTCAAGTGCCCATGACAGCCAACGTATTAAATGGATGTCGGATACAAGTCGTAAATACCTCATCTTTGACAGAAACGGTTACATTATATAGTTCATCCAATCCAATGCCGCAAATAACAACGTCAATTACAATAATGCGTCTCACACCATAATATTTTATTCTAATATGTATTACAATAAAACTAATTTACTCATATTGACTGCGGACTATTAGTAGTTCTCCTCGGCGTGTCAAGCGTCAGTCGGACCTATGGGACCGGTCGGACCTATGAGACCTATCGGACCTATGAGACCAGCAACGCCAATTGGACCAGTTGGACCGGTCGGACCTATTAGACCAGCAACGCCGATGGGACCAGTTGGACCTGTCGGACCAGTGTCACCAGTTAGACCAGCAACGCCGATGGGACCAGTTGGACCTGTCGGACCAGTTGCGCCAGTCGGACCATCAATGCCAATCGGACCAGTAGCACCAGCGTCGCCTGTTCGACCAGTATTGCCGATCGGACCAGTAGCGCCTAGCGGACCAGTGGCACCTATCAGACCAGTGACGCCGATTGGACCTGTCGGACCAGTTGGTCCTGTTGCTCCATCAAATCCAGCATCACCCGATGCTCCACGCGGACCAGTGTCACCTTTACTTCCAGTTGGACCAGTAGCACCAGTATCACCTGTATTGCCTTGCACGCCAGTTGGTCCTTGGCAACCATGACTTCCAGTTGGTCCAGTAGGACCAGTAGGGCCAGTATCACCTTTACACCCGACAATCCCAAGCCCATTTTTACCGTCTATTCCATCTTTACCATCTTTGCCGTCTTTGCCAGGTGGTCCAGGAGGACCCGGTGGACCAGGTATAAACCATCTTGGGTCTATAATACCACACGGTTTATCTTTATGTTCTGGGCTGGAACCCCGTTTAGATTTGGATTCAGATTTTGGTTCAGACTTTGCGTCTGGTTTAGAATTAGGCTTGGATTCAGGTTTGGATTCAGCCGTTGCCTCTGGTTTAGACCGAGAACCACGACGAGACCTGGAAGAACGAGAAGAATCAGACGAACTAGATGAACTGGAAGAACTAGATGAACTAGACGAACTAGAAGAACTAGATGATTTTGAAGAACATGCGGATTCAGCATCACTGACACACGAACTATCTAATTGCCCCTCGCACCCTCAACGCTCGGAAGAATGAGAGCGAGAGCGAGAGCGTCTGCATCTGCTGTCCTTACGGCTTCCGTGTCTACGACCACGTCTCTCATATATATTCACGTTGGCACCCTCGCTGTAATTAGGTCCGAAACCAGGTCCGTAGCCAGGTCCGTAGCCAGGTCCGTAGGGACCAACGCCGGGGTAACCGTAAGCACCGAGAAGACCCTGACCCAAAGGTCCAGAGCCCTGTCTTGCCTGTTCAAGCACCTTCAACATATTGTTGTCACTGGTTGCCTCAACGAGTCCATCACGCAGACGGTCACGGTCAAGAACATCCAACTTCTCTTTAACCGTGCAGCAGCACTCCATAACTTGTTTGCCAAGTTCCTGAGTGTTTTTAAGAGCATCGTATTTCGCCTCCGCCATCTGAGCAGAAACAAGAGCACTCAACTTCTGCTGCTCCAACTGATTGATAGAGAAGTGCTGAGCAGCCTGGGACGCCAACTCAGCCTTGGATTTCAAGATTTCTATCTGGGTCATAGCGAATTGATTGTCAGACTTGGATGCTAAGAACTGTCCCATCTTCTGCTGCTCCAACAATAAAGCAGCATACTGGGAAGAAGCCTGTGCTGCTAAATCGGACTTAGACCTCTCTACTCCAATTGCCACAGCGGCAAATCCAGCAGATAAGGCAGTTCTGGTCTCCCAAGCAGTGTCATTAATAGACTTTCCTAGAATGTTACTCATTTGAACAACTTCTCCATGTACTTCGGAAGTCGCACCATTCACCGCATTTATAATCGAGTGGCGAGTATCAGTGATTTTAGTATCCAAAAATCCCTGCGAAGTAACCGTGGTAACGCGGTTCTCGCCTGCATTGCGCTCAATAGATCCAAGTAAAGTTCCACTAGCCGCTTGGGATGCATTTACTGCATTGGCACCATTGCGCTCAATGGCAATTGCCAAATCACGGGCACTGTCAGCAGCAGCCTGACGACTGGCGGCATCCGTGACAGTGGTGGTCAAGCGTTGCTCACCAGCGACCTTCTCAATAGCGGTCATAATAGTTCCACCATTGCGTTCAACGGCACTACCAAGTAGACCAGCGTTACGCTCAATAGCGTGTCCGTTGGCATAAGTACCTTTCTCAACGGCATCACGCAGACCAAGAGTGGTCTGGTGAATATCCTTTGTTATACTGGCGTTACCAGCGGTTAAGTTACGTTCAACATTTGTGACAGCGTCGATCACCTTGGTCTCCTGATCGGGCATAAAAGCGTAAGGGGGGTAAAAGTTTTGCCATTGCTGGAATGGCGAAGTGGGTTGTCCGTTTGCACTCATTGACATATAATACCAAGACAGAAAAAATTTTCCAGACAAAATTATTTGCATTCCTAAATATTTGGCTCCATATATGGTAAGCACACAAATTAATTAATAGTAATAATTTGTAATTCACAAATGGCACAGTTGTAATACAGTAGTGCATCTTGTAATTTACTATTCATTCACTAGTCCATTTGTCGAGTGTCGCAGAATAATTTAGGCAAATTGAAAAAATATACATATTATTTATTATGAGCAGGCAAAATATCGTTGACGCAATTTGTTATGAGAACTTGTTATTGAAAACCAGATACAACGAACTGATTTTATATATTGCAAAACTGGAAATGGATATTACGAATCTAAAAAAAATAAACAGTAATGAGAACCTGGACAATACAAATCATTCAATAAACGCCCGAGAACCGACTGACTTGACGAAAGGTCCCATTATTATGGTGGATGAACCAACCATTACCTCCGCCCCCATCTTTCAAATATCAAAATACTGTTCTTCTGTAAATAATATTCCATATAATATGAACGATAAAACAGATACTATCAGTGAATTAACTATGTGAAATTTACGTCATTGAAAATTACGTTATAATCATAAAATACCAATATAAAACTAACAAATTATATTGGTATTATATATACATTGTGTATTATAAACGATGGACGATATTAAAATTACCGATGATAAGGTCATAACTTTTTATAAACGACATCCACATATTTGCATAAATGCAGTTAACCGAATGATTGTTGATTTACTTGAACACAATCAAGCGCCCGATCCGAATGACGGGTCTGCCATATTGGCACGCGTAACCGACGCCCTAGATAATATCAGTAATGCAACCAAGCAGATATTGTCCAACGTTGAAACTAGCGTGCTAGAAACCACAGCCAATGATGGAAAAATGTTCGGCAGTCTGATGGAAACGAACAATGCGACCTTGATTAGTCAGATGGTGGATACTATTCACAAAGTTCTACCCGACACGAATACGCAACATTATAACGGAATTACCAAATCATTAGATACATTTTATAAATCAATTACGAATGATAACCAGCGATTGTTGGATGTGGCTGGTTCTCATTCTATCAAAGATTATATGACCAATCTGGAAATGAAGACCACCATTATGTTGCAAAATCTACAACAACCGATTTATTCGTTTATTTCCGCCAGCGAAGACCGCATCAACAAGAACATAACTGCGACTCGCCCGACGGAAAATCCTGAAATTTACTCCAAAATGGTTGCTGATATCGGTAGTATGATTAGTAGTCATCGCGTTCCAGCCACAGTGCGTGATAATTGCGACAAACATATGTTAGGTCTTTTGACCAAAACGTTTAATAGTGCGGATATTTCGTTCAAATCACTGGGAATGGTCGGCAATACGATGCTTTTAAAACGTATGCGCAAGCCGACCGTGTATATTCAGAATTATGACAGTGAATGCAATGTCAGTTCTGACGAAACCAATCAATTTATGACTGTTATTAGCGACGACAATGTGTGTGGTGTGTTTCTATCGCAACAAAGCGGCATTTCTGGTAAAACCGATTTCCAAATTGAATTGCATAACAACAATGTCATCGTGTTTGTTCATAATGCGGATTATTCGTCTAGTAAGATAGAAGTCGCCATCAGTATCATTGACAATCTGTACAATCAACTACGCCAATTCGTAAAATCGAGCAATACCGATGAATTCACTATACCCAAAGAACTGTTAGAAAGCATCAACAACGAATACCAGATGTTTATCGCGCAAAAAACGGCGGTTATTGATGTATTCAAAGAAAGCCAGAAGAAGGTTCTCGCACAGATCGACGAAATTCGCTTCCCTTGCCTGGACAGATATTTGTCCACCAAATATTCTGCGCCAATTGTCAAATCTGGACTGAAATGTGATTTGTGTAAATCATATAATGCGAACAATTTGAAAGCATTGGCAGCGCATAAGCGTGGTTGTAGTAGAAAGCTTAATGTGCAGACGAAACGTCCGATTGCGTCGGCAGACGTTCGTAACCAAATTTGTATCACCCCCATTTCATTTGAACGTACCACTGGTAACTAAGTTCAACTATTTATTATTTTGTCATTGTATTCCAGCCATTGTATGTGTGGGCTGACGTTATATATAATTAGTGTTAAAATAGAGTTCAAGAGGGCAAGAGCGTTGATGAACGATATTTCCTTAAAACATTCCCTGACACCCTAGCTGTCAATTATTTATTCAAAGTTATACAGTATTTTATAATAACTGTTTTGTGGTAATAGTATTCAACCGTGTAAGTTGTGTAGTTGTTTATTAATTTATTACCAGTTATGGTAACAGTTTAGTTATTTTATTTGTGATATATATATTATTTATAATAATATATATACGGATGTTATTTCCAACATATGCACCAGTTTATACACCAATTGGCTTGAATGTGCCGATTGGATGGGCAGGTAATGGTTACGGATGGGTTCCACCAGTTGTGCCAGTTGTACCTATTGGATGGGCGGGTAACGGTTACGGATGGGGAGGTTATGGTCCTAGATGGGGAGGTTATGGTGCCGGATGGAGCGGTCGTGGAGACGATTGGGGTCGTGGTAGAGGATGGCGGTAATATTGTGCATAAACACATTACAATTTGAATGTATTATGTTTTATTAGTTACGGTGTATTATATTAATTACATATAGTAAATAGTGTTACCATATATGCAGTTATTTAGTGAATAAATATATTCGTATTTTATATTGTCGGTTTATATAATATAAAATGAGCGGTAGTCCTCGTGATAGCAGTGGGAACAGTCAGGGTCAGGGTAGCAGCAACAGCAACAGTCAGGGAAGCAGCAACAGCAACAGTCAGGGTAGCAGCAACAGCAACAGTCAGGGAAGCAGCAACAGCAACAGTCAGGGAAGCAGCAACAGCAACAGTCAGGGAAGCAGCAACAGCAACAGTCAGGGTAGCAGCAACAGCAACGGTCCGGGTAGCAGCAACAGCAACAGCAACGTGGTCGACTTGTCGCTTAACATCCCCGTAATAGTGAATACTCTTTCGGGAGAAACCATCGTTGGTGTCGGTTATGAAATAAAGAACGCACAAGGTAGTGATGCGTCGGGTGCAGGCGTTACCAAGACCACATTTGATACGACCCATCCAGAATTATACGATCCGGATATTCACGAGAATTTGTCCCAGAAAGTGGAAACGTATAACGATATTACAGTTGACAGTTCCGCTAACTTGTTGTTGAACGAAATCAAAATGTATGCTGGTCAATTGAAATGTTCCGATTTCCACGGAAAAGGTACGATTGATGATTACAGTGCGCTGTTTACCGCTGCATCCAGAATTGCAAACGAGACAAAACAAATGGAGTTAGATGTTGATATTAGTGGTTTTAATGACTTTGCACAAGCTGCGGATGACCTGAGTGCGCTATTCAATGGGTTCATTATCAAATTGCAGAATGTGAATATTATCACCGACATTACTTTCTTAACAAGCATTTCGGGCGCTTTGCGTAGAATAGTACACTTATCCGACATATTCGGTCGGTTTAAACAGACCGTTTTGGCTACTGCTTCCATTCAATTACCCAAATCTGCTCATGAGACGAAACTCGTGATTGACGGTGTGATGGAGGAGGTCAATTGCGCAATGAAATATATTGAGTATTTCGTATCTCCCACCGATTTATCTTTGTCCGCCGCCGCACTATCGCCCGCTGAAAAGAATATTATCGCAAAATCCGTTGAAACGATTGACAGCTGGAATACGCTATGCGAATACGGCGTGAGTATTGCGATGTCTAGCAATGTAGATATTGTTTCTATTCACAATGCAAGCAATGAGTTAAAACAATCGTCCGCGTCCCTGCGTTCTGCGTCGTCCAGATTGAGGTCAAAATTGGCTGCATTTAACATACTTTAATCATAGTATTTCTTACCTCTGGATTTCTTACCTCTGGATTTCTTACCTCTGGATTTCTTGCGAGTTCTTCCGCCAAGAATAGAACATTTCAGACCACGACACTCACTATGTACAGTTAGTTTATCAAACTCTTCCAATTTTGTATTTAATTTATCTTGTAAAATAGGTATTTGTGCAGAGCTAGTGTCCTCATCCTTTTTCCATAAGGTTAGTTCAAGCATCTCGTTACTAATTTTCTGAATTTCTTTTAGAACTTCATCATTTTTATTTTGTAAAGCGTGAATTTTTCTATTCCACAAGCCAGAAGGGTCATCGTCGCTATCCAATATAAACTTCGGTCCTCTTCCTAATACTTTATTGATAATGTCGCCTTGGGAAATCTTGGATAAATCCACACGCATTGGCATACAGCGTACAGTATCAAAACATCGGTCGTCCCATAAAGAGTCATCTCTTAAAAATCCCAATCCAGTATAACTGTAAAAAGCAGATAAATTTTTATACCCATTCACCAATTCTAACAAGCACTCCTGATTAATGCTTGGATTGGCTTTTATACAATGTAAACACGCTCCCATAAGTACACTTCCCTTTACACTATTCGGTTTAACACATATTACTTTTACACCCCATGATTTGGGGCTCTCCATACATTCGCCCTCTTCAATGATAATGACACCCACAATCGCATTGGACTTCTTTTCTAATAGTTGCGAGGGATCATCTGAACGAATTGATATTTGCGTATCAATCGCAAATAAGATGTCATAATTATTTTTCTTCGGCCTAGCATCCTCATCTTGTTCCGAATCATCCGCCGCATCTTTCGTACGCGCACCTAATGCTGACCGCATTGCCTTCTCGGTATATCCACGATAGACATTACTATCCGTAGTACAAGGATTCGCACTCCGTATCAATTTAGCCATAACTTTTTTATAATCTTCATACTGCTGCTCGTCTATCATATTATCCGCGTCATCTTCGGTGAAGCCAAAAAACCATTTATGAAATGTCTCTCGGTTATGTAATTTATAATTTGATAATAAACGAGAGACGAGGTTACTATATTCTTCTATTTCCGTCTCCCTGAATAGCGACATTCTTATTATATAATAAATAGAAAATATTATATAATAGTTCTAAACGGTACCTAACTATATGTATATTTTTTCGCAATATATAATATAAATGTCTTCGCCTGACGAAATGATGATAGCCCCAATGGAAGAAAGTATGCCACTAATGGAAAGTGTAGGTGGTTCTTCTCTACGAAAGCCATGCATCAAGGGAAAGCGCCGTAACCCCAAGACAAAACGTTGCAGAAAAGTGTGTGTAAAGGGAACTCACCGCAACCCCAAGACAAAGCGTTGCAGAAAAACTTGCATTTCTGGATTTACGCGAAGTCGCAAACTAAAAAGATGCGTAAAAAATTGAAATGATTTAAACCAATAAGATGTGTCATAAATATCTTATTGAATATGAGTGAAATGGATTCTACTATTAACCGCCTGCTGCCCCTCCTCTATGCAAACCTTGCGCATAACACGTGCGACGAGAATGTTATACCCGAACCTGCGTCGGAACCCGCTGGTCTATTTGACCGAATGATGCGTGAAGACGAATGCGACGATGAGGACGAAGCTGACGAGGACGGCGCACGTACGGTGACAATTGATGCAGATGATAATTTACACATCACCATTGACGGCGAGACTGGCGCAATGACATTTTCCGAGCCACTCTCGGATATGAATTATATGTGTTCAGTCAGTGGGGGCGAATTATTGTCCAGAATATCCGAATTATCTATGGAAATTCATCACGATGATTTGTATACGGGGGATTATGTGCGTCTATATGAACTATTGACCAACCTTGTAACAAATTTGTAACAAAAATCGTAAAAAACCTCAAAAAATCGTAAAAAATTGAAACATATTTTCACATATAATTAATTGCATCAAGTTCTAACTATTACAGTTTATACAATCATTTACAATGTCCTCATCTCCCGTTACTCAAATTGAACAGGTTGTGATTGCCGACAAGGCAATCAAGACCCGCCAGCCAACACTTCCCGACAAGTATGGCAAGTTCATCCAGTTTGCGTATTATATGATGGAAAATGTGCTCGGCAACGAATTTCAGATGGACAAGGAAGTCTATTTGGAGAAGATTAAGTTGTTCGGAAACGTTGGCGAGCAACAAGGTTTGGTTCAAGGATTCTTGAACAGCGCAAAGGATACTAAAAAGACGATCAAGAAGGTCGTTTCTGACAGAAAGAAGGCGGAAGCCAAGGCAAACAAGCCCCCTAGACAGTCTCGCGCAAAGGCTGTGACTGGGGACGGCGAACCCAAGCGCTCTCGCAAGAAGGCAACCAAGGCAGTTGCTAATGCACAGGACGAGTTACTAAACGATTTAGTGCAACTCGCCCGTGCCGAACCAGTCGTCGCTGCGCCAGTTGTTGCTGCTGCTGCCGAGCCAGTCAAGACGCCCGAGAAGGAAAAGCCTGCCAAGGCGCCCAAGAAGTCTGCCAAGAAAACAGTTGTTGCCGAAGAAACTGCCTAATAATTGCCAAAACATAAAAATCAACAATAAAAATGGTGTACATAAAAACCCATTTTTATTGTATGTGGTGGTCTTGGTAAAGTGTCCCAATGCGGCTTGGTAATTGGGTCCCACTATGGTCTGGGGGGATCAACTTTGTAACATTTTTTGTTACAAATTTCGTATTTTTTGTAAAAAATTGAAAGCTTTATTTACCAATAATTAATTGCATCAAGTTCTAACTATTACAGTTTATACAATCAATCATCTACAATGTCCTCATCTCCCGTTACTCAAATTGAACAGGTTGTGGTCGCCAAGACCCGCCAACCAACACTGCCCGACAAGTATGGCAAGTTCATCCAGTTTGCGTATTATATGATGGAAAATGTGCTCGGCAACGAATTTCAGATGGACAAGGAAGTCTATTTGGAGAAGATTAAGCTCTTCGGAAACGTCGGCGAGCAACAAGTTTTGGTTCAAGGATTCTTGGACAGCGCAAAGGAGACTAAAAAGACGATCAAGAAGGTCATTTCCGACAGAAAGAAGGCGGAAGCCAAGGCGAACAAGCCTCCCAGACCATCCCGTGCAAAGGCTGTGAATGCCGACAAGCCTTCTCGCAAGAAGGCAACCAAGGCAGTTGCCAATGCACAAGATGAGTTGTTAAACGATTTGGTTCAACTCGCTCGCACCGAGCCAGTTGTTGTTCCAGTCGTCTCATCCGAGCAAGCCAAGTCACCCGAGAAGGTGGCTGCACCAGTCGAGCCAGTCAAGACTCCTGAAAAAGAAAAGACGGTCAAGACTCCCAAGGCGCCCAAGAAGGCAGCCAAGTCAACCGTTGTTGCCGTAGACCCTGCTTAATCATTGCCAAAATATAAAACATAAAAATCAACAAAAAATGGTGTATATAAAAACCCATTTTTTATTGTTGTGTGGTCTTGTAAAGTGTCCCGCTGTGGTCTGGGTGAATTGTCCCATTAAGGTCCATTTGGTGGGACCACGCCATGGTCGGGGTAACATTTTTGTTACAAATCTCGTATTTTTTCGTAAAAAATTGAAAGCTTTATTTACAACTAATTAATTGCATCAACGTTCAAACAGTATTAATCTACAATCAACAATGTCCTCATCTCCCGTTACTCAAACGAATCAGGTTGTGGTTGCCGACAAGGCTACCAAGACTCGCCAGCCAACACTTCCCGACAAGTATGGCAAGTTCATTCAGTTTGCGTATTATATGATGGAAAATGTGCTCGGTGACGAGTTTCAGATGGATAAGGCGGCTTTCTTGGAGAAGATTGCGCTATTTGGCTCTGTCGGTGAGCAACAAGTTTTAGTTCAAGGGTTCCTTAATGGAGCAAAGGATAACAAAAAGACCATCAAGAAGGTCATTTCCGACAAAAAGAAGGCCGAAGCCAAGGCAAACAAGCCCGCCAGAAAGTCGCGCGCAAAGGTCGCTGCTACCGCAGCAGAGGATGGCACTGCTACCGAAGCCACTCCTGCGCCAAAGCGCAGCCGCAAGACTACCAAGACGGTAGTACAAACCGCCAACGACCAGCTATTGGACGATCTCGTTCAAATTGCAGCTGAACAGACACAGCCCGCTGTCGTTCAAGAGCCTGTGATTGAGCTGGTTCCCGAGCCCGTAGTCGATGTTGTGGCAGTAGTTGTGGAGGAGAAGAAGCCCAAGAAGAAGGCCGCCGCCAAGAAGCCCGCTGCTGAACCTGTCGCATCATCAGATGCGCCGCTCAACATTACTAATGAACTAGTTCCCGAGACATTCATTGCAACTGAAATAGAGACGCAGATTAAGGAAAAGGCTGCCCCCAAGCGCAAGGCACAGCCAAAGAAGGCGGCTGCCGCAAAGACTGATGCGCACAACACGCCCATCTTGGAGGATGTCGTCATTTCAGGCACTGACATTGAAGTGTCACCAATCACCGTTGATGGAAAGACCTACTTTATGGACGAAATGTCTAATCTATACGCTCATCCAATCCCCTCTGCCAGCTCTATTGGAAAATACAATCCTCTTACTCGCAAAATTACCCACAACTAAACACAAACAAAAATCATTCTATTGCCAAAAATTCATTCTATTGCCAAAAACACTTATTTTGTAACCTATAACTACCCCTTTTTTACTGTGTCTGATTATTTCTGAATTCGCATTTCAACCGCTGATAAAATAATAATTAATTAACAAAAATACGGTGTGCATTCACTACAAATTATTTTATTATAACATACCAATTCTATTTTTTTTGTTGCCAAACTTTGTACGCATCTTTGAATTAAATCCAACGCATTAATCTGGTGCCATTCGCTGTCCACTGGTTCATCTCTATATATTTTAAATCCGCAAATCGTGCTATTTTTGTCATCGAGATAAACAACATCCGTTTCCATATCCAGCTTAACCGATTTTGTTTCATCATAATTCGGCAGTTCCAGTTTACATCTTTTTTTGCATCCTTTGCATTTTCTAAAAACATCAACCCTATTTTGTTCAAGCAATATTTGTAAATGCATTTTAGCGTCGTTTAACACTTGGTCTTGCGTTGGGTTTCTGAAATAATCGCAGCCCATTGTATTTTTATGAACGAAACTTTGAAATCGTTTTTCACCTTTTCTTAATATCAAATCAGATTCACAACCAATACACTTGTATTTGTTTGATTTGTCTACAACGATAATATTTTCGTATTTACTTGTCGCCTTGTTAATTACACCTAATATATAGTTCATTTGTTTAGTTTGTTATGACGTTTTGCTTTTATTATATTTATTTACATCTTTGAACAATTACGTTCGCACAAAATATAATAAAAAATGGGTAATGTGTTATTTGATTAGATGAGTTTATTTGCGAGACTTACGGCTCTTGCTATTCTTGCGGGTCTTACGACTTCCACCCATTGACGCACGACGCTTCTTGGCCTCCTTCTCCGCAAGACGGAGAGAACGACGAAGCGGCGGAGCAGACTTCTTCGGCGGAGACGCCTTTTTAGCAGCATACTTGCCCCTCGAGTGCCACCAATCATCGTGTTCGCTCGGGGTCATACCATTAAGCCCACCATAGACTCTAATCTTTTTACCGTTTTTATCCACGTACTCTTCATACCCTCTAACCGCCGCTCTAACCGATTTAGCGGCCTTCTTAACACTTGAATAAGCTGCACCTGCACCTGCCATCGGTTCCTCGATTTCTTCCATACGTTCCTTGATTTCTTCCATCATTATGAAATATACCGATATTATATTTTTAGTTATTGGATACCCGTTATTTTACCTAAATACACGGTCGTGTTTTGTGACTATGTTAAACTGTTAATTTTTGATGGTTTTATGGTAAATAATTATTGTCAAGGTTCTCCTTACTCTTGAAAATAATTGGTATTATAAGAACAAATAATTTAGTATCATTGTACAACAACACATCAAATAGTCAATGCAGATGACTTATCTACGTGAACCTCTTTGAGAACATTCTTAATGATTTTCTCTTCAAATTTGAGGTCTTCTTCTTTGCCGTAACCTCCCAATGCCGACTTGTGGTACTGGAAGTAATCCTCACATACATCGGTACCAATCTGTTCCACTGCAGGTTTGTTATCGCTATACCATCTCCATAATTCCTTCATGTTCTTCTTGGCGACGCCCCGAACGGCTTTTCTCATTTTTGTCTTATCAGCGTCATCCTTCTCCCATTTGTCTGCATTCTTGATATAAATAGTTTCCCGTTTCAAATCGGTACAATGCAAAGGTCTGGTATGCATCTCCATATCTCGGAAGCGGTGGGCCATAACGGTAGAAATGCCTTCCACGAAACCGACCTGCCCAGTGTGAATAAACTCGTCACGGGTGACTTCAATGGAATTGATGAAATCATCCATACTGATAGCATCCTTGCAGGTTTCATTCAAAAACACATTGAGATTGAACTTGTTATTGCTATTCGTCATATTGTGACAGTTTGTATTGGTGTTGCCGATTTTACCATCTTTGACAGCTTCTAACAATTGAAGCTGTTGTTCGGCCATTTGATTGTGTTGTTCCGCCAATTGCTTGGATTGCTCTAACATAATTGATTTGAATTCTTGGTTCTGTTTTAGCAATTCAATAACAAGTGCGGCATCAAACTGTGGCACATTGTCCGCCATATTTGTGGGCTTATCCACATCTAGCTGTATTGTTTCAGTATCTGGTTTGCTGCAATTCTTCTTGTGACGATAATAGCTTGGGCGATGCTTGTATGTACTACCACAATGACACGTGAATAGCTTTGGTATAGCATTGTCGCCGCTTAATATAGCATTATGTTTAATGGTAAGGCAATGTTTTGTAAAGTCGTGTTTATTGCTGCATATATAGTCACACGTTTTACATTCAAATTTATTAACGACTTTTTGTGATAAATTGGATAGCATTCGTATAACATATAATGCTACTATAATTCTCTCTAAACCCTTTGCCGCATAAAACACTTAAAAAAGTATGCAGCCAACATTTTTACCGAAAAAACAAAATTTAGAGCATTATGCTCACAACGTGTTTTTCGGAGGGTCTTTTCACAAACTTCATCGACCCTTTTGAAAAATGGACATTTATTTTTGTCCATTTTTACAGAGCGATGCCATTTCTTTTCTGGACTTTTATAAAGAGTGAATAGAGTAGTATGATAAAAGCCCCCCCCGAAAAGTGGGACAGAACCGTCACAATACAACTTACAAAATTCGCCCGCAATCATAGAATAATTAGATTCTTACCATTGGAAGTAACATATTGAGAACTGTAATTTACAGTAAAGCCAATGTCCTGCAATAATCCAAGAGTGATCGGCGTAAGGTAATTATATTTATCCAAAAACCCCGTCATAATTTCGTTTACAATCACTGGATATGGTGTACCGTCAATCACGCGATATTCATTACTTTTATCTTGATTTAGTCCTTCTTCCAAATGGGATCCCGCGGTACCATCTCCGAAGTCGTCTTCAATGGGCAAATAGCGTATATTTGTGATATCTTTCTGATTGCTCTGTAAGACATTTCGGTATTGTTCAATTCCATTCGGTCCGATATACACATTCGGCGGTTCCTCTGTTTTACCCAAAATATATTTGTAAGATTGAGAACTTCCTCCGACAAGACCCATAGTATGCAAAAATTCATGCAGAATAATGGATACATTCATATCAAACTTGATATCATTTAATTCGTTGGTTTTACCGAAGTTATTGGAATTTAACCATATCATACGTGTCTGCCAAGATGCCATTCCGTATGTTTTTGGGTCCATATCCTCTTCAATTACTACGGTGATATTATACGGAATGGTCTTGTTCGTAGTTACAATCGTATCGTTTAATATATGCATAACTATTTTCACGGACGATTCAATGCGAGGATCGGTGTAATGAATACTGAAAAACAGATTATTTTCGGTATGTGATTGCATAATGAATGAACTATTATAGTATACTATTAACAAGAGAAAATATATAATGTCAGGTTCTCAATAGTACACTATTATTCTCTCTGTATAATATAAATGACAGATTACGTTGTATGTGTGCCGAGTTATAAACGAGCAGAAACATGCAATGAGAAGACATTAAAAATGTTAAAAAATAACAAGATATCCGCCAGTAAAATTTACGTTTATGTAGCAAACGACGAAGAATATAAGGAATACTCGGAGAAGTTGGACAAGAAGTTATATCACAAACTCGTGGTAGGAATTAAAGGACTTGTGCCGCAGAGACAGTTCATAATGGAGCAATGGAAGGAAGGACAGCACATCGTATTCTTTGACGATGATGTGGAATCCATTGATTTAAGTATTTCAAAATTATTCAAGGGCAAGACTCTGGACCACTTTTTCAAATATGCATTCAAGGAATGCAAGACGAACAAGTCGTCCATTTGGGGCGTGTATCCTGTATTTAATCCATTTTTCCGAGAAGCCAGAGATGAAATGTCTACGTGTCTCAACTATATAGTGGGAGCCTTTTATGGAATAATAAGCCGCCCGAATTTAAAGAGTATTCAGTTGACAATCACCAAAGAAAACGGACAAAAGGAGGATGTTGAACGCACCATCAAATACTTTATTGAAGATGGAATCGTATTACGGTTTAATCGTGTGGGATTTGTGACGAAATACTACGGCAAATCGGGTGGTCTGGGTACATTTGAAGACCGATTGAAGCCAATGTTGGAGGCGTCTAATAAAATAAAGGCTGCATATCCCGATTACGGCAATATTTCCACAAAGAAGACGGGTATGACGGAATTCAAGTTGAAGAAAATCCCCGCGACTACAACTACTGACGAGAAGAGTAAGAGCGCGACGCAGTCCAAGCCCAAGCCAAAACAAGCCCGTAATAAAACTCAAAAGAAAAAGTAAGTATTTCAACACCATTTGTTATTTCATTTCAAAAATAACAAATGCTTATTACTTCGGTTTGCGCAGATTCTTCATCGTCGCATTATGCTTATCATACATACGTTTTGTTTTGTTCTTTGTACGCAACCAAACATTTTTTCGCAAATAACAAACAATAGATAAACGGGTAGTGTCTTCGGTTTTCTTATTTATGGGCAAATTGCCGTGTGGTTGGTGAACATCCATAAACAAAACGTCACCGCCGCGAACATTCACACCAATTCCGTATTGAGGGAAACAAGTTTCGCCGCCAGTGTATTTGCCGTGTTCAATTACTGCCAAATTGCCGAATCCTTCTATATCGTCGCCCTTATCACAATGGATTGTGGTGCGGAAGTTTATATTAGTGGTAATAGTAGTAAATGCGGTCCCGGGTATTTTAAAATGGGTCTGATTCGCCTTCTTTCGCTGGGCTTTATAATGTTCGGGTGTCAATTTCTTATACAATTTGTCAATTTCCTGTATGAGGGGGATCGTTTTCTTGTATTTCTCGGGGTAGTCTTGGTTAAATCTGCATTCTCTTACGTCGACAATAGGTTTAATGCCACTGTTGCGAAAGATTACTTTCTGCGAGGGCGACCATCTATCAAAATAACCAAATATGTTCGACATTACCTTTGGATTATCATATACATTACGCTTATCACTACCAGTTGCATTCCCGCGATTGCTTGAAATAAGCTTGGCGAAATCTATTATATTGTCGTAAAACATCTCGGATTTCTCTTGTGGGATTACCTTTTTTCTAAATCGCAATAGTAACTTACCGTCTTCTGTGTAAACGTCCGCATCGTCCTCAATTACGTCTTTAATATCCGACTTCTCTACGTATGTATTCATTTTGTTAGTCATAATGGTATCGTCATAGTTTTTACTAACGTGATACACTGGTATTCCATCAACGGTTTCTTTCTTAATAATCATTGTTCTTATACAATAGTGATAAAAAAAATACCGGCATAATGTAAATGGTGAGTCACGAGACAATCGCACGATTACTGATTATATCTTGTTTAACCGGATTTGCCGGGGATGCTGCATTGCAATATTTGAGCACATTTATGGGCGGAGAGACTGGGTGGGGCTTAAAAGAGTATTTTCGGCAACATGGTAAGGCGGAATCGCTATTTATAGCGGGTGGTATGATGACCCTTTTCTATATCATATATTTTGTAATTCTGGGTCTGCCACTCAATTGGTATTATTTGGCGATATACGGAGTTGTATTAGACTTGTTATTTAGAGCTACTATGATTTTCCCCAGCTTAAAAGGGTATTATAACCATTTGAACTACTTCTGGTCGGGATTCTGGGGAGCTTTACCAATGCTCATGCCATACGGTATTATGTTGATGATTGATAAATTAAGTATGAAATAAATTGGTAGTAAAATGATATAAACCGTTTCGTGTGTTTTATAGAAATGGAGAACATTGTTATGACCGAGGTTCCCACCAATCCTGTCCCTGCTCCCGCACCCACACTAGAAGCACAACTTGTAAATACTCCCATCACAGACGAAAATGTTGCATTGAATGTACTTGTCGGATTTATCGGCGTAGCTCAACGTAGGGGAGTTTTCAATCTGCAAGAATCGGCAAAAATTTGGGAGTCTATACAGCGATTTTCTCAGCCACCTAAGTAATCTAGTTACCTTTGAAAATTTAAAACGCTGGTAGTGGAAACAAATATAATAAAAATTATATAAATATTTTTTATTATATATAAGTAACATAATATGGACAAAGATGCAAAAATAAATGAATTAGAAGAAAAGATTTCCAAGTTAGAAGAGGAATTACAAGCAACCAAAGAGCATCTCAAAAAATATACAGCACCGGCAAGTAGTAAAATGTATTATGAGAAACACAAGGAAGAACAAAAGCAGCGTGTTAGGGAATATCAACAACGAACAAATTATAAAAGTGATTACAAACCTACGCCAGAACAAAAAAAAGAATATAACAGACGTGAATATTTGAAAAGAAAGGAGAAACTCAAAAACGAAATGGAAGAAAAAACGAATGGTGAAAATATTTAGGAATATTATTAATAAATAAAATTACTTAAATAAAAATATTTAGTAAATATATAGAATGGAGAAAACTAAAATGATAGATGCTTTTCCAGAGGTACGCTCCATAGACAACACTGTATTAAATACATCTAATTGTCTTCCGTGTGGTAAACCACGGAAAAGAGTATTATGTATTCACGCCGGTTGCAAAAAGCAACCAACATTTAATATAGCAGGTGAAACAAAAAGGTTGTATTGTTCTTCCCACAAACTAGATGAAATGATTAACGTAATAGGCAACACGTGTCTTCATCCCGCTTGTAAAACTAGACCATCTTATAACAAAGAAGGTGAAAGAAAACCCGTGTATTGTTTTGCACACAAAATGCCTGAAATGGTAGATGTTAGAAATAAAACTTGTGTTCACCCAGACTGTAAATCTAGACCAAATTATAATCATGCAGGCGAAACAAAACCATTATATTGTTCAGAACATAAACTAGATGAAATGATGGATGTAACACATAAAACCTGTCTGCATCCAGGGTGTAATACGAGATCATCTTACAACAAAGAAGGTGAAACAAAACCATTATATTGTTCAACTCACAAAATGGAAGATATGATTAATGTTAACAGAACGTGTATTAGTCCAGACTGCAAAAAGCAACCAAATTATAATAACCACGGCGAAATAAAAGGATTGTATTGTGCAGAACATAAACTGCCTGAAATGGTGAATGTTAAAAATAAAACCTGCACGCATGAAGATTGTAAAAAGCAACCATCTTATAACAAAGAAGGCGAACAAACAGCATTGTATTGTTTAACACATAAAAAAAATGGAATGGTGAATGTGAAAATTAAAACGTGTAAAACATATTTGTGTTCAACTCGTTTCCAAGAAAAATATGATGGGTATTGCCGATTTTGTTATATGAACCTATTTCCAGACAAACCAGTATCACGCAATTATAAAACCAAAGAATATTCAGTAGTTGAATACGTAAAATCAAAATATCCAACATTAACTTGGATTGCAGATAAGATTATAAATGGCGGTTGCTCCAAACGACGACCAGATTTATTATTGGATTTAGGATACCAAATCGTCATAGTAGAAGTGGACGAAAACAAGCACACTAATTATGATTGTAGTTGTGAAAACAAACGAATAATGGAATTGTCACAAGATTTGGGACACCGACCGATAGTATTTATTCGGTTCAATCCAGACGATTATAACAAAAATGGTAATACCATAACATCGTGTTGGGGGATAGACAAAAAAGGCATTTGTGTAGTAAAAAAAACAAAAAAGGATGAATGGGTTCTCCGATTAAGTGCATTAGAAGAAAGTATAAACTATTGGATAGACCCAGTAAATAAAACAGATAAAACGATTGAAACAATCCAATTATTTTATGATGTGTAATCAGACAAGTTCAAAATACATAATAACGTAAATGCTATTATTATGTATAAATACACCTTTATCCTAAGATATTATGACAATCCGCTAGAAATTCTTCTTCTGATTTTGGTATAATTTCAGCGTATTTTCCAATCAAAAGTTGAGTCATAATATAGTTCAAATCTTCCATACTGGCGTCTAAACGAAGCACGTCGCCTGTTTTTATATTGAATATTTTGAAAACCTTTACAGGTGTTTCGCAATGTTCATTATATCGCATATTCCATAGCCATGCATATGCAATGACTTGAACGAGATGTTCAATTGTGATTTCTGAGGTGCACTTCAATTCCCAAACAACGGATTCCGTAATCAAATCCACCCGAGCAGTGAACCGAAATTGCCGAACAGAACCAAATATACCGCTTAAAAACTTGTCAATATTTTTATGAGGTTCATCCTCAGATTCGTGAATAATGGTATTTTCAACTTGCGGCATCTGATTCTGGCAATCGGGTCCAACAACTGCCCGCAACCGTTCTTTGCATGCAATAACCATTTCTTCGGTTAGCCAATTATATTCGTCTCTATCAATCTGTTTTAATTTGAAATACAACAATTCCTGAGCAGCAATACTGACATTTGCAATATACAAATAATCTTCAATTGTTTCAATGCGTTTGGGTAAGTCATTCACAATTTGTTTTAGATAAATATGGTCATTTGACCGCATGTTCTCAATACTATTATGAATGATATCAAATAATATGTTTTGATTTGTTAAGTTCTCAATGTTCTCATCAGTCTTATCAACCGCCCATAAATCTTTGAGATAATCGTAATACATACACGGAATAGCAATGCCATTTAAGTCACTGACCTCTTCAAAAAACCCCTTTTTGGTTTCAATCACCGTTGGTATATCCAAAACGATCGTATTATCGCTTTCCTTGACAAAAATCCGATCAATAATAGGTGAAATGTTCTCAATAACTGATTCCGAAATGAACCGAACAAGTTCGGTCGGCGTAATGATATGTTTTTTGATTAGATTGACAAACTGTTCATCTGCTTCGTCATCGTCCGGAAAAATACTCTGATGGTTACCTTTAAACGTGATGTAATCACACTGTTTCATTTCAATATGGTTCATTTTGAGGAAATCCAACGGTCTGTTATTTGAATATCCAGCGGTTTCTAATAGATATAGTCCGTGTGTCGCCCGCGTAGCGGCAACATAGAGCGTGTTTGGGCATATGTCGCGCGGCAATCCACGTGCATAATACTTCAAATACGAATTATCAAACCCGACAACGAAGACATATTTGCGTTGACGTCCCTTCACACAATGAAATGTAGAGAACACGATTTTGCCGTCAATTACTCGTTCGTCCAATTTTTCGTTATCAAGCATAGGGACGTGACAAGGTATATCCTTTTCCACTAGCGTGTTCTCCAAATTGCGAATATTACTGTTACTGCCTTTTACCGAGTTACCCAAAACGAATATTTCGCAAGGTTTAACGCCTTGTTCCATTAGCTTGGTAATCTCGGCAAAGACAACTTTACACAAATTGTAACGAGAATTGCGTATATAGACGACATTCTCCGCATCCCGACAAGCATCCATTCTGGGTTCCCCCAACATTACATTATTGACAAACGATCGCATCTGATTTGTTATGCGAAAAGACATCTTCATAGTACATTTTTTAAATACATTGGTTCTCAATAGTACAAAATTAGACCAGATAATATCCGCCAATGTAAGAAATCGGATGTCCGCACCTTTGAATTCATACAACCCTTGCATATAATCTCCCAAAATGAGCAATTGGACTGGTTTATTATAATCTTTAACGAATTTCACCATCAATTGAAAGTATAATAACGTCATATCTTGGCATTCGTCGAGAACCAGCAAATCAAAATCGGCAATGGTCTCTTTCGGAACGGTATCTTTGAACAATAGTCGGCGGATTTCGGTGTCGGTATATCCAGTGGACAAATAATAGCGTTTTGCAAGACTATGATAGGTATGAACATTGATATTGGTGAGTTCCTGTTTTAAGATGGTCTCTTTCACATCTTTACGTAATGATGCATTATATGTCAATTGTAATATTCGTTTGTCGGGAAGTTCTCTTGCAATGGACAAAATGAGGGTAGTTTTACCCGTTCCCGCAACGGCATCCACCATTACGTTGTGTCCGCCACGAACTTCGTCTAATATATGTTGTTGTTCTTGACTTAAAATCATGATTTGTTTATTTATATTGAGAACCTGCGCTATTATAGTATACAAGGTTCTCGTTTAATATGTTTTACAAATATTACAAGGCAAAGTTCTCGTTGTAATATTTTTAAAGATAACTAAAATTAGATGTTCTGATCGGCATAATAAATCATAACTAGTGTTATGAAGAAACTAGGAACGACTTTATTGATGAGAGCAAGAGAACCGATGATGATTGCGGCGAAGCCGCTAATGATGGCAAATTTCAAGTGACCCAAATTTGTTTGTAATATTGCAAATCTGGCTTTGTCTTCGGCTGACAACTCCGACTGGTTATAAGATGACAACTGGTTGGAGTAATAACGATAGAAGCCGCTAACACATCCGATGAGTATTATGCCGAGGTAGAAATCAATTGAATGAGACCGTGCTAAAAAAAGACCATACAAGTCGGCTTTCACATTATAAACAAGTACAATTGCATATATAAGCAGCGCAACGAGAACTGTATCAAAGATGTAGGTGTATCGTTCAAGAGAAATCATATGATGATGTATATACAACATATGAGTATTTTATTGGCTAAACTGGCGATTATTTGCGCGCATTTCTACGATATTTTCTAGATTTACTCCGACCAGTCGGTTTGGCACGGCGAGATTTCAATTGTTTACGAGAACGTCCAGCAACTAAAACAATCTCTGGACTATTAGTTGGCGTTGGCGAATCCAACTCGGCTAATGTCATCGGACCTTTGTTATCATCATCTGGAATTGAATTTATCAATTCATTCATTGTCATGGGTCCCTGGCTTGCATATTGAATTGACTCATCTGGACTTGAATTTACCAATTCATTCATTGTCATGGGTCCCTGGCTTGCATATTGGTTTGAGTCATCTTGTTCTGAAATTTCTAGTTCATTCATTGTCATCGGACTCTGAATACTACTAAAATCAATTGTCTGGGAAGTGCCATTATTGACACGTTGTATTTCAGCAATAATCTCATTTTTGGCAGACGTTATGGCTTGTATAATAGCCTTTCTATTACTATTGCGAGAACGTGACATTATATAATATAATTACATAATAATCCCATTATTTTGATTTGGATAACCGTTCTCTTCTCCTAGCAGTAACGCGTCTTGCGAACCCCTTATTGTTTTGCAGTCCTCGCAGCAATTTTAGCTGCGATAATGCGTGTTCTTTCGTGGCACAGTGAGCAAACGTCTTCTTTGTATCAGTATTGTAAACTCGGTAACACGGCTTATTACGAACTTTGCGAGTGGCGTAAGGCATTATATACATATATACAAAGATAATAAAATATACCTAAGACCTAGACCAACTTACTGCTATACAGAGCCCCGCCATAAACACCAGCAAGCTGATACTGTGCATTGGACGATACAGACACACATCGCCAGTCCTTATTATCCAAGTTCGAATTAGATACTTTTTGCCAAGTAACTCCATAATCAGTAGAATAAAAGATGGCGCCACCCTTGGCGACAGCAGTCATATATTGCCCGCTTGCAGAAATGGAAATAGCCTGCCACATAATATCAGTAACAAGAGGAACATCAACTTTCGCCCAATGTTCTCCAAAGTCAGTAGATACGTATATTTCACCAATAACTTCAATCGCAACTTGATAGTGCCCATCTGAAGACATACTTACACCAAACCAGTTGTGATCATCCCACGCCCCACCGTCGTCTGTAGTAATTGTAGTAGTGGTCCACGTTTCACCAAAATCATTTGACCGATAAATGTTTTCGGACACAATGGTTTGGTAACGGCCATCATACGACATGCAGATACCAGCGGACGGAAAAGACATAATCGAGTTAAATATATCACTATTCTCATTCTCATATCTTATCCAAGTGCTTCCGAAATCCGTTGACCTGTACATAGTATCACCAACAGATATAACTAGTTGGTATCTACCAGACAGCGAAATGCATACAAAAATTTGTGTACTACCGACATTTTGTGTTTCAGTCCATGTCTGGCCGTAGTCAGTAGATACTATAATATTGACGCCATTACTAGCAGTTTGAAATTCTCCTGACTGAGACATAGATATGCAATTGGTTGCAGCATTACCCATATTATAAGTAGTTGTCCAAGTGGCGCCAAAATCGGTGGATAAATAGATATCGCCGAATTCTTCAACAGCGGTTTGATATTTGCCACTTGATGAAACAGAACAAGACAACCAATTAATATATTCAAGATTTGCATCTGGTTGTACATCTGTCCATTCCGCGCCGAATTCCTGTAATTGGAAATCGCTGGTATTAGATACGACGATGAGTATTGGTACAGTATATACTTGAGTAATATTGAGGACAGACGCCGTGGTACGTTTCTTAACGAGAGTCAGATCATCGGTATAATTGAGTGTGTGATATATATTATTCACCTGAGTAAGATTGGCTGGACCAACGTTATAAATAGGAGTATATGGCTCGGCTTGAACGTCTACTGATAGAGTGATCGAAATACCATCCGTCGCATAAATTAAGTCATTTGCAATAAATCCGTCCGCATATGTGCGGGCCTTATCAATTGGTCGGTTATTAAACGGATTTCTACTACATACATTATTAATAACCTCGGTCAGATTTTGAATTGTAATGGATCCGCTGAGATCAGAAACGTATGACCCCGCAAAGTTAAATGTCCCGCCATTGATAATATGTACAAGAGCGCTTGCGTCAAATACACCATTGTTTATATTATAATGTTCTTCGCCACTAAATAAGGATGAGAACCCATAAGGCGCACCAAAGTACTCTAACACGGTATAATTAAAGTCACTATATAGAGTTGATAGACTACCCATAGAAAGAATATTATCAGTCTTCACTAAGCTAAGTAGTTCTGTGGCGGTAATAGAAACCCTATCCGTGCTATATTTATTATTCACAGTATCGTGATTGAATTCCAGTACATTTTCATTCTCGGGGTCTTTGGTAATACCCAACTTTCTATTTAAATTATCAACACCAATTCGAATTTGTAAAGCATTCTGCACGAAAAATTCAGTGGCAACTGGTATTTCAGGGAAGCTTTGTTGTATTGAAAATCCACCAGATGCATCAATAACAAACGATCTACCAATTATTTGTTGTGTACCATTGGACATATTATAACGTGTATTCAGTTAAAGTATACTAAGATAAATTTTTTAGTGTTAATAATAGAGGAGCATTTACGACGTGTTGTAGAATAATTGCATTGGAGGAAACTGGGTCAGAAATGTAATCCGCAGTATACGTGCTTACGGAGAGTGATATGGTAATGCCAGTTTCAACTAATATGCGGTCACCTGCGAAAAACCCATCATATTGTGTTTTTCCAATGCGATTAGAAAACGGGTTATTAAATGCCATAAATACTAGTATGTTCGTTAACTGATAAAGGTTAACTGTTCCAGACAACTTATAAACATTATTACCAGACCCATCAATGTGTCGCTGTTTTAAAATAGGTAAAAGGTCTTGTGCAGAAAATGTATTAAAACTAACATCTGCTGTGCCACTCGCATCAAATATTCTAGCGAACCCATCAGCGTAGCCAAAATAAGTATTTGTCTTGCGTATAAAATCGGAGTATATAGTGGAATATTTGCCCATTGAGGTAATTTGCGAGGCAGATATATTATTTAAAAAATCGTTTGCAGATAAAACGATATTACCAGAGGTTAAGTTATCGCTTATAATGCTATTGGTAGAATCAATGATGTTTGCATTTGAAAGATCTTTATATATGCCAATTTTTTCATTGAATATGCGTACGTCGTAATCGATTTGTAGTGTATTGGTCAAATCATATATTTGGGTTAAATCCGTGCCAACCGATCCCATAAACGGTATCTCGCCGAGATATTGTTCCATATGAAATCCACCACCTGCGCGAATCGCATAACTAATATAGGTGTAATCTGAATTGGTTGACATAATATTTTTAAGATTGTATACCTAACAACAATATTAAAAATCTATAAATCATAAAGCATTTTTAAATTCAAACAAAAGGAATAGTTTGCATTATTCATATTTAAAAGACGTCCTCTATCATCAATTAGCCGAATACGTAACCGTTGAATATCAACGGGTCCAAAATAATTGCGAGGTTCCGTGACAATATTATAGCCATTTTCCATAAGTAAACTAAAATATGACGCTTTGATTGAAATTCGTGCCAGAATATTGGGGTTCATTATGGAATCATTAAACACATTTATAAAATGATTATGCGAACTATTACAAAAGTCGTCAACCGCGAGATAAATGTATCGCAGTAACGCAGGATCTATGACGGCATCTGCGGTATATGATGTATTGTCGTTATATTTACGCCGTAAAAACCCTAAATTCCAACCCAATCGAGTCGATGGTTCTACATTATCTACAATACCATTAACATCTCGTGTAAAATCCAATATTATATTGGTAATTCGATCCGCGAGTAAACCAGAAGGTGCGATTGTTACCTTACCAGTTCCCGAGCCTGTATTGGTTATATCTAAAGTTAATTGGATATAAGAGAACATGTCGTTGGGGTTAATCAATGCCTCATTCGCATCAACTGGTGCCAATATGAGGTTTATTTTACTTAATAAGTCGTTTGCATTGTAATTGCCTTCTGGAACGACGACTACCTTCTCCGCTGTTAACATATTGTTAGATGCATCAGTATATGCTACACTCACGTACATAAAATTATTACCATAATAACTAGATATGCTATAAAACGACACTGGCAATTCTAATGAAGACAAACTCATCGAAACGACCTTATTAAACTTCGTGGGCAATTGCAACGTAAAATCCGAACTATGTGTAGAATACAAATTATCGCGAAACCTGGTATCAATATTCAAACACTTTGTAATAACCCGCGTATCTAATTGATTTAATTTACCTGGAAAATATTGGCTATTATTTGCATATACGAATTGAGTTTCGGGGCGTGTAATCAATTCGTCCTCACGACTAGGCACGGCATTTAATGCTGGCGCGTCAATTGGGTCTAACTTATAATTAGCAGGAATGGCAGATGGTGCCTTTGGCGGTGGACATTTTACAGAAATAAGCCATTGCTTCGCGCGTTCTAAAAACTCAATCAGATTTTGTTTAAATCGCTTATTGATATGCCCCGTGGATAATAAAGTTTCTCTGATGTTATACTCTTTTAGTTCAATATCACTGGCGGAATATTTGCCATTTGGTTTCAATTGAAAGAATTTTTCAACATCATTAATACTGTAATTGTTAATATCTAAATCTAGGTTCTCCATTACTTATTATTAAACCATATATTATTATATTCTTTACGGCATAATTGATAATATAACTACGTATGCTTTGCAAAGTATTCAAATAATTATAATTCAAATACTTAACCAACTGCAGTTTAGTCTAACAAGTATTATTTGATTTTTGAGTAATTCTTTTCGGACAATCTATTATACAGGCAAGATAGATGTCATCTAGTGATTATACTGCTTTACGCAAGTATAAGGAGATGCAAGCGAATATTGAAACAACCACAAACGCCGACGGACCATTCCCTATACCATATGGATGTAATCCACAAGTAACAACGACAAATATTGGTGTGAATGGTCATCCAGGTCCAACTGGGCCAACTGGTTCAACTGGCCGCCTTGGTCCAACTGGTGCTCCTGGACCAACAAACGGAGGCATTTTTGCATTATATGCATACGCAGGTAATTTTGACTATACGACGAATTCTGGATACATATTTTCATTTGGAAACTCGGCATTTACTAATATTACTAGTTATGGATTTCCAATCAATGTCGCGTGTACATTGTCAAATGTCGGTGTTAAAGTATTAAATCCTCCACCTATACCGTGGGCAATTCAGGTATACAGGTCTGGAAATCTTGCAAACAGCGTTACTATTGCTACTATGGATAACGGCGTGCGAGATAAATTTGTGGACAATTTAAATTTGGCTTTTAATCCTGGTGATTATATTAGTATCAGATGTTTAGCAGGTCAAGGCGGAGATGCAATAAACGTGTCGTTATGGTTTAGAACCAATGGTGTAATCGGTCCAACTGGTGCAACTGGTATGCAAGGACCAATTGGTGCACAAGGTGTAACTGGACCATCGGGCGCCTCTTGGGCAGTGGAAACATTAAACAACGACATAGTGTTTAAAGCAAAATTGGGAGCGGTGGGGGATGTGTCGTTTAATAGTAATTTATATCTTCACGGAAATGGATATTTTAACAACAATCTATCAATTGGAAATGATTTAACGGTTAATCACAATTTATATGTGTTAAATGACACGTCAATAAATAAATTAATTGTGAATAATGACGCCAATTTTAATAGTAAATTAATCGCCAATCGAGATGCGTCTTTTAATAGTAAATTGGCAGTCGGTCAAAATGCGTATTTAAACAGTAAACTACTTGTGATGAACGATGTTTGTATGAATTCCAAACTATTCGTATCAGGAAATACAATATTGAATAGTAATCTGCTGGTTGCTAATAATACGATATTAAACGTAGGACTTAAAGTGTTAGGAGACGTATCATTTAATAATGAATTGTTTGTAGATGGAAAAGCATTATTTCAAGACAAAGTAGTCATTGATAGCGATTTGTATGTTTTGAATGATACATCACTGAATAGTACGTTATATGTTGAGAAAGATGTTTCTTTTAATAGCAAACTATCAGTTGCGAATGATGTTTCTTTAAATTCTAAATTAACCGTAGTGAATGATACCATATTGAATAGTAAGCTATTTGTTCTGGAAGACGTTTCTATGAACGCAAACCTATACGTTCACGAAGAAGCTATAATAGAAAAAACGTTAAATGTTAACGATAATACATATTTAAATGCAATTTTGATGGTTACTGACAACGCATTGTTGAATAGCAAGCTAATAGTTATGGATAATACAGTATTAAATAGTAAATTGACCGTTGACGGGGATACACTTATTGACAGTACACTAGTTGTTATAAATGATGTTTCATTCAATTCCAAATTACACGTGAATGGCGACACAACATTTAATGGGCGAGTAGATATTTGCGGTAACTTATATGCACAATACCCACCAAGTTCTATACCTCGATCTGCTATTCGTTATGAAAATGGCGGAAACGGTGAAACGATTATAAATAACCGCAATCAGTCATTCTATGATTTAATTACACAGCAACCACAACTATTTACAAAGAATGCTTCATATACGGATGGATATAGTAATACCACAAAAGTCATTAATTTATACTGGACGTACGACGATATTCTCGCAAAAATATCGAAGAGTTCGGAGTTGGCGTATTTAAATTTTGATACTTCATACAAAAAGATATTACCAAACATAGATAAGGTTTATATAGATGTTTCAAGTGGTAGTATTACGAATGGATGGGCTAGATACAATACCATTAATATAACCAACAATTATAATACTAACGCGTATAAAAGTATAACAATTACCAGAAAAGAAACTGCCCCAAGTGGCAATGCAGCAGTGACCACATTATTGGCGGCAACTCCGCTCGTAAATTTTGATGTTCGTGTATACGGAGAAAACAGCGGAGCAAATTACCCCACAGTAGAAACGCGGTCGCTTATATACAGTCAAATTGCGTTTAAAGAAGCGAAAGCGCCTGGACAACCACTCTTCATATCCAAATCAATAAACAGTTTTGACCAAATCACCCTAACCTACAATTTTAATTACCCAGAAACAGGTGATGCCACGTCACCTGGGCTTTTGAGTCAAACTCAAACAAAATATACACAATCAGATACCTTGTCTAGCACTGCATATCCTCTTGTTCAAACAATTGCTAACGATAACGAAACTGACGAGAACGTTGCTGGCGGAAGTAATTTCACAGTAGTATTAAATGGATTACGTGCTGGCACCAAATATAACTTTTTAACCCGCGTTCAAAATGACCTATCCATCCAATATAGTATATCGGATACTAGCTGGAACAATGTCCCATCCACAGAGTTTCCGTATGATAGCAACGGACCAACGCAATATACCACATTACCTTCCTCTGGTGCATATACAACCACTGGTCCAACAACATTAACGTATTCTAATACAAACAACATCACCACCTCCACATTATCAAACACTAATGTTATTTATGTGAATATAGGAAATTCTGATATTATAACTCCAACCAATTCTGCTGCACAATCTTTCCAAATTACGAATCCGTCCGCAGCATCATCTGATACATATGGTTACGGCAAATGGATAGACAACTTAACCAATCTAGTGCAAGTAACGGCGTATGTTGATGATAGTCCGAAACAAGTACTTTCATATAACGGATTTACACCGAGCGCTGGTACAAAGACTGGTACTGCCACCATCGGCACGAGCATTACAGGAGTAAATTATTTTAGCACGCCAGGACAATCTGACATTTATAGCGGAAATAGTCAAACGCAAGGGTTTAGACTATATGGAACAACACAGTTATTGCCAATCGCTACGGCAAATATTCAAGCGGCAATCGGCCAAGCGCGTTCTACCCCATATCAACTTAAACTAGGAGTTACACGAGATAGCGCAAAGGTGGGAGGAAGCGCCACTATATCGGCCACATCAGCCATATATGTTGACAATCTTAGCCTTGATCCGACGTTTACGTCTACCAACACTCCCACGGTTTTATCCGTTGTTTGGACTATGGGAATTCCCAGTGTTAAGAAATATAAGATTGATTGTGCGAGAACGTATAATAATATTAATTCCACAACTGGATTTATTCGGGGAGATAGAAAATTATCAGATTTTACTGGAATAACGTCTTCTTCGAATACTGCAAGTGCAAGCAGCGGATTTACAACTGGAACTATTTCAATCGCACAAAATGCGATCCAGAGCAATGGAACATATATATACGATGCAATCGCCTTTTCTAGTGGTACTAGTAATGCATTACAATCTTTGCATTATACGAGCGCAATACTGAGCACATCTACGACGCTGACTGTGAGCGAAACCGCATATTCATTGAAAACTGGCAACAGCGGACTTGCAAATAACACAACCGTTTCAGTTAGCCATCATTTTGATATGACTAGTTATAATAATTATGGCAATAGTCTTACTACAAAGTTGACCCTGACGGATATTTATGAAATAACCGATGCCACTATTTCAAAACTCAATAGTGATCTTGGCGGTCTCGGCGTTATTGCATATACCGACCATACATTAATAATCAAAGACTGGACATTGTTGTATTACAGCGGTAAGTTCCAGACAAATAGCACAGTTACTTATCCAAACGTAACTAGTTATACTTGGAACGGTCTTTCAGGTAGTTATACATACAATGCGGGGGCAAATGGTCTAGATTTGACTGGTAGTCAGGTCTCCAGCGGCACCAGATATAAATGGGTCGGTTTTAAATTGAATAAGTCGTCAAATACACAGTATAGTTTTAACGGCACGACATATAATGTGTTATTAAACAACGAGAGTAACAAATATTTATCATTAAAGGCGATGTTATCTGACAGTGGACTTTTTAATAGTGCGACGATTACTGCATTATTCAATTATGCGAATACTGATGCAATCGGATTTTGTCGGGCTACCAAAACAGGAACTAGTGTCAATGTAATTGGTAACTTAAAACAGGGTTTTGACCCATTGAGTGGAACATGGTCAGTGCACGGAACGGCAACCACTGGATACACAAATTCATTATCACCATCTTATGGTTCAAAAATTACAAATAGCAATGGAGACTTTGGCATTTACATCAATCCAACCGCAATAAATAACGACTTATATTTGTTTATTGGATTGAAGATCTAGTTTAGCGCACGCCTTTACGTAGATATGTGTATGTATATTATATTATCAAATAATATAGATACAATGAGTAGTGATACAAACGTGTTTGATACTACTGAAAAGGTTGATATATTAGTTAAAACCGCTTTTGGGTTTCCGTCTGCTGACGAAAGTCGTGCGTGGTATGAAGAAACTACTGTTCCATTTAACGATTATAGCATTGGTGAAGATATTTTAATAGACGTTATCCCATCCATTCCTGACTTTAATACAAACGGAATAGTCAGAACCGCGTCTGAAATTGGATTAGTTTCTAGTAATTTTGTGAATTATGCTGCAACTGGAGATAAAAGCGTATGTAGCATAGTAGATGATTCAACAGGCATTATACGGCGGATAAGATTGTTAATTTTAGACGAAACGCCTGAATTGTCAACTCCTGGCGCATCTTGGTATAAATTGAATAGTAATAATGTGAACGTTATCAAAGATGCATTTCAGTTTAACTATAAAAAGTATACAGATGCAAATTCTAATATTCAACAGCCGTATTTGTACAAGGTTAATACCGAAAAATCGACCAATGCAACCTTGCCGTTTGGTTCAATGGGCGGGAATTGGTTTATTGATTTGAAGTCTGGTGTATTATTCTTTCCTGATTTTAGTAATTTTTCTAATGGGACACAGACCAATACCAATTTTCAGGTGAATGTAACTGACAATAAACCCGTTTTGACGATATATACATACATTGGAAGAAAAGGTACTCCCAAAATGATCGATTTTGGAGATGATGCGTATAAAGCGACATTGTCTCCTCAAAACAATCAAATCTTTGTGAATACCGCGACTAATAGTATTGTTCGATATGCGAATGGTCAATGGATTTCTATTGGTAGTTCATCAGAAGCCGCACTAGCTGCAATCGAAACAAATATCGGATTATTAGACGCATCTGTGAACGAACTGCGATTGCACGATGCAGTATTGGACGTTTCAATGAACTTGAAATCTAACATTGATTCACCTACATTTACTGGCGTAGTAACCGCAGATAAAGTAACATTTGGCGATGCATCATTCAATGGTCGTGTAGACATTTCGGGCGTTTTATCTGTTACACAAACGGTGAATTCAATTGTCACAAATACTACCGTTAATAATTACAATGTAAGTGTAACAAATGATTTGTCATTAAACGGTAAGTTATTGGTTAGTTCGGATGTGTCATTGAATAGCAAACTCTTTGTGAAAGGCGATGTTTCTATGGACAGTGTTCTGGCAGTTGCCAAGGATGTGTCATTGAATAGCAAACTCTTTGTGAAAGGCGATGTTTCTATGGACAGTGTTATGGCAGTTGCCAAGGATGTGTCATTGAATAGCAAACTGTTCGTGCGTGGCGACGTTTCTATGGACAGTGTTCTGGCGGTTGCCAAGGATGTGTCATTGAATAGCAAACTGTTCGTGAAAGGCGATGTTTCTATGGACAGTATTCTGGCGGTTGCCAAGGATGTGTCATTGAATAGCAAACTCTTTGTGCGTGGCGATGTTTCTATGGACAGTGTTCTGACAGTTGCCAAAGACGTGTCATTGAATAGCAAACTATATGTGAAAGGCGATGTTTCTATGGATAGCATTCTGGCGGTTGCCAAAGACGTTTCTTTGAATAGTAAATTGTGTGTTTATGGGGATGCTTCTTTTAATAAAGATGTGATAGTAGGCGGCGATGTAATTATTCGCGGAAACTTATCCGTATACCAGCAACAAGCAACGAGTGTTATTAATACTGTGGTGAATAATTACAGAATTGTTAATACGTTGGATATATCAATTAATGGTAATTTAGTAGCAAGTGGCGATGTGTCTTTTAATAGCAAGCTGTTTGTTCGCGGCGATGTTTCTATGGACAGCATTCTGGCCGTTGCCAAAGACGTGTCATTGAATAGCAAGCTGTTCGTTCGCAGCGATGTTTCTATGGACAGCGTTCTGGCGGTTGCCAAGGATGTGTCTTTAAATAGTAAATTGTTCGTTCGCAGCGATGTTTCTATGGACAGTTTTCTGGCGGTTGCCAAAGACGTGTCTTTAAATAGCAAGCTGTTTGTGCGCAGCGATGTTTCTATGGATAGCATCTTAATGGTTGCCAAGGATGTGTCTTTAAATAGTAAACTATATGTGCGTGGCGACGTTTCTATGGATAGCATCTTAATGGTTGCCAAGGATGTGTCTTTAAATAGCAAGCTGTTTGTGCGCGGCGATGTTTCTATGGATAGCATCTTAATGGTTGCCAAGGATGTGTCTTTAAATAGCAAGCTGTTTGTGCGCGGCGATGTTTCTATGGACAGTCTTCTTGCAGTTGCCAAGGATGTGTCTTTAAATAGCAAGCTGTTTGTGCGCGGCGATGTTTCTATGGACAGTATCTTACTGGTTGCCAAGGATGTGTCTTTAAATAGCAAGCTGTTTGTGCGCGGCGATGTTTCTATGGACAGTGTTCTGGCGGTTGCCAAGGATGTGTCATTGAATAGCAAACTATATGTGAAAGGCGATGTTTCTATGGATAGTGTTCTGGCAGTTGCCAAGGATGTGTCATTAAATAGCAAACTATATGTGAAAGGCGATGTTTCTATGGATAGTGTTCTGGCAGTTGCCAAGGATGTGTCATTGAATAGCAAACTATATGTGAAAGGCGATGTTTCTATGGATAGCATCTTAATGGTTGCCAAAGACGCGTCATTGAATAGCAAACTCTTCGTGAAAGGCGATGTTTCTATGGATAGTGTTCTGGCAGTTGCCAAGGATGTGTCATTGAATAGCAAACTCTTTGTGCGTGGCGATGTTTCTATGGATAGCATTCTGGCGGTTGCCAAAGACGTGTCATTGAATAGCAAACTATATGTAAAAGGCGATGTTTCTATGGACAGCATTCTGGCGGTTGCCAAAGACGTGTCTTTAAATAGTAAACTATATGTGAAAGGCGATGTTTCTATGGACAGTATCTTACTGGTTGCCAAAGATGTCTCATTGAATAGCAAACTATATGTAAAAGGCGATGTTTCTATGGACAGCATTCTGGCGGTTGCCAAAGACGTGTCTTTAAATAGTAAACTATATGTGAAAGGCGATGTTTCTATGGACAGTATCTTACTGGTTGCCAAAGATGTGTCATTGAATAGCAAACTATATGTAAAAGGCGATGTTTCTATGGACAGCATTCTGGCGGTTGCCAAGGATGTGTCTTTAAATAGTAAACTATATGTGAAAGGCGATGTTTCTATGGACAGTATCTTACTGGTTGCCAAAGACGTGTCATTGAATAGCAAACTATATGTGAAAGGCGATGTTTCTATGGACAGCATTCTGGCGGTTGCCAAAGACGTGTCTTTAAATAGTAAACTATATGTGAAAGGCGATGTTTCTATGGACAGTATCTTACTGGTTGCCAAAGACGTGTCATTGAATAGC
>Ga0214919_10001337_pt1 | contig 40643 bp, 38 predicted proteins | sample LL1503_MetaG_FD_177994 | JGI IMG/M metagenome (GOLD analysis project Ga0214919, IMG submission 177994) | Freshwater microbial communities from Lake Lanier, Atlanta, Georgia, United States - LL-1503 | ecosystem: Environmental > Aquatic > Freshwater > Lake | place: USA: Georgia | collected...
CACCGCCACCACCGCCACCACCGCCACCACCGCCACCGCCACCGCCACCGCCACCGTCACCGCCACCTTCACTCATTTTGCGGTGAAAAAATTGAAGAGTCTTTTCCAATTGATTTCTTTCTTCATCGTAGAGTATATATTGTTGAATTAAATAAATCCGAAAGTTATCATCTCGGACTACACTCAAGATCAGTCTATACCTTTCTATCCTACTCTGAATTCGTTTGAAAAATGCATCTAATCTTACTTTTTGTTGTGGTGTTGGTGATGACCTACCATCTCTTTGTAATTGTAGAGATACCTGTTGCAGTTGCATGTAAACCTTTTTCGTTTTTCGAATAAACAAGAAAAATTTTTTTTATTCTATTCTTCTATTTTGGAAAAATAAAAATAGGCTGGTAGATGGTGGAATAAAGTGGATTTTTCAAAAATAAGGGGGGACGCCACGATCTGTGCAATGGCGCATTTCACATCGTGAGAATCGTTTCCCCATTGTTGTTCAAGATAAAGTCTAAGATCGTTCTCCCAACCATGGAATCCATGAAAACTCACGGGATGATGATGTTCCCCCTTTCTTTGTACGACAATACGGCATCGTTTCTTTTCTTCCTGTAGCAAACTCCTGCACCGGGAAAGGATGTTTTTGAGCGAAACATTGTCCATACCTTGACCTAAATCAAAATATTGAATGAGTCCTCGACACTTGATACAACGTGGGTGACTCTCCTGAAAATAATATTTCTGAAACAGCCATAAATAAAAACAACGCAAATGGAAAATATGCCCGCATGGATAGATGCGTAAAAGGCGATTCGTCTTCCATTCGGACAGTGTCATGGTCTCATAACATACCAGACAATCCTCTTCTTCCCCTTCCTCTCTCATACAAGAAGGAATTTTTTTTTCATCCTCTCGGCGTCTGCACGTCAACCTCCACGTACACCATGAAATCCAATTTTTCATCCAATAATTAAAAATTACGTTTTGTAAATATTACAGACGTAATTTTTTTTTTTTCAAAGATAAATATGGATGTGTTTAAAACCCTGATCTCCATTGCGATCATTGTGCTGCTATTCGGCGTCATGGTGTACGTCGTGGCGATACAGGTTCGCGAGTATTATCAGCAAACGGATCCCATGCTGAAGATCATCAAGGACACTCTCTCCCCGCTTCACGAGAAAGTCAAAGATCTGCAATTTTTCCAGGGCGACAAGAGCTACACCATCAACAAGAAGAAGATATATTTATGTCTTAAGGATGAAAATGAAGAATACTATGATTTCAATATGCTCTTGTATGTGGCGATCCACGAGCTCTCTCACGTCATGTGTGATGAGATTGGACATACTCCTAAATTCAATCAGATCTTTCACGATAATCTTATTCTCGCAGAAAACCTTGGTATCTACGATTCTACCAAACCCATTATTACCAACTATTGTGGACACACGTAACGTGAATTTTTTTATCCTTTTCATTCTCGTACCCATACATTGGCGATCCATTTCTCACCGCTCAAAACTTTAGTACCCGCGTGCAAAGACTTGGGATGAACAAAATGTCCAGACACATCCAGGTTGTGAAACATCAACGCCGATCCCTTATCAAGCTTGTATTTTACTTCTAATTGAGGGAAAACAGTCTCTCCCCCTATATATTCTTGAGGATGATTAAGATAGATAAGAAAGGTTCTTGTGCGAGGACGATTTCCATATCGTTCCATTTCCTTCTTACAGCATCCCTTGGATAAAAGACACTGATCGTAGTGCGGATCGAAATGCTCGCCTTCAAGATAATGAACCACCTGCATTGGTTCCATCGACGATTCCTGAACATTCAATACAAACGCGATGCGTTCTATCATCTTATCCAACGTGTCATCCATCCCTCGTGGGAGCCAACAAGTCTGACTCTTTCGAGAAGAATGCTTTTGAGAATCCGTGATGACCGAATCCATCATTCCCTTGTTTTTGGTCAATTTTATCACATGATCACAATTGTCCTTTTCCAGAAAACGATGATAAATGGTCGGTGTCTTGTACCCCAAATGAGAAGAGCACAACGTCAAGTAATTTTCTCTTGGAAGTTGACTACTCGTATTATTAGTAGTAATGATGATCTCTCTTTTTCTTGTTTTCCAAATCTGACAACGGATCCATACGCCATAAAAACCCACGGTCAATAGAAAAAGTAACAAAAATGTACAAAATACGACAACAAGAAAGATTGGCATGTTATGCTTTCCTCTTTTTTTTTTAAATGAGGAAAAGAGGAAAACAAAAAACCAATTTTTATTTTCCTATTTTCCATTCACGATTTACTTACTCAAAAATGCGCTCCTGAATCTGCTCCTTCCATCCGATCAGCATCCTCACAAAAACATCGAAATCATCTTTCATGGTATCCCTCAACATCCCACTCATGATGATATTCCCGCTGTGAAACACGAGAAAGGTATTGTATTTTTTCTTCTGTTTCTTCTCCGTAGGAATCTCCATGAGCTGGCTTAATGGCGCCGTGCTCTGTTTCCATTCCAGCATTGACAACGATCCCGAGGCATCTTCACATAGGAGAACGGGTACCTGAACATCCCACCATTTCCTGTTGAGCTCGTACTTGATATTCACACCCGTATAACCACAAGAAGTCTCCAAAAGACTATGATGTTCCGTGTACTTATTCATGTATTCATCCAACTTCTGACGATTGATCTTGAACCCGATCGAAAAATCAATATTGGTCATGACGGTCTGAAAAAACACCAAGATGCTCTGATTCTTATTCACCGTCACATACTCTCGACAATGCGTCAGCAGTTGCTCGATGAAATACGACACCACACGGGACGCCTGGTCCTCCGATTTACAACCCGTCATCTGAAATTTGCCATTCTTGGAAAGCTTGAAATTAATCGTCTTGGTACTATTGGGATCCACAGAACATATCACATTAATCGCATTACGAAACGACTTTTTCTTCTTTCTCTTCTCCGGCAGTGCTACACCGCGTCGATCCGCCCCATAATAAATCGTCCTCACCGCAATCTCTCCAGGCTCCAACGCACTCGATATCTCCTCCTCTAAAGGAAAATGACGATAGACCCCCTCAATATCAATCATAATATTTGATACCGCAATCACCGTCTTGGTAGATACCTTGATCTCATCATAATTTAGCATTTCTGTCTGTAACGTGTTTCATTTAAAAGAATCTTTTCTTTAAATGGGTCCAAGAGACAAATCAATTTTAAAGACTTTACGAGTCTTTTTTTTTTAAATTTTGTATAGCAAACAAAAAAAACCTTTCCAATGTCTATTCCTCCGTTTCCTATTGATCCCAATATCGTTCCGTATACGGCACTACCCATATACATTCCTTCTTATGATTGTGTATTTTTGCCTCCTACGTCGGGAACTATTCTTTGGTCCACGGCAGGTGCCAACCCTGGGCTTGTATACAATGAACGTGTCTGGGTCATTCAAAACGTTGGTCAATTTACGCCCACTCCGGTCGTGACCTCCTGTCACTCTCCTTGCCCTCCTCTTCCACAGACGTACCGGATCGTCCATAATTTCAACAAAGTGCCCACCCCTCCTCATTTGCTTGTTCAATTCAGTGGGCCTCTGACCGGAACCTTCCAGTACCGGGGACAGACCTTGGATGCTTCCACGTACGTGACGTATACGTTCTTCAAAAAGGTCCTCACGCTGATTGTCACCCCTCCCGACAACACGTCTTCTAAATTCTTTTTGACTGTGAACATCCTGGATGTACCACCCGTGGCTCCATTACCCAAGTCCATACGGTCCAATCTATCACTCCTTTCCGGTGTGACAACCGCCTTGGACGCCACCACCGCCACCGCCACTAAAAGCACCACCTCCTCAGGAACCGAGAACATTGTGCTTACCAACAACACCTCGCTCTTTTTCTATTATCTCTTTAGTCAGACCTCGGGTGGATGCTCGATCAGTAACACGCTCGCCGCCAACAGCGATTTCTTCAACACCTACAACCAGATCCTCTTCCCTGGTCAATCCGTGACTGTCACCTGCACCGTCAATGTTGATCCCTATTACGGTTTCGTGACCTTTAATGCCTACCCCAGCTACAATGACGTGAGCATCGGTGTCTTTAACGGCCAGGTTCAATTCGAGTACTCCGGCGGGGATCCCACCACCATGGCGCCCAACTATCTAAATGGCTATCTGAACAACAACTCCAACTGTCCACAGATAGGTACTCTGACCGGATCCAGCACGGGATTCAATCCCTTCTTTTCTTGTAGCGCGGTCAACTCCTCGAACGTCCTCAACATCAACGCCAATACGGCGCCCTACAACATCGGTCTATCGAGCGCCTTTACCAACCAGCTCACCTGGACGAATGTATGGGAGGTACCCAGCGCGCTCGCAACGACGCTCTCCTCGGTCCCTGGACTGACCCTCTCGGAAGGCATCCTCAGCGCCAATGGATCTCCCATCGAGCTCCAGGGATGCTCGCTGTCCGGTAACGAATTTAACCAGGCACCTACCCTCTACGAGGGATTCAATTCGAACCAGCTGTCGGCTGTCGCCAATGTCAAGAGCGGGATCAACTGTATCCGTATCCCCGTCAACGCCGTCAACGTCATCGCCAGTACAACCGACGGTAGTACTTACGCTCCTCTTGATCTTGTGACAACTTCCATCATCAGCACGGTGACCGGAACCGCCATCCAGGCCTCGGCCAGCCAGCTTCAACTGCTCGATACGATCATCTACAATGCGGTCCTCAGCGGTATTCCCTACATTGTCATCGATCTGCATTCTACGGATCCCATCTCGGATCTTAGCAACGCCGTGTACAGCTCGGGATACAATGGCGCGGGATGGCCCGGAGGAAGCTCTGGACAGGCCTACGGGGCGTATGGTGCTCAATCACCCATGGCCAGCAACCAGCTGGGTCTGGATTTCTGGACGCTTTTTTCGACCAAGTACGCCGGATACACCAACATCATCTTTGAGGCATTTAACGAACCCCAGCTCATCCAATGCCCCAATTCGGCCAATGTCTGTGAGCTCCTCTTCTGGTATTATTCGAGCTCCAGCCCGGTGACTCTTTCTCAGAATGTCTCTGGTGGGAGCTATCTATCCTCAACGATCAGTCAGACGGTTGCGGGATTCCAAGAAATCGTTTCCACCATCCAGGCCAACGCAAGCACCAACATCATTCTTATCAGTGGAACCGCGTTCAATGCCAACTATTATTTCCTTCAGAACCCGGATTACGCGGAGTGGCTCACCTGGCTGACCACCACCCCCAATCTTGCTATCGGCTATCATTTTTACGCACAACAGGGCACCTACAACGGTGCCGATGCTCCCGGCTACCTCGGCATTCCCGTCTCCACTTCCTCGGGCGCCGTTTCCTTTTACACTCCTCCCTTTGATGCCTCCTCGACCTCTACGTATGCCCCCTTTGGCTCACCTCTCGTAGTCAGCAGTAGCACGACCAGCGCCCTGGGATGGATCGACGCCTTCCAATTCCTGATGGACGCGCCCTACAACATGTGCCTGATTTCTACCGAGTCCGGGACCAACTTTAACATCAGCGCAGTTTACGGCGGGGACTATCTGGCCTATCTGTACCAGTACAGTCTTACTTTTTCCACAGGCCAGATCCATATCCTTCCCTGGGCATTCTACGCCAACACTCTGTGCTATCCGTCCCTGATCGAGAATTTTTACTACTGGAATAATTCTTCGTCTTCTGCGTGCGCCATCGCCGCCGACCCTACACAGGTGGCGTCCAACCTCATCGGTACCGCCACCACTACTACAGAAGGCTCCTGCACTGCCACCACGGCATCGCCCACAGCCAACGGCACCTTTCCCGGATACGGAATCTACTGGAGCAACCCTTCCTCCTATCCTAATTAAATTTGAATTTATTTGTGAAATTAACAGCCATAGCAACTGCATGCATAACTGCACTGTTGGGGATTGCAATTATTGACATACTGGACCAGATCATAGACCACACCAATGGGGAGCTTTGCGATCACTGATTGTGGAAGGGTCTCGCATGGATCTACCGTCCGTTGGATGGATCCCTTGAAGGTATAGAGACCCGTTATTTTATTGAACAGAGCGATGCCCCAGAAACTTCCCGATGTGAATCCCACATAATTATAACTGAATACAACGGTGGTCTCAACATTAGAGGAAGGGGTCGCATTAATATACATCCTGTTGATACGAGAAATGGAAAAGATCTTTTTCCAGTACTGATAATAGGATTGGTAGAGAGAGAAATACGCGCAACGGGTGATCGCTTTGCATATATCGATGGGGATATTGGGAAGAGGGACAGGCGCGCAGGGATCGTAACTACAACTACAATCGTTTTGATATCCTACACACATTTTAAAATCGTTTCGTCTATACGTTAGCAAGAAAATAAATGACTCAAAGAGGGAAAAAAGAATAAGCGCGTAAATTTTTTTTTTTTTGCGTGGTCAAATAAAATAAAGTAAAATAATGATGACCCGTACTTCTATTACGGCCACGGTGATCTCCGTGATCTACGGCCTTCTCCTGATCTTTTATCTATTTGGGAAAAATCCCTCGGTGGACATGATTGTCTTTTTCGTCAGCGTCCTCTTTATCATCTCGGTATTTATGAATTTCAATCGCACCCCTCCCGAATCGTTTTATTTCGAAGTGTCTCCCCAACGCAAGAAATGTCTCGAGGAACAAGTGAGTCTAAACCCAAAAACACTGGGTCCACGCTCGTGTGCCTGCTGTCCAAAAGGGACCGTCGGTGGATACCCTCCGCATTATTCCCAATGGCTACAACCACAAAAAGGCAGCGGTTCTTGGAGTCGAACCGATAATTGGACGACAAGCCCCGCCGCCGTACGAGATAGTCCCACCCCTACCGCGCTGATAGGCCAGTCCTGAAATGCAATCAGAGGGGACTGCTGTAGAGCTGTGCCATGACCGAGGAAAGCGTGATGGAAGCAAAAATGATGATGATGGCATTGACAATCATGGAAGTGATGGCAAACGCGCAAGATATCTTGCCAGAGAGGCACAGTATCATGGAAAGTAAAAAATGCACAGCGGCGAATACAATAATGACAATGAGATTGATTTCCTGTTGTGTCTTGAGGCTAATCATTTCTTTTTGGTTTTTTTCTCTATGAGAGAAAAAAAAATTAATGTTTTTTCTACACCGGAAACATGAAAAAATAGAATGGTTCACTGGTTCAGGGATTTAAAGCCATGCCACGATGGGTTTAAAATAAAATGCCAGAGATTCTTTTTTGTCTGAATCAGAAGACGAACATGTTCAAGGTCCTTATGTATGTTTCTCATCTCTTGGAAGAAAGCGATACGCTTCACAGCCGGATCGTGTACCAGTTTCTTGATAAGAAGAATCGGTCGTATCGTTCCAATAATGTGGACTCCTTTGAGAATATTGTTTATATATTGAATCCTTTTTCGGGATCACAAGACGTGAGTTTTCGAGAGCAGACCATCACCGTAAATCCCATTCTTCTCGATGAATCGAAATTGTATGCCTATATTGATAAGGATGTGTATGAAACGGCGTTTCGTCTTTCTTTAACGGGATCTTCTCAGGAGATTTTGGAAGAATTTGTCAAGGAAGCGTTTGCTTATGCGCACAAGTTTGCGGATCCGGATGAGAATGCCAAAACGATTTTTGTCTATCAATACAACGAGATGAGTGAAGGGTGGGACAAGTACAGCGAGGTCAGCAAGAGAAGCATCGATACGATTTATCTTCCACTGGAACAGAGTCGCAAGGTTTTGGAGGATGTCCGGCATTTCTTATCTGCGGAAACGAGAAAGAATTACGAGACTTTTGGCATCCCGTATCACAAGACCTATTGCTTTTATGGACCTCCGGGTAGTGGTAAGACGAGTCTGATTCATGCGGTGTGTTCCAGTATCCAGAAACATATCTGTGTGTACCGTTTTGGGCCTCAGACCAAAGACCAGGATGTGGCTCTGGCGCTCAAATGGATGCCGAAGAATTCGGTGTTTGTGCTGGAAGATATTGATTGCATTATGACGAATCGAGATAATGTCAAGGGCAGTATCACTTTTAGTGGTTTGCTGAATATGATGGATGGTCTTTCCATGATTGATTGTCTGGTCACGTTCATCACGACCAATCATTTCCTGGATTTGGACCGGGCGGTAAAACGTCCAGGGAGGATTGATTATATCTTGGAATTTACCCATATGAACAAGGAACAGATTTACAAGATGCTCGAGGTATTTTATCCGGCCGAGAAGGAGGATTTTGATGCCATCTACAAGGAGCTCAAGAATCACAAGATGACGGTCTCGCATATGCAAAAATTCTTGTTTTCTCTTTACCCCGGTGGAGGCGTGCGTGCCCGTCTATCCTCCTTTGTTGAAGAGTTTCTAAAATATTACATTGTGGAAGAGAACAAGATGTACGCATGAAAGGCTTTCAAGTGTTTAAAATAATTTCTAAATTCAAGTTTAAAAAAAAAAGTTGTAATGTTAAAATGAATCGGCGTGAACGAATCTTGACAACGACGACCGAGAATGACCCTTTCTTTTTTTTAACCTCGGACAGTATTTTATTTACAACCAATGTAGGTGGTCCCCCCTCTTCCTCCGATCCATCGAATGTCTTTTCCAGCATCTTTTCCAATATTTTTAATAATATTATCGAGGTGGATCGATTCAACGAGGCGGTACAAAATAGCATGGAAACGTATAATGAGGAGCTTTTTAAAAAGGTAGATAATCACACGATTGATTTGCCCATTGTGCAATCCATTCCTTCTTCTTCGAGGGTTTCTGCTTGTTTTATTTGTACCGCCGAGCTTGACCCGGTGGCGAACCAGGACCTATTCGAAACCACCACCGACGAAAAGAATGGCTTTTATGAGCTACCCTGTCATCATGTCTATCACGCCTCCTGTCTGCAGGAGGCCGTGGCGCATCAGCATTACAAGTGTTGTTTGTGTCAAGAAAAGATCCCTCTCGTGTCCAAGGAAGAAAAACCCTGCACGGCAACCATCAAAGAAGAAGAATACAACCAGAGTGGACACCGTATTACTATTTCGTCTTCTTCCTATTTCGATTGTCCAGATTAATTTTCATATCTGTACCATAAAAAAATATGAAACGGAAATCTTGTCTTTACCCAATGGTCCGTTTTGAATTATCAAAGAATTTGCTGTCGAGATAAGAGTCGTTCCAGAAAAAAAAACAAGTTTAAAAGAGATCTCTTCTCTTGGTTAAAAAAAACTATGAAACTCTTCTTTTCGTGGTGGTGGTGGATTGTTGTAATAGCAACAACAAGCGTAAGCGTCTCGGCCTACCACAATCTGATTCTTATCGGCATGCCTGATTCGGGCAAGTCCTTCTTGGGAAAACATCTTGCGACGGTACTGAAAATCCCGTATTACGATGTCGATGAAATCCATCCCTTGCTCCAAGCGCAAAAATCCACCAAACAAGATTGGCACCGATTTCGAAAAACCGAGTGGGAAATTATGAAACAATTGTTGTCCAAGAAAGAAACCAAGATCATCAGCACAGGAGGTGGATGCATCGAGTATCCCTGCACCTATCAACGACTGCTGAGTAGGGTACAAGACCAAGATATCGTCGTGCATATTATACGGGATAATTCCGTAAGGGCTCAAAACAGCCCCAAGAATCTACCCGATGACAATCGCGCGCGACTTTGGGAGAAACGCGGGAAATATTATTTCATGCTCTCAGATACTGATTACTGGAATCGGGAGACCTCGACCACCGATGATTTTGTGAATTGGTGGCGTTCGTACGCTTCTTCTGATTTGTAATTTTATTTTTTGTCTTTTCCAAAAAATAAATCATGAAGAAGAAGCCTTCTTCTCTCCAAGAATGTCTGGACAATATACGTCACCAGTACAAACTTTCGGTCCCGGTTTTTCAAGAGCTCGTCGAAACCGTCAAGCAAAACAATCAATGCAAACTATGCCATTCTTTTATCTCTTCTTCTTCTTCAGACAAAATCGAACTAAAGTGTCATGATCGACATGTCTTTCATAAATCCTGTCTTTTCCCTCTTCTCGTGGAAAAGGGTGATTGTCCCGTATGCCATGATCCCGTACTCTCCAGTGCTCATCGCTCCTTGCAGGTTCTGACCTCTTCCCCTACAGGCGTGTTTGCCCTTGTGGAGAAACCCGTCCCCCCCGCTATAATTCATTATGCCACGAATACCACGCTTTATCGATATCATTCCGAGGGAACCGATGATTTTGGATGGGGATGTGCTTGGCGTTCTATTCAAACTTGTCTCAGCCATTACGGGATCACGATTACGATGGCTGATCTATATCACCGCTTTGGACGAGAAGAATCCCTGATTCCTCTTCATCGTCAAATCTATCCCAATCATCCCTGGACACTGGGTTCTTCCTACGCGGATCCACGAGGATGGGCCGATCCTATCATCGGTCAATTGATTCTGTATGCGATGGGGATCCGATCCGATCTTTTTTTTGTCAATGGTCGACTTCGATCCACGGACGATTATTCATGGTGTCCCATTCTTAACTTTCGTCTTTTACAACAACGCCTGGTACAGCATTTCCAGACCCACAAAAGTCCCGTCATGATCGATGATGATCTTTATACCATGACTATCCTTGGTATCGGCGTCCACAATGGTCTTACGTCTCTGTGGATAGGAGATCCCCATGTCATGCGAAACATCACGATTCCTTCCATCGGCATTTATGTCGTTATCCTCGATGAACAAGGAAATTTTCTGGACACATCGCTGACCCCGGCCCAAAAGAAACAAATGTTTAGTCGAGGCTCCTACAAGGGCATTCATTTTGCTCGCAAGCGATGGATGATTCTCTTTCCTACGGCCCGTTTTCGTGATCCGGTCGACGATCTGGATCCCCTCCTTCATCTGTCCAACCTTTTGTCGTGAAATTACCAATTCTTATCGGCATGCAAAGTCTTTTTGAATCAGCAAAAATTCAAAAAGATTAGCAACGCTCATATCATATAGTTTTAATGGATTTTTTAAAAACAAGATCATAAAAAGGCATTTTACAAAGGAAGCGTGAGTTCTCCGGATTGCAACAGACTTGTGATCGCTTCATGCAGACTTTGGACATCACCCAACGCGTTGTGATGATTCTGAATCGTTTTGCCAACTGCATACTTGTAAAGTTCATCCAAACGTGGACTTTTGAACCCGTTTCGGGACAGAATTCCCACAATGGGTGCAGTCTTTTTCATCGTGCAAATTGTCTTTATGCCTGTCAACGCATCGACCACATTGGTTTTTCCTATACGATGAAATTCGCTTTTCAAGATCGTAATGTCAAAAAGAGCATTATGCGCCAAAAGATGAGAAGCGCGCCCCATCATACTGACCAACACATCACCAATTTCTGACATTGGAATTCCTCTCTCCTCCGAAATCGCATTTGTGATGCAATGAAATTCCGATTTGGGGATGTGAAAACCATCACGACGAACCACCATATCTTTTTCGTCTATTTTTTTCATGTTCTTGTCACAGAGCAACAATCCCACTTGCACCACACGAGATGAATCATAACAAGACGATTTTGTGTACGGATAGTATTCATCCCATCCCTTGCGTGTCGGCAAGCCCGTGGTTTCAATATCCAAGAACAAATACATTTATTTTTTGTAAGTGAGTGAAAACCATAAAAAAAAAAAGGCCTTCAGTTTTTTAAGGATTTCAATTGTTGCAATACAATATAAATCCAAATAGAAGAATGTTTTTTTGGAGGAACACACTTTTCAGAATTGGGTGTGTTCCGTGGAATCCGTCATTGCCCGTGTCGTCTTTCGTCCCAGCATCTCCGAGATGGCATCAAAATAATGTGTCCCCACCTCCTGTTGGTGTCGCACCGCCGTATAACCTTCCTCCACACGATCCATCTCTCTCTGTTGGATATCCGAATACGCCTGCATGCCTCTTTCTCGATACTGAGACGCCATCTCAAAACACGCAAGATTTGTCGCATGGAATCCCGCCAGCGTAATAAACTGGAATCGATAACCCATCTTGCCCAATTCGTTCTGAAATTCTTGCAATTTTTGATCATCAAGATGCGCCTTCCAATGAAAACTCGGAGAACAATTGTACGCCAGAGGATAATCGGGATATTTCTTGTGGATAGCCTCGGCAAATCGGCGCGCCATGTCCAGGTCCGGTGTCGAGGTCTCAAACCACACCAGATCCGCGTATTCGGCATACAAGAGTCCACGGGCAATACACGCCTCGATCCCATTCCTAAAACGATAATAACCCTCCGGGGATCGCGGTTCTTCCAGAAGAAGAAAAGAAGCATCCGTTTCCTCATCCACGTCGCTGGAAATCCATTTCGCAGCCTCGGCATCGGTTCGGGCGATGATCACAAAATCGGGGCAATTTTCTACCCTCGAGGCCAGGCGCGCAGCGCGCAACGTCTGGACAAATTGAGACGCAGGAATCAACACTTTGCCTCCCAGATGACCACATTTCTTTTCCGCGGCCACCTGATCCTCAAAATGGATCGCCGCTGCACCCGCTTCGATCATCTTGCGTGTCAATTCAAAGACATTCAAGACACCGCCAAACCCCGCCTCGCCATCCGCAACCAGAGGCACGAGATAATCGATGGTGCTCGATGACCCGCTTAGCGTTTGAATCTTGTCCGCACGCAACAACGAGTGGACGATATTGTACACCACTTTCGGCACAGAATCGACGGGATAGAGTGACTGATCGGGATAGGTTTCCCCACTTGTATTGGCACAGGCGGCAACCTGCCACCCGCTCACATAGATACAGCGCAATCCTGCCTTGACATATTGCACGGCCTGCTGACCGTTGTAGGCACCCAGTGTTCTTAGGGGTGACTCGCGAAGCATCATCGTGCGCAGTTTTTGAGAGGTGAGTTTGGAATAGGTATGCTCTACCACCAGAGAGCCTTGTAGATGCTGAATATCATGGTCGTTCTCCATTCTAATGGCTTTTTTTTTTTTAGAGATTGTCTAAATCTTAAAATAAATTTTTTATTTCAGTAATAATAGAGAATCATCGGATGACTTCAAAATACACCGCGTCGGATACTGCCACCTCTTCTTATTGTGGGCAGTGTCAAAATGGCGGTGCTTGTACTGCTTGTACTGTATGTAATGGATGCTTGAACAATGGTCCCGGTACTTCGTATGACGCGAACGAGGATTGTAGCTTTTTGAACTGGTATTTCAATTACGGCCCCGCTGCCATCCAGATCCAGGACCAGACCGTGCAACCCACCAGTTCCGTCCAATGCATCAATCCCGTCTATTCACTCATCAATTATACCGTGACGATCGATGCGGGAATCAATAATAAAGGTACAATCGATTTTTATCAGACAACCATTACGAATGCCTTTAATGGTGACCGTGTATGGAATTTTACGATTTCGGGGTCCATCACCACACCGAAACTTGAAATTACGTATCAATTTGACCCCAATTGCTTTGTTCCCAACGGCGTAGATCAACTTCTTTTAAGCCAGATTAATTTTAACAGCACAATCACCGGAGATCCAAATCCTTTGACGGGAAATTTGGTGATTAATAATTTCATTCTGGGTCTTTCTGGTCTTCAATCCGGCTCAGGTGAGACTCAAGGTAGTTATTATCCCGTCTCGTATTCATGGAATCCTTCCACGGCTACTTTTTTATTAGATTTTAATATCGCTGGAGGTGTGGTATGGGATGGACGACCGAACGCTCCCGGACAACCGGTTGGCACCTGTACCTTTAAACCCGGAAAAACAAATTCTTTTTATGCAGCGCTTACGATTCTGGATGGACCAGGCGATGTCCCACCTAAGGATCTTCCTGGTTAACGAAATCAAGATTGGCAACTCCCTGCTCGAGTACACCGTATTTAGCGAGAAAGTCAGGAAACGTGGGTTGAAAGATAATAAAGTAAATAGGTGTTATCCAGATGATAAGACCGTCTTTATCAAAGATAGGTGTCTGAGGGAGCGGTTCTTGGGTAAATTGGCTTCTAACGGACAGGAAAAGAAAGGTTTCTACCTGATTGATGAATTGCGAGGCTTCTATGATCGTAGAAAAATTATTGGGATCATTGATACTGACGAATCCAAACAAATAATAGTTACCGGCACTAATGGAACCACAAAGAATGACAAAATATTGGGATAGCGGTGTAAACAATTCCGATTCTCTGATTGAATTTACAGTGGATTGATATTGCAATTCCCTTAACGGCGTGACCTCGGCCACCAGGCCCGAAACGGGTCGTACTGAATAAGCGTGTAAAGAACCCACCACGGTTAGATTCTGACCTTTGTTGGGATCATAATTAATATAGTAAGCCGGATTTAGATAATAGAACTCAACGTCATTGAAATAAAATATGGGCTTGTCGTCGATCTTTCCAATGACGGTGCTGGTACAGTAATCATAAAAAATGCGTTCAAAATTATAGGTTCCGATCTTGGGATCTGCGTATGCTGTTTGAGTCAAACACAAGCGATAAATTCGGACGGGTTCGGGTGTGGTATTGATGGGAATGAAAAGATTAAAAGAGACCAAGAAACGATCCCAAAGAATGTATTGAATAGAGGGCAGATTCGCAATGGCGTTCGTAAACACCTTGGTCTGAATTAGCTTGTTAATATTGGGAACTTTCCATCGCTGATCGAGCCTTTTTGATTTGGTCGAATACATGTTTTTGATACGGAATTGAACCCCCGTAATCTGATATTTATTCGTCACCTTTTCCAGACTCGTCAGTGTATCCCCCAACCCCATATTTACTGAATAAAAGTTGATGGTGGATGTCGCCGTCACGATATCCATCAGCAGATAGCGCAACCTCTTGTCCGTCTCGTACGGATTGAATTGAAAGACATCCATCATCACATAGGTATGATCCGCGGTGGCATCCTCGATGGAGGCGAGAGGATTGTCGTACATCCGGATCAGATTGTACAGATACAGGATGGGATCCGTAGGAACATCAAAAGTATAAGGATTAGGAATCGATGACAAACTGGTCATTGGGTTTCTATCTTTTCGCGTGAAAAATAAATTTATGTTTTTTTTTCTTTTTCCTTTCAAGAAGTAGAAGACGAGAGAGAGAAAAAAAAATAATGTCGCTCTGTACTCCCAACGCTTATACCACAATCTGTACCTCTACGATATATACCATGGTCTCTGGTCTGGAGACGCTGAAACTGCCCGTCTACCAAGATATCATCGTGGATGCCTCGGTCCCTGACGCCACGCCATCGCTATTCACGATCTATCCCCTGAAATACGCCTCGGCCTCCTACATGATTGTCCAATCGGACACTTTGGGTAATCTGTTTTTCTGGTCGGTCAACATGAATTCCACCAACGTCCTCACGGCACAGTACAATACCTTCAACGTTATTCCGGCTCTGATTGTGAATTACAGAGGTATCGTCACCCTGAAATACAAGAACAAGACTTTTAAATTCTTTTATAGCGTATCTTTCCTCGATCAGTTGGTGAATACCAAGGCCAAGATCCAGAATCTCTTTAACGAGGATATCAAGGCCTATGTTTTATACGACAAGATTGTGTTTTGCTACGTGCGCGTGGCGGGTGATTCCTATTATCGTTTTGTTTATGCGGGTCTATTGGCCGAGCAGATCGGAGATGATGGAGTGACCTCGAGCATGATGGTTGAAAACAAAACCGATTTTGATTACAGCAATGGAACACTCGTCGGCATGATCGACAAGAAACCCTTTATGTTGTATAACAAGTACGGTCTTCAGACCCTGAATCTGTATCCTTTCACCAATTATCTCTTTTCTGCAGCGAGTCTTCAGCAGAATCTCTTGGTGATTGGTGGCATCAATAACTATTTCATCTTTCCCGAGGATTCTTCCAAGCCGGCATTGTGGCGGGTGAACTATGCGTTCGAGCTCCAATATCAGGCACCGTACATCCAGACGGACAATCTTTGGGGATATACACCGCTGATTAACCTGATCACGATCCCCAACTCGTGTCAATTCGAGCCACCCTACACCGGTCCTACCTACATCATGGCCTTTAACAGCGCGATGATGCCAACCTATGCTTTCCTTGGCACGACGAATTTTAATAATACGGATAATACCATTATCACCTTCAAGAGGGATATCGTGTACTCTTTTGATCCTACCCTGCCCTGGATCGTGTACCCGGCCAATGGTCCCCTACCGCCTCCATCTCCTGTGTGCCCTGGGTGCGAATCCGCGACGAATGATTATCTGTATTATCTGTATGATGGCACAACGGTGACGATCTACCAGCCGACGTTTGCCAACTTTATTCTGGCCTATGATGCGGCCATTTCTATTCAGGACCTGTTGTTTTCTACGGAGAGAAATCAGGAATTTATTCGTGTGACGCCGGGATTGTATTCACAGATTATGAATAATGGGGAAGATATGTATAGGGATAAAAATTATTATTTTATCAACAACAACGACAATAATCTGAATAACAATAATAACAACATTGATACCCACAACCTGAACAACAATTTCAACAATAACCTGAACAACAATTTCAACAATAACCTGAACAACAATTTCAACAATAACCTGAACAACAATTTCAACAATAACCTGAACAACAATAACAATAACAATAATGGAAGAGGATCTATCTATCGAATTCGATAAAGGCACATATTCTTCTACTCTTCCTTCACCACTGGTCCCTGGATACCTGGCGGTAGAAAATCCTCATGATACAGATAAATCTTTCGCTTTTTGTTTGTAAAATCGATAAACACATTGGCGCCCTCATAATTCGCCAGTAAACCGCTCGCCGCCGACACTCGTGTCATCGTATTTTTGACTCCCGCTTTCGAATAATCATTCTTCTGGGACTCTTTCCAGCATGTCGAATACCTCGCACTTCCCACCGTCGTGTTCTTGTCCGTATCATAAATCGTAATCCAGTAATTCTGGGGTAGATACGCCATTTTATTGTACACAAACGTGTTCCCCTGGATATAATAATGACAGAAATAATGATTTCCGTTGGGATTGCTCACCCACTCGAGACGCGTGAACTGTGAACCATTCCATGTATGCGGATCACAATTCGGCGATAACTGTTTTGCATCCAACGTGGTACTCGTACAAAGCAAATTAAACTCGTATTCAAAAATCTCGTGACCTCGTTGAATCGGTGTCGGTACCAGGAATTTGAACTTTATACCCATAAAGAGGAAAAAGGCCAGCACCAGCACATACAACAAGACGATTAAAATAAGAAGCAAGGTGTACATTAGAGGAATGTTTTTTTCTTTCCAGCAGAAAAAAAAAAAGTTTTTTTGGGGTATGTCCGTTCATCAAATCAAACCAGCAAATCATAGTTCCGAATTGAACGCAAAACAAGTAGCAACCTTTTTTTTTTCCAGAATGGATTTTCGAAAAAAAAAATAGATAATAAAAATAACATAAGGAAAGAATGAATCCTTTGATTGAGGCCATCAAAAGTAGAGATAAAGAAAAAATATCCAATCTTTTGGATCATGGCGGTGACGTATATTTATCCATTCCGGATACCGATGGAAATGGACCTCTTTTTTATGCATTGGGTGATGTAAAGATTCTTCAAATGATTCTATCGCATCCTAAAGCAATGGAAAGCATTAATGATTGTCCTCTATTGGAAAAGGATGTACAGAATTTGTCTAATCAAAAAACAGTGGATCAAATAGCGGAAATTTTGTATCATCACGGAGTTTTCCTTCACCAAGACTACATCTATAATGGTATACCTATAAATAAAATCTTTCATTCAGAGTTAAATAGAGGGCCATCCCAACTAAAAGTTCCTCCACCTGTTTATGACGACAATTATGCCAGAATATTATGGACTTGTCTGGAAAAATATATCCCTCCTAATTTGCTCCAAAAATTCAAAGAATTGAATGATTATGATTATAAGATCTATTCGATATTATATTTCAAGGAAATGGGGGTAGACCCATGGACTTATTCTGATGGACTCAATAAACTCGTAACTATGATCCTCAATATTGAAAACAGTGGAATCCAAATTGACAAACTTCGTAAACGTTTTAGACCACACGGATTTTTAGAAATGATAAAATTAATACCATATCCGTCCGGATTAGTAAAAGGGAAATATTGGCTCAATTCTTGTTACATGATACATGGATTATTTAAAAATAATCAGTTTGTTGCAGGTGAATTAAGTATTATGCGGGGTAGCGATTTATCATCCATATTATGGGGAAATTTCTCTGAAACCCCCACCCATGGCGAGCCTCTACCGAAGAAATTTATGGGCGTTCAAATAACAATTAAAAATGGACATAAACTAATGAGTTATGGTAAACATGAAAAAGATGAATCTGCATATGTACTCCATGATGATGATGGGGTATTTATAGATTATCAATACAGTATCAATAAGATTACCGTATCCAAAGGAACGTTTGATCATCTTGGATTAAAGTCCGGTTTTGAAGAACATTACGATTATAATTGGAAACTCAAGTGGAGATACGATGGAACCTTTACCTCTGAAATGATCCTTAACGGGACTAAAACAACAGGAAATAAAATTGAGTATTTTAAAGACGGAGTGTTGACTGTTGCGACTCCTTCTCCACTCCCACCACCCCGTACTATAATAGTAGAGCAAAACGCGTCCTTCGATTTTCATGTAGACAAACTTCCTTCTGAATTGTCCGATCAATGGCTATCACGCATTCGTAATAAGCTTCAAAAATTATTTTCAAAAAGAGATTCTTCTTTTTCCTATCGATTTTTTCTATGGATAGAAACATCGGAACCTCCCACCATCGAAAAAGCAACTTCCAGCACGGTGACGGTCGAGATCCAGATAGGTCTTTCCAACATCATGGTCACGGTCCGTGGAACGAAAGAATATATAGACGCAAACAAATTTTTTTTGAGAACCATGATGGAGCAAGATATACCCCAATTAATAATAGAAAATCTTCCTCTATTAGATAAAGTACCACCTAAGAAAACAACAGCAATCAAGGTGGCATCAAAAGTAGCTACGACTAACGTGTTTAATCAAGTTTCCTTTCAAGAAGAAAAACGTCGAAAGGCATTACAACAGATCAATAAAAAACGTCGAAATACCTTATTGATTGGACAACAAAAAACCAAATATAAAACCGCATTATTGGCCAATTATCGAGGCACGGTAGGAAAAACACCCATCTCCGATTCTATTCGAGCCTCTCTTCAAACCCTTTTTAATCAGACAAGGAGGAATATTCCCTATAGAAGGCAATTTATGCGTCGTCTTTACCAGGACGAGATTCATCAAAAACAATTACTGGAAATCCTCTTACGCCTTCTCAAATCATACGAAAACGATCGTAGTAATATCGTCAAAAGGATCCGAGATAATTTGTCCGGTTTGGAGGCTAAAACGCTTCGTAAGGGTAATGTCTTACCTATTATTATTAAATCATTATTTGATGAACCAGCACTGAAAGAAATGGTGTTAATATATGATCCCAAAGAAACAGAAACCTTGATCGATCTGATTCATACCATGGTACCTGATGAATTAAAATTAGGAGATGATCTTGGAAAAATGATCAAGGATGGGAAAGGAATCGAGAAATTAATACCTCTGGTAGACGATTTAGTATCTACTATTATTGCTAATATCGCTTCTCGTCTTCCTATGAATATTCTTGGATTAGCTACACCACCACCACCACCACCACTACCACCACCAGAAGAACAGGAGGAAGATGTGACCATGTATTATCAGCAACAGCAACAACAGCAAAAGCAACAGCAACAGCAAGAACAAAAACAACCTCTGCCCGTGGAAGCTTGTTCTTGGAATATATCATGGCTCGATATACGTGTTAACCAACAACTTCTTCAAAGCAATATTAAGCTCCTGGATCAAATCGCCTTTAATTCTGACTTTATTTTATTACAAGAAACTCCCTTTGATCCGCACGAATATACATTTTTCGATGAACAACTACGACAATCTACGTTTTTAGATATCAATAATTTTCACCGAGCAGTCGTCCAACCGTATCTGAACATTCCTGGAATGAAAAATCAGCTCCATGGAATGATGATCATGGTCAATCGTCATAAATGGGACGTGGTTCAGAGAAAGAGGCCTCAAACCCATTTACTCAAACCCATTTCCTCTAAAGACGATCCATCCATGTCTATCCGCACCCCAGAGGGGGCGATTGTGTCCTCTATGCCTCCAATGCTCTTCTGCACGGAACCAGAGATCGATGCGGAGCAAGATCTCAACCGTCAAGCCGTGTGGTATTCTCCAGATCCCATGAAAGATGAACATCATGAGCCTCATTTGTTCGCCAAGCTAAGCACACTCTCCGGTCTTTTTCGAAGCAAAAGTGATCCTTCTTTTTATATGATTGTCATGAATATTCATGTCCGAAGGATTGGATATGACGAACGATACCGCGAACGACTGTTGAGAGACATTAATAAACAGATTCAATTGTATAAAGAGTATTTGGAAAAAATAAAGGGTTCTTCTTTCAGTATCCTGATAGGAGGAGATTTTAATCGGTCGGATCATTATATCATTGCTCATATCTTAAATTACATCCCCGCGCTTCGTGACGGTCATGTGATTATGAACCCCATACCGAGAGTGAAACCCTCTATTGATGCCTTTATCATTCCTGATCATGTTCCATTCAAGATAGGATACATTGAACCATCGTGGCAACAATCCCAACGCCAACTCATAGAACTAACAGGTGGTGGCATAAAATCAATATTTCCACAGGGAGGCCATACCCCGTTTTTAATTCTATTGAATATTCCAATGAAAATGTAGTTTTTTTTTATAAAATTATAAAAAAATCGATAAAAATCACAACATGTCACAGCCCTAATTCTGATCCTGTGGTCCACGCAAATACTTGTCCTTCCATCCTCCACGCGTATCCGCCGGCCCCCACAGCCTCGTGAAATAATCCATAAACTCATTCTTGTCCGGGCACTGTCCATTTGGACAGCTCTCCCGGTACCACTCTCGAAACGACGAATACATATCAAAACTATTACACGTCTTGCCCTCCCGCTCCTCAATCCATTCATCCATGAATTGCTTGAAGACATCATTCTTCTTCTTGTAATTGGCCGTCGCCATCGTCACCTTCATCGGCTCCTTCTTTGTCTTTGGCTTTGTCTTGAGACGATGCAACAAATACCATGCCAAGGGTTCCAGCATCCTCGGGATCTTGTCCTTGAACTGCTCGTCCTTGGGAAACCGTTTTTGTTCCAACTGTTCCTCGTACGACTCGGGCGCATCGCTTGTAAACGTCGATTCAAACGGAATCAGCTTGATACGATTCCATGTCGCCTTGTCACTGTACGTGATCTTGGGCGGTTCATTACAGATCAGGATAATCTTGAACATGGGGGTGATCTCCTGTCCCTCCTTGTACAACCCACGCGCAAAAAACGTATCGTTCCCCGACAGCTCCTTGAGAAGACCAATATTGATTGTATCCTTCTTATCTGGCTCCTGCAACATCGCCATACGCACACCATTCCCCGCTCTCACCAACTCGGGACACGCGGCGCTCGACTGTGTCCTCTTCCCCGTGATCAGCGCTGTTGGTAGCTTGACGTTGTAAGGACCCAGCATCTGCTCAAAGATCATCTGGGTAATCGATTTGCCATTGTCTCCCTCCCCCGTCCAAATCTGGACAATCTTGTTGAAATTACCACCGATAAACACATCTGAAGCCGAGTCCAGGAAATACTCCCTTACATCCCGATCAGGAAAAATCTTTTCAAAAAAGGCAAAGATCTCCTTGACCTCGCGAGAATCCTCCGTGTATCGATCCGCCCAATAATTGATGCTCATCTTCAGAGAAATAAAGTCATCGGGACGACCTTCCCTAAAAATATGCTCCTTGATGTTATACACGCCATTGTTGAACGCGATAAGATATGGATTCGAATCCAATTTCTTCTGAAAGACCTCGCTCAGAAAAATCTCAGCGGCCTCCTTCATCACATTGGTCTTGAACGGATTCGATTTCAGATTGCGGATCTGTCTCTTGATCATCTTCTTCTGATCCTCCAAGCGTTTCTTCTCCTCCCTGGCATCCGTCTCCTCACACTCAATGACCCTCAACCGACTTTGAGTAAGCCTCTCCGTCGACATACGCTCGTAATCCATCACCAGCTCTTTAGAAATCTTGGCGCTCAGTGAATGACCCCCATCAACCTGTTCCCAAATATGATTCTTAAACTCGTACCACTGCTTGAATCGGAGAGAGGCACACACGAATTCACTCTCGTATCGCTGGAACAACACCATCGCCAGATCGTGATGCGTCCCCTCCAATTTCAGCGACTTGTCCAGAAGAGGAAAAGTATGTTCTGCGAGGGCCGTCTGATAACGCGCGGGCGTATCTCTCTTGGCGATATACTTGAGTGAACCAATGGTCAGATCCTTCTTGAACATACGATCCCACTCGTAATGACACACTCGCTCGTCAAATTTCTCGGAACGTCTGGAAAAATCCAGCCACCGATCCAATCCGTCCTGTCCACCCTGAAAGATGTTGTACAGGATCCATCCGATCTGCATCCAATCGTTTCGATCATCCGCACGTTCGTCAAGGATACATGCCATCATATCATCGACGAGCTTGGTCGTGGCCTCAAAATCCTCGGGATAAACAATCTTTTTCATCTTGAGCATGTCCGCCGTCTTTTGGGGAGACGATGCCGTCGGCATCGGTACTAAATCATTCTTAATATCATATACGTACTCGTCGCGATGACGTACCACGATACTCAGAATCTGAGGCAAGAATCGATCCATATTGTCGGGATCCACCACGATCCTTTCCTTATTATGGGAATCATACAGACGATAATCACTCAAGGTACTCTGCCAGTCATCGATCTTACGTGCCTCCTGATCAAACGCGCATGTCACCATGTATGCCTCGCTTCCCTCTTTCCTGGATCCATACAATAGCCACGCATTGCGCACATAGGCCTCATCAATGTAATTATCGGCGTTGGTAACGGAAGGGAGCTCTTCGACGCGCAATTTTTTGAGTTCCAGACGGATCCGTGGGATCAGCTCGTTCTGATGAACCACCTTGTTCATGAATAGAAAGGGGAAATGCAGATGAAATCCATTCTTCATGTACGTCTTCCCACGCGTTGCGGGGCAATAATATGGTCTCTTCTCCAGGAGGAGACAAATTAGATGCGATTCCTCGAGATCGTGAAGGATCTCACGCAACACTTTTTGATAGACACGGATAAGGATCGATACGTGTTCCATCGAATAAAATAATCGCCATCCAGACGGATCGTGCACGTCCTGAAAAAACTGAAGCCCCGAGGTCGCTTCCTTCTTCAAATCCACATCGACCAGTACGGGAAGTATACTATCATTAGAAAATTCTCCTAATCCTTTAGGACCGTCAAACGCGGTGTAGAGATCCCAGAAAGTTTGCATTTCCTCATCCCTCAGCATGTAATTTGCCTTGGGGGAGAACAGAGAGACGTGCGAACCACGTTTATCGATGCGATGAGAATTAAGAAAGGAATGAAGAGGGCTCATTTTTTTTAATCTCGTCCCTAAAAAAAAAAAATTTCCCAAATCAATTTTTTTTATTTTTTACCCACTATCCCTTACCTTATCTTTTTTATTTAATCAACAGAATGTATCGCAATCGCAATCGCAACAACAACAAGGCCAAGACCGCTTCGGCGGGGGCCAAGACGAAGACGACGGTGAATGACGAAGATCTCGCCGAGGCACGAATGCAGGAAGCCCGAGAATGGCTTGCTCGACATCCCGATCTGCACGCCATCACCACGGCGACGACCGCTGTGACGGCGGGGACCGCCTCTCTTTATTATAGGAAATTTATCGACGTGATGTTACAGGAACCCGTCCTCGTTGCGTCCACTTCTTGCTTCCGTGTCTACGACCATCTACGCGCCAAAGAGGAACTGCTGGCCGATTGTGTTCCCTACCACGTCATGCCTCTCATTGGACATATACCGCATCATCTCTGGATGGGACTCGTTCCGATCAACATCCATCTCGCTTGGCTCCGGGATACCGATTTCTCCGACGCCTCGATTGCTTCTTTTCTTCGGGCGCACGAGCTTCGGCCTATGGAATGCATCCTTCAAGATCCTACTCTTTCTCCCGACAAGAAAGAGGTCGCGGTGAAAAAAATGTGGGAATGGCTGGCGTCTCAGCCACGCATGCCGAGGGCCTGTCGCTTTTTGGGTATCCAGGATTTTCTCCGTATCCAAGAACGCAAGAACAAGATCCATTGGATGGGTTTCATGGAAGTTCTCCACAAGTACGAATATCCTGATCGCAAGCATGTAATGTTGCTGGATCTTTTGGGAAAGAATGTCCTCCCACAGGCACCATCTAATGCCACACGCAAGCAACGTATCACCACCACCACAACCCGGGATCCTCGCTTTCTCAACATGGATCGTCATCTTCCCCTTCTCTCTTCCGTCTTTCGTCCCTGGATTTCCTGGGATTTTCATACCATGCTCCTCCAACCCGTCGGTCAAGGAAAAGGACGTATATCTCCGTGTCTTGGAAAACAGTGTATGAAGGGATGGTTCCAGCCTACCATGCGTTTTCATCAGGCCTATTTGGAGGGCGGTGGCGGTACCCAGACCGGTGATGTGTACGAATGTGCCGTGACCAAGGAACGATTCCGCATCCTTTACGGGGCCTCCTCTTCCTCCTGGCATCTCCAGAACGAGCGAATCATGGCGAGAGAAAAACAATGGTCGTCTCGATCCAGGCTGGTCCTTCCCGTTGCCCGTCTTCAGAAACACCTGTGCATGCACCATCTCTCCGATCCCGTGAGTCTATTAGCGCGTTCCGTTCATCAGGGTATTTCTGTTCACGTTTCATTATCGGTCGTCGAAGAAATGGTCGTCGAGGCCTCTTGTTCTTCTGCCGACCATCGAGTCGCCGATGTCTTGTCTCGTTTGTACCACGTCTATGGACGCCTCTGTCCCAAGGAACCCCTTGCGCCCTATCATACCTCGCTCATCGCCAAGATGGAAACTTTCCTACACCGCGATGCGCGACTCTTGACGACGCCCATGGGATTTCTTTTTCCGGAATATTTCTCCTATTCCGAAGAAGAAAGGGCAATGCTGGACGAGGTGTGGACCAAGGCCTCGGAAAGGTTTGTTTCGAGAATGCTCGTCACCCTCATGGGTCGTGACAGCGGGTTTTCTATCATGACGACACCAACGCCATCAACACCACACCGGTTACCAAAACCTCTTTCCTCTCCCTTTGCGACCCCTATCGTCTATAGCCAGGCTTCCGAAGAGCATCTCACGATCAAACCCGAGATTCTGGATCTTTTGGAAGAAGAAGAACTCGCTCACCTCGATGTGGACGCGATCCGCACCGGTTGTCGATTGTCTATCACCACAACCAGTTCGACCCAAGCGACCACTACTAAACCCATCACACACGTCATGGAACCCCAGCGGTTGCAGATTGAAGATATTGAGGCCTTTATCCTCGATTTAGAGATGGGTAAAAAGATGGAAGTCATCGATACCGATATGGATATTGGTATCGAGAATGATGGTGCACAGGAGCAGGAGGAAGCAGAAATAAGGGATGAAGAGGTGGAAGACGAAGATGGGTTTGACGAGGTGGAAGTGGATGTAGAAGAGTTTTATGGCGGAGGAGAAGAAGAAGACGAGGCATGAGATTTTCATCATTTCTTTTTATCCTTGGACAATTCTTTTGCGCGTTTTTCGATCATTCTATCGACCTCGCCTACAAAATCCAGTGGATGATTTTTTTTTAATTTGTTGGCGATGGTTCTTGCGATTGCAATCTCTTTTTTCGTCGTGGTTTCTGCCAACACGTATCCCACAATTAAATACAGCAATGTGTTTTGGATTCCCGTGTTTAATGGTAATACATCAAACATGTTGGCAAGTGCAACGATCCCCTCCTTTTTTTGGGACAAGCTATCCCCCTTTATTTTGAAATAGTAATAGGCTGTGATTAAATTAATAGACAACACTATGAGAAGTTGGTCCTCTTCATTATTCACAAAATTTTCTCGCATCATGATGATGTCCAAGAGCCTAAAAATGTATAACGTGCCAACAAGAAAGCTGTCCAGATAATCTTCCTGTTGTAACCTCATCATTTCAGGATGACTCAAAAAATCGGATTCCAATAAAATGCGAATCACATCCGCACACAACAACTTTTTCTTTTTCTTATCCGAAATTAAGAGGAATATATTAATCCAGCATTCCGGATGATAAGGGATAAGATGTCTAAGATTCGGAGGGATCTCACGAATGATAGGATCCGTGATCAGATCACGGATGAGTGTTCTCAAATCACGACCTCCTTGCCCTTGTGCACTTGTTTTTGCAATACCACTTTGAACCGCAGTCATGGATAAATTACGAATGATTGGATTATAGACTATATCAAAGTCGTCATCATAATGCTTATCCTTCACAGCAGATAACATCGTGGGGGTGATCATCTTTTCTTTTTTTTCATTTAAACATGAAAAAAATATTTTTTAAAGAGCAAGCGATGCCTGTTCATGGCGGTGGCGAAAGAGTAGTCGCATCCAGTAATCCAGCTTGAGACGTTCCCATTGATAAGAATCCCATTGATTTACAATGATTTGGAATTGTTCTTCCAGCCATTCTTTAGAAAGGATCGACCAATCCTTGACGACGAGTACCGGTAAGCCTTCATACACGCGATTCACACCCGTGTCTCCAATAATAGGAATTCTTCCCAGCATCAGAATTTCCCATGTTCGATGCGTGTCCAGACCGTAACCCGGGGGAGAGATCATAAAGGCATAATACCGCATCTCTTTCCAAAAATCCTCGCGTTTTTGTTTGGGAAGAAATCGTATCATTTCTTTTTTTTGTTCCAGGATTTCCAGGATTGGTTTTCTTCGTTGCTCACGGAGCGCCGGGAGACCGTACGTCGTATGCTGAAAATTCACCAGAGCCATATTGGAAATGGTTTTCTGGATGGGAATCATCATTTTCTTGATCTGAAGCAGTTGTCTCTCCTGTTCCACGTTATTCATCCTGGTTCCCCATATCTTATGATCCCGGGAATTAAGAGTATGATAATCGAGGCCTAATGGTAGGTGAGAAATTTTGGAAGAAAACGAATTTCCGGTATAATTCTGAGCGTACCAGTGCAACAGCTTGGGATGCTGGATGTATTCATGAAAATTCTTGATGTCTTCGGGAACGCTGAGCACGTCATGTCCCGAAACCAACACAAAAGGCTTCTTGAACGAGGAGGCGTTTCTCTGGAAAAAGGAAGGGATGTCCGATGTCTTGACATAAATAGTCTCTCCAGAAACATTATTGTAATCAAAATGATAAGAAAATTCCTTGTCGACAAAGGGTGGTTGATGTACCGACATGGCAATACCATGAGAATAAACCATCTGACATTGCATTTTTATTTTCATCTGGGAAAGAAAAAGAAAAAATAAAAATCAAGCAACTCTCATGGCACTAATTCTTGCACCTTTGTATTCTGGATTCGAAGAAACATCACTATTACTATAACCCACAGTAGTATTCAAATAAATGGTGGTGGCGGTAGTAAATTGAAGATATTGGATCATTTGAGGGGAGACATAGGTGTAACCATTTCCAAAAGATATACTAAAAGGTGAATTGGCCACATACGTATAAGGCAATGTTGAGGAAATGGTATTTGCCGTAATATCAAATCCAATCCTTATCGCTCCAGTCGTAGTCCCTGCTGAATTTCCAGTAAACACTTGTCCCCACACAATCCAGGTTCCTGCCGGGATTTCGAGAGAAGCATTATTGGTTGTATAAGGAGAGGTGCCCCAAACAATTTCGGTCGAATTGGAAGTGGAGACGATGTATCCTAATTGATTGGAGGAAGGCGCCGTAGTATTATTTGAAGTGATGGGTGCATTCAGAGTGAGGGAATTCGTGACAGATAAAGTTCCAATAGATACCGTATCCGTGACCATGCTCGTTGCATTCAGGCTTGCCCCTGTAATACTTCCCGTCACATTCAGGCTTGCTCCTTGGATATTACCCGTGACATTCAGATTTCCTACGATGGTCGTATCACCCAGTACATCCACCACCGCATTGTTCGAGTACGTGACATTGACCGAACTCCCTCCTACCTTGGTCAGTGCAGAGGAATAGAGACTGATCCCATCCTCGGTAAAGAGTAAGAGACTCACGGAGGTGACACTGGACCATGTGAGAGTTCCCGTGTAATTGATCTTGGAAAAGCTCAGGGTGCCTGTCGAAGAAATGTAATTGCCCATGGCAAAGATAGAATTGCCATTATTGATCGCGGGTATCGTGATGGCGACCACCATGACCAGGGAATCCGCCGTCGCCTCGGTAACCTCCAAAATCGTTACCGAGATAACCGATGCCTTGGTGATGATCGAGACCTTGTTATAGGCACTAATATCATATGTGTTTTGAGTGTATTTGGAACTCTGGTACGTGCTGTACTTGGTAATTTGATAAGGATTAGGAGCTTTGACATTAGAAATCCGTATGACGTCCAGAGACATTGTTGTTTCTCTTCTATTTTTTATTTCTCTCGAGAGAAAAAAAAATTAAGATTGCTAAACAAACTCTCAATAACAAGAGATGAGATTCCATTCGTCTTCCCCGATCCTGAATTTGGTCTGTGGATCCTTCTTGACATAAAACCATAGCTTTTTAATCTTGGCCCACTCCCGATCGATATATTCTCTACGTGTATCGTATCTTGCAAGGTCTTCCGAGGAGAGTGTCACACATCTCGATTCCAGGTCATCGTAAATCTCATCGGGAAGACGGAAGAGCACAGCGGCATCCGTCCATCGCAAGAAACCCTTGACGTCCTTTTGATGGATAATTTCCAACACATCCTCGTAAAGATGCGAATTCAGATGGTACAACAATACGCTCTCAAAGAGACAGACCCGTTTATGTCGATAAATGAATCGATTCATCTTATTGCGGATGAGAAAGACCGTAATGATTTCATCCTTGATACGGTCACAAAAACAAAGCTCTCCTTCAATCACACGCGAATTCCGGATAATGCGCAGGGGATCAAAATGAATCTTCATTCCAAAATTCATCGAATCGCGCAACACATAATCCATCTTGTCCATATCCAGCCCCGATTCCTTATTATTAATAATCGCGTGATACCAACACTCGGAAGATACTGTACCCGACACCATCTTCTCTATAAATTGAATCTCGTCAGGTGTAATAGGGATCTGGTATCGAACAATAAGATCGGAGAGGACATCGATACCGCGGGTCTCATGATCTTCCCATCCGCTTTCCACGCCCCGCATCTCTAAGAAATAATCAAACAAGTGAGAAAAGGGACCATGACCAATATCGTGAACAAGTCCGGCAATACAGATGAGCTCTTGAAGACGCGCGTCACAACCCTGAGCAAGCTCGGGTTGTTTCTTGAGAAGATGATCCAACAACGTCCTCGTGATGCCGTACACACCGATAGAATGCTCGAATCGACTGGTATTTGCACCCGGAAAGACTTTGTAGGACATGCCCGTCTGCTTAATGTAATGAAGCCTCTGGAAATGAGGGGTATCAATGATTTGAAGCGCCAAATCGCTCACTTCGATATCCCCCCATAGATTACAATGAATGATTTTCATAATTGTATACCTTCAAACGAAAACTCTTGGAAAGGATTTGTCTTCATTTTTTTATTCTTCTTCTTTTCTTTCTTCTTTTCCGTTGGTATTCCTTCCAATTGCTTGTAATACTCCTGGACCAACGGATTTGCCTGAATCTTGGTCACATCCAGATTCCTTAAGAAAACCCCCTGAAGAGTACGAATACGAGACAGGGCCACATACACCTGACCGTATTCAAAGATTTGGCTTCCCAGATCCATATCCGCGGTGTCTAAATTGCATCCCTGGACTTTATGGATGGACAAGGCCCATGCAAGACGCAGTGGCACATATTGAAATACCACTTTGAAATGATCGTCTTTTTCTTCCTCGGCGTTGGAAATCTCCATGGGGTGAATCTCCAGAGGAGGGGCCATGGGCCTGTTGAGAAAACGCACCAGGGGAATCTTCTTATCACTGTCCGTGAAGCCCGTAATCACGCCCTGTGATCCGTTGACGAGACCTTGTTCAAGACTCAGATTGTAGCTGAGCATCACCTGAGCACCAATGGCGAGACGTAATGGTTCTTCATTGACACCGAGCCTGGAACGCCACATCTTGATTTGTTCGTCGCTGACTTCTCGACCGCGATGAATGACTACAGATGGAAACTCATGGATCGTAGATCCTAATCGATCCAATTCAAAATCATTCATAAAATCCACTTTTCGATTGACGGGAAAGAGTGTGGTCATGGACGTGGATTGCGTCGTCGTTTGGGTTTGGGTCCGAGAACGCAATAAATCAATATCGTCCGAAATCAGTGTCCCACGACGCACATTCTGAAGCACATTGTACCATTCCATATCATTCTTCTGGCGATACACCGTCTTGAGCTCGACCACATCCTTGATTCCCTCAAGATAAACAGCACTCTCAAAAAGAAACTTGGGATCGTCGACGGGCGGTAGTTGAAAGAAATCGCCTACCAGAATGACCTGGAGACCGCCAAAGAAAGTTTGCGGAGATCGACGCAACCGTCTTCCCAAAGCTTCCAATTTTTCAAAAAGAGTGGGTCCAAGCATACTGACCTCATCGATGATGAGCACATCCGTAGATTTCCATCGACGTAGACTATTCTTATTTCTACGGATTTTCATTTCCAGATCGTCCAATTCTTCTCTGGCCAGACCCACTCCGGCCCAAGAATGCAGTGTTCGCGCACGGGGACTCAAGAGAATCGCCGCACAGCCTGTCATGGCGGTTTCTTCTACTGTTTTTCCTTGATTACGCAATACTCGGACCATATTTTGAACAGTGAATGATTTTCCAGTACCGGCAGACCCGGTGAGAAAAAGACTGCGACCTTCTTGAGCCAGATGAATAGCCCTTTTTTGCAATTCATCCATCATAACAATCGTTTTTTTTGATATTGATATTATATTAAAAAAATAAGACGAGAGACGTAAAGATACTTTATCATTTTTTTTATTTTTGTGTCGCATATTTTGCAGAAAAAAAAAATGAACATGACCTGCTTTCTTTGTGCTACTTTTGGTGGTAAGGATACAAGTAGTTTACACTCGTTTTTTCTCATTTTTGTTTTTCTTTTGAACAGGATGCAAATTCAAAAAAAAGAGCAATGCCGTTATCAATCGACGTGTGAGCGGGCCGATTGTCATTTTCTTCATACCACCCCGTCTGGAAAGTCTCCCGAATTTCTTCGATGCTCCTATAAGCTTCGTTGCAATCGATCCAATTGTACGGCGATTCTGCATAATACCCTGGACTGTTTACCGCCGCAACGAAAGATTTTACAGCCATCATCATCGGAGAAAATGATCGAAGTAGAGATCATGTCATGGAATGTGCTTTCTGATGCGCTTGCCGCGCTTATGACGCATTATTCCCGCGCCATGATAGAAAATCGATGGTCACGGATGGAGAAGATTCTCAATAGCGCTATGGAAGGTCAGAAGACGATCCTATGTCTTCAAGAAGTCGCAGAGACCACCAAAGCGTCGCTTTTTCAATTGGCGGAGCGACACGGTTATCGCATGTTGTACGACTCCTGGGGGACGCCTTTTAATGGCAAGATGGGAAATGCGATCCTCGTACCGCCTTTCCTGGACATTATCACAAAGAATCGCATCCGTCTGGGCGCCGAGGCCATGATGCCTACGGCCAAGGTTTTTGATCAGACCGTCACCTCGGCTGTGTTGCAACATCACGAGACAGGTCGGCGATTCGTGGTAGCAACCGTTCATATGCCGTGTCGATACAAGACCCCTGAGGTCATGTTGGAGCTCCATTCGACGCTCCATCGCATGATGAACGTGTCTCACTATCCAGCGATTGTGGCGGGAGATTTCAATTCCAAGCCGGAAGAGATGCCTACCCACGATAAGATTGGATGTATCTGGGATCATACACCAAGCACGCCTACTATTCATAGTAGGGTACATGCCGATCAACCCGAATTTCTTGGTTGCATTGATCACATTCTCTACACAAAGTCCAACGTTCAATGGCTCAAGACGATCGTGGATCCGGATATCAGCACCACCCTTCTTCCGAACCTCGAGCATCCTTCTGATCATATTCCAGTCCTTGGACGTTTCCAAATTTTGTAAAAAAAAAAACTGAAGCCTCCTGGGGGTCTTTTTCTTTGGGCTTTGGTGATATAGTTTGAAATTAGAAATTGATGGGAAAACCTTTTTCTAATTTTTTGTTCTTGTTTTTTTTCCAGCAAAACCCCTTTCACAACATCATGCAGATCATGCCTTCGCCCATTACCAAAATTGAGCCTGCTCATCCTGGATACATGTGGCATTACACGCTGGGAGCAGACAATGAGATCAGCGTGGAATTGCGATGGGCGCCGCTTTCTGGCATTTATTCGCCACCCCTCTTTGAGACCGGCATCTACATGCTTACTCTTGCAGTGCCGGAGTGGTTTCCTACAGGCCTTTTGATTGGCAAGAATGGCGTCCATTTCAAGACCATCACCGAGAATACCGGATGTCACTATCTTTTTGTGCGAGACAGTGTCATTGAAATCTGGGGGACGGGCGTGGCACCGACCAATGCACTTAAGGCGCTCCAACAGCGTGCCGTGCACGTTCACGTCCAGAGGAATGCGCAGAGGGCATTGCCTCTTCCTTGCACTCTGGGTCAGTTCTGGAAAAGCTACAAAAGCGCACAGAAGATGCAGATGGTTTAGAGAGGCAGGAGGAGTCCATATCCTACCTTGGAGAAGACATCGAGCATGGAAATGGCTGCATCGTAATTGTAGTTGTTGAGATAGGGTTTGTTGACGGGTGTTCGATGTAGGATCCATAAAAAGGGATAGACGAGCCATGCAAAGAAGAGAAAGATACAGAGACCGGGTTGAGTCGATCCACATAGAGCAAAGAGCATGATGAATAGAAGTAGATAGAAGAAGGAGGAGACGGCAAAGAGGAAATATCGTCGGTTAACATTTTGGGTGATGGCGGCAAGATAACCTGTGTAGATCATAAGAACATCCAAAGAAAGAAGAAAGATAAATATGCTGGGATTGCTGATTTTGCTCCGCAGGAGAATGGTGAGGACCAGTAGTGGCGTAGTGATGGACCAATCGACGTATCGTGCGACGTAATCATTTTCTATGGTAGTTTCATTGATTTTATCTTCAATCACACCGACACGGAGATTGATTGCGACGTAGTTGGCAAAGGCGATGGCACAGATAGCGGCGATGGTATATTTTTGTACGCCGATAAAATAAAAGATGAAAATAAAGAACACGACGCATGCTGCCATCTGCCAGTAATTATTATGTGGAATGATATTGTTGAACATCACTATTCTTCTTTTTTTGTTTTGACAAAAAAAATAATGTTTTCTTTTTTTTTCTTTACAGGTCGCCATGTACCACTTTAGATAATTGCTTTTCATTGGTAAATACGTGTATTTTTCGAACAGTCTTACTGAAATCCATGTATAAATTAGCATTGGATAATTTTTGAAACACGCCACTCGCCGCAGAAACAAAAGAACGCACGTTGGGAATCGTCGTTTTATAATTGCTTTGACCACTATGAGTATCATAATATAATAAAGACCATCGCAAGGTTCCGATCGTTTGGAATGTTCTTGAATCAGCGGCTGTAATCCAGTAATTGGATGTTTTGTATCTTTTCAAACTATTGCTCGTGATATAGATAGTGCAAAGCGTATGGGGAGGTGCTCCTGACCAGTTGACGATTCCATAAAAATCAGCATTCGTTGTATTACAATTCTTGTTTTTGATTTCACCGATGCACAAATCATCGTATTTATATGTAAACATTTCATACGCATTCGTAGCCTTTTTGGTATCTCTCATCAAGAGATACACGTATAATAAAATCACGAGGATAAAGAGGAATGAAATTGAACACCATAGCGCAATCATGTTAATTTTGAATTCTTGTCGGTCTTTTGTTTTTTTTAAAAAAAAAATTTCGAAAATAGAAAAAGAATGCGTCCAAGCCAAAGAAAATGGTATGAAGACTTTTACAATATGCTGGACATTTTAGACTCGCGTGAGGCGATAAATTCACAATCCATAACTAAGAAATTACAAGAACTTTATCAACATTCCACTTCTCCTCAGCAAAAGAAGGAAGTAAGAAGTATGTATGACTTTTATAAACAACATCGCTGGAATAATGATAACCCTGGCCCTAAATATTTAGAAGATATGATAAAGAGACTTTTATTGGTATCAAACCATCCAGAACAATTGAAACCAGATCCAGAGCATGTATCCGTACGGCAAAGACAACCTTCAAGAGAAACACCACCAACGTTATGGCGTGAAGTATCTGATCAGTCGAAAGATATGACTCGGACTAAAATATTACAGTTTGTAAATGAGGAATTAGATGCTTTAAAAAAGACATATATGTTTGTTCATGCATTGACGCCTGAAAAGGCATTTCAATTATATGGTCCAATAAATTATTGGATGTTTTCAAATGTCATTTATAATATCATTTCTCAAAACCCTCCTCACCAGGATAAAATCAGGCTTTATTTGATTGCACAGTGGATTTATCAACAAATATTTAACTCGTGGAAAACCAATGACCATATGTGGAATCCAAGATTAAAAAAGATAGTCAAAAATAACTACAATAAATTATGGCACATTCTCCGAGGAGTAGATTTTGAAAGCGTATTAGAATATTTAATAAATATGGAGACATATGAATCCACAGCTACATTAACAGATAAAGAAAAACGCTTTCTAACTAATATAAAGGTATCTGCATTATATCCTCTATTATTCACGAGGTTTCGTTCCGAATTTGTTTCGGATGAAAAGGTGAAGGACAGTGATTCTGAAACCATTAAAACAATCAAGAAAAAACTACACAAGTATAGGTGTTCGATTTTTCCTGATTGGTTGTGTACTATTTTAAAAAGTCGTAAATTTCGAGATGACCAAATAATTGATATGCTTAATAAACTTTTAAAGCAAGGTGACCTAAAGCAACGGAATGGTGGTCGTACATTGAAACCGAGACCTGATGGGGAGAAGATAGCTACAGATTTGATGACTATATTTGACAATCCAAATTATGTAATGTTTGAAAGAGGATGAGGATGAGGATGAGGTGATTATGGTGGTGGTGAGGGTCAAAAAATAATGAAAAAAAACTGAAGGTTCCTGACCCCTGTTTCCTTCAATCCAACGAGAGCGTCTCCCAAAAAAATTGTGTGGACCTGTGTTTTTTTTTTAAAATTCTTATTTTGATCTTTCTTTTTTTTCACACAGGAAGATCAAAATAAGAATATGAGTGGTGTGGTGGGCAAGCTGAATGTGGATCTTCAACGCCAGATTCACGACTTTGTCGGCAGTGGGGATGCGCTGGACACGTTTCGGATGGCCGTGGTGCCCGAGCTGATCAAGAAGATTCGATTCCTCCAGTTCAAGTTTGACCAGACTTGTACGGTGCGCAATTACTCGGAGAGGACGTTCAAGTGTGTAAAAAATGGAAGGATCTATGGCTCGTACCGGAGAGAGGGGTTGTTGTATTTGGGAAAGAAGAGTCAACACTTTTAAACAGCGGCCCTGAATTTTCCATCCGCGTATTGATTGCTTAATTTTTGGGGATCGTACACGGCACATCCTCCTTCGACGTAGAGAGGATTGGTAGTACCTTCGGCACAGATCTGATTGTTTTTGTTTTGTAGGAAGGGGCCTCCATAGTATTGCATCCCGAAACAGTTTTCAAAACCCTCGGAATTAGGTTTTTGCCAGATAAGAATCACAAAAACAAGGATGGTGATGAGAAGTGTAAATTGTATCAATTCGCAAATCATATTTTTTGGTGTAAGGAAAGAAAAAATTTTTTTTTATGGACACGCATCACATGTCATCCTCATTGTATTTGCCTTCTTCACCCTCCATATCCTCCTCTTCCTCCTCATCCGATAAGGGCTCACCCTCGGATTTGTTGCCTCCTCCATCGTTATCCGAATTTTCCAACACTTCATAGATGGGAGAAGGATCCAGCATATTGGGAAGATTATACTGGAATTTGTATTTTTGACACTGATCGATATCACTCCTCTGTAATGAACGAACGCTTCCCGTGGACTGTTGTACACCAATCACCCGTTTGGTAACCGGATCAAAGACGAGAGAGGTTTCCTCATGGGTATAATGCCCAAACTTGTTCTTGGCGATCCTTAAAATAAGGTTGCTGTCGGTCGCTGCAACAGAAAAAGTATTTTTCTTTCCCGCTTCGTTCACGGAGGTCTGCTTCACAATAGGAGCCTTTTCAACGACAATCCCGAGGACACGTTGAGCCATATCGATCTTGGTACCGCTTATACTCTTTTTTTTTTCCTTGCACATCATCTGGAGCTCTGTCTTGGTCTTGGTCTTCACAAGAAGGTTGACTCTTTTCTGTGATTCCTCGTCCATCAAGTCCATCGTTTTTTGAAACAAAATTATTTTTTTAAATTATTTTTTCATCAATTTTAATTTTATTTTTTAAATTAAAATGAGTGTGTATTGTTTATTGAACAAAGACAAATTCAAGGTAAATTATAGCAAGTTTTATAATCCATTACTGCTCATCGATGTCAAGAAATATCAAATGAAGTGCAATTTGACAAACTCATTTCTGTTCTTTATTGAGAATCCTCGCACCAACATTGAGCTCGTGTCGGGATTCTTCGAGTTTTATTTCAAGAACGCCCCGCAGGATTATACATTGGGACAGGTAATTTCCAAGACGCTTATTTCCTATAGTGATACGAATCAGAGTAATCACGAATTTATGCCTTGTATTATTTTTACGACGGGTTTATACATTCAAGAAATTCTCATTTATTTGCCTTTTCAGAGCTTTACTTTTCACAGAGAATTGAAATATCATTTTGTCCAGAAAATAGAGTATCAATGCTCTGTTTGTTTGGAAGAAAAGCCCTGTATTAATGTTCATCAAAATCAATACAATCATTGTGTATGCTCGGACTGCATCCTTAAGATTGAAGATACCTGTCCCGTGTGTCGTCTCGCTATTGTATAATTTGAAAAAACAAACGCAAAAATTTCTTCTTTTTTTCTTTTCCTTTTGAACACGCGTGTAGATTTTCAAATGGTTTTTTTAACGAGCAGCAAGATATGATAATGATTCTAACCCTTCAGTTGCTGAAAGAGGTAAATAAAGCTCCAAAGCTTTTCCTATTGCTTTTTTATCGAGATTGGGAACTATGTTATATCCACCGTCCTTGTAGACACGCCGATATAGGAGTAATGGGGAGTCAATTAATTTACCGTGGAAATCAAAAATAGAAAGTGTTTGATTTTTTTTGATTTTCAATGAAAATAAAAAACACTAAAAAAAAACAAGATGCCACCTAAAAAATCAGCGGGTACAAAATGGACCACACCACAGAAAGTAGCAGTATATCGATGGCTAAGAGATCATCCTGATATAGATCGTAAAGAGATTGGTAGCTCTCTTGCACCAGTTTTAACCTCGCGTAATCCAGGAGCAATTACGACTTGGAGCCGTAAGCTAAAAACCGCGGATCTGGATCGATTGATTGCTCAAGCGCAGAAACAGATAATGGCCACTACCGCTGGTGGTGGTGGTAGTGGTGCTGGTGCTGAAGCGGTTCAGGCGGCAATTCAGGCGAGGGCAGCCCTCTCTCCCGAAGTTCAACAAATCACATTCATGATGCAAGGTATGAATGAACAAAAGAAGGCTGAATTTTTACACTATATTCGATCTTTTGGTAGAGCCGGTGGTGGTGGCGGAGGTTGTGGTTGTGGTGGCGGTGCCGAGCCTGAACCCGAGATAGATCGTTACGCAGGATTATCCATGGCCCAAAAAATGTTTAAAAAATCCTTGGAAGAAATGGCCAAGGATCCAAGAAATCGATTGGGAATGACTGCTCAACAATATGTAGAAACCAAAATGAAATCAGTATTCAGAGCTCCCCCTTCCTCCCAAAGAAGATCTCCTTCTCAAGGACCTCCTCCTATCAAAATGTCATCGAATCTATTAGCCTCTATCCGCAAAGAACCAGCGGTGATTGCTCAGGCTGGCGGTGGTGGCGGTGCTCCCGCGGGAATGAATGCCCTGTTGGCTTCCATCCGTCGAATGAAAGTTTCTGCCAAACAGAAAGAAGAAGGTGACGATGATGAATGGGAAGAAGAGGATTAGATTTCCTCCGCATTCTCGTTTTGCTCGATGGGAGGTGGTGTCGAAGAAGAAGCCGCAACGTTCAGAGGCTGTAACACAGGTACCAGTGGTGCATCAACCCTTTTTCTCCGCATATCATTATTGAGTAAACGCTTACCCTGTTTCATGACACGCACGATGGCTTCATATAGCTTGATCTGCAACGTCACCTTATCCCCCAGGAAAATACTCTCAATCTTGATCGCACCCGTGACATAACATTTCTTGTTGAGAATCCCCACAGGACTGACCTCGAGATTTGAATTCTCGTCAATAAACAAGGTCGAAATCTTTTGATCCTTCTTGTTGTAAATGAGCTTGGTATATAGAATGGGAGACTTTTTCTCCTCTCCAAGCGATTCATCCGTCTTCTTGAACGAAAGAGGACTGAATCTTTTGGTGTCCACATCCTCCGAAATATACTTGTGCACCTGATCATGACTCATGTCGATGATATCCTGAAGGACCCGGATGAAATTTGTCTCCTCCGGTGTCGGCTCTTTCTTCCTCCAAAGACTGATGGGCATGATATAACCGCTTACACACCCATGACTGTCTCTCAATTCCTGTATCCCGAAACTGAATAAATTCTTGGGCGCTGAAAACACAAGATCACCAAACGTCCCATCCCTGTTTTTCACACAGATCTTAATCTTCCGAAAAACATTCTGACTATCCGATAAATTGATTGTTTCCGGTTTATAAAATATGACCGAGTCATAATCGAAATTCTGAAAATCAGATAGCTGAGTATCAAACATGTGAAATATAATATATTTTTCTTGTTGTATTGGTAATTCTTAAATCGTTTTTTTTCTTTAGGTTCATTTTATTTATCGTGTTTACATGACGGTGGGTCCAGAGGTGGTGGAAACATCATCGAGATCAGGGATGTTGGAAAAATCAATGTTGGGACCTCTCATCTTTCTCTTAGCCTTGTGGGTATTCTTCTGGTATTCGCTCTGCTGGGCATTCATGAGACCAAACAGATTGGTTCCCGTTTTAGAAATGATCATTTTGGCGATGATAAAGATGACCGCGTTGAGAACAATCATACCCAAAAGACGTAGCTCAACAGGCCACTTCTTATCATCAGGGACATACGACTTTTCTCCCAACTCAATTAACATCCTCTCGTACTGATTCATGTTGAGAATCTGTTGCTGGGTAAATCCTGCCATATCAAAACGCAACCAGTAACCCAGCACGTATTCCATGACCATGAATCCTGCGATCAGATAATTTCTATAATTCTCCACACTGCTATCCAGTGATACCCGACGCAACGTATTCTCATACGTCTTGTTCATATTCTTGTAATCAGAATGCATGTTAAACTCCGGAATATCAACATTCTTGTACCCTCTCTTCAGAAGATCAAATTTGTATAACAATTCCCGTTTCAATTCATCTTCTTCCTCCATTGTCTGACGAGGAAGATTCGGAATCACCTTCTTGGTACGCACCTCCCCCCTTCTTTCCAAATCGGAGAGCTTCGGTGGGTCGTGCAAGATCTCTTTCAGCTTCTCTCTTACCCTGTTTTTCTTGAGATTTTCTTCTCTTGTTAGCGGAGGAGCACTCTTCCTGGTCGACGAGCTCATGGACGCACGATCATCCTCCACCATTCTTGATGGCATATCCTTCTCCTTACGTTTCATAAATTGCCCAAAATCGTCGTCAAATTCCTCCTCTATATCTCCACCACGACGACCACCACCACCACCGCCAAAAGGTGGAAGAAATCCTCCCCCATCGTTCATTTCGTCCTCCTCCTCCTCCTGATCATCCTCAATACCTACAAACTCTTCATTTTCTTTCTGAATATCCAATTCTTCCTTCTTCTTTCCTTCTCCTCCCCTTTGCTTATCATCCTCCTCCTCCTCTTCGCCATCCTCATTTTCATCCTCATCCTCATCTTCTTCATCTCCAATATCTTCTAATACCTCTTCTTCGTCCTCTACCTGTTTTATCTTCTCCTCTTCCTCCTCTTCATCGTCCCCATCCTCCTCCTCTTCTTCGTCTACCTCTTCTTCCTCTTCATCGTCCTCATCCTCTTCCTCAATATTAGAAGGATTCCATTCCGAGGTCCCTGCATTTGCAGTGGTCGTT
>Ga0214919_10001338_pt1 | contig 40625 bp, 50 predicted proteins | sample LL1503_MetaG_FD_177994 | JGI IMG/M metagenome (GOLD analysis project Ga0214919, IMG submission 177994) | Freshwater microbial communities from Lake Lanier, Atlanta, Georgia, United States - LL-1503 | ecosystem: Environmental > Aquatic > Freshwater > Lake | place: USA: Georgia | collected...
AAAGGACTACTTGGTAGCTTCCTTAACGAGGAGGAACAGTCTGCTCCCACTTTAGTGGAGCAAATGGAAGAATCTGAAGATCCCGCTTCTTCTTCAGAAGAAAGCGATCTGTCTGATGATGATTCCGATCAGCCTGAGGTTGATGACAGTTCTTTGAGTAGGGGTGTCCAGAAACGCATTAACAAATTAGTTGCTGCGAAAAAGGCCGCTCAAGCTGAATTAGACTCGCAAAAATCAACTGTCTCCAAGTTGCAAAAAGAACTTGAGGAAGCAAAATCCTCTGCTCCTTCTGCAAATGTGACGTTTGATGAATACGTTGAAACATTAGATACCCCTAAAAAGGTAGAAGATGAATACAGACGAGCGTTAAATGTTCTGATGTGGTGCGAAGACAATATCAATGGCGGTGTTCTCCCAGATGGGCAGACAGAGCTATCCGATACTGAAGTTCGCGCCATGAAAAGAGCGGCGATGATGCGAAAGGAGTTAGAGTTACCTGCTAGGATGCAGTTTTTGCAGCAACAACAAGCGGCAGAAGCTGAGATTAGCACTAACTTTCCTTGGTGGAATAAACCAGAAACTGAAGAGTACCAAGTTGCTCAACAGGTTTTGCGTGAGTTCCCAGAGCTAAAAAAGCGTAGAGCAGACTGGAAACACGTTGCTGGATTGGTTGTCTTAGGTGCTAAAGCGTATGCAGATATGCAGACTAAAAAGAAAGCACCCATTGCACCTATCAAACGTGCTCCCGTACAGCCATCTGTAAAAGCGGTTCCGACACAAGCATCTCAAAGTGATTTAGTCAAAGCTCGTCAGAAGTTTGCAAAAGATTCTTCTGATCCTAAGGGGTTGAGTGACCTAGTTAAAGCAATGGGGTTTGTATAACCCTTCAGTTCATCTCTCACTTATTTATTTTATGGCTATTCTAACCGAACCTAATTTGTCTGGTCGTGGTAAACGCGAAGAACTCGCGGACATGATCGCTCTTGTTGATGCCCGCGATACGCCTTTTGTCTCAATGGCACGTAAAGGCTCAAAGCCCGGTAATATGTTGTTTCAGTGGCAGGCAGACACCAATCCTCAGCCTCAAGTTGGCGGGACTGTTGACGGCACTGATGTTAATCTGGTGACTGGTATCAGCAACTATGTTGTTGAGTACCGCAAACAGCTTGGTAACTACGGACAAATCTTCCGTCGTGCCACTGGTGTTTCTAAGTTGTCTCAAGATTTGGCTGATGTTGCTGGTGTTCGTGATTCTCTTTCAGACAACGTATCTAAGGCTATCATTGGCCTTAAGCGTGACATGGAAGTGACCATGACATCCATCCAATCTGGTCAAGCAGACAACGGAACCATTCCTTACTTGACTTGCGGTATCCAGAAATGGACTAACGGCGATGCAAGCGTTGGAACTGGGCTTCCTAGTTTGGTTGATGGTACTCTTGATCTTACCACCCCTTCCACCTCGCGTCAGGGTAGTGGTAGTGCTGCTGCTAACCTTACAGATACGCTTGTACAGAGCTTGCTGAAGTCAATCTTTGACATCACTGGTCAGTACAAATCGTTTGATTGTATCGTTGGCACAGACCTCAAGCGTGCGTTTACTGGGTTGCTTGGTACAACGTCTTTGACCACAACGTCCACTGTTGGCGTTACTGGTGCTGGTGCTACTAAGGTTCAGACGTTTATGCGCGAAGCATCTGCTGACACTTACATCCAGTCTATGGATGTATTTCAGGGAGACTTTGGCACAGTGCGTTTGCATCCCACCACGTTCCTTGGCGCAATCAATAGCCCTTCTACGGGGTTATTTACAACGCAGGGATGGCTTGGTTTGGTTCTTGATATGAGCCAAATTGAAATCCGTTACGGAGGCAATGTGGCTCAAGTCACTGCGCTTCCCGACGCTGGTGCTGGCCCCCGTCGGTTGGTTGAAGCTGTTGCAGGTTTGGTTGTCGGGAACCCTAAGGGTCTTGGCAAGTTTACCTTTACTGCTGCTTAATCTCGGACGCGAGATCGGGAACGCCGCCAAGAGTCAACGGGCGTGACAGCGTGGAGAGACACGCACACTTTTTAATCGCGGAGTAGCTCAGTGGTAGATCGCTTGGCTCATAACCAAGATGTCGCTGGTTCGATTCCAGCCTCCGCAACCATTTTTATGATTGAAATAGACGGAGAGTTGGCAAAACAAGTTGAAACTGAACTGCGCACAGGCTGGTTAAAAAACCAAATTGATGCCCGTGTTGAAGCAAAAAAAATTGCTAAGACAAACACAATCAGACACAAATCTGTTGAAGGTCTTGGTCAATTAACCGCACGTATTCCTGTTACGGCATTCCACTTTTGGGGACAAAAACTAGGATATGCTTGTTGGAATGACCAACAATTTATGGATGAGTTTCTTCGTGACAATCCAGAACTTCGTGTTAATAGTGGTGGCACTAAAGAAATTTCTGTTGGTTGGACTCCCAATCTTTCTCCTAAGTAATGAAGACAGTTCCATTTAGCGATATTTTAGCTGGTGTTTGTCAGCTTGTTGGTCTTGATAGAAATACGCTAAATGACAAAGCATTTGCCGCAGTTCGCGATCTTGCTGCTCGCAGAATGTCCATGATTTGGGATCGGGAAGAATGGCCCGATACCGAAAGAGTATTAAATACATTTGTTGGCACTCCAGTTATAGCGGCAACATTTAATGTTTCTGATATTGCAACTGAATCTGGAGTTTCTATTTTAATGGAAAGTGGAGTTGCTATTTATACGGAAACTACAAGTTCTTTAAAGATAAGATTAACTCTTGAGACAAATGAATTTCCTAGAACATATTTAGCTGAATTTCAAGATAATGCTTATAGGAAAGGAACAATTGGCGAAACATATTTACGAGTTCTTAATTCATTTTACATAACCAAACCAGATGGCACTAAAATTAGTTTAACTGGTAATTTATATGTGTTTGAATATGTAACAGCTACTGACGGATTTGGAGAATACATTACCGATGTAAATATTGAGGTTGAAATTGGCACATTTTTGTATCCAACTTATAAAGGGGCAAATCATCCATTAACTACAAAAATAGTTTTTCAGAAAAATCCCAATCTGCTTGTTTGTCTTCAAGACAATGTACTGCAAGGGCTTGCTGCATACACGGGAGATCCAAGGAATACCACTAAACTTAAACCAGATAGGTTTATTGTTGAAGATCTTGGTGATAAAAATGATATTTCTGTTGGTGGTTCAGCTAAAACGCAAGAGTTTTCGTATTTAAGATTTTATAACGATAGCGAAAAGTTTATTACATACAGAAAGCCATGCCCTAGATTTTTTGGATTAGCATACAACTCGACGCTGCCATATGCTGCTGGTGCACAGGCATTTTATGATCCGTATCAAGCTAGTGCAGCTTATAATCCCACAAACAATGGTGCTGTAGTAAAAGGAGATTTTTGGGATGCAAACATAGCGACTGACAGGGGAATCCCGCCTTCAACAACTAGTTTAAACTGGAGTGTTGTAGAAATCCCTTACAGGTTTAAAGATTTTTTGATAAACGGAACATCTGCTGACTTTTTAAGATCTGAAGGACGGGCAGATGAGGCTAATATTTTTGACAATTTAGCAGAAGTGTCTGTACAGCAACAAATTGATGTCTTATTAAGACAACAAGGTCAAGTGATGCGAATGGATATGGCTTACACTTACTAATATGATTACAAAATTTATTATGAAACGTAATGTCAATGCGGGGTTGCCATTCAACAAAAACTTTGCCAGAGTAGAGGTTCATTCTAATGGCAGTGAGACTTTTAAATTTAAAAAATTTAAAATATCTGCTGGCATTTCTGATAGAATTCTTACAGAAACTGGCAGCTACTTAAATACCGAGAACTCAGACAGATTGAACACTAATTGATATGGGAATTAAAATTTCAGATTTTTTAAGTGCAACAACTCCACTGAGTGGGACTGAACTTGTTCCAATTGTTCAAGATGGAGTAACTGTTAAAACAACTGCCGCAGCATTTAAGACAACAAATGCAGCAGACCTTGCAACTGGAACTGTTGCGATTGCTAGGTTGCCAGTTTCAAGTCAATCATCTGCTGGTATTGTTCGACTTGGAACAACGTCTGGCCTTGCGTGTGAAGGTAATGATGCTCGTTTGTCTGATGCCCGTATTCCTCTTGGTGGTGCTGGTGGAGATTTAACTGGAGCATATCCAAATCCAGCACTTACAACTACTGGAGTTGCTGCTCTTACTTATGGTGGAGCAGGTAGCATTGGTGTCTTTGCCGTTGATACTAAAGGACGCATTACTGGAGCTACATCTCAGGCTATAGCTATTTCTGGATCTCAAATTACAAGTGGCACTATAGCTAATACATATCTTCCAGCGGGAACAACTGCTGCTGTTGGAGTGCTTCAACTTGGAACAACTGCGGGAACCGCTATTCAAGGAAATGATCCTAGAATTGGCTATGGTGGTGGATTTCTAGTTTTTAATACTATTGGCGCAAACCAAAGTATTGCTGCAAATAAAATTCCTTCATACGTGACTAGAGTTAAAGTTACAGTTATTGGAGGTGGGGGTGGTGGGGCTGGTGGGGCAGCAGCAGGAAGTGGTGGATCTTCAATTTTTAGCGTTAGTGGTATAACTGTTACTGCAACTGGAGGTGCTGGAGGAAGTGCTTCAGCTTTTGGTGCAGGGGGAAGTGTTGCGGCAGTTGCTGGAGTTGTTGGTGCTGGAGTTGGAGGATCAGCAAATGGAAGTAGTGGAGTTTTTTCTATTGATAATGGAATCGGAATGGGAGGGGGCGCAGGATCATCTCCTATATCAATCGGAGCTAATGGATATGGCGGGGGTGCTGGAGTTGGATTTGGTGGAGGAGGCACTTATGGAAAACCAGTTGGAACATTAGTTATTTCTGGGGGTGCTGGAGGAGGGGCTTATGCATCAATTCAAAGTGGAATTATTGGTGGAGGAACTGGATCAGACGGAGGAATTGCAGGAACTACTGGTGGAACTTTCTATGGCGGTGGAGGTGGAGCATCTTCTGGATCATCATTTAATTATGGAGGAGGGGGAGGAGCGGTTGCTGTATTTTACATTGCCTTAAATGGAGCAACATTATATACAAACGCAATTACAGTTGGTGCTGGTGGAGCATTTGGTGGTGCAGGTGGATCTAATGGAGGACAAGGAGTTGTAGTTATTGAATGGTAATTTTATGTTTGCACTTATATCTACATTTGAAGCAGAACAACCATTTCGTTTTTGCGAAGTTGCTTTGGAAAAGTTTCCAGTAACTGAAGGCGCATTATTTTGGGTAGATTGTCCAGAAGGCGTTACTCCTCAAACACATAAGTACACAACTTCTGGATTTGAACCTATTCCTGAACAAGTAGAACAGCAGTAATCTGTTTAATTTTATGGCCGACATCAAAATTTCTGCGCTTCCAGTAGCATCATCTGTTTCAGATGCTGACATTGTAGTAATTAACCAAAGTGGAGTTACAAAAACAGCTACTCGTGGGCTTGTAAACACTCCTACTGGCATTCTTCCAGTTGCAAATGGTGGAACTGGAGTTTCCATATCTAGTGGCGCAAGTTCTGTAGTTTTGCGTGATTCTAGCCAAAACATTACGGCAAACGCTTTTTTTAACAATGTTTCAAGCATCACTGCTTCGGGAACTCCGATTGTTTTAACTGTTGCCTCTGCTCCTGTTAGTTTGGTTACTGGTTCCGGCGGTCAAGTCATCAAGCTTCCTGATGCTACTACGCTAACAAATGGCACTATTTTTTCGTTTAACAATAACCAGTCAAGTGGAGCAATTAGCGTAAACAACAACTCTAATACGTTGGTTGTCTCTGTTCCTTCAGGTGGATATACAACTGTTGTGCTGCTATCAAATGCAACAGCAGCAGGGTCTTGGGATCGACACGACCAAAGTCCGTCAAACGTCTCTTGGTCAACCAACACTTTTGACTATCTAGGCTCAATTACGAGCGCAACTTGGGATGGAGTTACAGTTGCTGTAAATCGAGGTGGTACTGGAGCTACATCGGCAGCATCTGCCCTTGTTTCTTTAGGCGCACAAGCTGCATTAACATCTGCATCACCACTTGCGCTTTCACAAGGTGGCACTGGTCAGACAACTCAACAAGCGGCCTTAAATGCCCTTGCAGGAGCGGTAACGGCTAATCAAGTCCTTAAGGGTAATGGCACAAACGTATCTCTTGCTGCATTAACATCAGCAGATATTCCAACGCTTCCTATTTCTAAACTTACTGGAGTTGCAGCATCTGGTGCAAATTCAGACATTACCTCTGTAGGATTGGCTACGGGGACAGTATCTACTACTCCATCGGGCGTTACTGATATTGTAAACAAAGCATATGCCGATTCAATTGGATCTGGGATTAATTTCCATGATGCGTGTGATTATGGCACAATTGCCGTGCTTTCTCCGACAGCAACTTACAATCAACCCGGTGGTGCTGGTGTTGGTGTTAATGCAACGCTAACTGGTCAGACAAACACTGCACTTCAAATTGATGGAGTTACTGTTGCAGTTGGAAAACGTGTCTTAGTAAAAAATCAGACAAGCGCAGTTCAAAATGGCGTATACAACGTAACCCAGCAAGGTGATGGATCTACTGTTCCATACATCCTAACACGCGCATCAGATTACGACACAAGTGGTTCTGGAACCAATGAAGTTCAAGCTGGTGACTTTATTTTAATTCTTAATAGTACGTTGGCTAATACCGCTTGGGTACAACAGACTCCTGCGCCAATTATTTTTGGAACTACAAACATTTCATTCATTCAGTTTGCTGCTGCTGCTGCTGGTGTAAGTTCGTTTAATACGTCTCTTACAGGGTTAACGCCCAGCACCAACACAACTGGTACAGTTACGCTTGCTGGAACCCTTGGAATTGCAAGTGGTGGTACGGGTACTACAACACAACAAGCAGCATTAAATGCTATTTCTGGCACACAAACGGCAGGTTACCATTTTCGTTCTGATGGCACAAATGTAAGCCTTCAACCTTTGAGTCTTGCGGATGTTACCGCAGGAACGCTAGGGGTTGTTTATGGTGGTACGGGAGCAACTACTCAAGCCGCAGCATTAACGTCACTAGGGGCACAGGCAGCACTAACTACGGCTGCTCCTCTTGCTTTAGATAAAGGTGGCACTGGACAAATTACATATACTGATGGGCAGTTGCTTATTGGAAATACAGCTACGGGAGGTTTAAGCAAAGCAACCATTACTGCTGGTTCAAATGTAACTGTTACTAACGGGAATGGGACGATTACAATTGCTTCAACGGGTGGTGCTGCTGGTGTCTCATCATTTTCTGCTGGTACTACAGGTTTAACGCCAAACACAGCAACAACGGGCGCAGTATCGCTTGCTGGAACGCTTGCGATTGCTAATGGTGGAACTGGGCAAACAACAAACGAACTAGCTCGAAATGTTTTGGGAAGTATTCAGGCTGTTGTAGTGCGACACGCAAGCGCATTAGTGCTACAATCTGTTGGAACAATAACTAGTGCCGTTTTTACATCTGGATCTGCTGTTGTTACATTTGTAACTACAACAGCAACACTAGCTGTTGGACAATCTTTAAGTTCAGGAATTACTACTGGTGTAATCAAGTCAATTGATAGTCCAACGCAGATCACCATGAGTGCCACGGCAGGCGCAACCACTACAGTAAATCCAACTGTATATAACTCAACAATTTCAACTCTTGTGTCGTCATCTATTGTTACAATGGATAGTCGCACAATCGTTGTTGGTGATGTTGTGCTGCTTGGGGCACAAAGTGCAACTGCCCAAAATGGCCCTTGGATACTTACATCGCTTGCAGGTAGCGTAATGAGTTTTGTTCGCCCTTCTTATTGGAGCGGAACAATTTTTGGAAATACCTTATTTTACGTTCAGCAAGGGCCAACTTATTTTGGACAAATTGCAACAGTAACTGGAGGAGTTTCAACTGGATCAAGCGTTGGAGTTGATGCGTTTACTGTTTATACCGCAGTGAATAGAGGAAATGTCGCAACCCTTTCGGCAAATACTTATACAGCAGTTCAAACATTTGTAGCTAACAGTCCAACAGGATCTGCGCCATTTAAGTTTTTAGGATCTGGATCTGGATTAAACACAACTCCAATTGCACATCAAGTAGAATGGGATGGAAGCACAATGTACGTCACTAATGCTTCTTCTATTCGCAATTCGTTATTTTACGGATCGGGTGGAACTTTTACTGGAGCAGTTGCTTTAAAGTCACTTTTTGAAACAGCAGCAAATCCCAATATCTCTGCGGGAACTATTACTTTAGATCTTTCTACAGCATCTTATTTTAATGTTACATTAAGTTCAAATGTATCAAGTTTTAATATCTCTTTTGGTGGAACCCCATTAACTTCTTTATCAAGTTTTACACTTGAATTAGTGCAAGATTCTACTGGAGGAAGAACTGTTGCATGGTTATTTTTTGGAAAAACGCTTAAATGGGCTAATGGAGTTCCTCCCACACAAACAGTAACTGCTTTTAAATCAGACATATACACATTTATAACTCGTGACTTTGGAGCTTCGTATTATGGATTTGTCAGGGGTCAAAACTTCTAAACAATATGGAGTGGCTTAAACAAATTCTTCCAACAATTGTTTGCTTAATCATATGAAAACACTACTCGCACGCTTGCAAGAACCTTCAACTTACGCCGGACTATCTGCGCTACTAGCCTTAGCTGGCATTCAGATTCCTGACGCTAAATATCAAGCCATTATTCATGCTGTTGCTGCGATTGCTGGGGCTGTAGCAATCTTTTTAGGAGAAAAACCAAGTGCTCCTACTCCTCCTTCAGGCTCTTAATTCGTGGTTGCAGTTGCGAGTTGTCTCAGCACACTGGGAGTTGACTCGTGAAATAGAAAAATACTGCGATGCCACAGAAAATGCCATATTGGAAGCTAGGAGCGTTGGGAATGACGCTCTTGCTGACAGGTTGCGCGAGCGTTTCGCACGTGCCTCAAGCATCGTTGTGCCCACCGCTGGGAGTGTTGCATCTACAGCAGGGGCAAATATACCAAGCACAAAGCCTTGAGACTTGGCATTCAGCCGCTAGGTATCAAGCACTTGAATTGCAATTGATAGATGCCATATCGGCCCTTAAACACGCTCAAAATAAATGAATAATCATATTAACGACATTTTAAGCGTGGGATACGTGAATGGAATTGCGGTTGTTATTTCCGTGAGTGACATTGAGACGGGATTGCGTGTTTTCTCGCTGCTTTTAGCAACTGCATACACAACTTACAAATTTTATAAAGCCATCAAAACCAAATGATAGCACCACATCCAAGTGAATCTCCCGAAGACTTTTTGGAAAGAATTGTAATTGGACTTGGAGAACACTTTGATGTTATTCAGTTGTTTGCTCAAACGGAAAACTCTGAATTTACTGACACTTTTAATGCAGGAAAAGGTAACATTTTAGCCCGTCAAAAACAAATTGAGAATTGGCTGGAAATGGGTGGTGGACAAGAAATTGAGGAGCAAGAAGAAAACGAGCAACAAGACGAGGACGACGAATAAATCGTTATGGCAAATATCACTCGCAAATGGAAACGCTGGATGGCTGTAGGTTGCTCTCATGGGCATCTTGCTGATCAAGCGTTACTGCGTCAGGTTCTTGAGTTTAAGAAGAGGTTTAAGCCCGAACTTACCATCCATTTAGGGGATGCTATAGACTTAGCTGCCCTTAGGTCTGGAGCAAGTGGTAGTGCCGATGAGGCTTGCGATCCCGAAGGTGATTTGAACGATGGCTTATCGTTTCTCTCACAGTTACAGCCTCAAGTTTATCTGTTAGGCAACCATGAAGCTAGGCTAGTGCATTTGATGTCATCGCCCAAAGCAATCGTGTCGGCACTGGCAGCACGAGTTTACCAGCAGATACAAGACCGAGCCAAAGAGATTAAATGCAAGGTTATTGATTATAATTTCCAAAGTGGCTGGTATCCATTTGGAGATTGTTTAGCAGGTCATGGCTACATGATTAATGAAGCTGCCATACGCGATCACGCAGAAGCCATTTGTTCGGGCAGTCACAATAAAGTGATTCTGGCTCACCTGCATCGAGTCACACAGGCTGAGGGGCGCAACAGAGCACATCCTACAGGGTACTGCGTAGGCTGGCTTGGTGATCCTAAGCTAACAACCTATGCGGCTAATCGCAGGGCAACTAGCTCTTGGTCACGAGGCTTTGCTTGGGGAGAATATTGTCAAGATGAAACACAAATATGGCTAGCAAAAGAAACACGATCACAGACGTTCCGACTTCCAGTGTAAATTGGTTATCAGAACTAGTAAATGAACTTGCCGTTGGGTTTCCCCCGAAAGGCGAGGGCTGGGCTACAATGACGCAAATCTGCGAGCAAACAGGACGAGATCATCAATGTATGCGCCGGATACTAAAACAGCGCAATGCTGAGGTTCGTAAGTTCAAAGCACTTACAACAGGCGGTAAGTGTATTATAACTCCACACTACAGGTTTTCTAAATGAGCAACAACTTTGAAACAGCACTAAAGTTTGTATTTGATCACGAGTGTGAGTTTAGGAAAGGCCATCATGGTGACATGGACTTTGTAGTGTCTGAAAATGTTGCTGGGGACGCTGGTGGATTGACTAAATACGGAATTGATCAACGCAGTCATCCTGCTGTTAATATTGAAAGTCTTAGCGAAGAAAAGGCTATTGAAATTTACCAAAAGGAATACTGGGAAAAATACCACTGCGACAAGTTAGAGTGGCCCTTGTGCGCCGTTGTGTTTGATTGTGCGGTAAATATGGGTGGAGGCATGGCAATCAAGCTTTTGCAACGTGTTTGCAACGTAAACGATGATGGCGTTTGGGGGCCAAACACACAAGGAGCGGTAATTTGTGCTTGTAAAATTCGTGGCGCAGAAGCTGTTGCTTTAGAAATTTGTGATAAGCGTGATAAATTTTATATAGAACTTGCAAACAAAAAACCCGTCCTTGCTAAATTTCAACAAGGGTGGCTTAATCGAGTTGAAGACCTTAGAAAAACAATTGTATGAGCTTAATGGACTCTCTTAATTCAATGCTTGGTGCTGGCAGTAAAAATACTTGCCCTGACTGTCAGTCGCCAATGAAAGGTGGTCAGTGTGATGAGTGCGGGTATGGACAAGAAGATGATTCTGGGCAAGACACTCAACATGAACTTATGGAAATGCAGAACCTGTTGGATCTGAAAGATGCACTCCAAACAGCAATGAAAATTGTTGACCGCATTATTTTGTCTCAGACAAACGAGATGGACTAATTTTTTGTTTATCTTGTATGCCAGACAATTTATCTCCTCAGTTTTTACAGGAGGTCGATAATAACTTTATCGGGGTAAATTCACGCCTTGACCCTAGTAATTTACAGCCTGGATTTGCTCAGTCTGCTTACAATATTCGCCTTCAAAGAGGTATAGCCCAACCAAGAAAAGGCTGCGCTAGATTGACGGATCAATCGCTCAACTCTCAGACAATGGTTGGGTCTGGGACGTATGTTGATGGGAATGGTAGAGACAATATTGTCTTAGTATTTACAGACAGGTTGTACTTGTATAATACGGAGCTTGCTGCGCTGTCTGCTGCAAAACCATTTCCAAGTCAAGTAATTAATGGAAATACCTACTACAGAAATATTGAAAATAATGCAGAGATTGATGTAGTTCAGGCACTTGATAGAATCTACATTTTTCGTGGTCAAGAAACTAATATTAGGTACGGAGTAGGTGGAGCATCCACAAGTTGTGCGCTTAATTTGACCCATGCCTCCGTAGCAAGCGGAGCTTCTGTTACTGTTACTGCAACTTGGGCAAATACAGGAGGAACAGCTCTTTTACCTGCGTATACACCTCCAACGTATTTAATTGGCGATGAGGTTACCATTTTTAACATTACTGACAATCAGCACGTATCTTTTAACAATACCTATGTTGTAACGTCTGTTTCTGGAGGTTCCTTTACGTTTGTTTACACAAACAATACTGGGTCAACCATAACAACGTCAGGACAACCATACTATGCGTGTGTTGTTAAAGTTAAGCCTCCATTAGTTTTGCAAGAAAATGCATCTTTTGTAGATGTTGTCCCACAGACTTCAATTTATGGAAATGTACAAACTCAGACTGGATTCACTCCAGCCACGGGAAGTTTGCCGCCTTCTGACTTTGGATTTTATTTTCAAAACAGAATAGTCACTAAATTTCAAGACACGCAAATAGCTGTCAGTGATATTTTGTCTCAAACTGTTGATTTTCAAGTAAATACTTTTATTGTTAACCAAGGTGGTAATGATTCTATTGTTGGGGTACTTCCTTGGATTCAAAACCAGTTTTTGGTGTTTATGAAAAAGTCGGTTTACATTGCGTATGTAGATCCTCGCTTTGACCCAAACGCGCCCGATCAAAGTCAAATTACAGTTGTTACCACTCAGGTTGGTTGTTTAGCCCGAAAAAGTATTACGTCTGCTGGTCAATTTGTGTTTTTTCTTAGCGGCAAAGGGGTTCATGTTATTACTCCACAGCTTGACTTAAAATTGTTAGGTCAGACACTTCCATTGTCTGAACCTGTTGATGATTTTTTTGATAACGTCAATTTTAGTTCAGCAGGAAAAACTGTTGCAAGTTATTACGACAACAGATTTTTTATTGCACTGCCCATAAATGGCTCAACTAGACCAAATGCTATTCTTGTGTACAACACGCTAAACCAGCAATGGGAAGGCATAGACACATACCCAAGTGGTATGTACATTGATGACTATGCTATTTGCCAGTACAACAACAAACGCAGACAGTTTATAATGACCAGATTTAATGGAGTGTTGAGTTATGGTGGAATTTTTGTGACTGAAGAGTTTGATGGTGGTGATCAGTTTACGTCTCTAAGTGGATCTCCTGCCCTTCCATTTACAATTCCTGCTCAAATTTTAAATTCTAGTGCCCGCCTTGAAAAAATTGATGCTCGCATTAGGTCGAGGCAATACACATTTGATAATGTACATGAAAAGCGGTTTTTAAAGGCTGAGTATCAATTCAATAACTCCGCTGGAGATTTTGTAACGCTTTACGCTAGGACGCATGATCCTGATTTTGAAGAAGCTGTTATGTCTTATCAGTTTTCTGGTTCAGCTACAACTGATGCCACATTGCGCCCAAGGATTGCTTTAAGGGGCGCGTGCATGGACATGGAAGTTCAATTTATTACTGGAAGACCAGCATTGAAAACTGCCGTGCTATATGCTATTGTTGCGAATAGAAGTATGGTATCACAGGAATAATTTATGGCTCAGATAAATAAAGGAACTACCTATTCAACTGGGGATCAAGTTACGGCAGCAAATCTTAATGCTTTGGTAGACAATGCATTTTTAACTTCTGGTGCAATAAATGAACAGCCATTGACGTCTGTTGTTAGCCAATCAGACAGAGTTTTATTGGCTCAAGGGAACACGCTTAGAAGCGTATACCTTTCGTCACTTACGGCATCAATCACTCCAGACACTGCGTCTCTTCTAAAAAAAGATGGATCAGTGCCACTTGATACTAACGCACAATTAACGCTTGGTACAACTAATCAAATTTCTGCCCTTAATGCGGCTTCTAAAGGTTACGTAGATGCCACTTCGCTTCCGTTTACTGGTGGAACCTTGACTGGCAATCTTACATTAACGACAGCAGCTATTATAACGCTATCTAAAGATCCTGTTGGTGCGCTTGAGGCTGTTACAAAGCAATATGTAGATGCTAGAAGTCTAAAATGTAGTGGTTACTTTTCATCTACTACTGTACTAAATCCACCTAGCAATACCCTTGATGAATCTAAGTTTCTGTCATGCCAAGGATCTCGGTCAACAGGGTCAGGCACTTTAACGATTAACTTTAGTTCACTGGATGCTCGGTACAAAAGTTCTACTGTTCCATTTTTTTTAGCTGGTCAGTATGTTGGAATAAAGACAGTAAGTGGAGTTACTGCTCGTTTATACAAGATTATTTCGGTTGATTATACAAATAGTACGTTTACAATAACAACTCCCGAAACTACTGTATTTAGTGGAGCAGTACAGTTAAGTTGCGTTTACGACAACTCCCTTAACACAGATGCAAATACTTTTAACTGCAAGAGTGTGTACCTTTGTTATGCCTCTAATAAGCACTATGTAAATTACTGGAACGACACAGTAACTGGCTTAAAAACAAATACGAATCCAACTGAGTTTTTTAATACTGTAGTTACTGGTCAAGGAAGCACATATAATTATGATGTTTTAAGTTGTAGGTTAATGATAAATTTATTTCAGAGAAACTCTTGGCAATTTAGTCAAGATGTACCTGAGGGATTTGGTTCCTTTTCAACTGGTTGCCATATTGGATATTTTTATAATAATACTAATGGATCAGATTACGCTTACCAATACAGAGCAACATTTTTAATAACGTGAAAAAACTAACGCTTGATTTGCTTGAGCGTATTATTGATGCAGTTTATGAGAAATCTAAACACAACCCAGACATGGAAATTGGAGATGGAACAAGGCACAACTGTGCTGAGTACATCTGTTTCTATGCCTTCCATAAAGGGTTGTTTTGGAGTGAGCAAGATGGTAAAATTGTTGGTGTTTCAACTGCTCATCCCTCTCGTGCTGAATTTGGTTGGGAATGGCCTGAACCAGACAATGGTATATGGACAGCGCATCTTGTCTGGGCCGATAACATCCAAGCTCATGCTGAAATACTCAGAGATTTTTTGTCTGAACAACAACATCCAGTCACACAGTTGTGGACATGGAGAAACGACACGTTCATAGAACTTACTGCGGCTAAACTTAAACGACTATTTTTATATGGGAAAAGGCGGAGGATCACCAGCACCACCAGCAGCACCTAATTACCAAGAGTCCATGCGGTCTATCTTGCAATCGCAGATCGATTTAGCACCTCAGGTATATGAACGGGAAGCTGAGTATCAACCCAAGTATCAACAGCTTGAAAGTCAAGTTCAGTCTCAAGCTGCAAAAGATCAGCTTAAGCTTTATGGCGATTTACAACCTGACTATTCCAAGCTAGAAGACGCTTACACAACTTCGACGCAACAGAATCAGCTTAAAGGTCTTCAAGAACGTGCGCCAAGTTATGTTCAGGCTTTTAAACAAGCACAAGGAACTGCTGGGATAGACAGTGCCGTAAAGGGATATGCTGAAACAACTTTAGCAGATCAAATGAAACAAGGGTTTAAGTTGAACCCGGAAGAACAACGGCAACTTGAACAATCAACTTTGTCTGGATATTCAGCTAGAGGTACTGCTCTTGGTAATCAAGCTGGATTAGCAAATGTCTTAAATAGATACCAGTACGTTCAGGGAAGGCAACAGAACGCACTGTCTCAAGCAACAGGAATTGGTCAGTACCTTACTAATCAATCTGCTGCTCCGTTGACTTCGTTTTATCAACAGCCAATGTATGCTAATACTGCTGGTGGCAATACCATTCAGAACTCCTTGGCTGCTCAACAGCAAGCTGGAGCACAGATCTTTAATCCCGAATCTCAAGTAGGCATGGGTTCCATTTATGGAGCTTATAATGCCCAATCACAGTACGCCGCTGGCATGGCACAAGCTGCCGCTTCAAAGTCTGCTGGACAATCAGCTATGATTGGATCTATTGGTGGTGGATTGCTTATTGGTGGTGGTATAGCCATTTTCTAATGAACTTATCAAAAACAATTTCTGTAATTAAAACAGCACTAAAGCACGCACAAAGACCAGCAATTTTGTGGTCTGGTGGTAAAGACAGTACTGTGTTGTTAGATATTGTTTTAGGAATGCATCCAGAAATTGAAGTTATACACTGGAAGCTTCCATTTTTGTCTGAAAAATACACGCACCATCATTTTGTGCAGGAAGTGAGAAATATGACTGTGCATGACTGGGTTCCAGCTACTGTTGCTTTAACTCACGGAAATGGCAGGATAGACGTTTGTGAGACATATACAGTGGGTGATGGGTCTATTAAGGTCATGCGAGGCACTGAGCCATTTGAAGAATCTAAACCTTGGGTATGTGGGAAAGAATGGCTTAATCGCCCAAAAGCCATAATCCACTCTGATTTTGATGTCTTACTGTGCGGGCACAAATCATGTGATGAAGATCCAATTACTGGCAAGATACCGCTTGAGTTAGACATGAAATATGCTGGGCCAAACACTCAAGTATGGTTTCCAATAAGGGATTGGTCGGATGAGGATGTTGCTTCTTATATTATTGATAATGAAGTTTCTTACGATACAAACAGATATGACGGAAATATTGTTAGCAAAAAAGACAAGCAATATAACTCTGACTACGTTCATGCCTGTTTTAAATGCGTGAACAAGTTTGAACCTGCATTTGTGCATTGTCCGAAGTTAGATATTGATGTAGAAAATTTACACCAAAATGTCTTACACGAACAACCAGTCCTTCCCTACTGCAATGTCCGAAGTGGATTGCAAGACTTGCGGAGCTTGTTGCAATCACAAGTGGAGTTGGCCCATTCTGAAAAGAGATCGATCTGATGCGGTAAACATTCCACAGGAATATGTCAGACAAGATTACCCACTTCTTAAGACAAAAAACAACAGGTGTATTGCTCTTAGAGGCATTGTTGGCAAGTGCGTGTCTTGTTTTATTTACGAAAATCGCCCACAAGCGTGTTCAAATTTTCAAAAAGGCAGTAAACTTTGTTTAGAAGCTAGAGAGAAATTATATGGCAACACCACAACAACTTTATAGGGGAACAGCACCTGCGGCGATGACGAAGATGGGCGACGGCATGGCAGACGCTTATGCTAGAGTTGGCGCAATTGAAGGGGCTGGTTATGCCAAATTAGGGGAAAGCATTGGGGGAGCACTTCAGGCTATTGGTGGTATGTATGGTGACTACAAAAAAGACAAAGCTATTGTCTCAGCGCAGTCAAAAGCATTGGACACATTTAAGCCTTACCTTCCAAAAGATATGGCGACAACTCTAACCAATCAATGGGATAGCATGAACAACTCAGACACTACTTTGGCTGAGAAAAAAGAGTGGTTGCATAACACAATGGGCATGGCTGGAAATGCAGTAGCCCAGCAGTTTAAAATGCAACAAATTGGTGCGGAGCAAGGAGGAGCAACTGGTCGTACAATTATCTCTGAAAATGCTGCTACTGGACGAAATGACGCATCATTACAAAACGCGATGGAAAGACAGCGGTTTGATGCACAGATCAACACTTACAATAATGCTGGTCTTATTAACCTTCAAAGAGGTTCGGCATTTAGTAATCCTACTTTTGGAATTGGCACACAAGCAGGTGGCGGGCTTTATCGTTAACCTTAGGTAAAACATATGGCAAACGAAATAAATGTTTTTGGCCTTAAAGACCCCAATAATATACAGTTAGCCAAGGATCTTGCTAGCTATAGAGAGGGAGTTGTTGGCTCGTATGCTGCGGCAAAAGCTAATCAAGCTGCATCTGCTGCTGCACAAAGACAACAAGCAGAAGAAGATTTACGGAAACAGTATGAGTCTATTCCAAATCAAAACAAAATATTGCCAGATGGAAGTGGGCTTTATCCTGCTATAGACCACGATTTTAAAGCTGCCGCAAAACGAATTGAGTTTAATCATCAAAGGTCGATGATTGACCCTAATGACACTGCCGCTGACACTCGGTTGAAAATGCTCAACGAAGCAATTCCAGTAAAGGAACGTCAGGACTTTGTTGATACCGACTTGTACAAAAATGCTGTTCAAGAAAACACTAATAATAAAGAACGTGTTACGATGGCAAATAGTTTACATGATCAGTTGTTAAAAATGAAAGCTGCAATTGATAAAGGCGACATGACGCTTGCAGCAAATATTGGTAAAACAGGGATTATGAAAACTGTTAATTCCCTGCAAGGAAAAGATGCTGTAAGTGCTAGTGAGCAAAACACTCGATACCAAGATTTACTTAGTTTTCCAGACATTGTAATTCAAAATAATACAGGACAAAGCGTAACTCAACAGCTTTTGTCTAGGATGGCAATGGCATTTGGAAAAGATCAAAAACAGTTTAATAGTCTTTCTGAACAATTTAATGGATTGGTAAAAGGTGCAATTGAAGCTGATCCTGTTAATTTTTATAAGACAGTTTATGAATTACATAATGCTGCTGTAGATACAGCAGACCGAAATGTAGATCGAATTCGTGATATGACTAGTCCTTATCACGCTAAGTTAATGCAAGCTAATAAACCGCAAAGGTTACCAGCAGAAGCTGCACTAGGAACGCAAATGGTAAATACTGGCACTCAGTATGCCCAACAAGCACCGCTTAGTATTCCAGTCAGCACTGGTGCAGCAAGTACAACATCGGGCACAGTTACCACTGGAACTTCTCAAGCAGCACCTGCTGGTGTAGATCCGGCTTTGCTTGATGTTATGAGGAAAAAAGGCTTAATTAAATAATATGCCTGACTATTCCACTATGTCTGATACAGAGCTTCAAGCTCTGTACAACCAACAGACGAGTCAAGCTGCCCGTGCTCCTGCTTCTGCCCAGCAACCTCAAAGTCAGGATTACAGCAAGATGTCTGACGCTCAGTTGCAAGAGCTATTCAGACAACAACAGGCTGCTCAACAAACTGTTAAAGAAGATCCACGCAATCTTCCTCAACCGATTTCATCTGATGACCGCAAAAACGTAGCGGCAATTCTCAGCAACATAAAGCCAAGTAGCCCTGATGGCATGGCTTTATCTATGCCTAAGATGAGTCAAGATTTTGTTCGTGACTTTAGATCTATTACAGGAGTTCACCCCGAAACGCTTAGGATTGATAAAGATACAAGCAACGAAAGATTTGCCACTTCTGCTAAAGAAGCATTCAATGCTGCGGTTGCAGATGGCTTAATTAAACCTGAGTTTTCACGAAGTGAGCTTAAAGAAAAGTTTCAAAACTTTGAGGCGAAGTGGAACGAGTATAAGACAGAAATGGAAAGCAGTATGCTTGGTGCTGCTGCTCGTGGAGCAAAAACTTCAGCCCTCCCTACAGTTGCTGCTGTAGGTGGAGCTTTGCTAGGTTCTCCCTCTGTGGTTGGTTCTATAGGTTTAGGGGCTGCTGCTGGAATGGGTGCTGCCGTTGCTCAAGAACAACTTTTCCCATTAACCAGTGAGGAGAAAGCACAACGTGCTTTTGACCAAAGTAAAACTTCTACAAGGAATGCTCGGTTAGCTGGCGAAATTCTTCCCCAGTTTGTAACAGGAACTGTAAGACCAACACTAAACGCAAAGTTGTTTAGTTTAGCTCCCGATGCGCTTAAACAATTTATTGGCACGACTGTCTTAACAGCAGGACTCCCTGCTGCAATTGACTACGTACAGGGTAATAAGTTTGATCCTGAGAGATTTGCTTGGGGCGTTGCAAATGCTGCGTTTGTTACTCCTACAAGGTTTGGTCAAAAGTTATTTGATAAATCTGCGAGAACAGAAATGCTTGCCACTGAAGCAAGAAACAAAATTTTTGCTGATGAGCGTTTTCTTGGTATTAGTGGAGCAAATAGAGCAGATGCCGTTGCTCGTCTTAGAAACTACGGGGAAGCTTCTATAAATGGTATTCAGCCCATGATGGGGGAGTACTTGGAAAATCAAGCCATTATTTCTTTTCAAAAAGCACTTCAGAACTCTAAAGAAGGTGCGCGAATGAGACAAAGGCAATTTGATAATCAAGTTGCTGCTGCTGCGGCTAACGAAAGGTTAGCGGGTTATGAAACGCTTGTTGATGATAGGGCTGCTAGAACTTTTTTTGAACAGCTACACGCTGAATTAAATACTCAAGCTCAACACGCAAGACAACAGTTAATTGCTCAAGGGAATGCAGATGCTGAAGCTATTATAGCACAAGCTCACGCTCAGTCAGAGGCTTTAAATTTAGCCCGTGAACAAGGAATTATTACTGCTGAAAATGCAGTAACATCTGCTAATAGCGTTTTTTCTCAAGCTGTTGAGGATATTCATGCCTCAAGAGGAACTAGCACTACCGCATCTACAAGAGCAGTCAACTTGCTTGATGCGTTAAAAGATGCTGCCTATGTACCTGTAAGACAAGCATATGCCGCAATACCTAAAAATGCTATAACGGATTACCAAAACACGTATAGAGCAGCAAAAAAAGCAGCATCTAAAACAAGCCTTGGCAGTTTAAAAAATGTTCCTGCTGTAATTTCAGACATTCTTCAGCAGTATGCTCCTAGAATCGGCAGAGGTGGGAAATCCATTCTTCCAAGAGTGCGTATTTCGGTAATGATGAAAGACCTTGAAACAATTACTGAAGAAATTTCAAAAGCTGTTCTGGCAAAAGAAAATTCTACAGCAAGATTGCTTGGTCAAATTAAAACAGGAATTGAACGCGATCTATCTGTTGCTGAAGCTAGTTATGAAGGTATTAGAATAGCAAAAGATTTATACTACCAATACGCACAAAAGTACGTAAACGGCACAGTTGGTAATATGCTACACGCATCTCAATCCCTTGATAAGGACTTGAGATTGTCTGAGATGCTTTATTCTAAAAGCTCTGAGCATCAAACTCTGAATGGCCCGCAACAGTTACTTGCTGCTCTGAACGGATCTGGTGAAGACATGGTTCTTCAGCAGTTGTTAAACGACATGGCACAGCAAGGTGGAGGCACAAGTGCATCACTGGAAAAATGGATCAATAGTGACAAGATTTCTAGGGTGCTTGCCACGTTCCCAATGCGTAACCAACTTGAAGCTGTCATTAACAGGGTTCGTGATGCTGAGGTAATGGCGGGTAGGGCTAGGGCTGAACTTGAAGCTAGACGAGCAGTTCCAATTGAACGTCCAAATAGGGCTGAACTTGATCGGGCACAACAAGTAAGACAACAAGCTAGAGATACCGCAGAGATTCAATACAGAGCAGAACGTGAGCGTTTGCAGAATGAAGCATTCACAGCTTTTGTTGGCGCAGACTGTCGAACTGCAATTCGGGATATTATGTCCTCCAGAGACCCTGTTGGCGTTGCAACTCAAATGATGCAAGCGGCTGCTAGTGATGCGTCTGGGGAAGCTGTTGTAGGACTTCAAAATGCCATGAGGCAGCATTACAAAGAAGCAGTTGCCAGTACCAAAGCACTTACTTCTGGGTTGAACATGGATGATCCACTTCAACTAAGTCAGTTGCAGGTTATTAGCGGAAAGATCAATGCGGCACTGGTAGATAATGGCCCACTGCGATCTGTAATGAATGTTATCTTACCTCCCGGTGAGCTTCAGACACTTGATGTCTTAAGGCGACAGGTGCAGTACATTACCAATCCATTTCGTAACGTAAATGGCGATTCTGTCACTGCCTCAATGCGGGGTGCAATGGGTGCTATTGAAGATGCACTTAATAACAACGCAATTGGGATTCTTGGAAAAATTGCACGAGGTGGCAACCTTAACAGGTACATCCAGAATGGCACGACTAGGTTCACCGATGCCATGCAGTGGCTTTACTATGGTCAACCAGATACCATTCGCCCAAATAATAAAGCTGTAAACGCCATCAAAGGATTTGCTGAAGAATGGTTTGGTTTGACTGGTAAACGAATGGAAGAACGTGCGGCAGAGTTACTTGTCGATGCTATGCTAAATCCTAGCACTATTGGGATTGAGGCTATCCAAGGTAACCCTGCATCTCCTAGAATGCGGGCATTTATCCGAGCTTACGTAATTCAAAAAGACCAGTTGGTGGAACAACCTACTGTGTTGCCGTTTAACAGTTTAAACACCAAAGAGGTGCAACTTGAGAATGGTAAGTTACTCAAAGATGGAGTGACTGGGTACTCGATCCAAAACACCGCCAATAAGTTCAAGGTTTTTAACCAAAAAGGTGAACGAATCGGGATTTACAACGACCTTGAGGAAGCTAGGCAAAGCGCAGTAGTGTCTTATAATAAGCACATTATGAACGTGAAGTCGGGTAAGCAAAAATAATTCTTAATTTTCTGGACGTTGGTCTAGATCGGAATAAGTTGAGTGCAGCTTTGGTGATTGGGAGTAGCACAAACGCTCCTCCCCCAAGCTAACGTAAAACAAAAAAAAATATGAAAGTAGCTAAAGTTCAAGACATTGCCAACCTCGCAGATGGGTCTGTGATTGGCGAAATGAAGGTGCAGATTAAAGCGGCATTTCCCCCTAAAACGGGAGAAGGCAAGTATGGGCCGTGGAGAGTTCAAGCGTGCATCGTCAAGGATGGCACTGGCGAGATTCGAGCATCATTCTGGACTCCAGAAGATATGCAACCGCTTGTTGGCAAGGTTGTGACTATCAAGGCACAGGCTGGAAGCAAAGGACTGCAAGGGCTATCCGTGCAGCATAACAACCACAGTGGCGCGAATGAATTGAAGGTAACCGACAAGGCTGGCATCTACGAAGGAGACGCTCCTGCTGTAGGCGAGTATGTTGCTCAAGCCACTGCGAAAGTACAAACTCCGCACTCTGCTGCTGCGACAAGTCCAACAACTGCACGCAAGCGTTTGTTCCAACAGGCGCAGTTATATTCTGAGTGCATCAAAGCCGCATTGTATATCCGCGAGCAGCACAAACTGTCTGACGACCACTTTCAGGCTGCTGTAGCTTCGATGTACATTAGCGCAGATCGTGCAGGACTCTTTGCCTGTTTCCCTGACGGGGCAAAGTCCGCTGAACCTGTTCCTGTACCTCCACCTGTTCGTGATGAGATTCCATTGTTTCACGATGAACTCAGCGATGACATTGGCTGGTAATGAATGCTCGCCAAAAGGGAGCAAGAGGTGAACGCCTCTGGCGTGACCAGCTTCGTGAAGCTGGGTTCACAGCCAGACGGGGGCAGCAATTTGCAGGTGGCACAGATAGTCCCGATGTCATCTGTGAAGAGCTAAAGAACCTTCACATGGAGGTGAAGTGTGTTCAAGCCTTGAACCTTGATGGTGCTTGCGATCAAGCCAAGCGAGATGCAGGTCAAAAGACTTGGATTGTTGCCCACAAAAAAGATCGCAAGGATTGGAAGGTTACAATGTCTGCTGAGACGTTTTTCCATTTGCTCCGTGAAGGCATGGATTGTCTTAAATAAAACTTTTCCATTACGTAAACTATTCTTTGGCGAGACGAGGCCGTAATGGATAAACGATGGGGCGCGACACCGAGATCAACGCGCAAATTTAATTATAAACAAAACTATGAGCGATAGATACCGAGCGATAACAGAGTTAGCAAGAATGCGGAGGATAACCCCAGAGGAGTGGGTTATGATGATAAACGAACTTGACGATAGCATCCGAGAACAGGTTGCTAACATCATTTGGTGGGACTTCTTTGGCACAAAGACTCTTGGGAATAAGTGGCATCACCTTGACCACATTATCCAGAAAAGAATCCCTATAGTAGCAGAGGCAGGTGAACTTTATGCTGCGCTGCTCAAGTGCAGCTATGACCCAAGGATAGCAGCAACAAGGTTAAATCTGAAGTCTAAGGGATGCAAACCACGGCACGCTAAGAAGGGAGCTTCCAAATGAACATTTCGATCAAAGTTACCTATGCCTCAGGCACTGTCACCGAAATACTCATTCCTTGGGAGGAAAAGGCACTGACTGCTGTCTCCTATCTAGGAGAGGAGGACAAGGGGGTAGAAACCCCCTCCAAGACGCAGGAAGAGCTAGATGCCGAGTTCTCTTCGGATTACAAATTGCAGCAAGACGACTTGAGGCCAAGCGGCAATCGGTACAAGTCAGTTGCTGATCTTGCAGATAGTTTAAATATTGTTAGGGAAAAGGAGGAGGGGAAGGGGATTGGTAGGATAGGGGGTGTGGGGGAAAGGAAGGAAAGGGGTGGGGAGGAGGAAAAACCCGACCAAGAAATTGACTTGTCACAAGTCACCTTCGATACCCAGACCACTTGTTATCAAGTGCCACTCAAGACCCTCAACGACTTCATCGCCGCTTACGGACTTGAGGCAGTCAAACGTGAGTTCCCGCTTGCCAAGGCTTGGCTATCGGCAAATCCCAAGAAGCGCAAGACCCATCAAGGGACAGGTAGGTTTTTAAATGCTTGGTTAAGCAGGGCACAACAACCTGTGCATTTTATCGACTACAAAGCTGCCATGAAAAAACCAGAGACTGGCAGTCTGCTTAGTCCATCAACCGACAGTCAGGAGGGTTGGTAATGCAAATCCCACTTGCGACTGAATCAGAACGTAGCATTGCTAGCGTTGCGCTCAATAATCCAACCACGTTTCTAAATATACTTGATGAAAAGCGTTTTAAGATATCAGACATATTTGATGCATTGAGCAGAGCAATCGTTGAGGTTGTCTTAGATTTAACCTCTCGATCTGTTGCTGTAGATGTTAGAATTGTATTTGAAAGTATACGTGAACGTATACCGACAACTCAATTTTCTGAATTAACGCTTATTTATACCTTGATGCCGATTGAGGGGGCATTACCAAACCTGCTTGATATTGTTAAAGCCACTGCGAAGCGTAGAGCTTTGCTGATGGTCATGCAGGAGGGGCTGGCGAAGATTGATACGTATGACGTTAAGACACCTGACCTAGTGAACCAAGTGCAGATGAAGGTTGATGCAATTCAGAACGAGTTGAATCCTCCTGCCATCATGGATACTAAGGCCATCATCATGGAACGTCTGCACATTTATGAAACAGGCGGTGACCAGTCTCAGCGGATTCAGACAGGGTTTGATAAATTAGATAACCTTACCCCGATACGACTTGGTGATTTTGTAGTTATCGGCGGTGAAACAAAAAGCGGTAAAACAATGTTAGCGTTGAATATTATAGCACATCTATTATGACAAAAATCGTAAACTTAACCCCACACACTATAAATGTGGCGGGGCATACACCAATCAATGCTTCTGGTGAAATAGCCAGAGTCAACTTTCAGATCATCCAGACAGGTGAGATTGAAGGGATACCAGTCATGGAAACCTTAGCTCATGGCATCAGTGGACTTCCATCTGAAGCACAAGACACAGTGTACATTGTACCAACAATGGTAAGACAATACTTCCCAAAGCGTCGTGACTTGTTGTCACCAGCAAAGCTTCTGCGAAATAGTGTTGGAGCAGTGGTTGGATGCGTTGGATTTGAGATTAACCCAGAACTAAAATAAATATGAACGACGAAATAGAAGAACAAGAAGAAGAATTAACAATCGAGCAAAAGCTCCGAAATGAACTAGCATGGCGAACGCTGGAACGGGATCGAGCATTGGCTACTATTAAAAATCCACCACCATGTCTTCAATGTCAGGCTTATGAACGTGAGATTTCTGTCTTAAATAATCTTAATTTAAAATTAGCCGTAAGGAATGATAAGCTTGAAACCATGCGCGAGGCATTAAGACAAGCAAGCCTTGGTGAGTTGTGTGGAATTGAATGCGCTGACCCTACAGATTTGACAGGATTGGAGGAACGGGAATGACCAACGAACAGATTAACGAAATGATTTCTGTAAATGGATATATATATTCTTCAGTCAAACAAGCAACAGAAGTTTACATTGATTGGCAAGAAGATGGAGGAGAAGCATTTGCTGCGCTGATTGATATATTGTTTGAGAAGAAAATCATCAACACTGCTGATCTTGAAAGATTGTTCAAAATTGAAAAACACACAGTGAAGGAGGTGCAGATATGACCAACGAACAGATCAACGTAGCGATTGCTGAAGCGTGCGGGTGGGCAGACATCACGCGGATTACATCAAATGGTTGGTTGCACAAAAAGTTGGTAGGCACACACAAGGGGATGCCAGTGACCTTTGACGTGCATACGCCAATACCAGACTATTGCAACGATCTAAACGCGATGCACCAAGCGGAGGAAACTCTCCCAGATGGCGAGTTGTGGACGATGAAGTACAATCTGCCGTCGCAGGGAGGGCTTGAGTTTAGGTCAACAGCCCGTCAACGCGCAGAGGCATTTTTGCGGACGCTTGGCAAATGGGAGGAGGTGCAGGGATGAACGTCATGCCTGCAAATGCAACAGGCTGGTTCTGGCATTGCCTAGCCCGCGAGACTGGTAGGATTGGTCATTTATTTAGCCCAGACGCTCAGCGTGGGCCGTGGCCGTGGATGCCTTATGCTTTGGATAACGGTGCATTTGCGGCTTGGGACATGGCCGCTAATATCTGGGACGAATCCAAGTGGGATGTTCACGCTTGGCGAAGAATGATCTTTTGGGCACAGGCTCAGGAGCAATTACCACTCTGGGCCATTGTGCCGGATTGGATTGGAGACGGTCAGCGCACCATCGAGCGTTATCACCAATTCAAGGCTGAAATTCCATTTCCGCTAGCACTAGCAGTGCAAAACGGAATGACGGCAGAGGCAGCTCGTGAATTAAACCCAGACGTGATTTGCGTGGGCGGAACGACTGAGTGGAAGTGGGAAACCGTTGAAATGTGGGTAAAAGAGTTTCCGCGAGTCCATGTTCTTAGGGTCAACAGTCCTTCAAAATTAGATTATTTGGAATCCCTTGGAGTGGAAAGCTGTGACGGCACAGGCTGGAATCGCGGAAGTCGCGATCAAACCATAGGACTGGAACTTTGGGCAAGAAAAAACCCTAACCCACGCACAGACTTGCTGACTCCGTTTACCTGTAGACAAGCTAAAGATAAATTACAAATGACATTCGCATGACACATCCACACGATTTGCACAAAAACTGGGAATTACAGAAAGAAATTGAATCCCTCAAAGCCAAACTGCAAGAAGCTCTTGAGCGCATCCGCGACTGCGACTGGGTAATTACGCCGCATGATCGTATGGACGCTGTGCGGGCGATTGCGCGGGAGGAGGGAGAAGTATGACCAACGAAAAGATAAACGCAGCGATTGCTGAGGCGTGTGGGTGGTGCTTTGAGTATGGGCATTGGGTATTGCGAGTCTCCGGGAAATTGACGCGCAGCCGATACGAATTGCCAGACTACTGCAACGACCTTAACGCAATGCACGAAGTGATTACAGCACTACCAAAAGAACGCAGACATAATTATTTAGGGTATTTATTTGAAGTGGTAAACGTAAAGAAAGTTGGAGAAATATTTAACGCACACAACGCAACCGCCCGACAACGCGCAGAGGCATTTCTGAGGACACTAGGCAAGTGGGAGGAAGAGAAATGAACGAAGCAGGTGAACAAATTCTGCTGCATAGGATCAAGTCACTGGAGTGGCTGATAGATGTTAAGACCGAACAACTCCATAAATTTAAAAACGCCCTTGAGTGTATCCGCGACTGCGACTTCGTCATCACGCTACCAGACCGCATGGACGCAGTGCGGGCCATTGCGCGGGAGGCGTTGAAATGGACATCCAATTAGATCAAAACACGATCATTAGTGTTCCTGATTTGCCCGGAATACAGATTGTTGTAAACGGCAAAATCTGGAGCTTTGACTACAGTAAGTATTGGGGGCCGATTTGGCTTAAAAAAGATGGGACTGATAGAAAATGTCAAAATCCAAACAAAGCAGTTTGGAAGGCATTTGAAGAATGGAAGAATAAACACGAACACAAATAATTAAACATGACTACACAAGAAATAATTGTCGCAGCACGGGAAGAGAAATCTAAGTAAATAATATGAAACCAACAATAATAACAGACAGACCGATGGCTCACTACAGAGCAGATGAAGGGTTGAGCAAGCATCAGTTCGACAATTTTCTTGTCGCTCCTGCTTACTACAAGTTTAAGCAGACTAAAGAGTGGAAGCCGTCCCGTGAGATGATCCTTGGAACCTGCATTCATTCCCTCGCCATCGAGGATAGGATTGATTATGCGGTTGGGCCGAGCGTAGACAAGCGCACCAAAGCAGGGAAAGAAGAGTGGCAAATTTTCTGTGAAGAGAACATGGGTAAAGAGATTGTCACCGCCGAGGAAGAGGCAAGGATCACAAACAGTAGCTACAAAGCCAGACAGCTTTTGGGTAGTTGCAAGATTCAGCACATTGAAAGCTCTATGTACTGGGAACGGGGTGGCGTTCTTTGCAAGGGACGACCTGATATCATTGGCGAGTTCAACGGCAGACCTGCAATTGTTGACCTTAAGACAACCTCTGATTTCAACAAGTTTGACCAGAAATTTTGGTCATTCAACTACGACCTGCAAGCAGCATGGTATCAACGTGGGTTGATGGAGATCATAGGCGCACAGTGCGACTTCTGGTTTCTGGTTGTTGATACTGAGGAACCGCATTTTGCCCAGTGGGTTCTTTTATCCAGCGAGGCTATCGAAAAAGCGAATGCCAGAATTGATGATGGGTTGGAGCAGTATCTTGACTGTGTAGAAAACAATCATTGGCCTGAACCTCCGCTCACCAGAGTCTTGATGAGCAAATACGCATGAAAGTATTACTCAGAAGAACAGAGGTGATTGATAATTCCGTGCAGTTGCCTCGACCAAAGGTTACTCAGGAGGTGGTAGTCGTTGGAAGTGAAGCGGGGTGCAGGGCAATACTTGATGATATGGCCCTGCTCCCTGAGAATCAGAGTTCAGAACAAATCGAAGTCACCCTGTACATAACCAAGTGGCAGGGACAGCAAACACATAACAGTCAAACATTTACAAAAAACAATGGAAAAAGGAATATTGATAGTGTCGTTGGAAATGCCAGCAAGCCAGATCATCGACAGGCTCGTCGCGAAGATAGGAAACGTCCCGTTAAGAAGTCTGTCTGAAGGAGTTAAGACAGAAGCTGAGATGCGCGGAGTGCAGAAGGCACTCACTAAACTAAGTCAGAGTAAACTTGTGGTGCGTGATGATCTGTATGACATTTCAAGCATTTGTGCTACAGCTAGAGCAATGGCAAAGAGTCAGACGGGATTGTCCCTTTTGTTCGTGGATTACCTGCAATTGGTTCGGTGCGATCTTGGGCGCAATTCAACTCGTGAACAAGAGGTGGCTGAGGTGAGCCGCACGCTTCGTTTACTAAGTCTTGAGCTAAACTGTCTGGTGATTTCCATCACTCAGCTAAATGAACAGGGTAAGTCTCGTGAGAGTCGGTCAATCCAACAGGACGCAACGGCCATTATCACGATCAAGATGGAAGAGGGGAAAGAGAACTCCGAGAACAGAACTATTGTGATACCTTACCAGCGAAATGGCCCTTGTGGAGTCCACACAACGCTAAGATTTAACGGACGCACGGCATCATTTTTAAACCACCATGAGTGAAAAACCAAAAAAACAAAAGCGGTACAAATCACCTGAGACAAAAGCAAGGCAGCTTGCTGGTTTGTCTGGGGTCAGAATCGAGGATCACGTTGAAGGATGCGGGCACATTGAAAAGATCAATGGCAAAGGTGATTGGGCTTCCGTGTCAGAAGAGCAACGAAAACAAATCCTAAATTTGTACTGTGCAGGGAACACGATTACTGCGATTGCCGACAAACTCAACCTCAGTAAGACAGTGGTCGGTGATGTTAAACTTCGTGCGCTTGATACCGATACTCAGTTTGCGAATGCCATGTTTAAGGTGAACATTCGCAGGAAGCTTCAGAATGTTGCTGACTTATCTGCCGATAAGGTAGTGGAGTTGATCCCAGAGATGAACGCACGGGATGCGACACTTGCTCTATCCAAAAGCATCGAAGCATTAAGCCAAATGGAAGCGGTGAAGATGCCAGAGGTACAGGTAAACCACTTGCACCTTCACGCTTCAGACATTCAAAGACAATTTTTAGAATACATGGGAGAATCAGAAGAACAAAAAACAATAGACATATGACACAACACGAATTCACATTCGACGCAAAGAAAAAGATGACGATCATGGAAAGGTTTTCCATGTTCCACGAAAAGAACCCGCACGTTTACACAACGCTGGTTGAGATGGCGAGGAAGGCGAGCAAGAACGGGACAAAGCAATGCAGCATTGCCATGCTCTTTGAGGTGCTGAGGTGGCGGACAAACATTGAGACAGAACGGATAGATGAATTCAAGATAAGCAACTGTCTCCGTGCGCCTTACGCGAGACATATTATGGCAGAAAACCCAGAGCTTGCAGGAATCTTCAACCTTAAAACAAGTGAAACAGACGACCACTTTTAAACATGAAGGTGATCTACAAAAAATACGGGTACGATGCGCGGGTTGATCGGATTGGTTGCGTGATTGTCTCACGAGATAACAAAGGCGCAGTCAATGCAACGCTGGTTGGCGAAAAGCATCCGTCCCAAGATTGGAGAGAAGTAAAGCTGTTTGGTTGTCCAGACAATATCAGACAGGAAATAATCGAAGCTCACGATAAGTATTTAAGCTAAGATACGGACACAAAAAAGCCCACCCTGACTAAACGGGGTGGGCTTTCTGTTGTCTAGTTGTCTTACTTTTTAAATAAGAGAGCGTTAAGGAATGCTTGTGATGCGGCAATTGCTGTGGCAATTGTTGCGCGTCCCTTAAATATGGGTTCACTCACTTCAAATCCATCGCCTTGGCTTTCACCAAATCGGTAAACCGAGTATCCTTTTTTGGGGCTGAAGTCATAGTGAAAGTTCCCCTTGTTTGGAGTCGCTTTACCCTCAGAGGTTGTCCAAGGAAATTCAGGTGATCCAGTTGTCTTGTTAATTTCAGACAATATTTTGTCGAGTTTGTTTTTGGTATTGTTGTCGAATTTATTCATCGGTTTGGTTTGGTTAAATGCGGTTTATTCCGCTTGCATCCCCCTGCTTTAAGACAAGGGGATGACAGCGAGGCAAGCCGTTTAGTACTCCTCAGGAAGAAGGATTGTGGTAAGCTTCCTATCCCATTCTGTGATTACATACAGCTTCTTTCCCTCCGCTGACTTGTACGCTGACAAGATCCTTTCCTCACCGATTAGTGCAAGGTTGTTGCTTTCCTTATCCTCTTCATCCAAATCGCCCCAGTCGCCTAATGTGTGGCGAGTGATGCACAAGATTACAAAGGCTTGTGTGAAGTTTTTGGTGATGCCTTGGGTGACGCATACATCACCCAGTTCAAATTTCCCCTGCCCGCTTGAGATTGCGGCCATCGTTTGAACGTCTTTTTCGTTCTTGGGTTCACTTAGTTCGATTGCGATTGTGATTTTCATTTTGTCTTATTTGTCTGATTTATTTTCGGTTAATGTAGATATCGATTGCGGTTGCCCATACCATCAAGGCTAGTATAGCACAGCCAAGAATACTCATGCATTCTATAAAAGAAAGGTGAGCGAAACGCAAGAGTATTCCATCTAGCATGAACAAAGCCATGCAACATACTGCGATTATAATTAGTGTTTTCATTGTCTTATTGTCTTAGGTTATTCGTTTGCTTCTGGGAAAATACCGAACATTCCTTCAGCAATATCCATGCGGTCTTAATACGTCATAGATTCAAACGCTTCCAAAGTGTCTAAGCCAATCGGGTCAACGTATTCCCCCCATAGGATGAAGCTTTCGCAGATGGCTTGTAGTGTCGGTCTTTTATTCATGTTTTTATTTAGTGTTTAAAGGAGCGGGATTGCTCCCTACTGCTTCCCCCGTTTATAGGAGAAGCAGTCTGGGAACTATCTATCGCTTACAGATTGCTGATTCTAAAGCATCAAAGCAAGTGAAGGGGAAAAGTAGCGCAACGTCATTCCCCTTAGCTAGGCACGCCCTTGCTAGTGGCACTGCTTCTACTTTCCTGAGATAGTCAACGGCTATGTCTTCGCATGAATTAAAGGCGTGGTCATAGGGAATGAATCTGCTTTTCCCTTTGAGAGGAAACGTCAGCTTTACCCGTGATCCCTTTATGTTAGATGCGGGAACATACGAAACGATTATGCTGACTAGGTTCTGTGGTGCTTGTGGTGCTTGTGGTATCATACTTTTGTTTGTCTTAGGTTGTTTGTGCTGTCTTGTCTGATCAGCCTGCTAGCCTCTCCCTTTTTAGGGAAAGGCTAGATAGCCAGTCAGTCTACTGCTCGTTCAGCTTAGCAAGCTGCTTCTGAATCCATTTAACAGGCTGAGTGATCAACTCGTCAGTGTAATGCGCCTCGCCTAGTACTATGTCAGAGGGGCTAGCGTTGACTAGTTTGCGAACGTCTCGCTCGGATGCCCATCCTCCACAAAAGCCAGTCTTAGCGTACCCAAAGCTCATGGCAAGCGTCCTATCGAATGAGCAAGCACTGAGACAGTGAGCAATCCGAGCCATATCTACGGGTGCTGTAGGCATGCGCACCATCAGACAGGTTGAGCCGTTATGCTTAGCGTTTCCATCAAGCTTTGTGAATGTCCAAAGCTCTATGGGTCGACCCTGCTTCACAAGCTGCATGACTAGGGCTAATGCGACTATGCCACGTTTGAGCAGGATGTCCGCTGAGACTCCTGCACTGCTTGTGGTACAGACAAAGACTCGCACAGGTGCTTTTTCGTTTGGGCGCACCAGACGCGCTCTCATGCACTCAGGGTCACCAGACAGGAAAGCTGGAATGTCTGGGTAAGATCCTGCTACTTGGTACGTCCAATCGGGGCTCTCATTATCTAGCTCAGCTTCTATCTGTGACAGCAAAGCCTCAGCTTTTGGGATTAGGTCAAGATTGCCGAATTTCGTACGCTCCAACGTCTGAGCGTATGTCTCGCCTACCCATCCCGCATCATGCCTGCTAGATGGATTGGAGACTGCTAAAACGTCAGCGAGGAAAGCGTCAGGGGAATCCCAGACGTACCGAAAAGAATCACGCTTATAGTTTTCCATGATCTTTGTCTTAGTGTCTTAGCTTCTGTTCTGACTACTTGCTGACCCGATCCCAGACAGCTTGATCCAGTCCTTTCCTGAGCCTGCTCTCGATGGCTTCTTCCCAAGTCAATCCTGCATGAAGCAGGGCGCATCCTCCAATGGATGCTCTGGGACTGACTACGTGCTTAACACTGCCTTCAGAGGCTATCTTGGAGCGTACCTTCTGCACCAAGTCGACCCATTGATTGCCAAGCGTCTTATCTTCGATCCTGCCTAGGGCTAGCACACGCTCCAGCGTCTCATCGACGTCCCAACGGATCATGCAAAAGCGATCCACAAAAGCAGCATCAGGCTTGTAGCGTCCATTATACTCAGCGGTTGCTCCTTGTCCTATCGTGTTTGCACCAGCGATGCACACAAAGTTTGGATGCTTACGCACTGCGCCATCAGGAAAGTCCACGATCCCATTGGCGAGAGCAGCATTGAAGGCAAGCAAAGCCTGAGGCAAAGACGCATCCACCTCGTCAAAAAGATAGACCCCACCTTCTGTCCATGCCTTACGAAACGGGCGTGAAACAATACGGCCCTGAGCGTCGATAAAGCCAAGAAGCTTGTGCTCACTGTCCAAGGCTCCGTTGAAGTGGAATTCCAAGCCTAGCACACTGGCTACTTGCTCCGCTGCGGTTGTCTTACCCGTACCCGCAGGGCCGACGAGCCAAATGTTATCACCTGAGCTTACAGCCTTGAGAAGCTTGGTAAACGTCTTGTGTGCCAATGCCTGTTTATGCTCTCCAGAGTGCCTGTCCTTGTATTCAACTCGGACAGGTTGAGCTTGTGAGTGCAGCTTAATGAGCTCAATGACTTTAGTCTCATCAAGCTCAGCTTTTCCACCCTTAGCTTTGTTGAGAATGTCTAGTAGTACCTGAGCATCAGACAGAGTAACGCCACTAGCCTGAGCCTTGGGCTTTTCCTCAGCTTCAACTCTAGCTTCTTGAGCTTGTACGGCTTGGGAATTCGGAAGCTTGCCCGCAAGTATATCAGAGAGAAGTGAATCCGATAGGTCGAGCCAGATAGCGTTAAGCTCACTCATTTGTAAGCTGTCTACTGTGACCGAGCTAACGCCTTTAAGCTTAAGCCATTGGCGACCAGCTTTGCGGGCTTCTAAGCCTCTCAGAGGCTCAAGACGGGTATAAGTGATATCGTTTTGTACGTGTATGTTGTTTGTGTTCATGTTTATTGGATTGGGTTTGGGTTTGGGTTTGGGTGAAGCTTAGGAGATGTAAGAGACAAGCTCATAGAGCCCATTCTCTGAACGGTAGATGGATGCATGAGCGTATTGCTTGGTACGCTTGCCCTTAAGCGTCTCAAGCTCTCTATGATCTTGAATTGTTTGCCCGTATGAAACAGGGGAGATGAAGGTATACATTTCGCAGAAGTCGTCGACGAAGACGCCTCCGTTGTCGTGTACGTATTCAATATGGGCTCGCAGAGCATCAGCTAGTGTGTCGAAGTAGTTTGAGTTCATGGCTTTATCGTTTTTTTTAGGATTAATATGAGACTGAGCCTGCAATATAGGGTATCACACTGACAATCGTCAATGTCTGTTTGCATTATTTGTTCAATTTATTTTTCCCCCTCTAGAATGAGCAGAAACAATGCTTAATAGGAGTTTGCTTGTCTTGGCTATAGCCTATCTCAGACAGCGAGAAACAGCCCTTCACGGGGCTTATACGAACATGACTTGTAAGTGTCTTATTTGCAACGGCTTACAAGCGCATTTTCTTGAGAGTATGCGTATTATGGCATGGAATGCATGAAAGCCAGGTGTGCAAGGGTCAGGCATGGCATGACGTACAGGGTGGGACACGGCATGGCATAGGTAGGGTAGGACATAGGTTGACTGACAGGGTAGGACATTCAGTGTCGCAGGTAGGGTAGGACATTTAGTGTCTGGGGATGCGTCCACAGCCTTAGCCTCTGCTCTCATGCAAGCCGTCCGAATCAGACAACCTGTCCTTGTCTTAGCCTCTCCCCGCTCTCCCCTGCTTTCCCCTGCTTTGCTCCCTTGCTCCCCAAGCCATGCCATGCAAGCCAAGCCAGCGATCCAAACAAGCTCAGGAAAGCGAGGCTAAGACATGGAGACAAGACAAGCCAGACAGAGAGCGGGGGAGGGGGTCGACAGGCCGGCCCTATATGAAAATTGCAATGCAACCACCCACCTGAAAAATTTTTGCACTACAAGACTTGCCTACCAGCAAAATTTGCCGTAGGAATGTGTATAGAAATTGAACACACCTATGTCCATTAAATTTACAGTACCTGAAATTGACGTTAAGAATCGAGATGGAGACAAGTACAGCATCGACTTGTATCGTGAGGGAGAAGATTATGTGGAACGCAAGTGCTTCACATCTTTCAAGCGAGTGTTTCGATTTGACATACTTGACGCAAGTGTTGTTGAGGACTTGCAAGTACCAAGTGACTTACAAGTGCCAAGTGTAGATGATGAGTGTAAAGAAATTGAACACAATCCTCAGACTGGTGGACATGGAGTGAAGACTTGTAAGGTGAGGCGCATCCATGTAAACAATCGTTGGATTGAAACTGACATAGGCAAGATTTGGGTAGGAGCAAAGGGAAGCAGCCTAAAGGTTGGTCAGATTATTAGGGTATTGAATGGAGAGTTATTTTTGAAGCGCACCGAACCTAACCAAAGTCTTGTAAGAATTTGATATGGCAAAAAAACAGGTAAACTTATCAGTAAAGAAAGGCGAGAAATTGCCTGTATCTCAAGGGGCAGGATTAACTGCTAAAGGTCGAGCAAAGTATAATGCTGCAACTGGCAGTAATCTTAAAGCTCCTGCACCTCATCCTAAGACAGCAAAGGATGCAGCTAGGAAGAAATCTTTCTGTGCTAGGATGAGTGGCATGGCTGGGCCGATGAAGGATGCTAAAGGTAACCCAACACGTAAAGCTGCCAGCCTTAAACGATGGAATTGCAAGTAGGTACTTAGGTAACTATACTCCAGTAATGAGGAGTTCCGAGTGAGCAGAGTACCCCCAAGACTCAGCATTACTGCTTATCTTGGGAGTGTACTTGCTCTGAGAGACTTACTCCATATAAAGTATCGTCGTCGTTTCGCATCCACAGTATTGACCCATAGCTACCCGTTCAGCCAAGTCTTAGTCTCTATCGTGGACAACTGTGTAGTACTTGCAAGTTCTTGAACACCTGCACTTTTTAATCCAACCCTAGAGGAATAGTTGGAACTATGTCTTCGGCAGTGAGTCCATCTTTCAGGTGCTATCTCAGTGCGTACACGGCAGATCATGTATTGACCTGCGTGTTTAAAGTAGACCACCCCTAAAATTATGTCAACAACCTTGGAAGAAAAAAAATTATATCCCTCCGAGGAAGCTCGACTAGTTGCTAGGATTTTAAAGTTTCCGTTGCAGGAGCATCCTATCATGCCGATGCCCAATGAGGCACAACGGCAGAGGATGATTGCAAAGGTTGGGGTACAGGAGACTATGCGAATGTTCTTGATGCGAGAACAACGCATTAGAGCAGAGCAGGAAGATCCCTACAGGTATGGGACAGAGCTTGAAGCTTGGCCCGATGCAGACGGGTTGTTAAACAAGCACAACGAGCTTTTGATACTTGGAGGCAACCGAGCAGGAAAGACTGAGTATGCTGCCAAGAGGATAGCACAAGCTTTTGTAGGGCAAGATACCGATGGTTTGATGCCTGACTGGTTGAAGGAAAAGTCAAAAAAAAGAGGCTTAAACATTTGGTGTTTACATACGACACACATGACGAGTGTTAGTATGCAGCAGAATGTTTTCCATAAATACCTACCTACAGAACTTAAAGAAGCTAAGCGTAGCCATCAGATTCAAGTGGCTTGGACTCAGAAAAACGGATTTTCAGACAACACTGCTGTCTACAATAAAAATCAGATTTGGTTCTTGAACTATAGCCAAGACATTAAAGTGGTAGAAGGTGGTGAGGTAGACTTTGTCTGGTGCGATGAGTTGGTTCCTGCTGACTGGCTTGAGACGTTGCGGTATCGACTTATTACTCGAAACGGCAAGTTGCTAGTGACGTTTACCCCCATCCTTGGATATACCCAGACAGTTAAGGAGTTTATTTCGACCAGCAAGATTACGAGTTGGAAAGAAGCTGAGTTGTTACCAAACAACAATGTGATTGGTGTTCCTAAAGGAAATATGCCTTATACATCTGAAAGTGTGTACGGCAAGCATGGGTGTATCTGGTTTCATTCAAAGCTAAATCCCTACAACAATTGGGAGCGCATGAAACAGACGCTTAAGACAAGAAGCACGCATGATATCAAGATTCGTGCTTATGGCTGGGCAGAGCAGACAGCAGGAAGTCAGTTCCCTATGTTTGGAGAGGTAAATATCTTTGAGCAACCAGTTACTGAGTTGGTATCAGATGGTACAAACTACATGGTTGTTGATCCAGCGGGCGCACGAAATTGGTTTATGCTGTGGGCAAGAGTGGATGAACATGGTACTATTTGGGTGTATAGAGAGTTCCCCGATGCTAGTTATGGGGAATGGGCTATCCCTAGTGAGAAAGCGGATGGCAAAGCTGGGCCAGCACAACGTCAAGGGGCTGGTCGAGGTGTAAATGAATATACCGAGATGATCTGGCATCTTGAGACAGACAAAGACAAAAGGGAAGAAATTGCCGAGCGATACATTGATCCAAGGTCTGCTGGAACAGAAACTACAAGTAAAGAAGGTGGAATTACTCTGTTGGATTTACTTGCTGATGCTACAGATCCCCTGCACTTTTTGCCTAGTGTTTCGGTTACAGTTGATGAACGAGTTTTAATTCTAAACGATTTGTTATGCTATGATAGAGAGAAACCACTTGATAGTCAGACAAATCATCCTCGATTGATGGTTCATGCTGAGTGCCATAATTTGATTTACTCACTTAGGGAATGGACAGGAGCAGACGGGCAAAAAGGTGCTAGTAAAGATCCTATTGATGCTTTAGGATACCTTGTTGTGATGCAACCAAAGCACACAAACAGTGATAAATGGAAAAAACAGTGGCAATCTATGGTAAAATGTGGCAGTTATTAAAAAATCTTTATGCCCAATTCTAAGACAGATTCTTTAGCGATTGCGTCTTCAGTTCCAAACATTGGAGACTTGATGGGCGAATACAATCGCGCAATGGTAAACTCTTCTCAGGGGAATCTAGTTACCAAGTTTGATAACATTCGATTTGCTAGATGGTCAGGACAAACAGATGACGGCAAGAAACACAGTGAATCTCGACCTGAAGGTAGTCCTGCTTGGCCTTTTGAAGGTGCTTCTGACGTTAGGAATCGTATTATTGATTCTACTTGCAATGAGCTTACATCGTTGCTTTGTGCTGCTTTTGAAAGGTGTGACATTAGGGCAAACCCAAATGAGTTAAGTGATTGCGCTATAAGTGGAATTGCAACCACATTGCTTCGTTGGGTGCGTGATTCTAAGATGCCCCAGCAGTTGCGTAAAGAGGCTGAATTAGCAGCACAATACGCCCTCCAGTATGGATGGACTGCGTTCTTTATAGGCTGGCAACAGCACATCTCTAAACGCACTCAATCCATTACAATGGATCAAGTGATACAGATTGCCCAGCAGTCTGGAGTTCCAGAACTAATGGATCTTCCAAACATGATTATGACAGCACCAGAACAGGCTGCTGGAATGATTCAAATGGCTGTGTCTGGGGTGGATGCTAAAGAGTCTTTGCGTATGGTTGCTGAGTTAGCAACAACTGGTCAGACAACCTATTCTGAAGAGTATGTTAGCAAAAACTTGCCTGAGATTGTTGCGCTTAAACCTTGGGATGAGATTGTTTTTCCTCCTGAGGCCGCTGACTTGCAACGTGCAAGGGTAATTTTTCGCAGGACTTGGATGTCTGAAGTTGAACTGCGCGAAAAGATTACTACTGAAGGATGGAATCCAGATTGGGTTGAGCGTGCGCTTCAACAAATTGGCAAAAATAGTTCTTTGTACAATATTAACTTGTTACCAACAACTAATATGTTGGTTTACAATGGGTTAAACTATAGCAATATGGTTGAAATAGTGTATTGCTACACTAAGAGCATGGATGGTGATGCTCCTGCCATTTTTTACACTGTAATTTGCCCTCAAGCAACTTCCAACAGGTTTGAAGACTCCTCTTCTTATGCAATTCACGAACGTCTTGATTACGCACATGGCGAGTATCCGTTTGTAGAGTTTCGGCGTGAACAACTTCGTCGTGCTGTTGTAGATACTCGTGGTATTCCAGAGTTAGCGTCTACTGATCAGGACGAGATAAAGGCGCAACATGACTCAATCCGTGATTACACTGCATTTTCTACGTTACCTCCAATCAAAGTTGTAAAGCGTATTGGTGCAATCAATAAGGTAGGGCCAGGTATTGCGTTACCTGTTACTAATCAAAATGATTACACGTTCATGGAACCTCCTGCCCGTGAACCAAGTACGGCATTTAATTTAATTGCTCGTGTTGAAGCAAGTCATGCAGCTTATTTTGGCACTGTAAACGCCTTAGTTCCACCAGCTAGAACTCAGATGGCGCAACAGACTTTAGTCAACTCATGGCTAATGACTTGGAGAACAGTTTTCAGACAAATGTTTTCTTTGTGCTGTCAGTATATGCCAGCACAAGAAATTCAACGCATTACTGGCGGGACGCTTCCTCAAAATTTGTCTGAAATCCACAACGAATTTGATCTCAATGTTCGTTTTGATGTGATGAACATGGACAAAGAGTACGTGGCTCAAAAAATTGACTTCCTTACTAAAATTTCTCAGCTTGATAGTGGCGGTGTCTTAAATCGCAACAGGCTTACAGAGATGATGATCCAAGCAATTGCTCCAGAAATGGCTGGAGAATTGATTATGAATCAAGCACAGGCATCTCAAAAGATGTTTAAGGATGTCCAAACAGACATTGGTATGATGTTGCTTGGTAACGAAGCGTTATATCAAGAAAACGATCCAACTGCTCAGACAAAACTTCAGTACGCCCAGCAAGTTATTCAATCAAATCCCAAAGCTCAAGGAGCACTACAGAATGATGAAAACTTCCAAGCGTTGTTTCAAAATTATGTTAAGAGCTTGCAGATGTCTGTAATGCAGCAACAAAATGCTCAAATTGGTCGTATTGGAGTTACTCCAGTTCAACAGCAAATGTAAAAATGACACAAGATCAAAGAAATGCGTTTGGTTTTATTGGAACAAATCCCATTTGGGATGAGATGCTTTCTGTTATCCAACAAACACAAGAAGCTCTTTGGATGCAAGCTGTTAGCATAAACTCAAAGGGTGAAGATCGTATTCATGCTTGCGGCCAAGCTGATGGAGTAAACATGATTTACTCATTGCTAATTTCATTAAGACAAGAAGCTAGGAAATTAAATGGCTTGACTGAAGAATAAAATTTGGTAAAAAACCAATAACGGACTTCCCAGCGTTACTGGGATGATTTAATAAATAAGGATCTTGGAACCTTAAATCCATGAATGAAGATAATGTACAGCCTGATTCTGCGGGTCAGGAGGCAGAAGTTAATCCCGTTGCAAAACTCGGCATTTTAGATCAAGACAGTCTGAAAGGACTACTTGGTAGCTTCCTTAACGAGGAGGAACAGTCTGCTCCCACTTTAGTGGAGCAAATGGAAGAATCTGAAGATCCCGCTTCTTCTTCAGAAGAAAGCGATCTGTCTGATGATGATTCCTATCAGCCTGAGGT
>Ga0214919_10001340_pt1 | contig 40599 bp, 46 predicted proteins | sample LL1503_MetaG_FD_177994 | JGI IMG/M metagenome (GOLD analysis project Ga0214919, IMG submission 177994) | Freshwater microbial communities from Lake Lanier, Atlanta, Georgia, United States - LL-1503 | ecosystem: Environmental > Aquatic > Freshwater > Lake | place: USA: Georgia | collected...
TCTTCTCCTCTCTTGAAAGTTTTATAAAAGTTGAAATGGGATTCTGTCAAGTGAGAAAAGTTTCCAAAAAGGTCCAAAACTTCTAAAATTGGATTCTACATTGAAAAAGGTACCGGCGGTCCTCTTTGCTTGCTGTGCTTTAAGAAGGGCTGTTAAAAACAATATGCCAGACAACAGCCACGATGGTGCCCTTTTTCTTGCCATTACAAACAAAAATATCGATGCGGTCGCTGCTGAGTTAAATGCGGGGGCAAATGTTGGTGCTCTTGATAAATATGGAGTTCCTGTGTTTGTGAGAGCGGTCGTTAGAGGAAATTATGATATTGTAAAATTGCTGTTGGATAAAAGAGCCGACTTGTCAAACACACAGCATCAACATGATACTGTGTTGATGAGAGCGGTCCAGAACGGAAATTATGAGATAGTAAAATTGCTCTTGGATAGAGGAGCCGAGGTGAACGCTCTTGGACCTCGTGGTGCGACTGCATTAATTTACTCTATCGGAGTGGGTAATGGGGATGTAGTTCGAGTTTTGTTGGATAAAGGAGCCAATGTGAACGACGCCGATAATAACGGCAATACTGCATTGCATATCGCCGCCATGAGATTAAACAGTGATCGGACAAAACTGCTTCTTGATTACGGAGCTGACCGGCTCAAAAGAAATAATAAAGGTGAAACTCCTTTGATGATTGCTAATGATACGAACGCGTATTATCAAAATGTTAAGAAGATGTTAACTGATATGCTACTGAATTATAGACCAATGCATCCCACGCAGCCCCCACCGGCTACCGCAGCAGCAGCAGCAGCGGGAGGTTCTAGAAAGTCCCGGAAGTCCCGGAAGTCCCGGAAGTCTCGGAAGCTATCAAAAGTCTAGTCTTCCGGAAGATGAAGCGGTGTGTTCATTTTGAAGTATTTGTGTATACGCCCTTTCCGCAAGTAAGCTGAATCCATCGCATCAATTTCTTCCTTTGATTTGTTGCTGGTAAGGATTACGATCATATTCGGATAGAAAATCATGTCGTCCAAAAACGACGCCCAAGAGGATTTATCCTTGACACTCGTAGGCATACGATTGTTCAGCTGAAGTGTGCCGGTATGTATCTTGTGTAGAATTACATCGATCTCTTCAAGAACGATTATAATTGGGGACACAATGCTATATTCCGCATCATCACGCCGAATACGAGAAACAACGTAGGAGAGTGTGTCTCCAGGATCGGATGGATTAAATGAATGACAATATGCTGCTCCGAGTTGTTTAGCGAGCAAGTACCCAATAGAACTTTTTCCGCTACACGGTACTCCTTCAATGAATACACTGAGTTTATTTGTTACTGAAAAATCAGAAGCGATTTCATCAACAATCGGTTTCTGTTCGGGATAAGGAGAAAGCCCTTTCAAATCGAGTTTCAAATAGATATAGCAAAATTCCGCATATGTTCCATGACGTTGGTATATTTTGACGACATCTGATGCGGTTGTTGTGTGGGTAGAGGGTGTTGTATCTAAAAACTGAATATCTTCCTTCTTGGTGAGATATTCATAGTATTTTAAGGTTGTAATGATTGTTATTTTGAATTCTGTCGCATTGTAGGAACATGGCGATTCAATATGTCCGATCGCATTTTTACTGAAAAAGAATCCGGTTGGAGTTTTTTTAGAACGTATTAAGGTTGATCCTGAAATGTTAGATTCTTTATCGATAATGTTAAGTATATTTCCATAAGATTCCGTATCATAGTTAATTTTGTACATGATAACTCCGAATGGTTTTAAAAGCAATAAAATTATGAATAAAAGACTTTCGAACTGAAATATTCCGTATCCTGCTAGAAGCCAGTATACATTCATCATTTGATAGACTTTACGGTGTGTCTATAAACAGGTTACTGTATCCGTACTGGTATGCTTCCTCTTTCAGAATGTAATACCTGATTTCAACAGCCTGCCGACTCTCTGTAAACAAACACCGTTCCTCATACGTTGACAATGACGATTCGTAAAGATCGCACTTATCATCGTAATCGGACATCAGTTCAATCACTCGTTGGTTAAGCTCTCGCACACGTTGTAATTGCGCCGGGCACTTTATAACCATAGCTTCTAAACGTCCTTCTTCATACTTTTCAATAATTTGGTATGGAAGGATCATCTCCTCGCGGAATCGGAACAGTTCGGCAGTCATTTCGTTGCCATCTAAAAAGATAGAGACACCCCAAATCCATTCTGAACAAAAAAGAGATGGTTTCCCCCCTTTTTTGTTTTGGTTGTTTTGTAGTGTGTTTTTGTGTTTTGGTTGTTTTGTAGTGTGTTTTTGTGTTTTACTCCCATGCCTGCCGGGTCTCCTCCTGGATGTCCCCGAGCTTGCGCAGGAGCTTCTGGATGATCATCCGTGCCGTCGGGTCTGAGACAGAAGGCGCGAACACGCACTCCTCCGTCATCAACGAGATCCACTTCGCCTTCCGCTCCTCCGAGCCCACCGGCAGTTCGTTCATCTCGCGGCGAATGCGGTCGGAAGTGTCCATGAACTCCTCGATCAGCTTGTCGTAGCCGGTCAATGAAGATTGGAGTATCCCGATAATCTCGTCGGACACGATGTGCTCGCGTGCGAGATCCACCGGGAGGTTCCCGTACACATCCTTCATTTTTACCGCCTCCGGAAACGCCGACCAGATCGCCTTCACCACTGCCAAGTTCTCCCCGATAAACGCGTTGTGAAGCGGCACTTTATCATTGAAGTCCTTCGTGGAAACGGCAGCCGGGTACGCCTTCATCAGTGCCGTGATCACTCCGAGCGATTCGCCTTTCTCGCACGCGAGGTGGAGAGCCAGCTTGCCCTGGTGCGGGTAGCTGGTCAGGGCATCACTCGCGGATTCGGGGAACAAGTCCAGCAGTGCCTTGACGATGCGAAGGTCTGTCGGCGAGTGCGACAAGAGTGCACAGTGCAACGGCAACATTCCGGTCGAAGCCACCCGCTCACGTGCTGCTTGGGGGTACGCCCTCAGCAGCATGTCGATGACCTCGAACGACGCACTCGACCGGCATGCGACGTGGAGCGGCAACTTCATGTTGTCATCCCGAACGCCCACCGACTCCACGCCCGCCTCCAGAACAAGAGCAACAATGTTCGCCGGCATGTTCTCGCAGACAATGTGGAGGGGCATGCCTCCACCGATGGGGTGCGGGAAGTTCGCGGCAAGCGGGCACTCCCTCAGCAGCGCGGCGAACACCCGGTAGGGCTGGTAGGAATAGCAGGCGTAATGAAGCGGGAACTTGCCGCCAGCAGCCACGTGCGCAGCACCCGGGCACTCCTTCATCAGCAGTTCTACGACCTCCGGTTTGCCAAACATCCGCTGACACGCGTAGTGGAGCGGCAAACACCCGTACTTGTCCGGCAGGTACAAGTTATCGGGTTCCGAACGAATCAGAGCTTCCACCACCTCGACGCTCGCGCCACGCAGACATGCCAGATTGAGGGCTGTCTGGTCGTTCATGTCGCGGCGGAAAGCAGCCAGCGGGTCGTCCCGAATGATCTCGAGGACATCCTGGAGGCTCGGAGTGTCCATGCAGAGCATGTGGAGCTTGAACGTGCTGTCCGCGTTCATCTCCGCCATGTCGACGATGAACGGGGGCGAATACCCCAGCTCGTGAGCCGACAAGGCGTTGCCGTTCTCGTACGCCCGCTCAAACCACATCCGAGCCTCGTCGGCGTCCTTCATCACCCCCTTTCCGTTGCGGAAGCAATACCCAAGCCAGTACTGCGAGTCCGCGTGTCCCTGTTGCGCGCCACACATGAACCATGCGACCGCAATCTCCTCGTTCTTCTCCACGCCGATACCGTCGTAGTTGCACACTCCGCAGTGGAAGATGGCTTCCGAGTGTCCGGCAGAAGCTGCCTCCGCGAAACACTTGAACGCCGCCTCGTCATCTCCCGTCTGTCGGAGAGAGTACCCCTCTTCAAACTTCTCCTCGTACACCGCAAAGTCCTGCCGATCCCAATTGTTTTCACCCTCAATGTTTTCCAGTGCTGCCTTGATCATCTGTCCCTGAACGCCGAATGCGTCGAAATTGTAGCGAAATGCCACGGAGTTGCTCATCGTCTTGCTCTCGTCGTTCTTGTCCTCAAAAGTCGAAATCGAAATCCCTGCCATCTTCCTCGCCACCACTTTCTTCCATTCTTTAGAAACTTACCAATCCGTTTTGGTGCCGCTACAAAACGAATTTTCTGCCTAGGATACTTTCAGATACTAAAAATGTCGGGTATTCTGAAAGTGGGTGACAAGGTCAAGTACAAGTCGCACAGTCATGGTGGCGGAGGAGATGGTATTGCAGTTGGTCTGATAACAGGAGTTGAAATCCGATATTTCATTGATGGCAATAGTTCATCCGTGCCACCGTATGCGATTGTTGAAAAGCTATCGTGGCTTTCGTCTTCTTCGTCTTCTTCTTCGCCGGCATCTTCTTCTTCAAAATTTTCATCTACAACAAGTTGAAAAAACCGTTTGTACGAGCTAAACAATGACCGCACGGTTCAGAGCACAAACAAGGTTATGTCCGGTATTGGATACACAATACATCCAAAACCCTAGTCTATCAAGACTAACAACAAACTATTTGCCTGGATACCGAAGAAATGTAGCTACAAGCACAACATGTGTTGAAAACCCTAATCTACCGGCATTTGATCTTGTACGACCTGTCCGTGCTCGAATGATGCTCGTGGTACCGAAAACGATCGACGCAACATTTACAATTCAGGGTCCGTATGGATCATATACATATACAAATACCTATAACTATGCTGATTCAATCACAGATGTATGGGCAATTGTCGAGCCAATCGTTTTTGATTTATATGGAAATGTTCCGGTACGTTACGGAACACTAAACGCACTAACAAGTCAAGCAACGGGGATTACATATCAATACGGTTCGGCACTACCAAACAGTGGCGGTATATTTACACCTACAGTTACTCTTCATTAAACAATGGAAAAATGCGTTGTGATGGGTGCTGGGTCACTTTTAAGACCACTCTCGGTAAAAGAAAGTGTGATTCTGGGTTCAGAAGCTGCACATAAACATTCACGCGGAGTTGAAAATATTTTTATTGGAAAAGCAGCTGGTTATACGGCGAATGGAGATCACAATATTTACATTGGAGTAAACAGCGGTTTCAATTGTGAAGGATCGGGCAATATTTTTGTAGGAAGAGGAACGAACGCACATCGTGTTAACAACACACTTCTTATTGGAAATGCGATTGCGGCATCGCTTGTCACAGGACATACCGTGATACCTTCTTTACACGTGAAAGGTGATCTAACATTTGGGGGAAATTTAGTTGGGAATTTGTATCAAGATTGTGTGAGGGTTTATGGAACGAATGTAGGCAATATTTCAGATGGATGTAATGTTGTTTCATTCGGTAACTATGCGGGCTATCAGAATAAAGGACATCATACAGTTGCGTTAGGATCCGAAACAGCCTATCAAAATACGGGACATAACGTTGTGGCAGTTGGAAATCGTGCGGCGGCATTTAATACCGGAATGAATGTGATTGCTATTGGTAGCAATGCGGGTATATCAAACAAACAATCCGGAACTCTTTTTATAGGTGACTTTATTGAAGGTAATTCAAGTCGGATAACACTGAATAGACCTGTGTTTGTATCGGGAGTAAGCTTGTGTGACGGAGAAATACGTACTGACAATCTCGAGTTAACACCGGATCATCTTAAATTTAAAAGCGGAAGAATTACGGTATCTTCAGGCTTTCAGTTTTCGGGACCTCTTCAAGTTCTTGAATCAAAAGAGAGTGCTCCATTTCAATATTTTAGCAGTGATTTATCGTGTATTCAGCAGATTGGTTCTGTATATTACGGTCTTGGGGAAAATGGGCATGTATATACCAGTGTTGGGAGAGGATGGACAGCAATTCGTTCCCCGATGTTGACATGTCTCACCAAAACACACGAGGATATATTAGTGGGATATGGTTCAGGGCAGTTTGTGAGATATACATCTAACGGTTGGATACCCGAAACACGAGACGAAGGAGAGTATTCAAACACCTTTGTTGCGGGATCGTTTGCGGTTGGCACGGCATTATCAAACAAGTTTTATGAAGATGAAGGGACGTTATTACAGCGTATTGGAACCGAATGGCGACTCTATCCGGGAAAGTATCCGGAAACATTCGAACATATTGCGGAATTTAAGGGAGATGTTTATGCGACGGGTGTGGGGGGTCTCTATCAGATCGAAAATAGATCAGCTCATCGTATTTCTTCACAATCGACAACGTATATTGCGACATCTCCTGACGAGATGTTGGTATCCAGTGATAGGACGCTCTCGGTATTGATGATGGATTCAGCAGTGAAATGGCTTTCATTTCTACATACATTCAACAAGCCGATTACACGGATGTTCTGGGATAGTTTGAGGTGGTTGGTTCATACAGATGACGGAGTATTTGCGGGTCCAACGTGGGTACGTATCTATAAAAAGTGTGCGTTTCTCCAAATAAAGAATGCCGAGCCGGTTGTGGCGGATATTACGGTTCCTTCGAGTATAAAGATCGGAAAACTACGTCTGAGTGAAAAAGAGGGTCTTGTTTTGAATGATGGAATCGGGGAAGCACGGGTTTTTGATAGTGTGTTCAACCCAATTCCGATTACGCTGAATGGTATCAAACATCTCACAATTGAAAAAGACCTTTCTGGGTCTCTTTGTTTTAATTTTTTGTCGGAAGATGGAGATTACTCGCAGGTGAGTGTCTCTGCGTAAAGCAGCTCGTTCTCACGAATATTCTCCGGAATCATACCGGGATCGTAGACGCCCACGACCATAACACGAGGGGAAGTTTCCCAGTGAACGTTCAGAACAATCTCGTACGTCTGCCCCACCTGAATGTCGCCGCTGTTGATGGGCATAACCTTCCACCACATATTCTTTGTCTCTTCGGTGTAGTTCTCGATAAATTCATAGGCGGAATGCCTGTCAGAGTACAACCGATACATCGCCAAAATATCACAACGAAATTGAAGAACAACGTAAGCTACCATTCTTGTATACTTCCCATCCTTCGCCGAGGATACGAGAATCCGTTTTTGACAAAACGGATCCGTGAGCCCCCTTCAAAAGGAGGAGTGTCGCCGAGGATGTCGCAAGTTATGTTTAAGGGAATTACAGTCGAGGAAGGCGTGAAAATGATGGAAGGGGCTGAGGTTACGAATATCAGTGTCGAGCACAATTCTTGTGATATCGCACTGTCGCATTATGAGTTTGTAGAGAAGTGTTGGGTTTGGTTCAAGGGCTGTTCCGACGTTATGGTGTTTTACGACGGAATGCTCATAGTGGACCACTCGCCGTGCTTGTATTGTGAAATGGAGTGGGGAATTGCCCACGAAGAGTGGTGCCGGACGCGTTGGGAGGATTAGCCGCCCTTCTTCATCTTGTCCACGGCTGCCTTAATGGCAACAACACGTGGATCGTCCTCAGCCGGAAAGGAAACACCGGGAAAAGCCTTAGCAAAAATGAATGCAATAAAATCAGTATCCGCAAGTATAGCCACACGACCTGCGTCGGCTTTTGCTTCGAGAACTGTCTTCATTTTTGACTGAAGACGAGAGCATGGAGGGCAAGGGGGGCAGTAGCAAACTCGCAAAAGTTCTTCAATGACCGTAATCATATTCATTGTAAAAATACCTTCGGTAGTTGATTGGAGTACTACCGGGTTCATATTATTTTGCCAGCCGCTTTTTAAAAAGTTTTGCCAACCGTAAATGAAAATTTTTCTGCGTTTATAACATAACAAGTGAAATGGCGACACCAGTAACCCTAACGCTTAAAACCGTTCTACAAGCTGGTGCGGAGAGCACGCGTACTGCTCTCCTAAACACATCCGAGGGCATTGAGCTCACATATGCCCCGGACGTAGACATCTACATCAATGTGGCTGCCGCCCATCTGAATACAGTGTTTAACACGAGCGGAGCAGCGGGCGTGTTTACTGATCTGTCGATGGGCGAAATAGGAGATGCTCGTGGTTATCTTGCGATGGTGGCAGCAGGAGTCAGCGGACAGAATGTGTCGGGTCAGCCACTCGACTTCTCCTTTACCTGGAGCAATCTCAACGCTACACCTATTGCAGAACTACGTGAATTACATGCGAATGTTTGGAACCCCTCGCAATCAACTACCGGATTATACGCTACTCTCTCCGAGTATGACTTCAGCACGACTGCTGGTGCAACTAACAAAAACCAGTCAATCCCGACGATTTTACAGAGCGCCAACCGTGGGCTGGGCGCAGGCGGCAACACGGCGGCGGCGTTTATGGGCACTGTATTCCACAATCAGTCCACTGCAATTCTCAACTACAACTCCGATTTGTTTAAACGTGCAACGCTGACAGTCAGCGAGGTGTATTCTACTGTTCTGAACACTGCCAACGCGGTGGATGTACGTCCTTACCGAGAGGAGTTGTTCATTCAGGCATACAACCAGTACAAGTATGATCTGAGCTACCAACGCCTTGCTCTAACGGATGGCGACGAGATCCAGGTGCCTGTGCGCTTCCAGGTCTATCAGGAGGTGAACTATGATCTGTCCGGCTCTCCGATTGATGGACCTGGTACGAATGACCACTCGAACCATATGCTGACCTTCGTGGTTGGCTCGGGTATCAGTGCTCAGGAGTTCTCGGTGATGAAGAAAGAGTCTGTAACCAGCACAGTGAATTACATGCTTCACTTTGTTGCAGTTGGTGACACTGTTGACCTGTCTAGAGCGTAAATAGGGGGTCAGAGGGGTATAAGCAAGGAAACATAAATATTAAAAACAGGTGGGAAAGCTCGCTTGATTTGAATATTTGAATATTTGAAATTTTATATTGTATTAATAATGAGTACAACACTACTCTTCAAGAGTGTATTAAGTGCGTTAGCAAGTAGTACAAGAACAGCATACTTGAATACGAGTGAAGGAATTGAGTCGCCGGATACGACAGGAGCCCACCAAATTGACATTTATGTTCCGACATCGGTACTGAACAATGTGTTTGTTACAGATACGTATTACACAGAAGCAGACGACACGCCTGTTAACCAAATCACTTCAGCAAAATCATTCAAGTTTGTTTGGGATATTCTTCCACCTGTAACAAATGACCTGGGTAGACTAGATTCAAACGTATTTAGCGGAAGTAATAGCGGTGAAAAATATCCCTTTATTTCGCAACTAGACCCTAACCAGAATACGCAGAATGTGTGTGGATTAATTTATAATATATCATTTTTGGGAACAGTATGGAGTAATTTCGGAGGCTTGGCGATTTTGAATTCCGCCGATTTTATGATACCCCAAATAACGATTTCGCAGCTTATTGAGACGCTTTCGTGGGCAAATTCGCCAGAGGTAATACCGTATAGAGAGGAGTTCTTTATTCAAGCGTACAGCAACTACAGATATTCGGAGCCACAGTACGATAAATTGGCATTACAAGACGGAGATTCGTTCAGTATTCCGATACAATACACCATTATTCAGGAAGTCAGGTATGATCTGTCTGGTTCGCCGATCTCAGGTGGACACGCGAACCCTATGTTGACCTTTGTGGTGGGAGATGGTTCTGATGCAGCGGAATATTCAGTTATGTCTCGAGAAGCAGTTGAGAATACACGTTTGTACCTTCTAAACTTTATCGCGACAGATACGCCGTATACCACAACTACCACAACCACAACTACTACCACCACAACAACAGAGCCTCCTCCCACAACAACAGAGCCTCCAACTACCACAACATCAACTACTACCACAACCACAACCACAACTACAGAGCCTCCAACTACCACAACATCAACTACTACCACAACCACAACTACAACTACCACGACAACTCAACAGCCATTTGCGTTTGTGTACTTGGATCAAGGAGAGACGATCCTGACGGGCTATGTCGGAGGACCAGTGCCTGAGACATTGGTTATACCCGACGATGTCACTGAGATCAGAGAAGCTGCCTTTTTATCATGTTCTACCATAACAAGTGTAACGCTGCCAACTACGTTGGAAATTATTGGACCCGACGCATTCTCAGACTGTAGTTCCCTAGAAACAATCAACCTGCCTTCTAGCATCACAAGTATTGGAAACGGTGCGTTCGCAGGATGTAGTTCCCTAGAAACAATCAACCTGCCTTCTAGCATCACAAGTATTGGACCCGGTGCGTTTCAGGGATGTAGTTCCATACAAACAATCACGCTGCCTCCTGGCGTCACAAGTATTTATGTTGAAACATTCCTACATTGTTCTGGATTAACATCGATAATAATGCCGAATGTGACATCTGTTGGAGTCAACGCATTTCTCTTCTGTACCTCTCTCACGCCATCAATTGATATAGTGGACTCGTCGTATACAGGGGATGCGAATGGAAACACTGAGAATACTATAACTGTGGAAACCGAGGATTACTCTACTAAGTTTAACTCGTCTGTCTCGAGCATATTGAGTGCAGTCTTATTGGCGAGCGACGAAAGTATACTGACATACGCTCCACTTGTTGGAACATCAGCTACGCTTTCATATTACTTAGATCCCAGCACAACCTACAAAATCGCGATCCTGTTTACAGACGTGATAGATCCATCTGCATTAGCCCTAATTACCGATATACACACCTTTACAACACCTGCGGATCCGAACATCATCACGTTTACGATTGATGAGACTAATAAAATTACAGGAGTTGGTGCTACAGGTACGATATTGAATGTGGCAGATTCAGGAGCTACAACAGCTGAAGACGGCTTGTTAGAAAATAATGCGACTGTAACAAAAGTCGTTACAGGCTTAACTTTCACGTTCTCACCCAATTTCGCAAAAAACGCACGTAATTTAAATACACTAATCATAGACGAAATCCGAATGTGAATTAGAATATAATCAGAGTAATAATATAATAGGAACCGACAAAATGGCAAGCTTTGGAAGTAATTCGTTCTTTGGAACAGGATTAGTCAGCATTAAAATACCGGATACGTATACATCGATAGAGCCAGGTGCCTTCGCTGGGTGTTCGAATTTGGTTTCGGTAACAATTGGCAATGGAATTACAGATGTGTCGGCTGGTGTATTTTCAGATTCCCCAATACAAACTGTAGTATTAGGAGCAAACGTGACCTACTATGATCCCAGTGCATTCCCATCAACAGTGGACAATTTCTCATTCCCTGGAGACGCTACAAATCCTGATGTTATAAACGCTCTCGCAATGATTCTGAATACAGTCTCGGCAACAAACCTGATTTTTACGAATCCGGCGATGACCGTAACCGCAATCACAGATGCTGCGACTGAGTTAAACATAGAGTTAACACTTCCGCCCATCTCGGAGCTAACCTATTCAGGTACAGTAGTTACGGGATATACAGGGACGATCGCGGGTCCGCTCATTATACCTGAGGGTATCACCGAAATCGCAGATAACGCATTCCAGGAGACAGCTATCACAAGCCTGAAATTACCAAGTACACTCGAAATCGTAGGAAATTTTGCGTTTGACCAATGCGCATCGCTTACGGACATCGATTTGGGCGGAACAGTAACGATCGGGGAATGTGCGTTTCGGTATTGTATTGCCAAAACGATTGTTATACCGGATAGCGTAACTAGTATGGGAATTAGCGTATTTTTTCAGTGTATAAATCTCACGGAGGTGACAATAGGAAGTGGTCTGACCGAATTGGCTAGTAACATTTTTCTCTACAGTGATAACTTAAAAAAGGTTACCTTCTCTCCTTCATCTCAGCTAACAACAATAGGAAACTCTGCATTCGAGCAGACAGGAATAATCGAAATTGTAATTCCGCCTAGCGTTACTTCGATCGGAACAAACTGTTTCACGAACTGCTTCAACTTATTCTCAGTAACATTACCGCCCTCGGGATTAACTAGTATTCCCACTAGTGCTTTTCTGAACTGTTCAACCCTAAAACGTGTAAAACTTGGTAGCGGTATTCAAACAATCGGGGATAACGCATTTAATGCTTGTAGTTCTCTAGCAGGATTTATACATCCTGATGGAAGTGTTCAAATAACAGTTCCTGCGTCGGTTACAACTATAGGTCAGAGTGCGTTTGCTGAGTGTGGATTCAAGCAATTTACGATACCCAGTACGGTAACTACTCTTGGAGACTATATTTTTTATTATTGTGGCGTACTGGAGAGCGTGACACTTGAAATAACGCAGATTCCTTACGGTATCTTCGCCGGTTGTAGCGCACTTAAAAATGTGATTTTTAAAGAAGATATCATATCAATTGGTCAAAGTGCGTTTGAAAGTTGTGCATCTCTTACAACGTTTGTGTTTCCTCCGACATTACAATTTCTACCATGGTTTGCATTCTCCGGGGCGGGTCTAACATCAATCACCCTCCCAAATAGTTTAACAGTTATGAATCCCAGCGTATTTGCCAATTGTGCGTCGTTGACAGATATCAATTTCGGAACTGGATTAACCGAGATTACCGATGGAACTTTCGCAGAATGTACAGCTCTTTCAAATGTAACCCTACCATCTGTGATAACATCGATACTTGCATTTGGATTTGCGGATTGTACGTCATTAACGGATATTAGTATGACAGAGGTCACGCAAGTCGGTGCTTATGGATTTTACGGCTGTACATCATTAACGGATATTAGTATGCCGAAGGTTACGACAATTGGCAATTATATATTTCAAAATTGTACATCCTTAACGAATGTTTCAATGCCAAAAACAACCGCGGTTTCAAGTGTAGCATTTGAAAATTGTACAAGTTTGGTTACTATTGATATGCCGGAGGTTATGACAATTGCTAATAATGCATTTGTAAATTGTTCATCCTTAACGAATGTCTCAATGCCAAAAACAACGTATGTTGGCGGTAATGGATTTGAAAATTGTACAAGTTTAGTGACTATTGATATGCCTGAGGTGACCTATGTTGATCAGCAGGCATTCAAAGGATGTACATCCTTATCAAGTGTAACATTCTCGCCAAGTATGACAAACATAGCAGCGGTTTACCAGTTTGTTGGTTGTACATCTCTCACTACATTGCCAACAAATTATCCAAACTCAGGGAAGAATATAGATACGATGTTACGGGTATTTGGATATCCTGGTATATTTACATCGACGTTTACAGAGAATACTCTATATACAGATCTCAGTTCAACTTCAAATGCCTTAACAATAACAGTAGGAATTGACCCTGTTCCCTCAGCTGAGGGAACATTGTGTGATGTTACAATTACACTCAGTACATCAAAACAAGGTGTTATAAACTTTTTTGGCAGAGATTTCAATAACTATCTTCCTACTAACACACCGATTGACGGAATAACTGCGACCGCTCAATTTGCCGTATATGGTGAGTGGAACTACATGGCATTATTTTCAGGAGGTGGCGAACAATCCTACACACTATTTACTGCCTAAGTAACAATGTTCCGAACTAATAATGAATATCGGTATGTTATAGACCAAGAGGCGATCCGATTACAGTTTATTCAAGGCTATAAAGTCCAGGTTCTTGAAATAGCTGCCGTTTATATTGAGAGTAATCGTACCCAAGAAGATAAAGACAAGGCAATCGAAGAGTTAGAAGTGATTCGTCATAAAATTATGAATTTACTTGCCAATCACATCATCAACAATCGGCTATAAGATTATTGCGATAGGCTTCATAAACTTTGGAACTCACAACTTCTTGTAATTCAAGAGTAAACGACCAATCCGACATAAGATCTATCGATTTTCCATATGAATTAACCAATCGTACTCGAAAAGTCGAGATATTAATTGGTTGGGCAAACTGGGTTTGTTTGGTCAACATATTGGCACCGTTATCATAAATAAGGGCGTTCTTATCTACATTTACAATTATTTTGGCAAATGCCTTAATAATTGTGCCATTGTAGGAATGCGATTCCAAGGAATCTTCAAGATCAGGAAGCTGCAAATAGATATAGTTATCGCGTAATGTATTCACGACATATTCGGCAGTATACGAAGATCCGCCACGATATAACATTCCTGTGAATCCCAACAAGTATCCCAGACCGTTATTATAGGGATTACGAGAGGTACGCACCACAGTACCCGAAGAATCTTGGCACGTATCCGCAGAACCAAACTCCATACTAAACGGAACACCTGAATTATCGATTTTTATCTTACCTGGAATCAACCCAAAATCTACCGTCAAATTTGGTTGAACAACGACATTATTAATTGCGGTTTCTAGCATAGTAGCCAGTGTGGCTGGATTGTAATTGCCACTGGCAATAGATACGTACTTTCCGTTCACAAGCATGGATGTTTCACCGTGTCGTTCATCAAATGCGTACCATGTATTAGGTATTTCAATAGATGAAAGACGAGCAGTAATCACGTTCTTGTATGTACGTGGTAACCGAATCAAAAAATCCGTGGAGCTTGTTGCTTGGGGATTGTCGCGAAAGGTGCTATCGATATTTAGGACAGTCGTTTTTACTTCGGTGGGATACAAAACAGCAGTTGTTGAATTATCTTTCCACTGGGCATTACTCATTTAATTATGGACATAAAATATAAGAAATGGTAAAACGTACTCGAAAACATCGCGGTGGTGAAACCGCTGATGAATGGATGGCAAAAAAGATGGCAGCAGAAGAAGAGAGGGTAAAAGCGGCTAAAGCTAGAGCTAAAGAACTCGGTATTCCGGAAAAGTACGTACCACCACCACCGGGACAGCCCATCGGTGATACTCTGTTTAGAGCAAATTATGCTGGAAAGGGTAGACGCTCTCGTCGTCGCAGACCTACAAAGCGGCGATCAAAAGTCTATTGAGTCGTGCTTGGCGATTAATTGTTGGTTCATCCATACGTTTCCAATGATTAATTTTTGCTTTTGGAAACAGGTCGTACAAAACACCGAAATCGCTAACGGATTGTAGTGGCAGCCGCAATTCGAGCAATTCGGAGCTTCCACGCAAAGGGCTGTGTACATACGCATCTTCCAATACATGGGTATAAACCTGATCTGCTGACTCGGATGTACAAACGTACTCTTCATCACCTATCGAAAAGGTAGAAGGTTCATAAATAAGAAGAGTCACAAATCGTCCGGATTCCAAATATTCCCAAATACGTTTCCAAAAGAAGATAACAGCTAATGGAAACATATGAAATTCATTAACAACATCTTCGTGTATTATAATCGGTGCCGAAACACGCATATGCTTCAACAATGGCATTCGTGATAATACCGGCGGAATCATAAACAACCCGGAACGCAAATTGACAAATGTTGTAACATGTTTACCGATTTTATCCGCATATTTTCGGAATGTTTTTGAAATATCAATTCCGGGAGGAAATTGGATCGAGTCGTCCAATTCTTTATCAAAATCCAGAATTTTACAACGAGGATGAACAACCTCGCGCATAACTGATCGGATTGTTTTACTGGTGGTGTCCAGAGCCATCTCCGCAGTAAAATCCAGGAATGTTCGTATCACATAAATCATATCATCCGGTAAATTTTCAAAAGCACTCGCCATTACGGTAATCAAATACCCATGTTTTCATAATCCGTTTCTGTTACGTATATGTCGCAATATAACTTGCTGTTGCGTGGGCACACAAATGTAGTTCAGTACCAAAAGTTTTGCTATATTTGGACAGAATAAACATTCCTCCCGGAATCAAAAAGTGTGGGTTTTGAGAATACAGGATCAAGAATACCATATATACTCGATCAAGTATCATCAAATAATAAGAACTTTGTGCACCGTGATTCCAAATGCTTGTAAAAGCCCCCATCATAAATAAGAAATTAGGCACGGATCGTTGAAGGAGGAATTGATAGGTATGATGATACGCAAAAAGTGTACTGGACAATAGCAGTGCCGTGTGGGGACACAGCAAAATGGATTCAGACATCTATATAGAAAACGACCGATCGGCGAAGATGATTTCGAATGATACCGACAACTATGTGATGTATGTGAAGCACGAAGGAAAGTTTGCAGTGGCGAAAGCTCTGTTTGCCGGTTATTCCGATTGGCAGGAGCTCTACAACAGGGAGATTGAGTTTCAGACATTCTTGTCGACGCACGATCTGGCACCGTTTCTGTTGGAACAACGCAAGATGATTGAAGTCGTGGGGCGGACATTTGTGATGTGGATTTCAGAGGATGCTGGCTTGCCGATTGAGAAGGAGGATGTGGAGGCAGCAAATGATGTGATTGATCGGCTGTGGGATGTAGGGGTGAAGATTCACGACTACGTCCATCCGAGTATGTTTGTAAAGGGGTTTGACGGCAAGATTCGGGTGACAGATTTCAAGAATGCGGAATGGGTGATTGCGGAAAACGAGGACACGGCAAAGCGGCAATATCTACAATGGAAGGACTTCTGAAAAGTTTGGCAGCGGCAGGGATGGTGTACAGTTCTCATTATTTGGGTCTTAAAGCGTATGATAAATTCTGTGTACCGGATGGTTTGTGGGGTTTTTTGGGTGGTATTCTAACAACTGCCTCTCCCCTTTGTGCTGCTACTCTAAAAGTGGTTCAAACAACCGAGGCATCGTATACTTCTGCGATTCTGTTTGGTTTTTCCAGGTTGTTGATTGATGGTGTCACCACCATATCCACCAAAGTGTTTTAACCTTCTCTAAAGACAAGGGATGCCGAGTAAAACAGGTAAAACCGGTAAACGAAAGTACAAGTTCCCAAGACGTTTCAGCCGAAAATACTGTCTTACCAAGAAGTGTACAAAAATGGGATTTACCGAAAAAGCTTCATGTCGTCCGTATAAAAACTGCTATGCCTAAATCAACAGCATATCCACCAAGGTGCTTTCACATTAGAATGTTTATCCCACTGATCAAATGTGAATCGATTGCCCATCGATAAGTTACACGAAACGCATATCGGAACAAGATTTGCGAGATTTGTTTCACCGCCTTTCGATTCGGGGATATTATGACCACACTGAAAATTCACTACACTGATTGTGTTTTGGCACCACGATGTTGAACATTTACCTTCATATACCTTGCCCATCTTTTGAAGCCATACTTGATCACGCAACGCTTTCAGAATAGGCTTCTTTCGTGTCATTTTTAGATTCCGGTACTCCCAAATCCGCCGGATCCCCTCGATGTACTATTTAGCTTATCAACCCATGATACTCGAAAAGGCATCAGCGATGCCACCGAAATTTGGGCGAGACGTGTTCCGCGAACAACTGAATATTCAGTAGAAGACGTGTTCCAAAACGCAACAATCAGACCACCGCGATAGGAAGGGTCGATAAGCCCCAGACTGTTTGCGAATCGTAACGGAGTTTTTGAAATTGAGGAACGTGGAAGTAGCCAATATCCGGCTCCATCCACCGTCTTTCCAGCAACTCCGAAATGAACCATTGTGGTAGAGTTTGCCGGAAACACGTAGTCTGCGGGCAGATAAAGATCAAATCCAGAATTCTCTCCTGTTTGGTTCTTTCCTTCGTAAAACTCAGATACAGTAGGATCAACAATTGCGAGTTCCATCTTTTATACTATTCACGCAGCTGGCGTATAAATCTTTTTTGCGAGTTCCTTCAGAACAAACATGTACATCCAAATAGACTTCCGAGTATCCGGAGACAATACAGTCCAATAACCTTGGAGCTTTGAGACAATATCAATCATATCATTACCGTATTCCTCGCCCTTATACTTTGTAATAAACTCCTCATCACGATCATCAATTTGCTTGGAATACTTGACATTCACATTATCGTAAAATGTCTTGATAACCAAGGTTGGATTCGTCTTCTGTAAAAGTCCCAAAAAGGTCGAAAAAGTTGGGAAATCAACATCTTCGGGAAACATCTCTTGTAGTTGCTCCACCACTGTCTGAAACTGCTGGAAAAATGCCTTGGTATGATTCATTTTATACTATATTACTGACGCGAACTGGCTTTAAATTCCGCACTACGGGATTGTTCCATCTGTTCTAGGCGAGCCCCGACATCTCCCGTCACTAAGTCTTGACCGGATGTTTTAATACCATCTAAAAAGGAATAGTTCAACTGATCATCGGGCTGTTTCGCCTTCTCATCCAAAAAGGAGTAGGTAGAAGACATGGATTGAACATCATTAAAAGACCATTCGCTTGGCTGGGTAGGTAGAGCGGCGCGTGCTTGGGGTACTTCACGACGAGATTCAACCGGTTTTGAAATTCTAGCAAAAATAGCTGCTTTTCCAGTAATAACTTCTTTTGTCTGAGGATTGATTACGGTGGGAACTGCCTTTACTTCGGGGGGTATATAGTTGCGAGGTGTCGTGTCAATACATACAAAGCGGAACAAAGAAGCCTTGTTCAGAGCCTGGATTGTTTGAACAACCTCTTTGGAATTGGCACAACGCTCACTGTAAAAGAGAACGGGAACGTTCGGGTTCGCCGACATTTTGAATTACGCAGATAAAAACGAATAGAATGACAACGAATGGCAGCTACTCAACCAATGATCTCATCTATCTCAACATCTCCTTCCGGATTTCGAACTCAGTTCCAGCTGCGTGACGTCCCAATTCAATTTGCCAATGCGATCCGTCGTATTCTCTTAAATGAGATGCCGGTTGTTGAAGTTACCGATGTCCAAGTTTTGGAGAATACCACACTTGTACCACACGAAATGTTGAGGCTGCGAACTGAACTTCTTCCAGTGAATGTCCGACACACCGAAGAAGACATTATTCGTAGTGCAAAACTCACTCTGCGTGTAGTAGAACCCGGTAAAGTTACCACGGATAATTTTGGGGTAACAGGCGGTCGTAACGACATTCTATTGAGGGATCGTGACTTGGATACACCCTTATACTTCTTGAAGGTAAAGAAGGATGAAACTGTTAATATTACCGCCAGTTTGCGGGTGAATCCTCTTTCATCGCACGTGTGTGTCTCAACCTATTCTTACCATGTCGATCCTGAAAAAGAACTGAAAAATCGCCAGATCTTTCTGGAGAATAATCCGGGACAGGAAAGTCTGTTTGACAACTTTTACAAGCAGAAGTCATTTCATACAAATGAAAAAGGACGTCCGGATTGGTTTGATTTCACGGTGGAAAGTATTGGCGTTATTCCAGCCGTTGAACTTGTAAAAGATGCTCTCGCAATTATCAAGAAGCGGATTACAGAATGGGTAAAGACTGAAATTGTACGCGAGAATGAGCCGAATGTGTATATGGTCACAACAGAAGTTGAAGGACATACCTTGGGAGCCCTTATCCAAGCTGTATTGTACGAGTCAGGATTGGTGGATTTTGTATCCTATGATGTCCCACATCCTTTACGATCCGAGATGCGTGTGCGATTTCTTACAGAGAAAACGACCGATGAAATTATGGCATACCTTTCAGCGAAGATTGTAGAGTACTGCGACACCTGCTTGGGAATACTTTAAACTTCTAACATACAATGGAAGAAGGCGACCTACTGTTGTTTAATCCGACATCTGAATTTCAGGTGCTCGAAGAATTTGAATTCGATGAACTTGTTCAACGACCAGAACAAACACGTTTTTACACGTTGACAGAACAAACTTCTGATTTTTTGGAGAAATTGCTTCCTCAATCCGGAAAGAAGGTTCCAAAAGCCATCCTGAAAAAAGCCGAAGACCAAGTAGAAGCATTCAAACTGTTGTATTCTACTCACCTTCGTGAATCGGAGACAGGCTTTACTCAGTCCGGAAGTACCCGACCTCTAAAACTGCCGTGGGTTACATATGCCTACAACAAAGAACCTGCTATAACAACCTACGTGTGGAGCCAAAAATGGTCTCCTCTTTTTACCGGGTTACAACCGAATTACTATCTTTTGATGCTGGACTCCTTACCAAAAAGTGCCTTATATTTCCCAGATGCGGAAGGACAGGTTGTATACGATGCCATCGTCAACAATCGGAAAGCACTTGGTCCATATAGCTACACAAAAACCGCATATAAAGAAGATGGAACATACACTATCGCTCGAATTCCAAGACCGGATACAGAAGATGTTGCGACATTTAGTGGATACACGATTGGGGTACCGGCACTCGCACCACCAAATCCACTCGCAGACCATCCTTTTTTAGGGTTGAGAACGGAGCCTATCACGATAGAATCTACCGAACCTCTCCCAATTCTTCTTCCGAGTGTAGATGCGATTATGCAGCATGCTGTTCCACGCACATCAAATCCCTATAAAGACGCACCTCCCTACCTGAAACTATACGATCTGACACTCGAAGACATTCCGTGGAATTTATGGAAAGAGTCGTTTCCTCCTCTAGATTTGGTTGAGGAAGGTGCTCCTCCTGTTGAAATAGCCCAAAAACGATCGGCAGAAGACGCCCCAGCAAAAGCATTGCTTGACATTTACAAAACGCCGTGGTACCCTGGTCTTTCAACACGCAGATGGCTATCAAATCAGTTGGATGCGGGAACACTTGTCTCTCGTATTCTTTTGTCGCGGGTTGGTACCCAAGCACCAATAGCAATACCTCCTCCCGTTATAATACCGGATGCTCAGCCTATTGAAGGAACAGCAGAAGACTGTCTTCCTACCGTCATAACTCAATTCTCAGATTTTGCGATGAGGGGTGTTTTTCGAGCAAATAAGTGTTTTGTGTGCGGATGGATAGGTCATGGTGCTTCTGAATGTCCTGATGCGAAAGGTAGACCTGCTCGTGAATACAAACCGGGTGGTGGTTGTCTACCGCTATCATTCGTCACACACGAACGTGAAGAAACACCTTACAAAAACAAGATTGCGTGGGTTCCGGGTACAGAAACCCAAATTCTACAAGAATATCAACAGTATATCACCAAATACACTGAAAAGTTCATTGATATTATAGCAGCAGTCCCAAAAGCCGACAAGTCCCTCGGATTGTCCGAAACACGTCAATTCATATTGGATATTTTAGCAGATGAATCACGCACACCCGAAGACCGAGGAACTGATATTACTGCCATCATATATGATACAGACCACACACTTGACAAGAATGTTTACAAGGAGGAATCGGGACAGTTTTTGATTTGTGAGCATACTCTTGATCAATTAAGTGGGTCATATGAGAGCGATCCACGCAAATTCTTGAAGCGATGGACAGTGAAAGACGCGGGATTCTCAGTATGTCGATCGTGTGGAGAGCCTGTCTCGGGAGTTTTAGAAGCACAAGATGAGTTTGATGAGAGTGGACGAGCGATACAATACCATGAAAAAATAGAGAAAGCTTCGTTTACTCCGACAGAACACACGACTTTTGCGGCATCTTTAAAACAACTTCAAAACGCACTTGATTTAGGTGAACCTGCCGAAGATATTCTGTACCTTCTTTTGTCGCTCTTACAAATTTTGCCAGAAGAAGATCAACTAAAACCTGTATTGGATTATGCGAGATCAGAATCAGCAAAAGTAAATGCTAAAATAGCTGGAAAGAAACTAACTGCTAAACAGAAATCGGATGTTGATTTAGCACTGGCTGTATTTGGATTTAATGCGGTTGTGATTTTGATGCAAACACACCGACCTCAACTTTTACCTCGTCGTTCATTTGGTGGAAAGCCGCTTATTGTGCGGGGGTTTCCAAGAGATACTACTGATATAGCCGATGCTCCACTCATTGACGGACTTATGCGTGTACTCACCAACACCTTTGAACAATATCCCTCCACATTTAAAGGAGCATCGGTTGTTTTGTTGCGGACACTCTTGAATGATCGAAAAGGTGTTCGTAAAGTTGTAACAACTTCATTAACAAAACAGTTTATTCCTGTATTTTCAACAAAATTACAAGAGTCGAGGGATCTTGTAGATTCGGTAGATGTTTCCTACGTACTAAAAAATGCTTTTCAACCACCGATTGTGAATCCAGGTCCCGAAGTCCAAAATTTAGCACCCACCGCTAAAATATCTGGGAAAGAACAGGTACGTTTTCGGTGTACAGATCCCTCTCTTCCGTGGTTAACACCTTCAACACCCTTTTCATTTCGTCAAAAAGAAATCAAGATTGAAGTGCCGTTACGAGCATCTACAAAAGCAAAAAGAGTGATTCCGTTTCATACCGATATCGCGGACTATTCTCCAACCACAGACGAAGTACGAGGACGTATTAAACTAAAAGTTCCAGAAATACCCTTTCTCAAAAAGATTCTGACGTCGGAAAGTTCAGAGTTATTAAGATCAATTTTACTTGAATGGTTGAATACTGCGGCACAAACAACCACTTCTTCCCAAGATTTGAAAGGATATGTTCGTTCCACCCGAATACCCGTCGAAAGAGCGATGGGTGAACCGTCGCTGTTACGTGATTACTTCAAGGGTATTTTGGTAGAATTTGTTGGGAAAGCAGTTGCCGATCCAACTGTAAAAGCAAACATTGAGAGATCTCTCACTGAGAATTTATCGGTGCGTTCGATCCTTACAAAGATTGATGAATCCAAAAAAGTGATTGATACATTGCGGGCAAAAGAACGAGAAGCATTCAAATCTAGAATGCGAAATATGCCGGATGCCCAGCGTGAAATAACCAAGACGTTGATTGATAGAGGATTGGCACCGTATTTGATAACAAAAAGCGATCGTGAATTGTTTGTTCAGGAATTGGCGGCAGAATTAGAGCCTGAGTTGGTACTCCCGGTTGGAGAAGTGGAGGCAGCAGGAGATATACCGGATGAAGGTTTGAATGATGAGCGTGATGATGGACCACAAGGTGAAGTACCTGTTAATGCAGACGGACAAGAATTGCTTGCTGATTATGGAGATTATGGTGATCGGAGAGCAAGAGCCGCAGACGGAGAAGAATTTGAAGTGGGTGGAGATGAAGACGGGGCAGGTGGATTTTAAATTCCGAATCTATAACATAAAATGAACGCCGTGGAGCCTCAGTGGATGCAGTCTATTTCCAACACCTCGATTTGCTTTTACTTTTACATCGTGTTTCTGCTCGTTGCGATTGGAGCAGGTATTGTTCTACTCTCCGATATCTCCCTGTTCATATCTTCGCGAGGAAGAAGCGGGTTGATGCTGTTGTTCCGGTCGTTTATTGTGCTGGCTCTACCTCTTGTGAATGCTCTGTTTCTGTACATTTTGTGTAGCCGTTCTTTACTTGAGAAGAAGTAATGGAGAGGTTCGTCCTCGCAATCGAGCCTAATCGAAAAAAAGCAGGTTACCTCCTTTACAGGGCACACATAGTCTTTGTAATTTTACTCTTATTGTTGGTGTTTGTAGGACCTATAAGACCGTATATCCTGATATTCTATATACCATTTTTCTACTTACATGTCCACAATCGTGGATGTCCCATAACAAAAACTGAACGTAGATTACACGGGGAAGATATAACCATATTGGATCCCGTATTGGCGATGATGGGTTTCCCCGCTACGAATAGCATTAGAAATACATTTCAGATACTTATCAGCACACTCTTTATGCTTTTATTAGTTTTCATTCTATTTCCATAATATCCACAGTATACATTCGCTTTTTATACAGTGCCAAACGTTGTTGAAACTGGCGTCGAAACGTCGTATCAACAATGTCTACAATCAAAGGATGAACTGTTCGTTTATCCTTTTCAACACGGAGAATCCGACCAACAATTTGATCAATATCCGGTCGTGGAGTTGCCATTACGAGAGTGTTCAGAGTTGAAACATCAAATCCTTCTTTACACATTGAATAAGTAGCAATCAAGATCTTTTTAGTCGCACACCATTCTGCTCTTTTTGGAGCAGCAACACTTTGGGCAAGAATACACGCTTCTTCTTTTACGGAAGGAGAGAGAGCTTCCAAAATGTCTTTACAGTGCTGAACACGATCGGACAAGACCAATACTTGTCTACCTGGGGCAAGAATGTCTTCTAAAATAGAGGCAATCAACTTTGTTCGTGGTACAAACTCTGTAAGTTTGTTGATCATGTGAGCAGTACTCATAACGCCTTGGGTATTGTAAACAACCGTATTGAAATGTGTGTCCGAAGGATCGTGATTAAACACTTCCACTCTAATTTGTGAATCTTCTTTGTCGGTGTTTTCGGAGCGGAATAGGATAGGACCAAGAAACCATTCAATGACGTACATCAGACCATCTTTACGATCGGGTGTAGCAGAAAGACCCAACATATGTTGTGCGGTGATTTTGGGGAATGCTTGAACGAATACTTCGGAAGCAATATGGTGACATTCATCCACGATTGTCAGACCAATACCCGCAAACACCTCTTTGGGATATTCTTTCATGGAAATGCTCTGGATCATTGCGATAATGATATCTTTATCAGAAACATCGGTAACTTCGCCTTGAATACGACCAATACGAGCAGATGGAAGAAAGGACTTGATACGTTCTTCCCACTGATCTTTCAGAAATGTGTTATGGACAACAATAAGTGTTTTTACTCGGAGAACAGAAGCGATATAAAGAGCACACACTGTTTTTCCACCACCTGTTTGAAGGCAAATCATACCGTCATGTGGGGCGGGGTATAAATACTTTCCGACCACTCCGAGTTGTTGTTCTCGAAGTTGTCCTTTAAAATCCCAATGTTCGGTAGTTCCAGCTGTACTTGTGAGCCCTGATGATTCGGGTGTTCCAAAACGTGCGATACCAAACTGTTTGGGTAAGTAGATGAAGCTTTCGGTTTCATGATAGACTTTATATGCCTTAACATATTGAGGACGCACGAATACAGAAGGCACATAGGGTTTCACTGTTAATTGCTTGCGTAAACTTTCAGTATCCGGATTCTTCTCAACCTTGTATCCGTTCCGAGTTAACATACTGTCTATTTGTGTTCAGTCTTGTTTATGTTCGTTTTTGTGAGCTTTTGTTTGAGTGTTTTTCGTTTAGAAGCGGACGTAGTAGATGGAGAATAGGTGAAAAACAAGCGTAAAAAATCATCGGAGTCTCTCTCAGTCTTTTTGCGTAATTCGATTGCTTCTGCTCGCATACTCAGAAGTGTTTCTTGCTTGCCCATACATTCAAGCGGTGTCAAGAGATCAAAACGACGATTGCCTTGTGAGTGTGCCAAGTCCATCAGTCTTTGGGCAATACAAACGATTCTGTTTTGATCATAGCCTTCAATGTAGTGAGCATCGGCATACACAAATGCGAAAAAGAATTGGAGGAGTGTGGGGATAGACGCAACCCGCATCCCGCTTTTCAAATCGTGAAAACTATGACACGCCATTGTCTCAAATACGCGTACGAGTAACTGACCGGTTTCTTTATGAACAATGTCGGCATGTTTAGGCAAAAGTTCGGCGTAGGGAGCATATTCTGTAATGGAGGTCGCGTCACCCCATACATCTGCGAACGCATCCGAATATGCTTTGAAATTTGCGGGTTCAACAAGAACATCAATCGGTACTTTCCAAACATTTTGGTGAGATTTGGAGTGAAGTTCAGTAGCCTTGATTCCCATCAAAATAACAGGTTTGTTCTGAAGTATGTGTTCAATCTTACTGCGATGTGTTTTTGACAAGGTATGTTCTTCATCGTCTACTGTTTTTGAGCATCCGATTGGAAATTCTTTGTTGAGAAGCATCAGTCGTTTATAAACTTTCGTCCATCGAGAAACGTCGCCGCGGGGTCTTGAAAGTTCAAGGTACATTGACATTCTCAAAAAGTTCGGACTAACATAGTGTATTTTGTCTCGCACTACATTTTCGTCCCACAATACTTTGAAAATCGCAGGTTCCAAATACGAAATATCAGCTACGCCATTATAGTTGACAAATACCTTGAATGTTGAGAGATGAACACCTGGTTTCACCTCAACATTTTTGTATCCAAGAGCATCGAACTGATCAGCAAGAGTCATTGCGTGTAACTGGGGAGTTTCCGTATAAAAATCATAGTCTGGAATATCATAATTCGGGTCATAAAACTGTTGTTTGGTTGGAAGCAAGTTGTTGATGGCAGTACCACCATAACACATAACTCTCGATTTTTGAATAAATTTCTTTACTGTTCCTAGTATTTTTGAGATCGAAGGATCAGTTGCAGATTCACGATCTTGAATGTTTTGTGCTTTGTCGGCAAGTGCCGCAATAACGGCATCTGCCATATTGTTTAAAGAGAACAAAATGAATTCAAAAATTGTCTTTTTCTAAGTAATTGGTAAGGATGGATCGTACACTCAAAAAACGACGCACGAAGAGTGGTGAGGCGGCACCCGCAGCGCCCGCAGCGCCCGCAGCACCCGCAGCACCCGCAGGACCCCCAGAATCTCCCAAGAAGTCATCGTCTTCTTCAGAAGGTAAGAAACGCTACAATTTGCGTAGCAAAAACAGTGGAGAAATCCGTTGGGTAGATGATGATACCATTGCTTTGGGAGAGGATGAGACTGATTCAGATACAGAAGAGGAGACACGTGAAGTTCACGGTATCACCTTGCCTACCAATGTACCTGTTTCTGTAAAAATCCATATTCACGCTAACGCCGAACCTACCGAGGACGAGGAGGATGACGAAGACGAAGATTACGACGAAGATGAGGAGGAGGATGAAGATGAAGATGAGGAAGAGGAAGAGGAAGAAGACGACGAGCTTAACGAGACAGATATTGCTCGTATTCTTGCGAGAACTTTGGGTGGTTCGTACGGTCGTAAACGACAGTCTGATTCAGCGTTTGTCATCATTGAAGATACCGGTCGTTCGCAAAAGAAAGCAAAGAAATCTGCGGAATCTCCTCCACTGTTCTTATCGCGAAAGGAACGTGAATACTTTGACGATTTGAATCGTCGTGATTCAAAGAAGATGCTGGGATTGATGAAAAGTATCGAGCAGCATATTGGCGATACAGAAACACCATTCAAATTCAAAGTGTTGGATCTGGATACCACAGATGAAATCAAAGCCATCATCATTCGTAAGATTGATACGATGACACGAATGGGAACCGATAGTGGTGAATCGCAAAAGTTGCGGGCATGGGTTGAAGCAATTCTCCGAGTACCATTCGGCAAATCAATTCCTCTACCAGTGACTTTGGTGAACGGACAAGAAAGGTGTGCCGATTTTGTAAAGAAATCTAAAGAAATTCTCGATAAAGCTACCTACGGTATGGAACCTGCAAAGATGCAGATCATGCAAACACTTGCCCAATGGGTATCCAACCCTTCATCGATTGGCAACTGTATTGCTATGACGGGACCGCCAGGTACTGGCAAGACCTCCTTTGCCCGTAACGGTATCGCCAATGTTCTTGGACGACCATTTATGTTCTTCTCATTAGGTGGAGCATCTGATATCGCTCATTATATTGGTCATTCCTACACATATGAGGGATCTGTGTGGGGTCGTGTCATTGACGCCATCATTCAATCCAAGTGTATGAATCCTGTCTTGTACTTTGACGAACTTGACAAGATTAGTGGAACGCCGCATGGCGAAGAGATTGCTTCTCTCCTGATTCATCTAACCGATCGTACCCAAAACTCCCAGTTTCACGATCGCTACTTTGCGGGTATCGACTTTGATCTTTCAAAGTGCTTGTTTGTGTTCTCTTATAACGACGAAAGCAAGATCAATCCTATCTTGAAAGACCGTATGACTATCATCCAGTGTTCGGGATATAAAGATCCTGAAAAGAAGATTATTGTTGCCAACTATGTGTGGCCGGAGATTCTGGGTAATGCGGGAATCCGGAGGGAGGATTTGTCGGCGACCGAAGAAGCAGCGGACTATATTATTTCGGAATATTCAAAGAACGAACAGGGTATGCGTTCGCTGATTCGGATTGTTGAAACGATTGTTGCCCGAGTAAATCTCTTGCGAATTTCTGATCCGGATACAGCATCCAAATACAAGTTCAGTATTCCTACCAACTTCCCTCTAAAACTGGATGTACCAAGTGTCAAAAAACTACTGATTGATTATGCCCCCAAGGAGCCTGAGTTGTGGCGTTCATTATACAATTAGGATTCCGCTACTCAAACACAAATGGCTGAGGTTCAGTTCGCCAAGAAGCATATACGGAATCGTTTTTCCTTGATGGTTATGCCCTATGTAACGGAGGGATTATGGAGTGTATACGACAATGCCAAGGTGGTTTGCGAGAAGAATGGACAGATTGACCAAACTCTGAAAACTTTCCAGAATTTACTGACATATATTCCGAAGTGGGATGATGATCGGCTGAACGCAGAGGTTTCGCGTATTCAGACTGCCTCGGGGTGTTCGTACCTCGAAGAGATGTTGACGGGTGTTTTAGTGACGTATCTGAGAGCATTCGCGTCTGTTCAGTACAAGAGTACCGAGGATAATATCGAAGTTGAGTTTGAACGACCTCCTCTTCCTCGGTTCATACACGCACTTTACAAGGAAGCTGCGAGACAGTCTTGGCAGAACGCATATCTGTTCAAAACATACAGTACAAGCACGGAGCAGCAGGCACGTAATCGTAAAGAGCTTGATTTGATTTTAGATGGTTGTCTTGACACAACACTCGATTCGTTCTTGCCGTGGAAGAGTATTGTTGAGAACTATTTCAAGGAACCCACACACAATGAAAAGGAGGTTCCAATCAAGCCGACTGAAATGGAAGAGGATAAGCCACGTGTAAAGTTTGAAGATTCGGAATCAGACTCCGACTCAGAATCGGAATCCGAGTCAGAAAAAGGTGGTCCTCCAATCCAGTTATCGGATGAACTTACTGAAATTGAGTTCGAGTCGCTTGATAAGGAGCCTGAATCAGAATCGGAAGAAGTTGGTGAGCTCGTGCCATCCGAAGAGGCTCTCGTTCTGAAATTATGAAAGAAAGGAGGATTGTGAATAAAGATGTTTAGCACATCGTCCTTGACAATACTGGCAATTGTTGTATTTGCAACGATTGTGTTGTATGTGGTTGAACGATACACTCGCCAGAAGCCTATCGAGACAGCGGATGCTCTCAAACTAGGCACTCTTTCTGCTGCACTCACGGGTGGTGTCTTGTATGCTGTAGGCGACACGGAGGTTATCAGCACAGCAGTTGAGACTGCTCAGGACATGTTTGTAGGAAAGCCGGCATTCTAGGCTTCTACAATCAAACAAGGCTCTCCGACCGGTATACGTTCGGCATATAAATACGGAGTTGCCACAAGATCAATCTGAATACGGGGAATCGCTGTATTTTTACAGTAGCGAGCAATCGCTTTGTAAAGATGGAAGCCTCTGTATCTTTCGTGTGTATCCTTTTCTGCGAGATCTCTAAAAAGAACCGATGTTCCATCTGGAAGAGTTGTCCAGCTCATCAATAATTTGAATAAAGGATCTGCCAAATACTCTTCTTCAAAAGGACCTTTTGGATAACAATCCCAAAAGATGGATGTAGCTAACCGTACAAGATCAAACGATGGATTCGGCTTAAACTCTGGAAATTTAGGGTTGTAAAAGGGTGTCAAGTTATACTGACCACCTGCTTCTTCATTCACATCGAAATGATCGGACATAAAGAATCGAGGATCACGCATTCCTGCTAACCGAACGGAGTAGGTCGCTCTATCAAAATCAATGATTTTTACGATATAGCCGTATGTTGGAACACGGTACTGCTTTCCTCCAACATTGTAGTACAGATACTCACGCGTTGTAGAAATATACATAACATTATTCACATGTAGATCGTTGTGTACAAGACCGTAGTACCGCTGGGCATACGCAAGAGAAAACACGATTTGAGCAATCCACGCAATTCTTTTTTGAACAGAGGTGTTTTCCTTTAGCAGTTTATACAGTGTACCATCACATCTCTGCATGATTGTCACCTGTACAGGAACATCTTTAAACACTGCTTCTGCAAATACTTCATCTTCATCATCTTCAAATCCAATACCATCTGCGTGATAATTTGTTCCAGTTGAACAGGTATGAATTCCAAATACGTAGCCTGTTGACATACTCTGGTCATTTGATTCTAGTTCGCTGTCTTCGGATTCATCGCTGGATTCTTCTGGCAACACAATCGGTTCCGGCGACTGGATAGGCTCTAACTCTTCAACTTCCAAAAGAATGTCGGAGTCGTCTGTTTTAAGAGCGGGTTTTGGAGAATCTTCGGGAAACGAACGTAATTTCAAATCAAAAAAATGCCCCAAGTTTTGGATAAACCATGGACGATCTGCCAAATCATCATAATCGTCTGAAATATCCAAGACATGCTTGGAAGCAATTCCTGTGAAAGCACCGTATACTTCTGGGAAATGAACACATCCTGATTCAGACAAAAGTACGTTGGCAAGTGATCCTACATATGCTGCGTTGTGGATTGAATGAATACGCTTGTATTCTTGTGCAGAACTCTCTTTTTCACAAGGTAGACCTGATGTACCAAAATCACCACGCATAATGCGATACGAAGGTAATATCATTGTGACCTTTTTGTGAATGTGATGTTGAATGCCACCGATATATACGGAAGAAGGACCGCTAATTGTTTGAATTGGATTACGTACTTTCAATCCATAATTGTATGGGCTTCGGATTGAATCCATCTTAAACAGCTCTTCCAAAGAAGGAAAAAACGCCTGAATGCGTTTAAGATCCCAGTGTTGTTCTGCTTGTTCTTTAAGTCCTTGCATGTTTGAGACCTTTTGGACATCTAGTGGGACGACAGAGGTTCTCAACTCTGATTTTCTCATTATATTCGCCTGTTACTTTGGGAATCCACAGTCTCCCGCGACGTTCTTACTCTCGGTCGGCACGAGCCTGCTCACGCCGGATGGTGCGTAGCTGGCTGACTAGATCCGACAACTCGCGAAGAGCACGGCGACTCTTCTCGAGCAAGTAGATCTGCCACGTATCCGTGATAGCCAGCTCTACGTGATCCTCCTCTGTGAGATCTTCATCGCCAACCATTGAGACATCGTCGTCATCGTCCTCCTCCTCTGGCACGTAATCCGAATCGTTCTCGTCATCAGCCTCCTCGTTCTCCTCTGCCATACCAGCCGCCTCTGCTAGAATACGAAGCTCCTCATACTCATCTTCGGCATTGTCGATGAGGATAGCCGGGATGATGCCAGTACGAGCCTGCTTACGAGGTGCGGGAGGAGCAACTGCCGGCGAAGCACGAGGCTTTGTCGGGGTACGAAGCGCGATCTTCTCCTCTGCAGACATGAAACGATGAAGACGCTCTTGGCGCTGCTCAAGCGAACCGGATGTTCGCGCACCATAAGACTCCAGCTGCTTGTTGATCCAGGACGAATTGTTGAAGTTGACGGAAGTGTAGCTCATTTCGGATTATGCTATTCATTTTTCTGAGAGCCGGACCCCGATCCGTTTTGATGATAATGTAAACTACAATTGACAATGGATCCTTCTTGTGGTAACCAATAATCAAAATGCGGAGATAGATATCTTGAATACATGTATCTCAGCTTTCTTCCGAACGAATCCACAAAGATGAAAATAGTATACATAAAAAAGAGTCCGGTTGAATAGGTGTCAATGTAGTGAGACATATGTTTTCGTACCGGAAAGATCGGAAAGTGTTCGTTAATAAAATAGACAACCCAAAATGATGCTAATGAAATTAGCACAATCTCAATGATAAGATCGGACATGTGAAACACGAATGATTTGTCTTCCCATACTTTGTTCTTCTTATCCGGTTCATACTCATCAAACAAATAGTAGAGTATAAACGACATCATCGAGCCTAAAAAGGCATAAATAACCGCAAGAATAGCTATGTTTGTTGTTAGGGGCATAATATCGGACCACATCATCCCTGATTTTGGATGGACTGTATACGCATACTTTCCCATTGTGTTTGTAGCAGGAAAAACAAACATAGTGATAGCAACAATGGACTTCAACATATCAAAATTCAACATGAATGTAATAAAAGATCGCACAGCTCCCGATTCACGCAAATCTCCAATGATTGTGATTATTGGTAAGAAAGATACGGGGAAATCGTTCTTGGTACGCGATATACTTTTTCATACACAAGAATGCTATCCGATCGGTACTGTTATATCCGGAACGGAAGTAGCGAATGAATTCTTTCAGCATATGGTTCCATCCAAACTCATTCATGATAAATACAAGCCCGAAATTGTTACAAACGTTATTCGGAGACAGTTATCACTAAAACAAGCACGAAACAAATCAAGTGGGGGAAGCGGTTCATCTTCGATTGATCCAAGAGCATTTCTAATTTTGGATGATTGTTTGTACGATGGCAGTTGGATTAAAGAAGAATCGACGCGTTATGTGTTTATGAACGGACGTCACGTTGATTTGTCAACGATGATTACAATGCAGTATCCACTTGGTATCACACCCAACCTGAGAACAAACGTGGATTTCGTGTTTATTCTGCGTGAAACTATTTTGGGTAATCGTAGGAGAATTTATGAGAATTATGCCGGTATGTTTCCAACCTTTGACATGTTTTGTCAATTTATGGATCAATGTACGGAAAATTACGAATGTCTTGTAATCTGCAACGGGGTTCAGTCGAACCGCCTTCAAGATCAAGTTTTTTGGTATAAGGCACAGGATCATCCACCCTTTCGGCTGTGTAATCCTTCTTTGTGGCAGAACAATCAACCTTTTTCATCCGCTATTTTGGGTGCTTCCGAATACAACCAAACTATGATTCAAGATAAGAAAGGACCTTCCATTTATGTGCGAAAGGGAGAGGGACGAGAAGATAGGATGTAATCACGCATCTCGCAAAGCACCCTCTGCTGGGTGAACAGCAGGTGCCGTCATAACGGAGGCAGCAGCAAGAGCAGCCTTACGCTTGGCATTCTCCTCCTTTTGTGCCTTCATTGACTGCTCACGCTCCTCTGCGAAAAAGAGCTCGCGATTGGACTCGTTCTCCTTGTACTTTCGCATAATCTCATTCAGCTGACTATTTGCGTACTCGACATTGTCCATGAGGTGCTCCGAGGGATCCCATGGTAGCCAGCATCCCATCTTGCCAATCACAATATTGTCCTTGGGATACTTACGCTGCAAAACCTTACACCACAACTGAGACTCCTCATACGAAGGAAATGCTCGGCGTACCTTGACTCCACGAATGTTGCAGTTGAAGTTTACGCTCTTATCAAATGCTTCCTGGAGCTCCTTCTCGTGCTTCAGAAGAAACACCGAGTACTTTTCAGGAACATCTGTCTTGCGAATTTCAGAATGATGTGTCTTCTTGAACTCCTTCATATCTGCCATAATGCTGTCGATAGGTACCTCGTACTTCTTGGAAATATAGGCAGCAAAATGGTCAAGACCCTCTACCTTCCAGTCATAGTCCATCCACTCAATAAACTTCTCGAAAAAGTACTGCTCCTTTCGCTTGACCACCTTTTCGGGAGACATGAATGAAACAATCACATATCGCTGGTTTGGAAGCTCGGGATCCTCGTCTAGGTAATCGATGAGTGTTCCATCATCTTCGCGACTAGGTAGTGTAATTGGAGTGCTCATTTATATTGACCGCCGCGTGTCTTCTTAAAACCGTTACGCAATAATAATTTTGTGCGTTTTAACATAAAATGATGTGGATGAGTCTGTATGCTGCTGCTCTTTTCTTTGTGCTGACCCCTGGTGTCCTCCTCCGCCTGCCTCCTAATGGAAGCAAGCTCGCCGTGGCGGGTGTCCATGCCCTCGTGTTTGCGGTGGTGTGGCACTTTACTCACCGCCTCGTGTATCGAGCGGTGTCCCTAAGTTCGTAGGAGTGTTAACCCGACAAACACGAACGCCACACCCATATACTGGTATACCGAAGTCAGACGATCGCCCAATAGAACGTATGCCGCTATACTTTCAAGTAGTCCAGACACTCCGTCCCACATCGCATTGACGTACAACACATTGTTAAAGCGAAGTGATTGAATTAAAAAGTAGACCACCCCAACATAACCAACAATACCCAACGCAAGATGGTTATCGTTGTTTGTTTTAGCAAAAAAACGAAGCTGAAAATCCCCAAATATTTCGATTAAGGACAGTGAGACAATGTAGAAGAAGCCCCAATCCATTTATTGCCAACAACGTAAAAAAATCTCACTACCGGAATATAAAACAGAATGGCTGACTCTCAGAAAGCTCCTGCGCCACCCTCGATGAGCATTGACTTTGGCGACCTGCTGAAGCGACTTGTAAAGTACGCCCTGGAGGGTCTCGCCGTGGCTGTGGCGTGCTACCTGCTGCCAGGCAAGAAGCTGCGTGTAGACGAGATCGGCACGATTGCCCTAACTGCCCTCGCCGTGTTCGCCATCCTCGACATTTATGCGCCGTCGGTGGGCTCGTCGGCACGCACGGGTGCCGGCTTCGGTATCGGTGCAAATCTGGTAGGATTTCCCCGCTTCTAACTAAACATTAGGGGATGCCAGATATAAGCTCGCAGACGAAGAAAATGAGAGGCGTATACACCGACGGGTGGAACTCATTTTGGCATATCGTTTTTGGGATCTTGGCTTCCAAATTCCCAAAATTGATTATAACCTTGTTTATGGCGTATCAGCTTTACGATAATCAAGAGACAAACGTGGTAATCGATATCGCAGAGTTTATGTACGGCTACGTAGTAGGTATTGGATTGCTTATTATTGGCTAGATTCGGTCGCATACGATGTGTACAAAAGCATCCCAACGGCGTATCCAGCAAGAGCAAAAAGGACGATCAACAATGGGAACATCACTGTATAAACATACACTGATTTTCGTAATAGGAACAGCATACAAGTATGGAGCCACTCGTTCGATACAATGGCAAATGGTTCAAAATCCTGCCAAAGCCGTTTGAACCCGAACGTCTTACATTTGAAGTAGCGTGGATGAAGATTAAAAACGGCACTGGCTACCCCCAATGGTTCAAAAAAGAGCGTAACATTTCCAAGATAGTTTATAATGAATGATTTGCTCTATTCCTTTCTATTGACATCCGGGTTCACAATCGGGGTACTGGTTGTCTTTGTGCTTCTATATTGGGCTTTTCGTGGCTTTCTTCCAGGCAGTCGTGTTATTGAACTACCCCTTGTTCAGCCGAATGAGTTGGATACAAAAAGTGCTACATTCAAAATCTTTCATGTAAAATGGTGTCCATACAGCCGCGATGCCGTAGATGCGATGAAACAGTTCCAAGGTCTGATTGATGAACGAGGATATACCTACGGAAACAAACATGTTGACATCGTATTTGTGGATTGTGATTCCAAGAAGAAGGATTGTTCGCTTTATAATGTGGATGCCTACCCAACATACAAACTTGAAACATCCGAGAAAATGTATGAATATCTAGGACCTGCAAACATTACTGCGTATAGAGCCTTCCTCGTCGCAGCTCTCGGAAAAGAAGGACAAAGCTAAATTTCGACCAGTCTGAAATAAATATGTCTTGTCCGCATCAATATCCATCATATTGGTAGTATTTTCATGTAGAACACAAACGTTGTTGGGATACCTTCCTTTCATTGTTCGCATTAAATTATTTGAACGAACCCCTGTGATCTGATTCATAAACGCAAACACGTTCATTTTTTCCACATCACCCTCTTGGACATTGGATGGTAAAAGACATAGGACATTCGTGCGTTCAGAGTGAGGAACTGTATACAAAATATGGGAACACGAAATCGCTCCATCCACAAATACACGTCCTTTGATTATGTGGGGTGTAAATACCATCGGTAGTGAGATGGAGGCTCTCACCGCATCCCATACCTTTATCTTCTTGTAAAACACTACGGGTTTTGATCGACTGAGATCTGAACCAACAATAAAAAGAGGAATAAGAGCATCTCCAATCGTAAGATCGTCAAATATCAACCCTTTTTCCAAAAACGTTTTACGCAAACTTTCGTGTATTTTATCACCCGTATCAAGCCCTTTATTTCCGTAATAATCGATAAGCGTTTGCAATCTTGGTGGAGAAACTAGATCTATAACCTGGAATTTTTCAAAGATTGTGGTGATCTCCTGTATACTGAAACCGAATGCGATAAATGTACAGATGATTGCTCCGATCGAGATGCCATGAACACCGTCTGTAAAGATCTTGTATGGGTAGGATTCCCCAACAATTCCTAAATATGCGTCGATGCCACCAACTTGTAACATGCCGCGAACACCTCCTCCGTTCAAACATAATCGGGTATAACGCCCCATTATCTTTTCACCAAAGAGAGTAGTACGATGCTTCAAGCGAAGGAGCTACACAAGCAAAGTGAACAACAAAAACTGAATCGAATGCGAGCAATGAAACCTGTTTTAAACAACCTTTTTCAATCTATAAAAACTCACGCAACGGTAAATCCTGAAAGTCCGTATTTTGCGTTTGATGTTCCTTCCTTTGTATTTGGGTATCCCCTCTACGATCATAAAGAAGCAATTGAGTTTGTCTATGATACACTCATTGAACAAGGATTTCAAGTATGGAAAACACCGCCGTCTGTTCTTTTTATATCCTGGATGAAACCTTCCAAAAAAGATATAGCAAAAGCGACTGTTCCAAAAACAGGACCCGATTACAGACCGTTTGTATACGATGAATCCGCATTCTCATATTTAGCGAGGAAATGATAGGTAAAACGGACTACTTGTATGCTGTAACATATCCAGTAACAAATGTGTGATCACGAAAAAAGGTGTATTGAAGATGGACAATCTGTCTGTTGTGGGTGTGGAACCATCCTAGAACAGCAAATTGATGATGGACCTGAATGGCGGTATTATGGTGCGGATGATCGTAATGAAGATCCGTGCCGTACAGGTTCTGCTTCAAACGCTCTTTTACCCGATTCATCCTACGGCTCGATGGCGATGAACATCAAATGTACATCTCCGCAATTCAAGCAAATTATTCGGATGTCTTCATGGGCACTGGCTTCATGTTCAGAGAGATCGTGGATTGCTGCTCTTGATATTTGCCAAACATACGCCTATCGTGCCGGTCTTCCCAAAGCAATCTTGGTAGATGCGTGTACTCTTTTGAAGGGACAAGAAGATGCCCTGAAATTAAGGGGAGAAACACGGAGGGCTCTGATTGGAGCAGTCTTCTTCGTATCTTGTCGTCGCAACGGTGTTTCACGAACACACGAAGAAATCGCCAATATGGTGAATGTTGGTACACGATCACTTTGTAAAGCAATTCAGCGTTTTGATATTCAGGTGAAGATTGATAATCCTCTTATGATGACACAACTTTCTTTGGCAGAACGTATGATGAATGGCATGACGATTACCGAAGATCAACGTCAGCAAATTTTAGAGTCCATCCAAAACATGTTCAAGTCCCCAGATGAAGAGCTTGAACATACCCCAAAAGTGATGGTAGCTGGGTTGATCGCACGCGTTCTGACAGATGGAATTCCCGACCCCAAATCATTCGTCAAAACATTCTCGAAAAGCTGTGGTGTTTCTGTTGTATCCATTCATAAAGTTATGGCAAAACTCTAACCTAGCTTGGTATACTTTGTTATGATATTTGAGAGGTCAGTACCCGGAACAGACGTATCGTTTTTTATGTTGTATGTAGACGCACCGCAAATAGAAACAGTTAATCCTGGAGCCGGAACAGAAACGGTAGTTGTTAGAAAGGCGTTTCCTAAAAAATTCACGCTGATAACACTTGTTGCCATATATGCATTTGAATCACTAGAATACGAAAAACACTGATAAACGCCCGGAGTATTCAGAGGTACTGTTAAATTAGAACTGATATTTGATGGTAAGAATGGTGTAAGCTGTGTAGTGCTGTTAAATTCAGGTGCACGAATGGCAGAGTTAGTAACTGTGAGAGCAGGTGCTAATTGATTAACTGCTGAATTAAAGAAGGTTAGGATAACTCCACCGCTTAATCCATTTGAAGCGACATTGGTGAATGTAGGGTCTGTATAGGATGGTTGACCGTAAACCGCCGATGGTGCAAAATTAGATGAGCTAATTACGAAAGGGGAAGGTCTAATGTACGAAGAACCGCCACCTCCTCCTGCAGTTGCGGTTCCACCACCTCCACCACCCCATCCAGCACCCCCACCACCTCCACCTGTATACCCAATTGTTGGTAAACTAGGTCCACCCCCTTGAAAGCTGGTAGGAGTCACTACTCCCGTACCTCCGTTATTTCCAGAAAAAAATCCAGAGCGTGATCCTCCAGTCCCTCCCGTTCCCATCGAGGATCCTCCACCTGCTCCACCTGTAACTGAATAACCCGGTAACCCAACTACTCCCGCATTTCCGCCGTAGGATTGAGCCGTACTTGATCCGCCTCCACCACCCCCGCCCGCAATTGTAACAATACCGTTATTGGTTCTAACAATTGTGGCACCACCGCCACCGGCTCCACCTAATCCCGGTGTGGCTGGATTTCCCAATGCATTACACGAACCTGGGGCTCCACCGTAATTTCCTCCTTGGGCTCCAGAACTTGAACCTATTGGTGGATTAGGACCAGCTCCACCCACACTGATTGAAATATATGAAGCACTTGAAAGATTTAGCATACATTCTGTATATCCACCCGCTCCTCCGACATTTGTATTCGCAACTTCAGTTATATTACATCCATTCCCACCTCCTGCTCCCCATGTCTGTATTTTTACACGATCATATCCTGATGCAATGTAACCCGCTACACTGATATTTGCATCGTTTGATATTTGAAGAATCGCACCTAAAGATTCGCAAATAGTTGTGGATCCCACCAAGACCGTATTCCCCTGAAGAGTTACACCACCACCCGTTGATGAAAAAATATAGTTCCCGTTCAAATCAACGTTGGAAGTTGCTTTAAAATTTGCCCAGTTTGATGTTCCAAGTGTAGTGTTATAACCTATTTCGGATGTCGATGGGTTGTATACGAGGGTAAGCGAAGAAGCTATAGATCGAACAGGATTCACAAAGAATCCGGATGTTACGGGGTTCAGACTTGTACCTGTTGCATTCAAGACGATTGAATTTGCTGGTTGATTTAAAAAGCCAGCACCGGATCCGATTGCAATGGAATTCGCACCCTGTGTTGTTTGACCTGCTGCATTACCTATAGCAACTGCACCAGTTCCCTGTGATGTTCGCCCGGCATTCGATCCTACCGCAACTGTGGCGGATCCTTGGTTCGAAAATCCAGCACCACTACCAACTGCTGTTGCCCCTACACTTTGGTTTGAGGTTCCTGCTGAAAATCCGATAGATGTCGTATTTGAATTCTGATTAGTTGCTCCAGCTGAGGAACCGACTGCCACAGCATTATTCCGTTGATTTATCTGACCAGCATTCATACCGATTGCAACGTTGGATATCCCTTGTGTAGTATTTCCAGCATTCAGTCCGATAGCGACGGAGTTTGAACCTTGAGTTGTAGATGCAGCACCACTGCCAACTGCGACCGATCCACTACCTTGTGTTGTTTGACCTGCGTTACTACCGATTGCAACAGAACCTGCCCCTTGCGATGTGAGAGCGGCATTTGTTCCGATATGGACGTTTTGGCTTCCAACAGCATAGGTTCCTGTTGCAGGATTCCAAAAAAGGTAGTCACTATAATTCGAGCCAGGAGCAGCTCCGCCCGAAATGGTTTCAAAATTGATCGTATTTCCTGTAACTGTTATGCTTACCGTAGATCCTAGACTTCCGAGAGTTATATCTCCTAGCAATCCATTCACATGAGATACGATAGGACCTACGCCTACCAGAATTGCGGATAAGGTTTCCGGGACGTTCACAGAAATTTCATATGTAGCAACCGACCCCGAAACCGTAATAGAATTGTCGGTACTTGTCAAGTTTAAGGTAGTTGGGTTAACAGTTACGTTATTTGCGGTAAGGGTACCTGCCACACTCACGTTTCCTCCGATGGTTACATTTCCACCCACCGATACGTTGCTATTAACATTCAAACTGGTAGTGTATACGCTTCCTTGAATAATATTCACACCACTCATTGTATGATAATGGAACTATATTCTCTAAGGTTTTAACCGATCTTTGTTACGGATACCATAATATTTCCATAGTTGAATGCCCCGTTTGTATTAGATAACCAATACTGGTTAGAAGCACGTATTGACTCTTGTAAGCTTCCACTAACCGAATTGTTTGTCATATGAGCACTTCCTCCATAATCGTAAAAAACGGTAGAATAAGAGTAGTCTGAGCTACTTGCGTCATATGAATAGGCACAAGTCTTATACAGTCCGGCAGCTAGTGTTCCAGATCTCAAATTACTAAATGAAAACACGTAGGCAGACGCATTACTAATAAGGGATGGAAGTAAATACTTACCGGTGTTAAACTCCTGTGCTTGAATAGATCCGTCAGGTATAGTTACCAGAGACGTTACAGCATGTGCACCACTTGAGTTATAAAATGTTAATCGAATAAAACCGTCGTTCTTAGCGTATCCTCTTGTGGTAAATGTTGGAACTGTACATAGAAACGCTGGGTTACCTTGTGTGGAGGATGGGCTGGAATTGGAAATGTTCGATGTTCCCCCTTTGATATACGAAGATCCCCCACCACCACCCGCAGATGGTATGGTATAACCCAATATGTATCCAAGGTTACCTATCACAGACGCAC
>Ga0214919_10001341_pt1 | contig 40575 bp, 41 predicted proteins | sample LL1503_MetaG_FD_177994 | JGI IMG/M metagenome (GOLD analysis project Ga0214919, IMG submission 177994) | Freshwater microbial communities from Lake Lanier, Atlanta, Georgia, United States - LL-1503 | ecosystem: Environmental > Aquatic > Freshwater > Lake | place: USA: Georgia | collected...
CCCAGCGAAAGCAGCGCATAAAAAGACCCATTGATGAGCCCAATCAACAACTGCCCCATGAAGGCTTGCAATGGAATGCCAAAAATGTCCATCGTGATCTGCTGGCTTGCTGATGAAGTGTGCTGTTATTACTTCTTGATCATGGGGCAATCGCTCTCGGACAACGGACGGAAGGCCTCGTTGGCAGGAATGGTGGCCACCAGTTTGTAATAGTCGTACGGGCCTTTGGACTCAGTCGGTTTTTTGACTTCGAACAAATAAGCGGGGTGAATTTTTCGGCCATCGGCGCGAACGGTGCCCTTGCCAAACAGCGGGTCGTCGGTGGGCAACTCTTTCATCTTGGCTGCCACTTTGGTGCCGTCATCGGTTTTGGCCGCATCAATCGCCTTGAGGTAATGCAACACGCTGGAATAGACACCCGCTTGCACCATCGATGGGTACTTACCACCATTGGCCGATGCGAAGCGCTTGGACCAAGCGCGAGTTTGGTCGTTCAAGTCCCAGTAAAAAGTTTCGGTCAGCATGAGACCAGCAGCCTTCTCCAAACTCAGTGAGTGCACATCGGGCAAAAAGACCAACAAGCCTGCCAAGTTCTGGCCACCTTTGGTGATGCCAAATTCAAACGCTTGTTTGATGGAATTGGTGGTGTCACCCCCCGCATTGGCCAAGCCAATGATCTTGGCCTTGGAAGCCTGGGCCTGCAACAAGAAAGAAGAAAAGTCTTGTGTTGGGAATGGGGTTCGCACCTTGCCCACCACCTTGCCACCGTTTTTCACAACCACGGCCTCTGTGTCGCGTTCCAAAGCATGGCCAAAGGCATAGTCAGCGGTCAAAAAGAACCAAGTGTTGCCCCCGCTTTTGACAATCGCTTTGCCAGTGCCATTGGCCAGCATCCAGGTGTCGTAGGTCCAGTGGATGGTGTTGGCATTGCAAGACTTACCTGTTAAGTCAGCAGTGGCAGAACCTGAGTTCACATGCAGCTTGCCCTTGTCTTTGGCGATTTGCGCAATGGCCAAACCAACGGAAGAAGTGGGTACATCGGCAATCATGTCGACTTTTTCTGTGTCAAACCATTGCCGAGCGATGTTGGAGCCCACATCCGGCTTGTTTTGGTGGTCTGCACCGACCACCTCGACCTTCAATGTGCTTTTGGTTGCTTTGATGTAGTCTTCAGCTGCCATCTTGGCGGCAGTCACGGAACCCTGGCCAGTGATGTCAGCATAAAGACCAGACATGTCGTTGAGCACGCCAATTTTGACAATGCCGTCTGATACCTGGGCTTGCGCCGCCCCAAATGCGGTGCACGCGGCCAAGGCAGCGATGGTGAGAATGTTGCGTTTCATGGCTGTCTCCTGTAGAAAATGTCAAACCCCGAGGTATTCATGCAGCATGGGCATCTTCTCTTTGAGCTCATGGGAGGAAAAACCCTCCACGATGCGTCCATGCTCCATGACGTAGAAGCGGTCTGCCAGGGGGGCGGCAAACCGAAAGTTTTGCTCCACCATGATGATGGTGTAACCCTTGGCCTTGAGGGACTTGATCATGCGCGCCAAGGCCTGAACAATCACTGGCGCCAGTCCTTCTGAGATTTCGTCAAGCATCAACAGTTTGGCCCCGGTGCGCAAAATGCGACCCACCGCCAGCATTTGCTGTTCGCCCCCCGACAAGCGCGTGCCCGGACTGGTTCGGCGCTCGTACAAGTTCGGAAACATCTCATAAATTTCATCTAAGCCCATGCCCCCTGCTCCAATCACCGGTGGCAGAAGCAAATTTTCCTCACAAGACAGGGCCGAAAAAATACCGCGCTCTTCTGGGCAGTAGCCCAGGCCCAAGCGGGCAATCAGGTGGGGCGGCCAATCCACTGTCTCGTGACCAAAAATTTTCACGGAACCACTGCGCTTGCCCACCAAACCCAGCACCGACTTGACGGTGGTGGTGCGGCCCGCGCCGTTGCGCCCGAGCAAGGTGACCACTTCACCGGCTTGAACCGTCAAGTCCACCCCGTGCAAGATGTGCGACTCCCCATACCAAGCATGAAGCCCGCTGATGTGCAAAACTTCCGAGGCTTCAGCCATGGGCACCCTCGAGTTCGTTGTCGACGCTGCCCATGTAGGCCTCCAAGACCTGTGGATTTTGCGACACCACGTTGTAGGGTCCCTCGGCGATGACTTGGCCACGCTGCAACACGCTGATGGTGTCGGCAATGCTGGCCACCACACTCATGTTGTGCTCGACCATCAAAATGGTTCGATTGGCAGACACCTGCTTGATCAATTGGGTCACACGCTCCACGTCTTCATGGCCCATGCCCTGAGTAGGCTCATCGAGCAACATCAACTCGGGCTGCATGGCCAATGTGGTGGCAATTTCCAGGGCGCGCTTGCGTCCATAGGGCAATTCAACAGCCGTCAAATCGGCCATGGGGGCCAAGTCGACTTGCTGCAACAAATCCATCGCCTGGTCATTGAGTTGGTCCAAGATGCGCTCTGATCGCCAAAAATGCAACGCAGTCCCAGTGGCCCGCTGCAGCGCAATGCGCACGTTTTGCAGCACCGTTAAGTTGGGAAAGGTGGCGGAAATTTGAAACGATCGCACGATGCCTTGTCGCGCAATTTGGGCCGGCTTGGCTGCAGTGATGTCCTGGCCATTGAACACAATTTGCCCTCGGGTGGGGATGAGAAACTTCGTCAATAAGTTAAACACCGTGGTCTTGCCCGCCCCATTGGGCCCGATCAAAGCATGGATATGGCCTCGCTGAACCTGAAGGTTGACACCATTGACGGCAATAAAGCCCTTGAATTCCTTGATCAGGTCTTCGGTCTTGAGGATGATGTCTTCTGCCATAAGGGACTTCAGGTGCGCAGGATGAATTCAAAGGCTTCATTCTGTACTTGATTGAGTGCGCTTGGGAATGTGGTTATCCCTTGGTTGTGGAAAATCAATTAAAAAATCATTTAAATCAATGGTTTATGGCTTTTCCATTGATGGACCTCAAAATCCTTGGGTTGAGGAAAGTGTCATCACAGCGTCAAATACTTCCATTAATATCGAATTATGGAATCCATCACCGTAGTACAAGCTTTGTCTGCCCTGGCGCAGGTGTCCAGGCTCCAAATCTTCCGAGTCCTGGTGCAAGCGGGGCCAGAGGGGCTCACGCCGGGTGGACTGTCTGACCACGTTGACGTGGCGACCAACACCTTGTCGTTTCATCTCAAAGAATTGATGCGTGCCGACTTGGTCAGCCAAGAGCGAATGGGGCGCAACCTGATCTACCGGGCCCAGTTTGACCGCATGAACGCTGTGCTCTCTTACTTGACTGACAACTGCTGCCAGGGCCAGGCCTGCGAGGTCAAAAACGATTCATCTTTCAAAACTTATTGAAACCCAATCAATGAAACTGTCCAACCCCACCCCAATCAACGTTTTATTCTTGTGCACCCACAACTCGGCGCGCAGCATTTTGGCCGAGGCCATGCTCAACCACATGGGACAAGGAAAATTCAAAGCCTACTCTGCGGGCAGCAGTCCCCGTGAAAACCAACAACCCAACCCCTTGGCCCTGCGCACCTTGGACAAGGCTGGCATCAGTACCCAAGGCTTGAGCAGCAAAAGTTGGGATGTTTTTGCAGCACCCGGTGCGCCTCAAATGGACTTGGTCATCACCGTGTGTGACAACGCTGCGGGTGAGGTATGCCCCTATTGGCCCGGACAACCTGCCACTGCCCATTGGGGCTATGCGGATCCATCCGAGACCACTGGCCGCGAGGAAGACAAGTTGGCCGCCTTTGCGCATACCCTGCACCAAATCAAAAGACGCTTGGAAATTTTTACCAGTTTGCCCATCACCAGTTTGGGCAAGATGAGCTTGCAAAGCAGCGCACGATCGCTGGCCCAATCATGAGACATTGGCGGTTGTGTTTGGCTGAAATGGTGGGCACCGCAGCCCTGCTGTGCGCGGTGATCGGCTCGGGCATCATGGCCGAGCGACTGAGCGGCGGTCATAACGGTGTCGCTTTGCTGGCCAATACCTTGGCCACGGTGTTTGCGCTTTATGTGTTGATCGAAACCATCGGCCCCATCAGTGGTGCACACTTCAACCCGGCCGTGACCTTGGTGATGGCCTTCCGAAAAAATTTGCCACGCCATTTGCTGCTGGGTTATGTGTGTGCGCAGTTGCTTGGTGCCGCCTTAGGGGCTTGGCTGGCGCACGCCATGTTTGAATTGCCCATCCTGCAGTGGTCGGCCAAAGTGCGTACCGGCAACGGCCAATGGCTGGCTGAGGCGGTGGCAACGGCAGGGCTGTTATTTGTCATATTGCGAGCCCCTGCGGGCAAAGCCTCGACCTTGGTCGCTGGCTACATTGGGGCAGCTTATTGGTTCACCGCGAGCACCTCTTTTGCAAACCCCGCAGCGGTGTTGGGGCGCATGATGAGCGACACCTTTTCTGGCATCGCCCCAGCTGATGCAAGCGCATTTGTGGCGGCACAATTGGTGGGTGCATCCATCGGCTGGATACTCCATGCTGTTTTAAGCCCCCAATCCCCTTCGTCACAGGACATGCCATGACCACACTTCCCCTCACCGCCCTCATCACCTTGATGGCCATCGCTTTGATGTTTTGGACTGCCATTGGCGTGGGCCGCGCTCGCGTTAAATATGAAGTCAAAGCACCGGCCACATCGGGCAACGACATGTTTGATCGCGCATACCGGGTGCAAATGAACACCATGGAAAGCGCACTCATGATGCTACCCGCCCTGTGGGTGTATGCCGCCTTCATTGGTGACACAGGCGCTGCCGCCATGGGTTTGGCTTGGGTTGCAGGCCGCATTTGGTACGCACTGGCCTATCAAAAAGACCCCGCCAAGCGCGGGGGCGGTTTCAGCCTTGCATTGTTGGCAGTGGCAGGCTTGTGGGCGGGTGGCCTTTGGGGCGTGGTTAAGGCTTTGATAGCCTGAACCTTCCTCCCATCCACATTTGCCCTTGCTCTACCTTGGACTTGACTTAGGCACGACTGAAAAAATGCCCATGTCCACCTGGATGCCCCAGCCGTGCGAGCCCGCCCCAACTTGACAGAAAATGTCCCTACTTTATAAGGAACGAGCCATGACCTACCCCAACACACAACTTTTCATCAATGGCCAATGGTGCGATGCCGCTGCGGGCGAATCGCTGGCTGTTTTCAACCCCGCCACGGGCAAAGAAATTGGCCGGGTGGCACACGCACGCATTCCTGACCTGGACCGCGCTTTGCAAGCCGCACAAAAAGGATTTGAAACATGGCGCGACACCTTGCCGGTTGAGCGCAACAAAATCATGCGCAAGGCCGCTGCATTGATGCGCGAGCGCGCCGCCGACATTGCGACCATGCTGACCCAAGAGCAAGGCAAGCCGCTGGGAGAAGCCAAGGTGGAAGCCATGGCGGCGGCAGACATCATTGAATGGTTTGCCGATGAAGGCATGCGGGTGTATGGCCGCATCGTGCCCTCACGCTTCAACCTTGCTGCGCGCCAGATGGTCATCAAAGACCCGGTGGGTCCCGTGGCAGCCTTCACACCGTGGAACTTCCCCATCAACCAAGTGGTGCGCAAAATGGCCGCCGCCCTGGCCTCGGGATGCTCGATGATCGTCAAAGCCCCCGAAGAAACTCCGGCCGCCCCAGCCGCCCTGATCCGCGCCTTTGCCGATGCAGGCATCCCGCCCGGCGTCCTTGGCTTGGTCTATGGCACACCCGCTGAGATCTCCAACTACCTCATCCCCCATCCAATCATCCGCAAGATCACCTTCACCGGTTCCACCCCTGTGGGCAAGCAACTGGCCGGACTGGCTGGCCAGCACATGAAGCGGGTCACGATGGAGTTGGGTGGCCACGCCCCGGTGATCGTGGCCGAAGATGCCGACATCGCGTTGGCGGTGAAATCGGCCGGTGCGGCCAAGTTTCGAAACGCAGGCCAGGTTTGCATTGCCCCGACTCGGTTTTTGGTGCATGAGAGCATCAAAAAAGAATTCGCAGCTGAAATGGTGAAGTACACCCAAGGCCTCAAAGTGGGCAATGGCGCCACCGAGGGCACCACCATGGGCCCGCTGGCCAACCCACGCCGAATGAGCGCCATGGCCGACTTTACCGCCGACGCACTCAAGCAAGGCGCCACATTGGCCTATGGCGGCGAGCGCATCGGCAGCGAAGGCAACTTTTGGCAACCCACCATCTTGACGGATGTTCCCTTGCAGGCCAAAGTTTTCAACGATGAACCCTTTGGCCCGATGGCAGCGATTCGCAGTTTCAACACCTTGGATGAAGCCATCACCGAGGCCAACCGCTTGGCCTACGGTTTGGCGGGCTATGCCTTTACCCGTTCCCTGAAAAACGCCGACTTGTTGGCACGTCGGGTGGAAGTGGGCATGCTGTGGATGAACATGCCCGCCCTGCCATCGGCTGAAATGCCCTTTGGCGGCATCAAAGATTCGGGTTACGGCTCAGAGGGCGGGCCAGAAGCCATGGACGCCTATTTGAATGCCCGCGCCGTGACCATCATGAACGTCTGAACGAAAGTGGCCCTGAACGAGGGCCACTCATCTGATCAACCAAATGTGCAAAACCCGACACGTCAGCATTGCTCTGTCAGTGCGGATGGGTTTGTTGTTTGGCGATTCTTGCTTCGAGCATGTCGCGGTTTTTGATGGCGTTTTCGTCACCCTTTTTAGCGGCTTTGCTGTAATACATGAGTGACTTGGCGTCGTCTGCATTGACACCTTGACCGTGGTCGTACATGAAGCCAAGGGTGGTCAGTGCTGCGGAATGGTCTTGCTCCGCAGCCAACAGGTACCAGTGCAAAGCTTGGGCATAGTCGCGCGGTACCCCTTCGCCATTGCCGTACATAAAACCCACCTTGAACTGCGCATTGGCATTACCCCGTGATGCGGCTTGCTTGTAGCAGTGCATGGCTTGGCCAAAGTCTTGCTCAACACCATGGCCTCTTTCATACATCAGACCAAGTTCGATCTGTGCTTCGAAATGGCCAGCATCGGCCGCTAACTTGTACCAGCGCATGGCTTCGGCCGGGTCTTGCTTGATGCTGTGGCCATGGCCATAAACCACGCCCAATCTGTATTGCGCATCAGTATGTCCATGTTGGGCGGCCAGCTTGTACCAACGCACCGCAGCGATATCATCTTGCTCAACACTGTGGTGGTTCTCATACATGGTCCCCAGTCCGAACAGGGCGTCAGCATTGTTTTGCTTCGCAGCCAATTGATACCAATGGATGGCTTCTTTGTAATCTTGTTTGACGCCTTTCCCAGCGTCAAACATCACGCCAAGCATGTATTGCGCCTGGCTGTGGCCCTTTGCCGCAGCCAACTGAAAGCAGCGCACGGCCTCTACATCGTCTTGAGTGCCACCCTGCCCTTTTGCAGCCATCTCGCCCAAGTAAAACTGTGCATCAGCGTGGCCTTGCGCAGCCGCTAACTTGTAGCACTTCGCGGCCTCTGCAAAGTTTTGCTTAACGCCCTGCCCTTTGTGATGCATGACACCCAGCTTGTACTGCGCATCGGCCTCACCCTTGGCTGCGGCTTCATGGCTCCTCTTGACTTCCTCTTCAATGGCGAGAGAAATCTCTCTCTGCTGCTTGAGCAACTCTTCCAGTTTGGTCATTGCCAAATCCTTTCGGACAACAAAAAATCACGCCGCAGAGAACTTAAAACTCTGTGCGCATTATGCGCACAGATCTCAGGCAGCACGAGATGCCCTGAATCACTCAGTCTTTGAAACCACTGATTCATTGCAAAATTAAAGCAAACCCTTTAACCCCGTATAAATAGACGTGGCCGTGGCACCCAAAGCCAAGGCAGTGCTGCCAAAACCCTCCAGCTTTTTAATGATCTGCTGAATGGCATCGGGCGATAACTTGCCCTCACTGAACTGCATCACCAAAAGTTTAAGAAATGGGCTTGCTGCATTTTTAGGTCGGTGTATGCGGTGATAAGCAATGCCACCCAGCAGCATTCCGGTGAGGAAACTAAAAGCTATGCTGGATGCGTACTCCATGAACTCCCGCCACTCCAGCATGCTTTGTGGCATGACAGGCACATGGTCCACCCAAGCGGTGATGGCACTCATTCCCACCACAGATACAGCGGCCAACAATGCTGCAGAAATAAACCATGGCAGAAGAGACCTGCCGCGCCCTTTGAAAAGCCAGTAACCAAATGGCAAAGGCAAGGCGATGGAGACCAGACGCAAATAAATCAAGGGCAAGTCGTAGACAACCGTGATGACTGCATGCCCAAGCAAAAGCAACATCAGAGGTATCAATACAAACTGCGCCAGGTCAATTAAAAACTCTCGCCAAGTCGATGCCTTTGCATTTAACTTTTGATGGGCGACTTCGAGCAAATACTCCAACTCTTGTATCCGCTTGTGCAATTGCTCCTTGTCTTCTTGGGCACTTAACTTCTCTTGAAGAGATCGGATGGTTTCAGTCAGTGGCTTAAAAAGGTAAATATCGCGATGGCACACCTTGCAAACCAGGGATTCATCCTCAATGAGGCTGGTGCAATAAGGACACTTCATTATTTGGCAATGTTTAAATTGATGACCGTGCTGCTCTCGCGTCCATCCAGATCTTTCACGGTGATTTTGATGGCATGTTCACCGGGTGGCACCTCTGCTTTGGAAAAGTCAATACCGCCAGCAGAAATGGCACTTTGCAAGCGAGGCGTCAAATCAACCTCAGTGGCTTTGAGATAACTCACCTTCACCGCAGCGGGATCTACTTTGTTGCCTCCCCGGCTTTCAAAAAGCACTTTCAAATCGAACGGCGATTTGATTTCAACCGCCGTCAGGTCTGGTGAGCTGACTTTGATGGCAGGACCTCGGGTGATGCCTCGGGTTTTGAGCGAACCATTGGCCTCTGGCAGCTTGGCTTCTTTTGGGGAAATCAACTCGGTGGAATTCGCCAAAAATGCATTGAATGAAATACAAAATAAAAGCAATGAGAAGAAACTATTTGTTTTCATAGACACCTCTTTAAGTACAAAAACAGTTGAATTCGGTTTTATTTGCCATTTGATCAATTATCAATCACCCACCACCACAAATGGTGCCCAAAACAAAGGATGGGCATAGGCGTATTTTGTGCCCCCTTGCGCATCTTGCGCACCCAAGTTGTTGATCATATTTAGCATCGAGGCCTGAAGATATTGCGCTTTATTTTGGCCTTTGTTTTGTTGTTGCCGCTTGAACATATCGGTCATCAACATCCGTGCGGTTTCAGATTCAACAGGCCAGTTTGATACCAACAGCGCCCTCGCACCGGCATAGAAGAACGCGCGACCCAAACCAGACACGGCCTCTGCACCCGCGCCTTCACCAGAGGCTGTGTTACAAGCCGACAACACCACCCAATCGGCATTGAGTTTCAGGGTCAGGATTTTTTCCATCGTCAACAAGCCATCGCCTTTGACTTCCCCGGTGACATCTGGGGAACTCAATGCCAAAGCGGGCTGAGACAAACCATCCAACTCCCCAGGCACGAGCCCGTGCGTGGCGAACATCACCACCTGCCGCTTAGACAGGTCCATCTCCATCACGCGGGTCACACTGGCATCTTTGTTCAAAAAAATGTCTTGGCTGGGGTCGGCCGAAAGAGATTTGCCAATTTCTTGCAACTCCTCCTTGGTATCGGGCAACCGCGGCAGCAAGGCCAGTTCTGCACTGCTCACACCAGTGGTTTTGGGGGCGCTGCGCAAATTGAGGGGTATGCCGCGTGTGGCCACAGCGTTGGCCGAACGCATCGCAACATTGGCGGCAATTTTGGCCTGCTCCACGCTGAAAAATGGATCCCCAAAACCCACAAAATTTCGACGATCAGTGGGCGGGGCAGGTAAATTACGCAAGGCCACCAGCGCGGTCACAGAGGGCAATTGCGCCACTGCGATGTCCTTGATCAACCATGCGGTTTGGCGATACTCCATGAAGTCGCCACCCTTGTCTTTGGATGCCGGCGCTTGAGGCTGGGTCACCAACAACGCCAAGGGCAGCTGGCCCAACTCTCCATGCGGAACGGTCAGCATGGCTTTTTTACCTTGCAGGGCTGGAAGCACTGGCTGCAGTATGGTTTTAAACAGTTCATGGGACAAGGCCACATCAAAGGCCGGTATTTCGTCGATGGTCGATACCCCAGCATCGAGGGATTTGCGCAATTTACCGACCATGTGCGCCATTTCCTCACGGCCCAGCTTGAAAGAATGAAACTGGGGGGAACCCGTCTTGGTGATGGCCCAGACAAATCCTTCTTTTTCACCAAAATACCAAGATACCAATACCTCATCGGGCTTGAGATGTTGTTGTGTCCTGTCAATCGTGGCCGGCTTTGGATTGACCAGATCCGAGTAGTCAGGGAACTTTTGTTCGATCTCTTTTCTGAACTTTTCTCGTTCGGACTTCAGTGTGGCGATGTCGGCTTTCAGCTTGCCTTGAATGACCGGCAACTGCTGCTCCGGCGGCGCACCCATCAAGCCGGTCAGAATATCTTCAAGTGATCCAATGCGCCGATGTGTGTCTTGCTCTTTGCGCGCCAAAATGGCCAACTGGGGGTCTTTGATGTTTGCGCGTGCAGCACTCGCATTCAATGCCCGCTGAACGCTGCTGCCTCTGGCCAAATCAGCCAAACTGTAAGCTTCTGCCGCAAACTGCCTGACCTGTGGCTGTGCTTTGTATTGCTTGGCCAACAAAGAAATGTTGTCCTCCAAAATCAAAACCGTACGCTCTTGCTGCTTGTTGGATCCGGTTTGATTTTCCGCATCATTGCGCACACGATCCACCAAAGTGGGCATGACTTTTCGATATATCTCTCTGGCTTGATCATCCTTGGCATTGGCATGCAACGACATGGCATGAAAGGCTTGCAAGTAACTCATCCGCGACTCAGAAAAATTGGACAGCTTGGCCACAGCGGCGAGCATTTCTTGGGTCATCTCCAGCGCGCCTGTGCTTTTACCCACTTTCAGCATGGCGATGACCCAATCCAAATCTGTCGCAGGGATTTTGTTTTTAACAGCGCCTTGCTTCTCAATGCCAAGCCGCATCTCCTCAAACACCTCATCAGCATCCTTGAACTTGCGATCTGACACCAACGTGGAGCCCAGGGTCTTGCGCGCATGAACCATCGTGATTGCATCATCTGCTGTATTGCCTGCCTTGATGGTCTTGATCGTTTCTTGTGCGAGCATCACTGCTTCGGCTGTTCGGCCTTGTTCGGCCACGATGCGCGTCAATCGATTCAGTGCATAACCAACTTCTGTTGAATTTTTATTAAAAACCTCCAGCATGACGGCCAATCCTTCTCTGGCATTGACTTCTGCCTCCACCAACCGCCCTTGCATCATGATGGCACTGGACAAATCAATTTGTCGGTAGGCAATTTCTTGTTTGAAATTCAGTTTGTATCTGCTCCTGACGATTCGGGCTTCCTCGGTATTGGCCAACGGGCTGGACTCAACTTGCTGCAACAACTCTTGCCGCAGTCGGATGGCCCGGCGTAACGAACGCTCTGCCTCTACCCACCTGCCTTGGTACATGAAATATATGCCCCTGGCCGCATCCAGATCGGCCTCCCAGGATTTCCCATAGATGGCCATGTCATTGGAGCGCCGAAGAACGGTCATCGTGCTTTCCGCATCCCTCAATGACTTTTCAGCGGCCTCGAAATTGCCCAGTTGGGAATAAAAAGCCACCGACAACCGATTTATCAACATGTGTTGCCCCAAAATATTGGGCGTGATGCTGCTTCTGGCCTTTTCAATCGCTTCAATGGCGCGCAATATGCTGCCACCCCTTTGCTCGAATCTGCCCAATGTCTGCCAGTCTATGACCCGCAGTATTGGTGTGGCACCCAAGTACTGCGTTGTGACAATGCGCATCTCTTCAATGGCCTGGCTGATGTTGCCCAAGCGTTGATACGCCTCTGCACGCTGTAAATGGTGCTTGCGCAACTCTCCACTGTCTGTCGTCTCGGGTTTGGGCAAGGCAATGATTTGTTTGGCACGCAATACCTCGGTTTCATCGGCTTTACCGTTCTCGACCGCCGTGATCACGTCCTTGATCGAACGTGGGGGCGCTTTGAAATCAGCAACCTCCTGCGTCTCTGCCAGCTTTTCAACCTGCGCAAGAGCCCCGTTTCCGCTTGCCACAGTCAAAGCGATAAAAACCAACAAGCTTGCACGCTTGGCCACGTCTGTCATGCTGTTTCACCCAAAATTGAAATCAATTCGTATTATTGACAAAAACTTCGCCCTCATCTGCTTATATTTAATCCACCATCGCGGCCTATCGACCAAATCCAAATGATTAAATCGAAAACCAAATGTTTCACGCCACAGAAGTATTGAATACCTTGTCCGTCAACAGGGGGTATCCCTGTCTTGCTTTGCTCGAATGAAAAGCCCACCATTGTGTCTAATGCACAGATTGCCAATGGTTGATAAAGGCCTCTAACAAAATGTTATTTCATCGGGCCATTACTGAGGTGCAGTTGGTACTTGGCCGTTGAAAGGAATACTGAATGACCCATCATGTCGTCGCAGCGCTGCCCACAGAAGCGCGCCCCTATCTGGAACACCAATTGCCAACGGGTGTTGAAGCTCGTTGGTTCAATGGCAAGGCCCAGGCCTTGGTCGCGGGCAAAGGGGCAACGGTTGGTTGGTTTGACATCGGACACCGTGATGACTTCGCAGATGCCGTCAGGAATGCGACAGACCTGAAATGGCTGTTCACCAAATTGGCCGGCGTCGATGGCTTGCCGCTTGAAGAACTGGCTGCCCGCAAAATTGTCTTCACCAATTGCCCAGGCTTGGCGGCCCCGACAGTGTCTGAATATGTGCTGCTGGGCATGCTCAGCATTGCCAAAGGCTATCGCGAAATCATCAAAGCAGAGATGAAACACGAGTGGTTGACCATCCCGCCCGGCAAAGTAGAGCTCATGGGTAGCAGTGCCTTGATTGTGGGCTACGGCAGCATCGGGCGAATGATCGAAGAACGCCTCAAGGCATTTGGCGTCACGGTCAGTGTCGTGCGTCGCACACCTGTGAGTGGTGAACACGCCATCGGCCCAACCCAATGGCGCGCACGGCTGGGCGAGTTTGATTGGATTATTTTGACAGCGCCTGCCACAACAGAGACCACTCGCATGATCGGTGCAGCTGAGTTGTCTGCGATGAAAAAGACTGCGGTACTGGTCAACGTTGCACGCGGCAGCCTTGTCGATCAAGACGCGCTGGTCACGGCACTGGTACAGCGCGATATAGCTGCAGCGTTCCTTGATGTCACCGAACCTGAACCGCTGCCAGCGGATCACCCGCTGTGGAGCCTGGAAAATGCACACATCACCATGCATTTGTCAGGTCGGTCACGAACCCATGAGATGCCGCTGACGGCAAAACGTTTTTTGGAAAACCTCCACCTTTACTGCGAAGGCAAGCCGCTTTTGTACCAGGTTGACCTCCAACTGGGATACTGATCATGTCATTGCACGCGATCAACCCATGAATGCACTGATTACCCTCACCAGCCAAGCCATTTACGCTTTGACGAGAATGGAGTAACGATGGGTGTCACAAGGGACCTGACAAAGTTTGTCGCAAACGCACGCTACGAGGATTTGTCACCCGAAGCGGTGCAAGCCGCCAAAACATCCTTGCTCAATATTGTTGGTAATTGCATAGCAGGCAATCAAACAAGAATCGGCGCAATGCATGTCGACATGGCCAAGGTGTTGGGGGGTGGCCTTGACCAGGCCAGCATATTAGGGGTTGGTGCGCGCGTATCTGTACCAGCAGCTGCATACGCAAACGGTAATCTGGCATTCGCACTGGACTACGAAGACACTGTCCAGTACGTCACCCACCCTGGCTTCATCACGACGGCCTCGGGTTTGGCGGTGGGTGAATTCAAAGGGTCGAGCGGGCGTGATCTGATCTTGGCAATGGCGCTGGGCTATGAAGTAGTTGCACGCATTGGATTGGCCATGCAGCCCACACCCGAGCGTGGCAAAGTGGTCTTTGGCGAGCAATACCATCCATTTGCGGCCGCAGTCACTGCGGGCAAGTTGCTCGGGCTTGACGAAGCACAAATGGACGCAGCCTTCGGCGTTGCAGGCACTTATGCGAGCGTCCCATCGGCTTACAAATACTTTGGGGTAGTGGCTGAGACACGTCCGTTGCGCGAGGTCAAGCTGGGCTGGGGCTGGATGTGCATGGCTGGCACGATGGGAGCGCTGTCGGCGCAACGTGGGTTTCAAGGGGGGTTGGGAGTGCTTGACGGTGAAAGGGGTTTCCACGTGATGGCCGGATCAGACCGGTGTGACTTTGAAAGCATGACACGCGGTCTGGGACAGCGTTGGTTCATTGTCGATGCGCAATACAAAGCTTTTCCCTGCATCGCACGCATCATCCCCGCATACTTTGCCACCCAAGCTTTGGTCGAGGAACATGCCATCACACCTGCCGACGTGGCGCGTGTGACCGTTCAATCTGGTCATGTGCGCTTGGTCAATGACTTCAACCCACGCAGCGAAGTGGATGCCCAGTTTTCGCTTCCTTTTGTGGTGGCGATGGCGATTACCCAAGAGCCGATCGGCCCATCGATGTTTTCAGAGTCAACGATGTTCGCACCCCAAGTTCGCGATCTGCTCAGCCGCATCGATCTGCATCAAGATGACGATGCTGAAAAAATATTTTTCGACGAACAGCGCCTGAAGATGTCCGTGGCGATTGCGCTGAAATCTGGCCACACGGTTGAGCGTGACATCGAGTGGCCACGCGACCAAAAGCCAATGGACTGGGAGGGAGTCAAACGCAAATTCACAGCACTTGCAGAGCACATGCTGCCAAACGCTCAACTGGATTCGGCGATCAATATCGTTGCATCACTTGACAAAGAAAAAAACTTAGATGCATTGGTGGCGTCTCTGTGCGCCAAGCCTGGCACTAACGCCTTATTCACCTGATGACAAGGTCATTCACTGCCTTGTCAGTTCAACTTTTTTAATTGGAATTCAAATGGTCATTGATCAACGCACTTACACACTTCAAATCGGTGCAGTTCACGCCTTCATGGAGCTGTTCGAAAAAGAAGGTCTTGAGCCTCAAGTGCGCATTCTGGGTAACTTCATGGGCTTGTTTCGTACCGAGATCGGCAATATCAACCAAATCATCATGATGTTCGGCTATGAAGATGCAGGGGATCGACAGCGCCGTCGTGACCGCCTGTATCAGGACCCCGCCTTCCAAAGCTATCTGATCAAAGTGCGCCCTTTGCTCAAAGAACAAGAAGTGCGTTTACTCACACCATCCAAGTGCAACCCACCGATTGGCGCTCCCGTCCTCCATGTCTAGATTCATTGCCAGGTCCAAGCTGGTGGCCATGGCGTGGCTTTTCTGAAAATACATTTCGCATCTCAGCCGAATGGCACGACTGTTGGGGCAATACTTTTTAGGACAAAACCATGAACTCACTGCGTCGTTCACTCATAGCGGCAGGACTTTCTGCCACGATCCCGTCCCTGGTTCTGGCGCAAGCACCCACAAGCCGATGGCCCGAAAAAACCATCAAATTGATCGTCAACTTCCCGCCGGGTGGTGCCACTGACGTGGTTGCGCGTTCATTGGCCATCAAACTGGGGGAAGCGCTGGGCCAGTCGGTGGTTGTAGACAACCGCGTGGGCGCGGCCGGCAATATCGGTTTGGACCTGGTGGCACGGTCTGCACCGGACGGCTACACACTCTTGCATTCATCTGATGGCCCCATCTTGATCAACCCCCACCTTCAAAAAATGGAAACAGACGTCACCAAGGACATCGTTGCGGTTGCACCGACCGCAGGCACGGCCATGTTCCTGGTCGTTCGGCCTGGCATTGCCGTGCGCAATGTTCAAGAGCTTATCGCTTATGCGCGGGCAAACCCAGGCAAGCTCACCTATGGATCGGCAGGCAATGGCTCACTGCAGCACATTGCGATCGAAATGATCCTGTCCGCCGCAAAAATCAATATCTTGCATGTACCCTATAAGGGCTCGCAGATGATCATGACCGAAATGCTCGGTGAGCGGGTTGACCTCACGATGGACTTCGGTGCAGCCGTGCCTCAGATCAAGGCGGGCAAGTTGCGGCTGCTTGCAGTTCCAGGCAGCAACCGCTCACCCGTGTTTCCAGAAACACCCACTCTAGTTGAGTCGGGCATCCCAGTTCAACTTTCATTCATATCTGGTGTCTATGCCCCCGCGGGCACACCGGCGCCTATCATCACGCGTTTGAACCGAGAAATATCTCGCATCATGCAATCTGCTGAAACCAAGGCCCAACTCGATGCCATGATGGCCGATACCTTGCCACAAATGACACCCGAAGCTTTTGCCACCAACCAGCACAATGCCCGCAATGCCTTTGGAGAAATTGTGCGCAATGCAGGACTCAAGGCAAACTAACGGATACCCATGAACCATCTTTGCTCCATCTGCTCTCCATGAATGTCGCGCCCATCTTTGGCCTATCCCTGGCATTGCTGTGTGCCACAGCCTTCCCCCAAGATGATAAGCCAGCGGGTTGCCTGGTGGCCCATTTCAAAGGGATTGGCCTGCGCACCAACGACGACACCCAACGAGCGCGATTGGCTGAAGAATGGCTGCGAAGAAACATCAGCTACTGCACCAAGGAACAGGTGGCCGCAATCAAGTCCAACAGCCCAGACTGGTTGGGTACCGCCCACACCCACGATGTCAATATGATCATTGATGCCAGTTCAGAGGCCAAAGCCAAGGGCAACCCCACACAAATGGCAGGTTTGTATGCATCTTTGGACAAAGAACGCAAATCAACCACAGAAAACATCGGCACCCCATCGGCTGAAGGCTTGTCTACCCTTACAAAACCTGCTATGCCGAATGAACCCATCAAAGAACCCTACCCAGCCATTCCCACGCCAATCATCAGGCCGCCTTCTGTGCCCACGGGGAACTTGCCCAATCCCACGACCAAAGCCAATTCGCTCAGACAAGATGAAATTTCAATCTGCCTGCCCAACGAAATAGCCACTTGGTCTGACGGCCCCAAGGACACCAAGATGCTCAGCACCAAAATGGTGTTTGTGTACGACCATCAAGGAGCACCCGATTTCATATCCGAGGATTCTGCTTTTGCGGTATTGCAAGCATCCGCTTCAAGTTGGGACCCATGCGGTGGCAGCAACGCAGTTGTTTTAAGCAGCAAAATGGACAACGCTTTCACCGGATTAAAAGTCGCGGTCTTGTGGAGTGACAAAGATAAATTGGGCACCATTGGCCTGGCCAATATCAGCAACAAAACCTTGACCTTCAGCCCAGAAGTGTTTCAAAAGTTAAAAGACATCAATACAGCCAAAAATTTACCCGCAAAGTATTTGCTTGAAACGCTGCAAATGACTGCATCTCATGAGATTGGACACTTCCAAGGCTTGTCCGCTCACTCCAAGCGCTGTGTGGACGTGCTCTCGTACTACTCCGTGGGTGGCGCCAAATGCAATGTCCGTGGCAACGGGGCAATGGCTGCAAATTTCTACGAGTACCGGTCTTCGCTGCCCACTGCATGCGATATTGAAAGATGCCGGGCTGCCAATAAAAATTAAGCAAGCCCGGCTCAGTGAGCCGGCGGTTTAAACCGCTTCGTAGTTCTTCAAAAAGTCTTCAGGCGGTGGAGCTGAAGCCCATTGGAATAAATTTTCATGCAAAGACGTGCCACTGGCACTGGCCACCTGCACCGTCCAATCGGATTTTTCAGCAATAAAGTCAATGTCCCAATAAAACTCACACAGGCTGCCCCAGGGGTCTCTGACATAGTGAAAATAATTGGAACCATAAATATGGCGGCCCACACCCCAACTGTCTTGATACCCTGCATCAATCAAGCGTTGGGCACAAAGCTGTATTTGATCCAAATTGCCCATCTCCCAAGAGCAGTGGTGCAAGCCAGGCGATTGGCTCAATGCCAAGGCCAAAGTGTGGTGATCACTGTCTCCAGCACAACGCATGAAGGCCACTTCTTTGTCGCCGATCCTGTCTGACAGCTTCATGCCCAAGATTGCGGTATAAAACTCAACCATCCGATTCACATCGGTAGAAAACTTCAAAACATGCCCCAACTTTCTGGGGCGGGAGTCCACATGTCGGTCGGGCGCCCCGCGCAAAGAGATGCGATGGTATGCCACACCTGGGTGATTTAATTTCACCGCATCGCGGCTTTGTGAGGCGCTAGGGGCAACCACAATATGCAAAAGCGTCCCGTCAGGGTCATGCAGCCAAAGGCTTTCGCCTTGCACCTGGTCATAGTTGGCATCCAAATGGACGTGGTGAAAATCAATCTTGCGCGCTTTGACATTTTCTAAGATGCGCGCATAACCATCTGAGTTGGTGGCCCAGGTGATCCATGCAATTTCTTTTTTAGGCCCTTTGATCAGGCGCAATTGGTCCTGATCGCGCCCCTCACATCGAAAGACCAAAGCATCATGCTCTTGGTGAGCGTTCAGCCCCATGCAAGTGTAGAAATTTTTACCCACCTGCAAATCTGGCACAAAAAGCGTCAACGAATGCAAAGATTGAATCATGACTGTCTCCTTTGGGTTGGTTCCGACGAATCGACTGACACGATCAAATTCTCAATCTGGGCTGCTGGTATTGATTTGATCCAGGTCAATTTGTATTCAACTGGGCCCCAGTGGGAATGTGCAGGTTCAACCTTCTGGCCTGTATTGGGAAGCGCAAGCTAATAAGCGCCAGTCCTGCTGAGCCTCCATAAAATGGTTGCCTTTCAAGGGGTTCAAGACTTCAGGAACATCGCTCGCGCCATGCAATATCCGAACGATGGTGAAGTGCTCGGTCGTGGACTCTGCCATTGAGTTTAAGTTTACAACTTGCCTTGATAAGTATACAATTTCTTCTTTTAAGTATCTAGCAGAACATGGCCAAACCATCAAGAATTGACCGGTTGAAGCGCAACGTAACTCGGGATGTTGTTGAACATCCCAGAGACCTGACCAAGTTCTATTCGACTCGGGAAGTTATCTCAAGGGCTGCCGCGGCCAGATACGTCTTGCAACTTGAACGCGAGGGATGGGTTGCGCGAAGTGGCCCTTCTACTCATCCGGTGTTCAGCCCTGGCTACAAACGCCGTATCTCAAAGGTCTACTCCCTTGCCGGCTTAGAAGAAGATGTCATTTGGCATCAGGACTTTAGACCCTACCTCAATCTAAATTCAAACGTTGCAAACATTGCAGCTCACGGTTTTACCGAGATGGTTAACAACGCGATTGACCACTCAGATGGAACCTCTGTATTCATTGGCGTGACTCAAGACGAAAAGTCATTGACTTTGGCTGTTTCCGATAACGGCGTGGGTATCTTCGAGAAAATTTCAAAAGCGCTCAACTTAGCTGACAAACGCCAAGCGTTATTTGAACTCTCAAAAGGCAAATTCACCACGGATCCAAGCCGACACAGTGGTGAAGGCGTATTTTTCACGTCAAGAATGTTCGATTTTTTTGAAATTGACGCCAATGGACTGCAATTAAGCCACGATGAAGAGGCCACTCACGACTGGTTGATTGAAGAACCTGGATTGTTCTCTGACGGAACAACCGTATTCATGAACATTTTTCTAACTAGTACCAGAACAACGACAGAGGTGTTTCAGCAGTTCATGAATGCTCCGGAGGACTATGATTTTTCCAAGACAGTTGTACCAATGAAGCTAGCTCAACTAGGCGATGAACAGCTTATCTCACGCTCACAAGCTAAACGATTGATCGCGAGATTTGAAAGATTCAAGTCTGTCATCTTGGATTTCAAAGGCGTTAATGAAATCGGTCAAGCATTTGCAGACGAACTCTTCCGCGTTTACAGACTTGCTCACCCAGCCATCGAAATTGCACCTGTCAACATGACTCCTCAAGTTGAACAGATGTGGTTACGCGCTGTTGCGCCAAGAACAAACTGAACAAAACGCAAGCACATAGGTCGTATTCAAAAAAAATGATGCAATTTGATGCACATCAGGGTGCGCCCTCCAAAGGATTGGTGTCTGGGTCATTAAGATGCGGCAATGCTGCCAACCCCTCACCCTGCCATTGAATTGATCTTTTTGATTTCACTGGTGATCATTAACCTGATGCCCTTGATGGCCTGGTTGCTGCTGCGTTCAGAGCGCGATGGGCCTTGCAAACTATGGTTTTTGGGGACCCATATCCCTGAGACAGTGTTCGAGCGTCAAGAATATGGACGCTGCCTACCCGTCCAGAGCAACCGAGCATTTAGATGACCCCAAGCGTCCAGAGTCTGGACGGTTCAGAAGCATTTAATTACTGCTCTGTTATCTAATCCTTAAGACCATGAAAAGGACGCTGGCCGCCGCTCGCGAAAGGCGAGGACGCCCTCCTCGAGATCGGAGCATAGAAATGCGCTACCTCGCAGTCTTCGGATGTGCTCATCTTCGACAGTGGCGCCGGACAAGGCGGATCGGACAATGGCTTTGGCTGCCCGTATCGACCACTGCGAACGGAGGCACAGTGTTTCGGCATAGCTTTTTGTCTGAGCCACGATCTCGTCCAAACCAAACTCGCGGTCTACCAGGCCAACGTTCCTGGCTTCGTCGAGGTCAAAAAGTCGGGCACTGTAAAGGTAATCGCGTGCAAGCCCTGGCCCTACCAGCTCCACGAGTCGTCGTGTAGAAGCCAGACTGTAGACAAGCCCAAGCTTAGAAGGCGTGATGCCGAACCTAGCGCCTTTGGCCGCAAAACGAAGATCGCACGCTAGGGCGAGCTCGACGCCGCCGCCGATGCAGTCACCTCGAATCATCGCAATGACGGGCTTTTCGCAACGACCGATTGCCGACTCCGCCGCGTGCACAGCATCCATGTAGTGCCAGCCTCGCTTCGCATCACCTACGCACTCCGCAATTTCATCGATGTCCGCCCCCGCCGCAAAGGCGGTGTCGTCGACGCCCTGGACGATGAGAGCCTTGATGCCGGCATCTGCGGCAACCTGGTCCATTAGCGAGGGGATCGCCTGCCACATCAAAAGGGACAGAGCGTTGCGCTTGGCGGGTCGATCAATGATGAGACGCGCAATTTCATTTTCTCGCTCAATATAAAGGTGGGGACTTGTCATTGCGTGTTCTTTCCTTTCTCTAAACTTGTCCGCGCAAGGGGAATACCATCAAAAAACTCATCGAAAGTGGCAGGCTAATTGGGTGGCTATCTCAGACTGCCTTCAGTTTGACGCGTGCTGGCGCAACCGTTATGCCGGGCACGTCCGAACGCAAACGAAAAATGGTTCCCGCGTCTAAGCGGCCGCTCCCGTCAGACCCGGAGGCAACAAAAACATCACGCATGTCGTCGCCACCAAAGCAAAGGCTGGTCACCATAGGAACGGGAAAATCTATTCGACTCCGCAGTTTGCCATTCGATTCAAAGACCACCACCTGGCCCGCATGCGCAACGCCCACCCAAACAGATTCGTCAGTAGCTACTGCTAACCCGTCGGGCAACCCTTGCGGCGTGGTGGCGAAAGCCCGCCGGTTGCCAAGGCCTCCGTCAGGATCGACATCGTAGACATACACGGTTCGATCTCCGGAATCGGCGTGGTAGAGCCTGCGGCCATCGGCGCTAAACCCCATGCCATTCGACAATTTGATGTCGGGATACACCTGCCGCACCGAACCATCGAGTTCGATCAAGAACAGTGGTGCGCCCTTTTGCGATCCGCCGACTCCCGAAAGATGCGTTTCGGTCGGTAAAAATCCAAGAGCTCCGACATAGATCCGACCCATCGAATCAGTTGTCAGGTCGTTGAACCCGACGAGCCCGTGATCGGGATCATTGGCAAGAAGCACGACCGTGCCGGCCGCATCCGGTCCTTTGTAGGCGATGTTGCGGCCCGAGATGACCAGCCCACCGCGCTCATGCCAAGCCATGCCACCGATGCCGCGGCGATGCTCGAAGACGGTGGTGACCTTTCCCTTATGGTCAAGGAGATATGCACCACCCTTGTTGGCATCCGCGAACATCAGACCCAGATGCGCATGCCAAACAGGTCCTTCTAACAATTGGAATCCACTCACCAATATATCCATGTCATTCTTTCTAGGTTAGAGGGTCGTCACAGGGTGCGTGAGAGGCGGATTTTTTTCATGGGTGAGTTCCATTTCGCGATCCCAGGTCTTCGCCGTGACGCCAAGCGTTCGCAATGCCTGCTTCTTCACCTTTCCTGTGGGAGTCTTCTCGATCACCTCGACAAACTCCCAGAAGCGCGGAATTGCATATCTCGGCAGACGTGCTTTCGACCATTCGAGCAGCTCGACATGACTGACGCTCCCTTCGCCCCGAACAACATGAACCAGGATCTCGTCCTCGCCACCCGCGCCGTCGATTCTGACCCCGACGACTGCGCACTCCTCGATCACAGGATGAGAGCTCAGGATATGCTCGATTTCAAATGGAGAGATGTTCTCTCCACGCCGACGGATGAAGTCGCCAATACGGTCTATGAAATGCAACCTACCCCGTTCATCCAGCCGCCCCCCATCGCCGGTGTGGAACCACAGATTTCGCCAGGAACCTACCGTGACATCGGGTCGTCCCAGATAACCTTGCATGAATGCGAATGGCACTTTTGGCCGGATAGCGATCTCACCAATGCTGCCAATAGCGACGGCAGTGTCTTTTTCTGGATCGACGATGCGGACCTCGAAGTATTCGTCGCACAACGCGCCAACGCAGCCCGGCTCCAAGGAGTCGCCGGGGACAGAATAGCTGACGATGTTGCATTCGGTCATTCCGTAGACCTGCACGAGCCGCACGCCGAAGCGTGTCTCAAAGATTTCGGCCCATGAAGCGTGCACGGGGACGGCCATGACGGCTCGCAAGCTGTGGGCTCGGTCACCCGCCCTTTCCGGCTGGCGAAGCACGAACTCGGCCATGATGCCAAGACAGTTGGTGATCGTCGCGCCGCAGGCGGTGATCTGATCGAGCCAGCGCGATGCAGAAAATCTAGGGCATACAAACGCATGCGCGCCAGTCACAAGGCAGCTGCCCAGCGACATCAGCAACGCGTTCACATGAAATAGCGGCAGGGAAATGAAGAACCGGTCTTCTTTTGAAACACCCAGTGCACGTGCCTGTTGCAGTCCGAACAGGTAGGCATGTGCTTGTGGAATGAGGACACCTTTCGCGCGGCCACTTGTTCCGGATGTATAAAGAATCAGACACAGATCGCTTGGCTCGGACTCCAAGACTTGCGCCGCGTCGGTTGCGACGCAGAGCCCATCAAGAGTCGCATCGGCGGTACCGGATCCATTGGCCATATCCATGGCAACTAGTCCTACAACACTCGCAGGTTTTAGATTGCGTAGTTCAGCGAGATAGCGATCACTCGCTATGAGTTTAGGCGAACAGTCTTGCAGCTGGTATCCAAGGAGATCCCCCTTCAATTCGGTATTTATGGGGACCAGGACCGCACGCCTTTTTTGCACACCCCAAAAGAGGACCAAAAAAGAGGAACTGTTTTCTGCCATGACCGCCACGCGGTCACCGGGCCCAACCCCCATCCGGGCCAGGCCAGTTGCGCAAGCATCGCTGAGCTGATTCAGTTGCGCGAAGGACAGGTCTTTCTCGCCTTCAAATGTCACAAACGGAGCCGTCCCTTCTGTTTGTGACCTAACACGAAGTGCATCCACCAACGTCCAGCGTTCGCCATCCGCTTCTGGTGTGGCAATCGTATCTTCCATTGATCGCGTCGAATGCCTATTAGATGGGAGTGCGTTCGATGAAATGGAACAAGATCCTCTCGGTCGAATCGCGATTCATAAATGCAATCCGTCCGTTTCGGGAACCCGGTCTGCCAACAGGATCGATCATCTTGATGCCTTCCTTCATGACGCGATCGATTGCGGCGTCAATATTGGGAACCTTGAAGCAGATGTGCAACAGGCCTTCGCCACGCTTTTGCAGGGCTTGTGCAATCGCGCCCTGGTCCTGACCGACGGAGCCAGGAATGGTTCCTAATGGCGTCGATATTTTGGCCGCGCCAAGGGGTTGCATGATTTCAAGATCGAAGTCGCCAACTGTTACAAAAAGCGCGATGAGGCCCGATCCGACCTTGGCAATCGGCGGGTGCGAGTGAGACGTCGCGCCGTACTTGTCATTGGAAGTGACCTCAATGGGCACGAGAAACTCTGAATCCGTCTGTGTCGATTCAAGAGGCCAGCCCAATGCATCGACATAGATCTTGCGCGCGCGATCGCCACTTTCCGCGGCTATCCCCAAGTGGTCCACACGCTCAATGAATGATTGTTTGGCCGATACCTGGAAATCGAGCAAGACACTTTTATCGACAAATTGCAGGGGTATCCCAATAGTCGTGGCGGGATAGCTCCACACTGAGGCGCGCATTCCGGAACCTGTTGGCTTATCGGACCGCACTTGGGCACCGGCCTCCGTAAGCCGTTCCCGGGCATGCGAAAGTGAGTCAACCTTAAAGGCCACATGGTTGATGCCGCGTCGCCCCATTTGCGCATCGGTCGATTGCGGCGAAGCCACGCGAATAACTGTCTTACCGGCCTTCACCGCAAACGCGGGGCCATCGGCGGACTCGGGATAGTCCGCTATTGGGAGAGCAAGCTTATCGTGAAACAGCCTTCGCGCGGCGACCAAGTCGTCCATGACCACACCCACATGCTCCAAAACACCTAACGGGCTGCTCTTCATCTGTCGGCTCCTTTTAATACAGATTTTCAAAAACCCTGGTCAAGAAAACCAATGCCGCTTAAACAGCATAAAGACCAGCTGGTTCATCAAAATTGAAATCGCTTTACTGCAGGTAGACACAGGCGCTAGAAACAATCAAAGCGATGACAAATCGTAAGCCAAATGCAAAAGGATTGCAAGGCATTTTTGTCAGACAATAAATGGGGCCGATAGGCTGTTGCGAATGGCTATGACAGCTTTCGGCTGTAGATGTAAATGCAATTTTTTTCAACGTGCAAGCCAAGCCCGCCGCAAGCGAGCAGGACTTCTCACGGACCTAGCGCAAGTGGGGGAGTGCGCGTTCTCGGGTCTTTTGAAAATGTCGCCGAGCGTACAGCTCAGCCTTTGCACCATCGCCGGCAAGTATTGCCTGACTGATATTTCTATATTCTTTGACCATGGCGTTCACATCCGCGCGCGTGAGGAATCGGAAGAATTGATTTCGAAAAACATGGGCACGCCAAGTCGGAACCGCGCGGTTGAGTTCTTCGTTATCCGCGATATCGAACATGACTTGGTAGAACCAGGCTCGCTCGTCCAACACGCGTTCCAATTGATTGTGCTCATTCGGAACAACAAGATGCTTCGAGGCCATTACGAATCTGCTCTTGTTGTCGTTTTGCGAAATATTTTGTGCGGCCAGACGCGCGGCAAGCCCGGTGAGCACCTCTAAAACCTCGAGCAGGCACTCCGCATCAAGACGAGTCAGACCCCGCACGACAGCGCCACGGTGAGGGATGATATCAACTATGCCCTGTGACGCTAGGATCTTCAAAGCCTCGCGCACCGTGCTGCGGCTAACCCCCAACCTCTCGGTGAGGTCTGCCTCGATCAAACGTTGTCCGACGCTGTATTCCCGCTTCAACAAGCTCTTCGAAATAGATTCGGCAATTCTCTCAGGTGTGCTTCTCAGCCCCGAAGCGATCGGGGCCGTGGGTAGCGGGGGACTTGTGGCTGGCTTTGAGCGCGGCATGATCTGGGAAGCAAGGTGTTGGTGGATTCTAATTGTTGATCCAACAGCCCCCCCAACTTCCCGCTCACTCAGCAGGAACTCACGCGCGCCTCACAAAGGCCTTGCTTCAGATCTTCTTGACCAGCGGACACCCGCTTTCCTGGGCCGAGCGGAATGCCTCAGTGCCAGGAACCGTGCGTATGACCTTATAGAAGTCCCAAGGCGTCTTTGACTCGTTCGGCTTTTTGACTTCCACTAGGTACATATCGTGAACGAGTCGACCATCTTCGCGAATCTGCCCGTTCTTGACGTAAAAGTCATTAACCGGCATTGCGCGCATTTTTGCAACCACGGCCTGGGCCTCGTCCGTCTTGGCGGCCTTAATTGCCTCGAGGTAGTGGCGGACAGATGAATAGATACTAGCGTGCACCATCGTCGGCATGGCTTTGTGACGATCGAAGAAGCGACGAGACCATTGGCGCGTCTCTTCGTTTCGATCCCAGTAGAAAGCTGTGACGAATCTCAATCCCTGCGCCACTTCCAAGCCAAGTGACTTGACATCCGTGAGGAACATCAACGGGGTCACTATCGTCTGCCCACGCTTGGCAAGCCCGAACTCGCCTGCTTGTTTCAATCCATTTATCAAATCAGCGCCGCCGTTCGCAAAGAGGATGACTTTGGCACCTGACGCCTGTGCCTGAAGCAGGTACGAGCTGAAATCAGACGTATTTAGCGGGTGCTTCACGCTACCGACGACTTTTCCACCAGCGCTTTCTACCGCTCGCGTGGCATCGGCTTGCATGGAAAGTCCAAACGCATAGTCAACGGTGATGAAAAACCAGCTGTCGAGCCCGCCCTGAACGGCGGATTTGACAAGGCTGTTCGCCAATGCATAGCTGTCATACAGCCATGAGATTGAAGTCGGTACGCAACTCTTTCCAGTGAAGTCCGTCGAGCCAACAGCGGTAGCGATCACAACCCGATTTTTCTCCTTTGCCTGATGCTGAATAGCAAGCGCGACCGAGGAATTGACAATGTCTAGCGCGAGGTCTACCTTTCCGGTGTCGAACCATTCGCGAATGATGTTCGCACCGACGTCTGCTTTGTTGAGATGGTTAGCTGAAACCACCTCGATGGGCCTGCCAAGAACGGTACCCCCAAAATCCTCTATTGCCATGCGTGCGGCAACAACAGACCCTGGGCCTGCAAGGTCTGCGTACGGTCCCGATTGATCGTTGATCACACCGATCTTGACAACGCCATCGGACACTTGGGCCGAGGCATTAAATGCGAGTGCATGCAGGAAAATTGCGGTTATGGCGGAAATCGTAATTGTCAATTTCATAGCGTGTCTCCTCTTTTGTTAAGTCTTACTTTTGTCAGACGATATTTTATATATGCCTGACAATTCTGCCTGATTAAATAGTCTGACAAAATAGGTAAAAGCCCAACATTCGGGCAAACACCTAGTTTTCACATCCCTTTTGACATGCGCACAACACGGCTATTTGAGTTGGTGGCCCACAGAACTTGTGGCTAGGCGTGGTCGAAAATTTCAGGCATATTCGCGCCAATGAATATTTCAAATTTAGACGAGCTCAGGCAACGCGGAGTCGAGCGATGCCTAGCCGGGTTTTGCGGTGCTCGGGGCAGCATCAATTCGGGACACATATACGCAGTCACCAATGCACAGCTAGCGTTATACGCCCTGATCGAAGGAAAGAGACCCGTGTACGGCGTGGCGCCCTTGTGCTTAGGAAGCGACATGGAAACAGCCGCCCTTTGCGAGGCTGCCTGAGCATGGACCAAAACGGAAAATCGGCGGACTCTCCTACCCGGGGCCAGTTCGACGAAAGCGACACGATCGGCTTGGGCAGGTGGCTTCGCGAGCACATTGAAGGCATCCGCCTGCCGGTCCAGGCTCAACGTTTCAACAACGGCCAATCTAATCCGACCTACAAGATCACCGACGCCGCTGGTCAGCGCTTCGTGCTTCGCAAAAAGCCCGCTGGTGAATTGTTGCCTTCCGCGCATGCCGTCGACCGCGAATACCGCGTCATGAAGGCCCTGGAACACACAGGCGTACCGGTAGCCAGGATGCTGTGCTATTGCGATGACGCAGCGATCATCGGTACGCCTTTTTATCTAATGGAGTTTGTAGACGGGCGGATCTTCTGGGATCCTGCGCTGCCGGAACTCGAGGAACCGCAGCGCGCGGCGGTTTACCGCGATATGAACCGGGTGGTCTCCACCTTGCATCTCATAGATCCCAACGCTGTGGGTCTGGGCGATTTCGGCCGACAGGAAGGGTTCTTCCAGCGTCAGGTCAGCCGCTGGACCCGCCAATATCGGGCAGCGGAAATGGAGAAAATTCATGCCATGGACGAGTTGATCGACTGGTTACCGGCGAATATGCCTACCCAAGAGGAGTGCCGGATATTTCATGGAGACCTGCGACTGGACAACATGATTTTTCATCCCACGGAACCCCGTGTCCTTGCAGTGCTCGATTGGGAGCTGTCCACGCTAGGTCATCCATTGGCAGACTTCGCTTACCACGCCCTGCCATGGCGACTCACATCTGAACAGTTCAGAGGCATGGCCGAGAAGAACATCGAGGCGCTGGGTATTCCTTCGGAGCAGCAGTACCTGCAAGCCTATTGCCAAGCGACATTGCGTGAGCTGAATCCATCCGAGTACGAATTCTGTGTCGCCTACAGCAAGTTCAGGTTGGCCGCCATTCTTCAGGGAATACGCAAGCGGTCCCTGGATGGAACCGCATCCAGCACAAATGCGGAGGCTACGGGGCTAAAGGCGCGCGTTATTGCTGCAGCGGCATGGAAAATGGTGACCGAGGGTGGAATGGCGCACTAGCTGATGGCGCAGCCTGCTGACTCAGCCGATCTGCCGATCGAGATGCGCCCAATAGGGTTCACGCAACTCTCGCTTGAGAATCTTATCTAGCGTGTTTCGCGGAAACTCAGCACGAAACTCAACACGAGAAACGCGTTGCGGCTTTCCAAGCTGTTCGTTGCCCCATGCAAGGAGCTCATCGGCGGATGTGGCAGACCCGGGCCGGAGAATTACAAGGAGTAAGGGCGTTTCGCCCCATTTTTCGTGCGGAATCGCAATCGCTGCGACGTCGCGCACGTTGGGATGCCGCATGAATACTTCCTCCACATCACGCGCGTAAATCTTAACTCCACCGGAAATGATCATGTCCTTCGCCCGGCCGACCAGGTAGAGATAGCCGTCCGCATCGTAACGCCCGAGATCGCCGCTTCGCAAGAAAGTGCGGCCACTGCTCGGATCCGTCCAAAGAGAAGAGACCGTTCGATCAGGGTCCCGGTAGTAGCCCTTCAGTAGCAGTGCGCTGTAGCCAACAATTTCGCCAACCTCGCCCGCTGGCAATTCGACGTCATCCTCGCCAATTACACGGATTTCCGTATCAACGGCCGCAATGGGTCGACCAACCGAGCCTGCCTTTCCAGCCGCATAGTCTTCAGGACCGATAAACGTCATGAAGCCCTCTCCCATGCCGTAGATTTCGCAGAAGCCAAGCCAGGGCAATTGGGTCGAGATGGTGTTGAAGGTATCGATGGAAAGCGGTGACCCCGCTGCCATCACGACTTCCATGGATCGCAGCTTTGCAGGCTTAAACTTCGATTCTTCCAGTACTTGTACAAGCTGCGCAGGTACCATGAAGGCATGCGTGCAGCCTTCTTTTTCAACGGTTTCGTGAAAAGTATCCACGCTGAATTTGGGCATGATGAACACAGTTGCGCCCGCGTAAAGCGTCGGGAGCATGGTGACCCAAGTCCCGTTGTGATACATGGGCGTCGTCAGCACGGTGCGACTGCGTGGGCCGATTTTCATCAGTGGCCCCAATACCAGTGGATAGAGCAGTCGCGACAGGTGGCTGTGCTCCATGCCCTTAGGCACTCCAGTGGTTCCTGAGGTGTAAAGGATGCTGATGGTGTCGTCGAAGTTGTTAACTACGCAGGTCGGCTTCAGCGAGGCACCCGCGAGCAATTCTTCATAAGGTACCCATCCAGGCTTGTCCGGCTCGATAGCAATGAAGCCGTTAGCATCGATCCCTTCAAGCCTTTCGCGAATCGGTTCGATCAGCGCCAAGGTACTGTCAGCCGCAAAAAGAAATCTGGCTTGCGAGTTGTTAACCATGCCGGCTAGCGAATCGCGCGCCATGAGCACGCTGAGCGGAACGATAACGCCGCCCGCAGCAATCGTTCCAAGCATGATCTCGAGCAGTTCGATTGAATTGTTAATCAGCGTGGCCACCTTGTCGCCGGGACGCAATCCGGCTGCTTTCAAGGCGTTCCCGACCTGATGCATACGGCCCACGAGCTGGCTCCAATTGAGGCGGCGCTGGCCGCAGACCACGGCTTCGCCTTCGGGAGAAAGTTCAGCGTGTCGGGCAATCACGTCCGTCAAACAGAGAGGCCGAACTGAAATCATGGTGCACTCCTATGAACACTGCGTGCAAGCCTCATGTGGCGCTCACCCAGCGCCACGTATTCACGCACGGCCGCCTGCATGAACTCAAGCTCTCCCCCACGGAGTGCCCGCAGCTTGCGCGCCGGTGCTCCTCCCCAAAGCTCGCCTGCCGGGACGCGGGAATCCTCAACCACCAGCGCACCCGCCGCGACAATCGCGCCGGTTTCAATCACGGCTCCATTGAGAATGGTGGCGCGCATCCCGACGTAACTACTGTCCTCAAGCCGACAACCGTGCAACATCACCGAATGCCCAACAAGAACGTCCTCGCCGATCACAGTCGGACGATCGTTCGGTGAGACATGAATGACCGTGCCATCCTGTAGGTTGCTTCTAGCGCCAACGCGGATGCTCTGCACATCACCGCGCAAAATGCAGCCGTACCAGACGCTGGCTTGCTCTGCGACAAATACATCCCCGATCAGAGTTGCTGTTTCTGCAACGAAGGCGTTGAACGCGATGGTTGGAGCAATACCATCGAAGGCAAGGACATTTCCACGCATGATGGGTTCCTCGAGCACAGTGGTTTCTGCTTAAAGAGTTTCCTGCCTGTCGACCAGATGAGTCAACACGCCGGCGGTAGACTTTGGGTGAATGAAGCCAATACGGGAGCCCCGAGCACCAGGCCTTCCACGCTGGTCGATGAGGCGATGGCCAGCTTTACTCAGCCGCTCGAGGCATTCGTCAATCTCATTGACGTGAAATGCAATGTGATGAAGGCCGGGCCCCCGCGTCTCGAGGAAACGCGCCACTGCGCCATGGTCTTGTCGCGTGTCGCCGGCCTGATTACCCGACGCCCGCTCTTGCGCTTGCGTTGGCAAAGTCTGAATGATCTCGAGCTCACAATCTCCGACACCGATGAACAAGTCATGCACTGCTGCAATGAACTGCGCCGGACGGTTGTGAACAACCGTATTGACTTTGCCGTTGCGGTCCTTGTAAACAAAATGCTCAACGTTGATCTGCATCTCCGTGTCAGTCTGCTCGCCGAGAAAGCGGCAGCCCAAGCGCTTGCAATATGTTTCCAGCGAAAGATTGTTGTCGGTACCGACGACGCCCAGGTGGTCGATCCGGTTGATGAACCCTGCGTCGCCAAAGGGGCGGTCGATCGGGTCCGTCAGCCATGTCTTCACGCCATTCGTCGCCTCGCGCGACAGCAAGAAGCGGCGCTTGCCGTCCAGCGAATCTTCGAAGCGATCCGTTTCCCCGTGAAGTCCGCGCTCTTTGACTGTTTTTACCGCAAGTTCGAGCGCATCAACCGCAAGGGCAATGTGATGGACACCCGTTCGCGTTTCACCGCCTACATAGGGGTCACCTTGGGCGAACAAGGCGAGCGCGGAACGCCCCACGCTGAACACAGGAACCGAACTGGTCCCACCAGTCACCCGGTGCTCCGATCGGCGCAATCCAAAGTCTTTTTCCCAAACCCGCGCCGCTTCCGCGACATCATTGACGATCAGTGCCACATAAGCCAAATCTTCACCGTACATTTTTTGCTCCAGTAAGTGTTTGAATGACATTGCTTTTGATGAGCGCATCAATACGCTCCGTCGCTATTCCCCAGGCTTGCAGCGCCTCTAAGCTGTGCTCACCCAGAAGCGGAGGGGGTAGCCGGACGCTTTTCCCCTGAAGGCTCTCAAGCCTTACCGGGTTTCCGACTAAATCCAGGGCGCCGGCGCTTGGATGTTCAACAGTCTCAACCATTCTGGTCTCCAGGACATGGGGATCTGTGAATACCTGGTCGGTTCGGTAAATGGGGCCGGCGGGAATGCCGGCGGCAATCAGGCGCTCTGCCCAGACGCGTTGCCCATTCCGTCCAAAGGCCTCATTGAGTTGGATCATCAAGGCATCCCGATTGCGCAGTCGGGCAGAGTTGTCGGCGAAGTCAGGGTGCCCAACCAGATCTTCGCGGCTGATGACCGCGCAAAGATCGACCCACATCTTGGATGTCGCCACGGAAATGTTGAGAGGCCCATCCGCCGTGTCGACAATTCCGTACGGACAAATGACAGGATGCTGATTACCGGCCGGCTCCGCGACTTCTCCCAGACTCAAATAGCGCTGCCCCTGAACGCATAGCAGCCCCATCAACGCGGAGAGAAGTGACGTATCAACTCGGTCGCCGACACCCGAGCCCCGGCGCTCGTAAAGCGCAGCCAAGATGCCTAAGGCGGACCACATGCCCGCCGTCAGGTCCCCGATTGGCACGCCCACACGGGTCGGACCGCTTTGCAACGTACCCGTGACGCTCATAAAGCCGGACATGCCTTGCGCTATCTGGTCTACGCCAGGCCAGCCACCATACAGCCCCTGAGAGCCAAAGCCACTGATGCTGGCATAGATTAGTTTCGGATTTTGGCGCCGCAGGTCGTCTGCGCCCAACCCCATCTGATCGGCAACACCGGGCTTAAAGTTTTCGACCAGCACATCCGCCTGAAGTGCCAACTCCCGAAGCAGGGCAGACCCCTCGTCCGAGCGAAGGTTAATCGCTACGCTGCGCTTGTTACGGTTCACGCTGAGGAAGTACGTGCCTTCACCTCCGTGAAATGGACCAAACGATCGCAACAAGTCGCCGTCGGGTGCGGCCTCGATCTTCACGACATCAGCGCCAAAGTCACCAAGGATCATGGTGCAGAAGGGCCCGGCCGCTGCACGGGTGAGATCGAGCACGCGAATTCCTTGTAAAGGCAAGCTCATCATTTATTTCCTTCAATAAGATTCAGCAAACCGGTACGCAAAAGAACAGAAACGCCTTATGTCGTGGGAAATCGCGTGAGCGATGATCGATGGCAACTTGGTACAGTTCATTGCGCAATGTATGTGCGACCAATGCAGGTGCGTTCGGTCGATACGATGACGGCGTCTCTCATGATTGGCGTTTCCAGTCGGTGATTCGTTGGTCACCCGCCGCCAGTGCTGTCAGCAACCTCGACGGGGTCCAATATCCATAGCGATTTCCACGCTCACGCGCATAGTGAGACAGCCTTTCAAAGACGGTCGGAAGGCCGATTTCGTCTGCCATGAACATGGGGCCTCCCTGGTGGTCTGGAAAACCGTACCCGGCAGTCCAGATTACATCGATGTCGCTGGGGCGATAGGCGATGCCCTCCTCTAGGATTTTTGTACCCTCGTTGATCATTGGATAAAGCAGCCTTTCCACGATCTCCTGTTGCGGTATCCGTGCCCTTCGGACGATGCCGTGCTCAGCGGCAAGCTCCTGCGCAATCTGCGTTGTCTGGACATCAGGAATCGCTTTGCGACCTTCGTACTTGTAGTATCCGGCTGCTGTCTTCTGGCCGTGCCGTCCGATTGCAAAGAGCTTTTGAACCAGGCCCCGATAACTGGGATCGGGCGGCAAGCCGCCAGTCTTGCCATACTCGATCACCGTCTTTGCCCCCACATCGATACCAGCCATATCCAGCATACGGCAAGGACCCATTGCCATGCCAAGGCTTTCAACGGCCGCATCCACCTCGGCGGGCTCCGCGCCCTCCATCATCAGGAATTCGGCTTCCCGCATATAGACCTCAGCCATGCGATTCCCGATGAACCCATAACAGACACCGGAGACTACGGCGACTTTACCGATGCGCCTTGCTAGCTGCATGACGGTCGCGAGCACCTGGGGAGATGTGTGGGCACCGCGAATCACTTCAAGCAAGCGCATTACATGGGCGGGCGAGAAGAAATGCATCCCTACGAAGTCGGCGGGGCGCCCGCTGGCCACAGCAAGGGTGTCTACGTCTAGCGTGGATGTATTGGTAGCGATCACGGCGCCGTGTTTGCATATCCGACCCAGCCGCTCACAGACCTGTTTTTTGAGGTCCAGGTTCTCATAGACGGCTTCGATCACCAGGTCACAACCACCTAACGCCGAATCCGACAGTGCCACGGTCAGGCGATCCATACGTTCGTTCACTTGCGTCGTCTCAATCCTGCCTTTGGCTGCGCTTGCCTGGTAGGCCCCGCGAATTGCCGCTGTTGCGTCATCGAGTGCCTGCTGCGAGGTGTCGACAAGCACGGTCGGTATGCCGACATTCAGAAAAGTCATCGCGATTCCACGGCCCATCATGCCCGCACCAAGCACGCCAACCGAGTCCTGCCTTCGCATTTCGACATCATTGACCAACCCGGGAATTTTTGCGGCAATCCGTTGGGCGAAAAACAGGTGGCGCAGGGCGCGGGACTGGCGAGAGCCCCGAAGCTCCTCGAAAAGCCGCGCCTCCACGGCTGCCCCGCCTGCGAAAGGCAGCTCAGAAGCTTGAACCGCTTCGACGATCGCAGACGCGGCCGGATAGGCAACTTGTTTCGTTCGCGCTTTCGCCATCTCAGCATCGAAGAATCCGACTGGTGCCGAACGCGTGTCGCGCTGGCTGAGGCGCTCGGGTTTATCGCCTCGCTCAATCAGTTTTGCCGCAAACGATATAGCACTGCCTTCGATCGGCGCTGGCAGGATCTGATCGACGATACCCATCTCTAGCGCAGCTTTTGCACCCACACTGCACCCGCTCGCGATCATGTTAAGTGCTGCCTCGGGCCCAATGAGCCGCGGCAGTCGCTGGGTGCCCAAGGAACCCGGCAAAAGGCCTAACTTGACTTCGGGAAAACCAAATTGGGCACTGTCGGTGGCGACACGCAAGTGGCATGCAAGGGCCAGTTCGAAACCGCCGCCAAGCACGCTGCCATGAAGGGCCGCGACGATCGGCCGGCTTGAAGCTTCAATCAGGGCCAGGACGTTGTTGAACGGGACCGGAGAAAACCCCAACTGATCGAACTCGGTGATATCGCCGCCGGCAACAAATGTGCGTCCGGCGCAACTGATTACCAAGGCACGCGCGCCAGTATCGTTCTCAAAGGCGGCCAGCGCGACTTCGAGTTCGCGAACAACTTCAGCCGAGATCGCATTGATGGGCGGGTTGTCAATCCTCAATACAGATATTTCACCAAGGCTCTGGAGGAACAGACGGTTGGATTTGTGTGATCTCAAGTGGTCTCCTCTAGATCCGGCTTCATGACCTTACAGGAGCAGCCAAACTGTACTTGTTGAGTTCCATCCTGGCGATCTGGCGCCGGTGAACCTCATCCGGGCCATCGGCAATTCGAAGCAGGCGTGCCGTGGCATAAGCGCTCGCGAGTCCAACGTCGTTGTTGGTACCACCTCCTCCGAAGGCTTGAATGGCCCAGTCGATGACCTTACAAGCCATCGCGGGCGCAGCCACCTTGATCATGGCGATCAGGGCCTTGGCTTCCTTGTTCCCCAATTTGTCCATCATGTATGCCGCCTGCATCGTCAGCAGTCGCGCTTGGTCAATGGCGATGCGCGACTCTGCGATGCGTTCTGACCACACGCCATGATCGACGATGCGCTGACCAAAAGCGACCCTAGACATGCCTCGTCGGCACATCATTTCCAATGCGCGCTCGGAAAGGCCAATCAATCGCATGCAATGGTGAATCCGCCCCGGCCCAAGGCGGCCTTGCGCGATCTCGAAGCCCCTGCCCTCACCCAGCAACATGTTGGACACCGGAACCCGCACATTCTCAAAGATCACCTCTGAGGCCCGATCCGGAACACCATAAAAACCAAATACTGCAATCGGCCGGATGACCTTGACGCCTGGGGCATCCATCGGCACCAAGATCATCGACTGCTGCCGATGGCGATCAGGATTTTCCGGATCGGTCTTTCCCATGAAGATGCAAATCTTGCACCGTGGGTCAGTTGCGTTAGTTGTGTACCACTTGTGCCCGTTGATCACATACGCGTCGCCATCGCGCACGATGGACGACGTTATGTTGGTCGCATCGCTTGAGGCGACGTCGGGCTCAGTCATTGCAAAACAGGAGCGAATCTCTCCCGCCAGCAGCGGCTTAAGCCAAAGCGCGTGGTGCTCGGCCGTACCGTAGCGAGCAAGCACTTCCATGTTTCCAGTGTCTGGCGCAGAGCAGTTGAAAACTTCAGGTGCCAAATGGGAACGCCCCATCACCTCACACAACGAAGCATAGTCATAGTTGCTCAGTCCGGCGCCATGCTCCGACTCTGGTAGGAAAAGATTCCACAGCCCAAGATCGCGAGCCTTTGGCTTGAGTTCTTCAACCACAGGATAGACGGCCCACGGGCCAAGCTTCTCGGCCTCATCGTAGAAGCGGCGCTCATTCGGGTAAACATGGTCTGCCATGAACTGCTCGACTTGCTCACGCAACATCACCGTCCTCGGGGAGATTTCCATCATCGAGTGTCTTCTTTCAGAATATTTAAATCGTCCGACATTTTTTAACATTATGCCAGACAATAAGGCCAGATAAAAACACCAGACACTCGTCTGTAGAATTGCTCTCATGCCAATTCGTCTGCAATCCATAGCAACAAAAACACCCTCAACTACCGCCCGCCCCAAATCGACTGGATTTCCGACAAGTAGCCCAGAGCGTGTGGCTTCAGCGATAACCAAGGCGTTGCTTCACCGTGAGTACGTGGTAGGGCAGCGCTTGGTAGAAGCTGACTTAACCCAAAGGCTCGAGGTCAGTCGCAGTACTGTCCGAGAAGCACTGAAGATCCTGGCCTCTCGCGGCATCGTTGAAATCGTCCCATATCGTGGCGCAATCATCCGAAGCCTCACCCTTTCGGATGCACGCGACCTTCTGGCCGTGCTCGAAGTACTGACCGGACTCGCCGCCCGACTGGCTGCTGAAAAAATCAGTGCTGGTAGAAATTCAGCCTTGTTCAAGGCAGCGGCGGCGCCCCTCGTTCAGCATCGCCGCACCGAGGAGCTCGACCGGATACTGGATGAGCGCGCACGCTTCTACCAAACCATTTTCGACATCGCAGACAGCAATGAGCTGAATGGCGCCATGCCGACTTGGCGAGCCCACCTCTTTCGCACCCAGTTTTACAGCAAGCTGACCAGCAGCAACCTGAAGGCCATGGTTGCCGAATACATTCAAATCAGCGATGCCATCCTTGAGGGAAACGGTACGCGTGCTGAAATGTGGACCCGTAAACATATCCAAAAAACCGGCGAACGCACCCTGCCGCTTATGCTTTAAAAAGAGCCAATACATGGAAATCAAGGACAAGGTAGCCATCGTCACCGGCGGAGCAAGCGGCATAGGAGCAGCCATGGCAAGCCGCTTTGTGGCGGAAGGCGCCTCTGGCGTCGTGGTCGCGGATCAGGATGCGGAAAGGGCGGACCGCATCGCGCGAGAAATTGGTGAGCGCGCACTGGGCGTTCGGTGCGATGTCAGCAATGAGGTCGACATCCAGTCCATGGTCCAGGCCACAAGGGCACGTTTCGGGCGCGTCGACATCTATGCCTCGAACGCCGGCATCCTGGGGCCTGCAGGCGGCATTGAAATTACCGACGCGGTTTGGGACACCATGTGGAGCATCCACCTCAAGGCGCATCTATGGGCGGCTCGGGCGGTCCTGCCTGAGATGCTGGAACGTGGGGAAGGATACTTTCTCATCACCGCCTCGGCTGCAGGGCTGTTGAACATCGTCGAAACCGCTCCTTATGGCGTGACCAAGCACGCGGCTGTCGCGTTCGCTGAATGGCTACGCATCGCCTATGGACGCAGCGGCATCCGGGTTTCCTGCCTTTGTCCACAGGCCGTCCTCACTCCCATGACAGCCCAAGGTACAGGCTCAGCCGGTGTGGACGGCGCCCTAACGCCCGAACAAGTCGCTCAAACGGTAGTGGATACGATGCGAAAGGAGCGCTTTCTTTCCCTGCCGCATCCCGAAGTGGCCGGCTACCTTCAGGAAAAATCAAGTGACTACGACCGCTGGCTGGGCGGAATGCAGAAACTGCACGCACGGCACGTTGCAGAGGCAGCGCCTACGGGAGATCACATAAGCCAAGCTTTAAAATTGATCTAATTTAAGTCAAGAGAATTCATATTTTTTGAGAGGACCAATTCATGGTGACCAATCAATTCAAAAATCCATCTTTAACTGCAGTCAATCCTTTTGTTTGGTGCTTTTCAATAGATTTAGCCATGGGATGAGCAAACATTACGCATGGATTGGTGATTTCGAGTGCTAAAAACTTCACAGTTAGCATGAAGTGAACGCTCTGACGGATAGACCCATACGCTCCAACGAGATGTGGTTTTTTTGTTGCCCCTGAACAAACCGCTTGGACTATGAATTCTTAAATGGCCTGAGAGATGATGGGCCATTCTAAATTTTGTACATTAATCAGATGCGTTTACGCTGTTGCTCGAGCCCAGCAACACCGTTTGCATTCCACGCATTTGATTATCGGGATTGCCTTCAAACCACACCCGGTCAAAGATGGTGCCAACCACGTGAAAGCTCGAAGTTTTGCTGGGCCCCACATTGAGCACAAACAGGCGCACCCGCTCTCCGGGCTTGGCTGGCAATGGTTTTTTGACCATGCAGTTGTGCACGCCGTTAAAGACCGTGTGGGTTGGCTGCGAAGACTTGAGGCGCTCTGCATCCAACACATACAGCGGTGCACCTGCCACTTTTTTACCAGCTGGGTTCAACATCCATGCGGCCATCCACAACGCGCGTGAAGATGCGCACTGCGTTTTGCATGTGCACACGGTTGCAGGCATGGCGGTGTATTGCTTGAAAGATGGCTTGTTGCCACTCACACTGGAAGGCACCGACTTTCACAATCGCATTGGCTACCATGACTTTGAGGGACCCAGCCTGGAGGTGGATGAAAGAAGTCGTTTGGTGGCTGCGCTGGGCAACAACGTGGCTTTGGTGCTGCGCAACCATGGCTTGCTCACTGTGGGCGAAACCGTCGACTCTGCTTTTTTGCGCATGTACCGACTGATACTGGCCTGCCAAGTGCAAATGCAGGTGATGATGTCCGGTCAAGCATTCACCCGACTGAGCGATGACATCCTTGAAAAATCCGCACAACGCCACGAATGGTTTTTTCGGATCGGGCCTGGAGGTTCAAGCGTAGGTCACGGTGAATTGGATTTTTCAGCCGTGATGCGCTTGATGGCCAAGATAGACCCTTCTTACCAAACGTGACCGATCCGGTTATTTGGCAAACCCCAAAATACTTGCCTTGAGTGATCTTGGGTCGCGGTTTTCATAACGCCCTGACATCACGGCAAAATAAAAGTCTATCAAGTGGCGGTTGAAGGTATCGGGGTCTTCCTGGTTGTTGGTGTGCCCTGCCCTTGGCAACACCACCAGTGAGGCGCTGGGGATGTGGCGCTTCATCAACAAGGCCGGTTCCAAACAGGGGTCGTCTTCGTCGCCCGTGATGATCAAAGTAGGCGTCTGGATGGCCTTCATGCCATCAACCAAATCCCACAGCGAGGGCCGCATTTTCTGAACCCCCAGCAAGGTGTTGGCAGATCCCACTGGGCTGTGCTCGGCCATTTGGGCCGCAAACTCGGTCCAACCCCGGGGGTCTTTGTTTTGAAACTGCACCCGCGTGGGGCCGATGGTGTATTTGCGCGCAGCTTCGATGGGGCCAGCTTGGTGAAACATGGCCGCTGCAGCATCCGCCTCGGCCTGAAAAACGGCGCGTTGATCGGGCTCGGCGCCATAACCGCAACCGGCGATGACCAATGACAGCACCCGATGGGCATTGTGGATACCCATGTGCAAACTGGCAAATCCACCCATGGACAAACCGACCACATGGGCTTGGGCAATGCCCAAATGGTCAAGCAACGCGACAATGTCTTGCACCGCCCGCGCTTGCGAGTAAGACGCCGGGTCAGCGGGCACATCTGAGGGCAAATAACCCCGGGCCGAAAAAGTGATGCAGCGGAAATACCGCGAGAAAAACCGCATCTGCGCCTCCCAGCTGCGCCAGTCACCGGCAAACTCATGCACAAACACCAGGGCTTGCCCGCTGCCTGCTTCTTCAAAATACAGCTTTACGCCGTCGTCGGTGGTCGCAAATGTCATCTCATGTCTCCTTGGGTGGTTGGATGTGGTGGCGGTAACCCATCAAGCCACCAGCAATCAACAGCATAACCATAAAAAACCAGGGCCACCATTGCAAGGACTGGGCGAGCACGGCCATGTCTTGAGCCGGCAGGTTCATCGCATCGGCCAGCCAGGCGGTGCGCCAGCCAAACAGCAAGGTCATGCCGCCATAAGCCAGGTTCATGCTCAAGCCACGAAAACTCAAAGCCGTGGCACGTTGCTCAGACGGGGGCGTGTCCTAGATTTTGTGTAAACGGTCTAATGGCAGGAAACTGCCAAAGTTCTCAAAGGAAGAGAAATGACCGTAAGCAACGAACTGATAGACCGCCTGTTGGCGGATTACAAAAAACCTGA
>Ga0214919_10001343_pt1 | contig 40511 bp, 23 predicted proteins | sample LL1503_MetaG_FD_177994 | JGI IMG/M metagenome (GOLD analysis project Ga0214919, IMG submission 177994) | Freshwater microbial communities from Lake Lanier, Atlanta, Georgia, United States - LL-1503 | ecosystem: Environmental > Aquatic > Freshwater > Lake | place: USA: Georgia | collected...
AAATTGTCAGATTCGGATTAGTAGTGGGATCTGTGGCATCATTAAATACAGAATCTGAAACAGACGTATTACAAGTTGTCGCCAAATTACTATAAGATGCTGACATAGTATAATTAACTATACTATTACATCCATTAATAACTACACCTAATGTAGTATTATTTATATTTTGTAAAGATGGCCCAAAACTTGTACCAGAAATTGAATTATAATCTTGTAGTAAATTATTAGTTATCAATGACGGTCTATTACAAGAATTATAACGGAATGACAAGTTTCCAAAAATAAATGGTTTAATTATATTAAATGTATTTGTAAATGTTAATCCACGATCTCCTAAATTTGTTACTGATATTGGGCAACTTGGTCGTATATTTGAAGTATAATTTCGAGAGCCAATTAATACAGTTATTTGTCCTCCAGACGCATCAATATATCGTGAATCTGTAGGACCAAGTACTCCATTTAATGAAAGACTATTTGTGTTTGCAATAGCAGAAGCAGAGTTATATGTATGGCTATAGTTTAAATTAAAAGATAAGTAAAACCCTTTCGCATAATTATTTACAGTATAATCTTGGGTAACTAATTGTTTATTAGCATCAGCATTAATTATATATGTTTTACCACTATAATCATCATTACTAAATGTATATGAATATGAACCATCTGGATACGTAATTTGTAAATTATAATTACATCCACTGACAAATCCTGGATTTCCAGCAGGATTTACTCCAATATTTGTAGCACCTGTTAAGGTAATTACACTTCCTGTTGGAAATACATCAACTTGTGTAACACCGATTACACCTTTGTGTGGAAAAGCAGTACCTGTAAAAGATAAAGAAGCACCTGATAAACTATTACGTGTATCAGTAGGTAATCCTGTTTTCCCAGTTGATATATAAACATTTGTATTACAAGTACCACCATTAGTATAACGTAAATATAAGTAAGCGTTATAATATGTGTCATGTACTGATAAGTTTATATTATTAATAAAAGAGAAACTAGGATTTAGAAATACAATTGGATTCACAAAAGGAGTACTACTATTTGGATCATTACTATATCCATTTCTAGAACGTGGGAAACCCGCATTACTAAATGTCTGTAATCCATAATTCGCACTAACTATTGGAAAAGTGAAAAGCTGACTATTATAAAAATTAAAAGTTTTTACTAATGTTAAGCCAGTATCAGAATTATATGACATAATTACATTTGAATTTGAATGTCCTGAAGGAGGACTTAGAATACCGCTTGTATTTGCTGTTAAATTACTACTTAGACGTGTACTTGAATCACGCATAGTTCCTTGTACATACGTTGTCATAAAAAATGCGCGATTCAAATATTGATTACTATTTGTAAAAAGATTTGAAAATGAGAATGATCCGCTATTTCCAATATCTGAACTTCCTGACGCAGTAAATGAATTATTATCATTTGTAACAGTATAATATACAATAGTACCAGTGCCAACTAAGGGATAATCAGTAGGAGTTTGAATTGTACCTACAAAATAATTACTATTTAACCACCATACTCCTGGACTGAAACTTATAACAGCAGAAATAGGTCTAGCAACATAGTAATCAATACTCTGAATTGTGTTACTTGTATAGAATGTAGTGCCTAAATTATTTCTAATAATCAAGCTTCCAGTAGCAAATATATTACATGCATTTGGTGAAAAACTAAAGTTTGTGAAAGTATAATTTGAGCCAGAAGTAATAGCCTGTGAGGGAGTAGCATTAAATGTTGCACTATTATATATAAATGAAGCACTTAAATTACAATATGTTGTGATTGGAAGATTTGGTAAAAGATTTATAAAGAAGTTTGTTCCATTGCTATTAATATAAAGATTGGCATTAAATTGAGAAGGAATATTTATAACTGTGTTTGAACTTAATTCAATTCGTCTAAGAGCAATACCTGCAGACATATTAAATCCAACACGAGTGTAGAGATTCATATTACAATAACCACAACCTGGGGGAATTTGAATAGAGCATGTATCATATGTATATGTATTTGTATTATCATTTGAACGATTTATTCCACCAGTTAAACAATTAGTTCCATTGTTATTTTTTGTAATAAGTGTTGGAGCACCTACACCATTCGCATTAAGCCACGCAGTACTATCATTTGTTGTAGCATAAGAAGACGTATTATTAAGACGAATTTGGAATGTTGTATTGGTGTCATATAAATTTGCTGATATAGAAGGTTTACCATTAAAGTTATATATAAGTCTTAATGTAACTGTATCAAGTTTATTAGAAGTATTATTCGGATTTACATTTGAAAATAAGAAAGATGTATAGCGTGTTCCACCTCCTAAACCAAAATAAGAGGGTCTAGATACACCATTTTTAGGAACAAAATAATTTACATAATTTTCATAACCACCATACACATTTCCATAAGTATTTGTACAGTAGACTCCTCTTACAAATTGTAGTTCAGGTGCTGATGTAATATCAGAATCATTATTAAAATTTAATCCAAATGAATTTGCTAATTCGGGTGTCAGACCTGTACCAGAATTTACACGTAAATTACAATTCATATTTGTCACTGATTCAAAATCAAAGTAGGGTGTGAAAACACCACCAAGTGATACTCCTGTAGTCGCAATATTACTTACTGTTCCTGTAAAAGTATATACTGTACCAAAAGTAGTAGTTGCTGTAACATTAGACCAGTAGAAGTATGTTGTATTACTAATTGGGCTTCGTGTATACGTAGAAGTAGAATTACAGTTCCAATAAAATGGTGTCGCATTCGAATCAAACGCAAAAGCAGGACTTATATTTGTAATAGAAGCGGTGACAGGCGGATTATAAAAGAAAAATGAACCAATATTAGAAGTAGCAATCCAGAAATTAAATGTTGTTGAAGTAATAACTGAAACACCTGATATATTACAAAAATTAATTCCACCAGTATTCTCAACATCTAGTCTACCAGAAGGTGCGCCAACAAGATTTTCCACATAAAAATCGTTTGAATTTCTAATTGATTGTGTTAGATCATTTAAAGTAAGTCTATAACGATTTGATGATGGTGGGATAAGTGTATTTGATAAAGTTATAACTGGTGTTGCAAGTCCATAGAATCCACTTCTATATGTTTCACCATTATATATATCTCGGACATTTGATAATGTCCAATTTATAGATCCATCATTTACTGAAACAATTGTCTGTGATGCGGCAAAAAGAGAATTTGTAAATAGATAATTAAAATTCTTAAGAGTTGTACCCGCAGTTACATTTGAAAGACCGACATTCCATGTAACAGTACCTAAATCTCCTATGTTATTGCCCAAAGGATTTATTGTAATATCGTTGTTTGTTTTAAATTGTAAACTGCCTCCCCCAGTAAATAATGAATTTGATGCGTATATCAATCCACCTCCTATAGCAGCACTTGAACGACTCGCAAATATTACACCAGGATTCGGGTAATTTACTGAAGCCAATGGTGCAAGTGTTCCAGCAAAACTTGTTCCACTATTAATAGGAAGAACAGTTGAATTCACAGATATATTTGATGCTAGAAGACTATTTCCTGTAGCATTCGTAGCAATAACTGAGCCATAATAGTATGTATCATAATTTGATGGTGTAAATAAGTATGTTGATGTTGTCGCAACACCCGCAATAGAAACATTTGAAGTAATATTACTTGTATCTGGTATTACTCTGCCAGCAGGTCTATATCTGCGAGGATAAATACCATTTGAAACAGCAGCATATGTTATTGAAAAACTATCAATTTGAATACTGTCATTTTGACTGATCCAGGACATTGTAGTATTAGAAAGAGCATTTGCTGGACCAACCACACTAGCATTTGTTATAGTAAGATTCTGTTGTTGTCCAGGAACAACACCACTTGAAAAAACCCCCAATCTACAATATTTCAAAGATATATTGCAATTCATTGGTATTCCAATACGAACAAAAAAATTAAAAGGCACATTTAAATAATTCAACGAAGGGAAAAACACTTTGAGATTACTAGCATCATTCTGAATTCCAGGATAAAAATATGAACCTGCACGACCATTTGTATTCTTTGAATTAGCATCTGGAACAACATTACAAAGCGCATTCGCATTGAGCCAAGCGGTTGTCAAATTTCCAACAGTTGGTTCAGTATCATTTGATGCTACAATTTTATAAGTTACATCAATTCCTGGGAAAGTATATAGAGCAGGATTATAAAAAGGTGGCTCATCAAACTGGAAACCAATATTAGCAGTTTGCCACCGCTGTGACAAAGCAGCACTAACAAACCATTTAAAAGTCACATATCTTGTTCCCACGGTAGTAATACCACTATAATCTGGTAGAGATACCGTATCATAAAATATATTATAATTTAAATATCCCTTACTTGCTCCATTAAAACGAGCATTAGATGCAGTCCTATATGCACCATAACTTAATTGTAATTCATTTATATATGTATCTGTTAAACTAATATTATTATTAAAATCTGCACCAAACCCACTTGGATATGTTCCAGCTCCAGACTCCACACGAATTCCATAATTACACCCTGTAAGGGACCAGTTTGAATTTAAAGTATTATTTTTAACAGTTGATGAATAAGAATCAATTAAAATATTTTTATTTACAGACCTTAATCCAAATACACTTGCTACTTCTGAGGAAGACCCTATTAAATTACAAGCACTTGCAAGGAAAGAAGGACAATTACAAGGTGTATATACATCATAATTTAATAATATACCCCATTTAATATATACTGGATTAATTAAAGCCCCCAAATTAGTTCCATCACAACTATATAGATTATCAGTAGTGTTATTATAAAATGGTGTTGTAGAATTATTAAAATTAAAATTACTAATTATTGTTGTTGAATTTGATAAAAGTTTCCAAGAAATACAGTTAGAACGAAAATAATATTTAGCAAGATTTGTAATTTCATTATAAAAAAATAAATCTGCATATGAATTAAAAACACGCACACCAGATATATATTCACCTAAACTTAGGAATGTACTAAACTTAATATCAGTAATACTTGGCGCACTACTTATATTATCAATATAAAATGGACCAGATCTAAGGGATACTCCATCAGAATTTGATAAACTAAAACTATTTGAATATCTTCCCGCGCTAAAAGAATTAACTTGAAGATTTGGGTATGCCTTTAAATAAAACCCTGTTTCTGAACCAGAAACATATAAGTCTTGAATTTTGCTTACATTCACTGTAAGTCCATTTACAGTAGGTGATACTCTATTTCCAGCACTATTTGAAAATAAGTATAACTCATTTGAAAACTGAAATGTACTTGTTGCGCTTGCTGTATCTGTTCCATCTTTGAACCATCTTCCAATATATGAATATTTTGAAAGATTTGATCCTGTATTAGTTGAATTATTAATGGAAAAAGCATTACTTATTGACCCATTAACAAGATAATCAATAACTACAGGAGTTCCTTGATTTGATAATATATTTGTTATAAATGTACGTGAACATAAATTAAACGCATTACAGAAAGGATAATATGTTTTAAAAGCAGCATTTAAATCAAGATTTGTTGCATTCGTAAATTGTGGAAGAGTATTTGCAGGAAGAGGCGTTGTTATTGGTCCAGTTGTTACAGATGTACTCGTAGCAGCGTCATTTGTTAAAGATATTTGACCAGTGTAAGGGGTATCATAATTTAAAGCAACTCCTGTAAAAGAATAGGATGATAAAATAGGCTGCATAAATATATTACAAGTTATATTTGAAAAATACGGTTCTTGTGTAATACGCGAACCTAAAGCAACATAACGTCGAGGATACACACTATTACATGAGGCTATTATACTAAACTTATAATTATCTAAGGGATCATTACAGTTAGCAGGAGTTTGCCAATTTAATGTTAAATTATTACCACTGTTTGTTAAACTAACATTCGCAGGAGCGCTAGGCGCCCTATTGGATCCAAAGACTACATTAAAATTCTGAAATGAAATATTACAATTCATTGTAAGGCCAATTTTGATATATAGAGAGGTCGCTGTAACAGAATTATAAGGAATTATAGAAACTGTACGAGAATTTACAGTAATATTACAATCTATACGCGTTCCAACTATTCCAGAAGTAAATCCACTTTGAAATGGTGAAACATTTGTACGAACTCCATTTACATTAATCACATTACTACTACTTCCAAACCCATTATTTCCAGAAAATAATGAGAAATAAGGCACTAGTAAACTATTATAATTACTATTTATTAAAATTAAACCAGATTGATTCGAAAAAGTCACAGTAACTTTATTTATATATACTGAAGTATTTGGCGCAGAATAATTAAAAGCAAATGTAGCATAACGAATTCCAGTTTCATTTTTAATAAGAGAATAGTTACTCAAGTTTGAATAAGAAGAGACAGACGCATCAGATGGAACTGTGAAATTTGAGAAAGAATCATATAAATTACTCAAAGCAGCACCTGTTCTAAATAATCCCCCTACAAATGGCAACTCAACATTATAATTTACTTGTGCGCCAGTAGCCCCTCTAATTAAATACGTATTACTATATACTCCGCTATTATCATTTGAATTACTTCCTCCACCAGATGCGTACCGAGTAGTTCCAATAATACTTTGATTCACACGTGTACTTTGCGCATCAATATAAAATGGTAAATTACTTGTTAAAGTACCAGAAGAACCATTCAAGTTTGATAAAGAAACTGTAGCAATAACACGACTACCAGTAGCATTCGCCTCAGTAAAAATATTATCAATAATTGTAAAGGCGCTCTTAATTCGGGTTGTAGCAGACAATGGCGCAACAGTTTGTTCAATATCTCCAGTTGTATAGAGCGTTGTGCCAATATTACAATTAATCCCTTGTATAAGTGCGCCCTTATAGTTTACTGAGCCTGACAAAAGTGATTGGTCCCGAATATAAAAATATCGTGCCAAATTGGACAGATCGAAATTCAACGGAACAACTCCTGTAAAAGACACTACACCGCTATTAAAATATGATGAATTAGCCGCTGTTCCAATATTGGTAAGTAAAGGCGCAACCCCAGGAAGATCATCAACATAAATAGAATCACTGTAAGGGAAATTACAATTAAATCCAGAATTTGAATGTGTTATAGAAAATGTATAAGGATTTGATGCCGCTGTTAAATAATCCTGTTTAAGAATAGTATTTGCAGTAAAACTCATAAAAAAATTACTTTGAAATGTGTTTCCAGGATAGAAATCCGCAATATTTTGTGCTCTAACAATTGTATTTACATTACTATTACTTGCTGTCGCAGCCACAATAGGAAATCCATTTAAATTTAAAGTATTTGAGTCGATGGAACCAGTTGGTCCAATAACAATTAGACGAATCGAAGCAATGTTTGAGTTACTAGAGCCTGGATTGTTTGAACTGTGAATTCCAAGCCCAGAATTAGTTATAAATTGTAGACCTCCAACCCCAAAAATATTTCTATTATATACTGCTACATTTGATATATTCCCAAAAACAAGTTGTGTGTTTGTATATGGATTTGATAAAGATGTAATACTTGTAAGAGTTCCTGGTTGAAGAGGTAATGGTGTTGTAAATGGAGCAGATGTTAAACTTTCTCCATATGTTATATTAAATACATTTCTAGAACTTACAGTTGCAGTATATGTGGAATCTGCAGTAAGTATATTTCCTAAAAAGTTTGATTGTACTGGTTGAATATAAGAAAAAATACTATCTGTAAGTATATCAACTGGAGTAAATCCTATAGCATTATATCGTCTTGGAGCAGGTGTAGTATTACGAAGTGTTATTTTATAATTACTCAAAGGTGGATATCCATATAGAGCAGGTGTTACTGAATGTAATTCTGGTTTTGTAATAATTATAAATGCGTTTGATTGAGTAATATTTATGAAAGAAATATTTTCAGGTGGACCAGGAAATCCTAGATTACACATTTGACTTTGTCCAAATTGTAATACCTTAAAAGCATTTGATGAATAGTTTCGAAAATATAAATCTAGAGAATATGGTCCATTTCCAATATTAAAAATGTTAGTATTTATTGGAATACTTATTGTATTCTTATTAGAAAATGAAGAACTTTGATATGTACTAATAGCCCTATTTGATTCAGCACTAACAAATTCAACACCTTCTACAGTAAATCCACTGTAAGGTATATAAGGGTCGCAGTAACTAAATGTTGAAAATAATCCTCCATTTGAATATAGATTCATATGAAGAGAAGAAATATAAGGCGCATATGTATTTAAGACACCAATTTTGAACTGTTGCGGGTTCGTCCAGTAGTAATTTATTGATGAAATGGAGTTACTTTGGCCAAAATAGGATGGCGCAGTAGGTTGATCCACAATATTTTTATATATCCACGCATCAAGTTTTGCTAATGCTACAGTATATGTATCAGGATTTCCAGTATTTGAATCATATATATCAGCACCACCAATAGAAGAAGGATAGAATCCTGCGACCCAGGTATTTGCCCCTAAGAATTGACCACTTTCTGCTTTTATTGATGATAAACCATATGAAATAATGGAAGAAAGTGATGATACTCCTGGTTGAGGCTGTAACGCAATACTAGATAATCCATATGAAACTGATGTTGATAAATTTAGAGAAATATCACCAATTGATGATAAACCATAAGACACAATAGAAGAAAGTGTTGATACTCCTGGATTAACAGAATTTGAAAATACCGCTAGTTGTTGTATAGAATTATATACTGTTGAAAGACCATATGAAACTACAGAAGATAGTGATGATATACCTGATACAGAATTAACAGTTGATAAGCCGTATGAAATTGATGTAGATACATTAATAAATGTAACATTGTTAATTATAGTATTACTTCCTCCTCCAGTCCCAACAGGAACATCATTAATAGAAAGTATAGAATTTTGTACATTTATATCATTTATAACCTGAATTTTTGTTTGATTATAAGCACTAATTACATCAATTGCTATCCGTTTCTCACCAAAAATAACCATTTGTTGGATATCGTCAACATCACTCCGAAGTGTTGTTATAGGATCAAGACCAGTCGCATTTGCCACCGAACCTTGTACTGGTTGAATATTTAGGAGAAAGGGGTTATTATTTGTAATAGACATCCCTAGGCTGTCCCTCTCTTTTTTGGTGACAGTAGAATACTGTGAGAAATGTTAACGCGAGTCTAAGCAATTTGTATTGTTGATATAGATGTCTATTACAACAGATACTAATACAAATCTTGTGCTTCTAAATACGGCAACAAGTGTGACTCTTGGTCAAGCAACTTCAGGACAATTAATAACAATTCGCGATTCTACCGGTTTTGCGTCTTCAGGTAATAATATTAAAATTGTTACAGAAAATAACAATAACTTTAATACTGGACTCCCAAATATATCAAATAGAATAACACTTCAGCAACCTTTTGGGTTCGCAACAGTTCAATATGATTCAACCACAGGTTGGGGGATTCTAAATACATTCGGTCTAGAAGCATCAAATACAACAAACTCTTTTCAAGAACTCGCAGTTAATACTATATTTTTCAATGACCAAGATGGTGCAGGACAATCACAACTAAATGTGAGTAATAGTACATTACTACTAGATGGCATCCCTATTGAAGCAGGTGGTGGCGGTGGCGGTGGAACAATTCCAAATCCTCTTAATGCGTCAAATATTAATGCGTCAAATATTAATGTATCATTTAATACAACTGTGAACGGAACAGTTACAACACAATTATTGACAATTAATAACCAGGGTAATGGTGGAACATCACAAATCTCTTCACAAAGTAATAGTCTTTATAGAAACGCATATCGAATTAATCCTGTAGGGGGATATATTGAATTTAAATATTTAAATGCGGGAGCGTATAGTATGCCATCCTCATATCCTTTATATGTAGGGGAGTTAGACATTATTGAAAATGGTTGGTGGCCAACTCCTAATACTACTAGAATAACTGGATTTATAACATTTCCTGGATTTAGTCTTGTTGTGTACAATGCTGCAAATTATAATGAAACTATAGTCCATTCAAATACAAATACAGGAACTATGCCATTATATTCAAATATAAACCCTAATGTATTTGGAAATGGTTTTTTATATGGTTCATATAAGTTAAGTCCTATTAATTAGAGATGACAGTCAATAGACTTATACACGCTAATAAAAATATTGTATATGTAAATACGGCAGTTGATAGTAATGCTATTGTGTTTCTATCTAATGCTTCTTACTTTGGTCAAACAATTACTATAAAAGATTCGGCTGGTAAGGCTGGGCCAACAAATATAATTAGAATTACAACGTGTAATGATGTATCTTATTTAGATCCTACATTGTCAAACCTAACAATTCAACAACCATTTGGTTACCTTACATTTACAGCATCCTCAACCGAACAATGGTCGCTCGCAAATTCATTTGCTTTTGAACCTGGATTCGCATCTTCATTACTTGATACGCCAAATCTTGCTACAATTCTCTATAAGGATACATCTGTAAATGGGAGAGTTTCAATTATGTCAGTAAATAATGGCAATCTCTTTTTAAATGGTTCTAATACGCCTGCAGTGGAAATAACAATAACAAATCCATTCATAGCAAATACAATTAATGCTTCAAATATTACAATAAATAATTCAAATCCTATTACTACTAGTAATATTCTTACTAGCAATGCTTTATTTTTAGCAACAGGTGGTTCTTTCTCTACATATAACAATATCCAGACATCTCTATATGATGGTTCAGTTTATGGAAGTTGGTCAAATACAAACGGGAATTTTCCGGATGGTTTTGGAAGTAAACTATTGTATGTAAATAGTAATTTCGTTGCGCTTGGTGGAATACAAACTGTTACATTTGGTATACCAAATACATATAGTTATTTCTGGAGAGTGATGACAAGTGCGAATGCTATTGATTGGACTACAAGACGTACAGAAAACTTCCAATCTAATTCTGAAATCCCAATCTTTGATAATGTTACCTTAGATATTAAATATGGCAATGGATATTATGTTGTTTTGGCTGGGATTCGTTCTGATTCTAATTCACGTGTATATTATAGTAGTAATTTAACAAATTGGACTCAAGAGACAACACCAACTTTCTCTCCATATCCACTAAGTTTTTGTACATCACTTGAATATGGTGAAGAGGATAATATATTTTTAATAGCAGAATCTAAAACTTCTAATACTGTTACTTATGAATATAGTAGTATTGAAACTAATACAAGTTATGAAAATATTACAAGTAATCAAAATATTACAAGTAATCAAAATATTACTAGTAATGTTATTCCAATTGTTACTAGTAATTATACTACTACTAATAATTTGACTAGTACTAGTGGATATATTCCCTCTCAATTATATAATAAAACTGTTGTAGCATATTTGAATGGTTTAATACGATTATTTATTGACGATACATCTATTTTAACTTCATTTATACCTGGTGGTGGTGTTACAAGAAATTTTTATAATAATGGTAATATAATTGTAGGCGTTGGTGGACCTAATGTGCTTGGATATTCATTAAATGGTTCAAATTGGTACAGCGCATCTACTAATCCATTTGCATCATCTGGTAGTCCAACTATAACATCTGTCGCATATGGAAATGGGTATTGGGCTGCAACAGCATTTAATAGTTTAGACTTCAAGAATTTAATCTATAGTACAGATGGTTCTAACTGGACTAAAAATAATTACAATTTTAATTATAATCTTACTAGTATTGCTTATAATTCTAATGACAATTATTGGATTGTAGGTAGTATGACTAGTGAAACTGGCGATGCTAATCCACTCAATACACTTTATAAGATAAGTAATATTACAACTACATCATTTGTTCCTGCTAATTCTGGAGGATTTGGTATGAGAACAACTTTTGTTCAATGGGGATCTAGTAATTGGGTCGCAGTTGGGTCTTCTTCTAATACTAGTTTATATAATGAGGTTCTATATAGTTCTGATGGTTTAAATTGGTCTAAAGCAAGTAATACTTCAGTTGGAGGAAACTTATTTTTTGAAGGAGGGCTATATTTTTCCAGTGGAACTAATGTAAATTTCGGCTACTATGGAAATGGTATCGCATATGGTAATAATAATTGGCTAATTTGTGGCGGCGGTTGGAGTCAGAATAATTTTATTTATTCTGGATATGGCGCCGCATTTCTTACTAAATTATATAGAAGTCAAGATGGTATTAATTTCTCAAATATTACAAATAATATCACACCTGTTATAAATGATATTACTTCAAGTACAAATTATCAAATTTATGATCTTAAATATTATGCTGCGTCTAACTCATTTTACATGACAATTATACAGTCGCCATCTTCATCCTCACAATATTTATTAAAAAGTACTAATAATGGTAATTCATGGACAATTATTCATAATAATACAGGAACTTTTATGTCTCGTATAGCAGTAGGAGTAGGCCCACAAAACATATTAATAACTTCAAATATAGAAACATACTCAAATACATTAATAACTTCAAATACAACAATAACTTCAAATATAATAACAACTTCAAATATAACAACAACATCAAATATAACAATAACTTCAAATATAGTAATAGTAACCTCAGATTTTATAACAACAACATCAAATATAAGAACAACTTCAAATATAACAATAAATTCGAATATAAACATCACATCAAATATATCGTTAAGTATAGATGAAACAACAACAATATATTTATCAACATACTCAAATATAATAACATTTTTCAATACAGTAAGAACCTCAAATATAGTATCACCAATCATAAGTCAACAAACTATATACCCTATGTATACACCCACAATAACTTCAAATATAACTTCAAATGTATTACCAATAACTTCAAATACAGTAACAACTTCAAATAGAGTAGCGAATCCAAATCTAACAACCACAACAACAACCTCAAGTGTTATATATGTATATGATCCATCTGGTCTATATGAAGGTGATCAACCTCCTACAGTTCCTCATCCAAATATACTTGAAATAAATAATGAATTAATTATTAACAAAATAAAATATCTTAAATATAATAATTCATATTTTGTCAACGGAATTCTCGGACCGAATCAAGTAACATATTTATTAGCAACTGTTTATGGCGATCCAACTGGTTCAGAACAGACAATAGATGATGGTATATTTAGTATTGATACGTCCTTTACAACATATGATATATATATAAATCAACAAACGCCAGAAGAAACAGGTCTTCCAGCATATTTATATGTTGGTTCAAACAGTATTAGTAACTCACCAGTTATATATTACACTTATGATCCCAATAAAAACACTCAAACAACTTTTAACTCATTTTGTAATATAGGAGTAAATAATATATACTCAGTAACCCAATATAAAGGGTCTCTTTATTTAGGAACAGATGGAACCTACGGTGATCTAATAATACTTAACTCAAATACTTTTGCTACTTCAGTTATCCAACTAAAACGTGTAACTAATTTAAACCCATCATACTCATATGTAATTATTGATAATTTCTCCTCAACAGATAAAACTATTTACTCCCAGGATCAAAATATCTTTAATAATTCGGGTACATTAACAACAACATTTTTAACATTATCAAACACATCAAACGTAACAAACACACGAATTTCATCTTCAAATAACATACTTTATAGAAATAATTACGCAATAAATCCTGTAGGGGCACATGTTGAATTTAGAGATCCTTTGAGTAATTTCTCAACATATCCTCTCTATATTGGTTCATTAACAAATTTCAATAGTGGTTGGTGGGATAAAACTAGTGATAAAAATGTAAGTGCTTTTATTGTTGAGCCAGGATATAATTTACTTGCATATAGTGACCCTAATTACACTCAAAATCTAATGTGTTCAGTATCAAACACAACACAATATCCAATATATTCTAATGTTTATTATATAAATAAAACGTATTCAAACGCTTCTTATATATTAACATCGTTCTCATAATAATAACACCTAAAAATCACTTTACACCAAATAGCAGATGTATGGTGGTACAGATAGTTACCAGCCATCCTATTACAGACCCTATAGATCTGACTCAGAAGATGAGTCAGATACAGATTCTACGACATCAACTACGTCGACAAATGAGTTTGATTACACGTCGCCAATGGCCCTTATTAAGGCTGCTGGAATCCCCCTCTCTAATGCTCGTCTTCAACTTGACTATGGTGTAAATTATGTTGACAAATATCTTCCTTACGCAGAATATATTCCTCCACCACCAAATTCAAACAGTTTCTATGGGGAAACTAAATTCGCATCTGGAACAAATCGTCTAGAGTCTATTATTCTTCTCAATAGTCGTGATCGCGATAGGCTAGTATATCCGCAACCTACTAATCTTGTATTACGACTTCCTCGAGTCTATAGAAATATTGTTAATCTTCAATTTAGTCAATTAAAACTTCTATCAGCATTCTATTATTTCCGTCCCAATAAGGAAAATATAACTCTTTTTATTCAAGAGCAAGATAGAACTAATAATAACCGACAAATAGGAGAACCAAATGGCTTCCCTATTACAATTGACCCAGGTTCATATGATATTAATTCACTTCTCGCAGAATTGAATCAGAAAATGAACTTATATCCCATTTTCTACGATTTTCCAAATGGTATTTCTGACTTCGCAAAGAGATTTTCAGCAACTGGTGATCTTGCCACAAATTTTAATGAGGTCGGTGATTATTTCTACGATATTTTGAATAATACTTATGTAACACCACCAAATCTTACAAAGACCTATGTAACTAAGACTTTCTTTCAGAATAGATATACAAATCAGACAAATTACACATATAACGAAATTATTGTTGCGTACTACTATCCAGCATTGAAATATGCTCTATTAGAAAATGTAAATGATCCAAATATTATTTTAACAGTTTCTTCAGAATCACAGGCCCAACTTCTACAATCTGAGACAGTATTATCACGTATTCTATATTCATTTCAGGGACTTAATGACGTTGTTGTTCACGAAGTAATTGATAAGAATATAACGTATCTTACAAAATTCCGTGATATTAATACATTTAAATATCATCTTGTTAATAAGTATATTATTGCGTATGATAAAGTTACAAATCTTGTTACATTTACATCTCCGAATTTAAATACATCACTTCTAAATCTTCTTGATGCACAATATTCCAATTATTTTTTTAATGAACTGAATAAACGCAGCATAACTTTAGAGACTTATAACTTATATTTAGCACAAATTCAGCAATTCAATGCAGTCCTCTTGGACATGTATGATAGGATTCAAGAAAATTTAGCAATAACATATGCTGTTAATTATAATACATATGCACTAAGTTATCTTGCTACAGAAGAAAATCAAATTTTTGTGCGTGACGGAACAAATGCTAAGAATATATCAAAGAATTTCAACTTATCTCTTTTACAAAATAGTGCGCCGCCACTTACAAGTTATTCATTACAAAAGGATCCACCCAAAAATTATTGGTCTTCGCTCAATTCAGAACTTTCAAATACATCAAGCACACTAACTTCAAACTCCATTTTCAACAATTTCTTCAACATATACAATAATAAGTTTCTCAATCAACCCTTTATTAATCCAAAAACCTCTAATATTAATCTAGATTTACGTTCTCATCAAGCAAATGTTTTTGTTCCTATCGCCGCTGAAAAATATACAGTAATTAAATTCTCATCACCTGTAAGGCAAACACTTCAAATAGAGACACTTTCAAGACCCCTTATATATAGATATCCAGCATATAATAAGGGAAATATTCCTCCTAAGATAGCAAGTATATTTAATTATTCGTATGAGTATATTGATAATTCTAATTTTGATTTACCAATTGATCCAGATGTATCAGCACGTGGTACAACATGGAATACTCTTATTCAAAATATTCCTATTACATCATACAGTGATCTTATTACTCCTGGAATAAACGGAACAGCACAAACTTGTGATACATTTACATATTTAAGTGAATTGTTTTATAGTGTAACTGCGCCTCCAGTTTCGAATGCACCTATAAATAGTGTTAATAAGTATAATTTATTTGCGAAATTTACAGTTACAAATGGTCCAGTAAGTTTTTTCTTATATCATGACCGCGCAGCTTTAATGGCAGATATTGCTGATACATTTAATGAGAAACCAATTCACTATAAGCAGACTGTGACAATTCCAGCAGGTTCATCAAATATAACAATAAGTTGGACAGCATATGAGAATAATCGCTACTATTTCCTAATTCGTCCACTCACAAATGTATTCTCAAAATTTATTGTAACTCCAAATATATTTATTAAGAATTACACATACATATCGCTATCATCTAATATAAATGGATTTGATCCAACAGTTGTACCTACAGGGCCAAATTATGGTCTAAATTTCAACTATGCGAAAGTATATGATCCAGATTATATACGTCTACCAATTAGTTCGGCCTTATGGGCAAAAGAACCTACAGATTATCCAAATAATATTTTAACATCAAACTTTTCACCCCCTATAGGATATGATTCAAATGGTTATAGTACAGATTTAACGGATTATCGTCCTTTTAATAAGTTTACACAGACAGTTGTCTACAGTTCTAAGAACAATTTTGACCCTGTATCAGAAAACGCTGCGCTATTTACAGTAAATTCTACATATGATAGTTCAAATCAGTCATATTTCTATGAGGGATCACTTAATCAGATTTCTATTGCGCCAAATTATATTAAATATACACCTGGAACTGTTGCATATCGTCAATTCAAGATTGTTAGTTGGTATGATCAAGTATATATTGGTCCAACAATTGGTACAACACTATGTAATATAACATACAGTAATTCGCCTTATTCTCTTAGAACAACATGTAATACACAAATAGGTGGATATAATTACTTATCAAATTCTATATCAAGGAGAAATGAGTTAAGTCTATTTGATGGAGTATGTGGATTCACATTCCTTCCTGAAGATGGTATATGGAATGTGAAGAGCCTGGCGTTTAATACAAATGTTATGAGCAGACAGAGTAATATTAACTGGCAAATACAATATATTGGAATTTTTAATACAGGCGATATTTATAATATAAATCTTACTGAAATTAAGTTATCAAATGCCCTTACAATATTATCAAATGTCCGCACTTATTATTATTTACCTAATCAGCAGAATAATACATCTGCTAATTGGCAGACCGAATATTCACAAAACTCAAATCAATATATATTTGATTCACCTTATGTACAAAATGGTTCGTACTACTATTTTGAAACAGTAGTAGGTGGAACAAATTCAGAGATTATTGGATATACACAGAATCCTCGTGTGTTCCTGAATCAGCCAAATTATATGTATAGTGCGATTGCTTTTAATCAAAATAAGGATGTAATTAAAATAACAGGTCTAACAGGGTCACCTGTTCCATTTCCAACAAACGGTTATTCTTATCCAATAGTTTCTAACTATTATTTTGACGGTGTTACTGGATCAATAAATAATCGCCAAGTAATTGTCCCATCAATACCAACATGTAATCTTCCATATGGTATTGACTTCTCGCAAAGTAGTTATGAACAATCAATGAAGCAAACAACATGTGCACTTCACATTGCAAATTCTAATTACCAAATTCAGGATGAAGCAGAATTCAAATATTGGTCAGGTATATGTTCCGAAATACACCCCCCTGTAAATATTTCAGCAAATATTAAAAGCACAGATGGTGCCTATGGCTATTTTGTTGTTCAGGACACCACATTTAAAATATTCCAATTTGGGCCCACTGGACACACGCCTATACAAACTGGACAATTAACAATGGACCAAATATTCCCTGTAAGGGAGAACACGTATTTTACAACATTTACTACTAATGAAACTAGCATTTTATTTATGGGCTTACAGCCATCTGGCGCAACATCAAATCAGATTATAATTAAGGAGTATGTAAATTCAACAGGTGTATTAAAATCATATTATTTAAATGGGTTAATTTCTGTAGATGAAAATATTATTCAATATAGACAGGCTAAATATTATCCTGGACAATCTACAGTAAATTATATAGCATTTACAAGTTATAATACAGTATCTTCTCAATATAATATATATGTTGCGCCAGATTTCAATACAAGCCAAATACAACTTAATATATCTCTTGCGAGTCCTAGTTATCCAACTATTCAATTGGATAAAAGACAACGCCCGTCTATTGAAATGACAGATAGTCCTAATAGTTTATATATATCATTTATTGATTCTAATACACAAAATAAATTTTTATATAATTTTGATTTATTTACATTTTTAGGGAATAGTACATATAATACTGATAACACTGAAATTGTATATATTAATTCTCTTGGTTCAAATATAGATAATTTAGTATATGTTCCTCTGAGAAATAATGTATATTGTAGTTATATAAATCAAGGATTTCAGTATTATTCTCTAATTACTAATGGGGTTCTTTCAAATTATCCAACTGATACTGCATATAACCTTTACACCTCACAATTAATAGTAGGAAAGCAAACATTTTCCACCCCAATTCAAACAATGGTGTCAGGTTATTTTTCTTCACGTTGGATAATTAATGGAGATTATCCTTATATTTGGGCAAATAGATACCCTGGAGATGCGACTGTAAATACCGCGTGGCAAATCTTCTACCCTTCTGTGAAAATCGTATTTGATAAAATTGCCAATGCGCCTATACCAATTGTAGACAAAACAAATATCGAGCCGCCTGAGTATTACCATACGAATATGTTCATATATACTAATGAGGCATCTCTTTCAAACGACATTGCATCAGGTTGGGGCAAAGAAAGTCCTTGTAATTATTATGTATGTGATACACAATTTAACGGTTTTCAGTTTAACTCCTATATTGAAAATGTTCCCTTAGAGGCGGATTGCAATTACTATGTGGCGATTCGCGGATATACACCAAGTGAACAGTTTGAGACTCTTGTGCGGTTCTATCTCCCTAACAGATATGATTTCCGTTGGCTTACGTTGACTGATATTTCTGGGGAAATTTTAACGGTGATGGATTATATGAGTAATAACAATGGTTTAACTCCTCCTGATTTCAATCCTCAGTATGCATATTCACTTGTAAATTTTAATAGACCGTTTGTAGGGCCTCACATTTATGGTGAAAATATTGTTCCTGGATTTTTTGGAATATCATCTAATGTTGTACATCGTCATAGCAATGTGGTAGGTTGGATAGGATTTGGAGATGTATTAGATGTATTCTTAACTTATTATCAAAATTATAGTGCTCTTAATGCGATTATTTCGTCAATTAATGCGGCAGTATTATCAAATCTTAATAAATTTATCGCGACAGAATTAATTAATATTTTGCCCCCATCCGCTCTTAGTAGGCAGAAATATACAGACCCACTGTTATACTCTCTCTTATTTAGTTCAGGGAATAACTACGCATTTGCTGACCTTGAAGAAGAATGGGGTATTGGTTGGAATCTGGGATTTCCGAAGTTGGATACAGGCTTTTTAACACGCCACACGGGCAATTCGTTCTTTAAGATTTTGGACGATTATGTATTTATTAAGTTGAATGATGAGTTTCAGATGAATCGGATTGATACGTCTGGAAAGGAGAATCTGGCGGCAACAAGAGAACCCACTGGCGGAGTCAGCCAGTATAATACAAAACTTCTGTTGACAACTTTTGGTGGATATGCGCAAACGGCTATTAATAATCCGATTCAATTCAATCCTCCTCTTGGTAAACTAGATCGTATTTCATTCCAGTTGATGGATACAGCAGGGAATATAATTAATAATGCTGACTGTGAATGGAATGCGTCATTACAGATTACTGAACAGATGGATGGGCCAACAGCCGATTCCACTGCCATTAAGTATAACATGAAAACCTAATTTTTATTATCTAATTGTAACAGAGTCAATAATGTCTGTGGATTTTGTTGAAAGTTATACAGGCAGAAATGGTTCATCTGGGTCATTCCAAGCAGAAGCATCTGATGCTTACCCTATAAAGCCATCTACGACAAAACCATTTTTCCCCCCAGTATGCCTTAAATCACATTGGGACCCCACAGCGATGCTGAGACGCATTGTTCCCCAGGGTCCATCCCAACCACTACCTCTTGACTTCCGCCCGTGGGTCAAAGTGTGTATGGACTACACGACAAGTGCACCCACTGAGAAAGCACCAATGCCCCCACAGGGAATGGTGTTCGGTCCTGGTGGTGCTTTCTATCCCCCTGGCCGCTATTCCCAGGCCATTGGGGACGAGTCTCTCCTCCGTCGTCTGGACAGACCTCTCGGAACATGTGAAGCAGATCAGTATGAACCGAACACAAATGGAGATATGTTCAATAATCGGATTCTAGTTCCTGAATCGGGTCCGACCACTTCACGAATGGTGAGTGAACTGGCACAGCCACAGGCACTACTCCAGACTCCTGGAGGATATACTTGCCGGTCCCAGGATGATAGACGAAATGTGGCTCGTGCTCAACAATTATTCAATAATCCTACGAAGCAGCAGCGTTATAAGGAATATCATTAAACTAGTGATTAGTACAAAAGTTAAGAACCTATATGTCTTAACTTTGGCACTAAATGGTCTAAATGCGCATTACGTTAATCAACTTACAGAAAGAATGGCAGCCTACACAATATTCTCCTGTAAGGGTCTCGCAGCAAAACAATCAATTGCTTTACAAATTTTAGGCTACACTACGATTTCAATAATTGCTGAAAAGTTCGAACAAGAACCACAAGCAGATATACAAACATTCATAAAGTCCGAACAAACGCACACACAACTAAATGAATTTGTAGAATCTGTAAATATTTGTCCCGAACTTTGGGAGCTCGTTAAAGATTCGGCCCCAGCCTCGGAAATATTTTTTCCGAAAATTTTGGAAATAGATGGCGGCATTTTAAGCCAATGCGATTTTGATAATGCTATGAACAATATTCAGGCCCTTCTGAACGAATCTGAAGCCCCATTCAGAATTATTGATGAACTCTTTACGCACGAAACCCTTTCGGAAGAGCGTCTGAACACATTGAAAGAAACCACACAAACAATGGCCGAACAACCACCCAAACAAAGGCAAGGCCGTTCAAAAACATTCCGAGCAAATGGCCGGCGTGCCCTCACCCCAATGAGACGGCGCAGGAAAATTCCGGAGACACCCAAGTAGAGATGCCATTTAATTATCACTCTGAACAAATCAATTCAAAAGATAATGGAACACGAAGAAATGTTGTAAGTATTAAGAACGGAAAAGGCACAAAGAGTGTTGAGGAATACGACACTAAAGGAAAATTACTTCACACGGCAAAGAAGCCACTTACGTCAACTCAGATTCAGAAGATCAAAAACAATAGTTTCATACCTGGGCTTTTTAACGACTGCTGCGCATCAAAACAAACGCGGTCAAAGACTCGCCGTGTTAATCGCCGCCGCAACTAGGGCTTGTTCAAAAGGCAAGATGATATTAGAGGCTGTAATAATAATTGCCACAATTTTTATAATAGCCGTCTTTTTCTATAAACAGACAAATCCAGAATACAGAATTCTCCAAGTGGAAAAAGGCGAATTCTCAAAACTCCTGGATCTCCTTCCAGAGTTGAGTCCAATAGTTGTACGTGGACTTACTATGCCAAATTTCTGGACAACCCAAGACATTGCTCTCAATCCGAGACTCAAAACAATACCACTTGTGTATCCAGGATTCCAACCATTCCCCCTTTCAGCAGCACATACTACAGTTCTTCCTACACGACCCTCTGCTACTGCGCAACAAATCGCCCTTGAATCGGGAATTCAAGTATGGGCTGAGCACACCATTCTTCCTGTATTTGCACCACTGTGGTACTCTCCTGCTATTTCCTTAATGAGTGCGGCTCTCATTGGACAACAAGGACTTCAGCAAACAACCGCTTTCTTAACAATCCTTATGCCAACACAAGACCCTATAAAGGTTTCACTTCTTCATAAGAAACAATATGACTATTGTCCGAAAAACTGGCAATATTCGCTTCCATCCACATGGACAAAAGCAACAACACCACTTGTAGGGGAAATTCAGTTTATAGATGTAATCGTTCGGCCAGGAACGCTTCTTGTTTTACCACCCCACTGGCGGTACAGTTACACATCCGACGCCGAAAAGCCAATGGTGGCGCTCTTAGAACTTCAACATCCCTTGAGCCAGTTGGCGGGGAGATCTTTCAAAAATTGATATTCTGCCGAATCTGTAGTTGTTTGCGGCATCTCAAAATGGCATCTAAGGAACTATCAAAAATCCACGAACTTTTAGGGAAACTGCGTCGTGAAGCCGACTTGTGCCTGAAACGGATTAATGAATTGGAGCAAGAACTCAATGGTTCAGGAAAAATTACAGGTATTCTGAACAGAATTGCGGATCCTGTACAGCGGAGAAATGTGGCACGTCTTATGAAAGTTATTAAATACGAGCCAGGCGATTCTTTGCGAATTGCAATAAAGAAGTTGGAGAACTATATTATTGAAGGCGAATTTGTAGATTTTCGTACATATAAGATAATGCCAAACAGAATATTGGCAGACGCTCTCAGCATTGATGAGGGATATAAGATTTCGTATGAAGAGGTTCTTGGAAAAATACCGACAATATTCAAGTAGCGCCAAACACAAAACTCCAAAACCCCCAAAAATTGATTACATTGTTTTTTATTTGTATATCCAAGATACAAGACACTACAAAAAAATGAATGAAGAACAGAACCAAGCCTTACAGGCGGTGCTGAAAGGAAATAACATATTCCTTACAGGACAAGGTGGAACGGGAAAAAGTTTCCTTATTGCGGAAATTAAGAAGGCGTTTGCTGAAGCAGGGAAAACTCTCGCAATCACAGCAACAACAGGATGTGCTGCACTGCTTTTAGGACGAGGTGCGAAGACTATCCACTCGTGGGCAGCAGTTGGTCTCGGTAAAGAGCCCACTCCCAAGTTAATTGGAATGATTCGGAATAGTAAGAAGAATCTTCGTAAATGGGTCAACACGGATGCGCTCATTGTGGACGAGGTGTCAATGATGACTCCAGAATTGTTTGAGAAACTTGATACGATTGGCCGAGTGTTACGTAGGAAGGATGAACCATTTGGCGGCATTCAACTCATTCTTGTAGGGGATTTCTTTCAACTACCACCAATCGCGGGTCACGGAGAAGAAACTAAGTTCCTATTTGAATCTTCAATCTGGTCGACAACAATTAAAGAGACTGTTGAACTTACACAAATTATGCGCCAGAGTGACCCAGTCTTTCAGGGACTCCTTACAAGTGCGCGTGAAGGAATCTTAAGCCAAGAGCACTTGGCGATTCTTGAAGAGCGACGTGGTATTAATTGGCGTAAGGATAATATTCGCCCATCTCTCTTGTTTTCGCGTAAGGCTGAAGTGGATTATATTAATACTGCGAATCTGAATGCGCTGAAAGGAGAGAAAATTTCATATGAGGCGAAGACAGAGTTCTCTGCTGCGCTCTCAAAGAGTGGAATTACACAAGAAGACCCAGAAGTTCAACGCGCAATCCAAAAGTTAGACCGCGACGCCCCATACCAACCATCTCTTGTACTCGCTGTAGGGGCGCAGGTGATGCTTATCAACAATATTACAGAGACTTTTGGAGAAGATACGGAACTCTTGTTTGGAAATGGGAGTCGCGGAGTTATTACACACTTTGGTTCAGCCCCATTATATACCCCATATGTATTGTTCAAAGGACGGGCTGACCCTTATCCTATAAAAGACGCAAGTTGGGAAACAGATGATCCTGAAGGCGTGAAGCGTACTCAAGTCCCTCTTGTTCTTGCTTATGCTGTGACAATTCATAAGTGTCAGGGTTCTACATTGGACTCGGCGCTAATTGACATTGGTGCAAATACGTTTGAATATGGCCAGGCGTATGTTGCCCTCAGTCGTGTGAAAAGTCTTGATAGTCTATATATTCACGCAATAGACCCGAAAGCAATACGCGCTCATCCGAAAGTAGTTGCGTTCTATAATGAAATCCGCACTATGAACCTAAAGCCTAAAATTGATTAATAATATCGTCATACTTATTTTTAACCAGTATGGATTCACAACTAAGAATTCTCTGTAAGGGAATCACCAATGATATTGATCGTCTCATAAAAACTTATGGGACGCAGCAAGAACCCACGCAACAAGAACCCAAAACACCAATCATCCTCCATCGCCTCAATTACATAGGTTCAAAGTTTCAACTACTCGACTGGATAACTGAAATAATGCTTCAGAAAACTGGCTGGACCACTTTCGAAGATAAACGTATCGCAGACTTATTTGCAGGTACAGGAATTGTATCGCACCATTTCCGCTCACTTAATTCCATTATCACATCCAATGACGCAGAACTTTATAGTTATATAATTACCCACGCATTTACACGATCTATCTACTCACCCACGTGTCAAACAATGATTGCGCAAATCCAAACAGAAATCGCACAAGCCAAGCACAAAGATACTGTAGGATTCATTACCACGAAATATAGCCCTTACAGTGGATGTGAACGAAAGTTCTTCACAGTTGAAAACGCCAAACGAATTGATTATATTCGCGCGCGCATTGAGCAACTGAGGAACAATCTGGACCCTGATGAATATAAATTTATGGTCGCATCATTACTTCTGAGCGCCGACGCAGTCAGTAATGTCCCCGCAGTTTATGGCTGCTACCTCAAAGAATTCAAAGCCAAAGCGACTCGTACCCTCGTATTCCAACCCATTCATAATAATACCTGTAAGGGAAAATCGGAATCGACTACATTTAATAGTGATGTGTTAAGTGATACATTCTTAAATAATATTAATGTGGACTTAGTATATTTAGATCCTCCATATAATGAGCGACAGTATTCAAAAAACTACTTTCCACTGAATATGATTGCGCTTACTCCAGAAGGTCAAGCGGCTGAATTACCTTTGAAAGGGAAAACTGGTATTCCAGAGAGTTGCTTCATATCTCCGTTCTGTAAGAAGGGCGTAGTTGAAGATGCATTTGATAAATTATTTGGATCTTTAAAAACACAGTGGATCTTCTTATCATATAGTAGTGAAAGCATTGTCTCTAAGGAAAAAATGCTCTCATTAATGGGTAAATATGGAGATGCTTCAGTTATTGAACGGGACTATAAACGTTTTAAGTCATTTGAATACAATGAAGATAAGGCCATTAAGGAGTATCTATTCTGTCTAAAAGTTACGAATCGTTAGATTGTTCTGGAAGAACTTGAGGAAAGCATCAAAACACCAGCGAATCGCCATATTTTTTCTAGTAGAATGAAACTGGAACTCGACAAGAGGTACAGACTTTTGTCCTGGAGTTAAAATATGGAGAGTTGTAGAATTTGTCCATTTACTGTGCGGGGTCGTCCAGGAATACTGATAGTTACTCCAGACTATAGGGGTCACAAGTTTAATAAATTGTATTGTATCCTTTTTTTTGTTGTAATACACTATTGGAGAATCAAATGTGTATGTATCAAGTACTGGTAATATAGTATTGATATTCTCTTGAATATACTTTTTAAGAGTGTCTAGATTTGTGAAATTCATTCCAAGTAGATTACAGAACTTTTCGGGAGAGGGTTGTCCTATTACTTGTGGTGCGACTTTCCCTTTGTCCTTTGTTGATTTTGCGCTCAAATGTTGTGTCGCATCGTCATTTGCAGTATAGTCATAACGAGAACCTTTCTCAGCAGTATGAGTACATTGTGGAAATAACTTGTCTAATCCGGATTTTAAACGGGGTACAAGTGTTTGAGCCTCTTCAACACTGTATTTGAATGGACCATTATAGGGTGTATTATATGCGAGACATATTGCGTATTCAAGAGTCTTACCTGTGTCTTCTGTTTTAAGCACTGGTCTGGGCTCAATGTCCATACAATAATTTATCAATTTCTCTATAAGTAACGTAATATTTTTACATTCTTTTTCTACATTTGTATCTGTTATTGATAGATTCTTCGAGAAATTATCGCAGAATGCATCAAAGTCGGTCATTTTATTTCGAAATATTTAGAAAAAATTAATGAATCAATTTTTGCTTCGTCTATTTTTTCTTGTGAAGGGATATGGCCGTTTTAAAGGAAGTATTTTTTGTGGTTGGGGCTGTGGTTGGGGCTGTGGTTGGGGCTGTGGTTGTGGTTGGGGCTGTGGTTGGGGCTGTGGTTGGGGCTGTGGTTGGACTTGGGGTGGTATTAAAAAACGAGTTCCAATTTGTTTAGAAAGTGATGGTGTAACAGCCAAACGAAGTGTAACTATTGTAAATAATTCTTCAAACTCTCTTGCAAAATCATATGTTTTCACAATTTCTAAATATTTATCTGGATCACCGCTTGGATTTAATTTATAAGGCATTATAAGATTTGTATAATATAATTTAACAAATAACATAATTAAACTTGTACCAAACTTACTAGTATCTCCATTAGTTCTCATAAAATAATTAACAGAATTAATTATATAAGGAATTTCTTTTAAAGTTTCTTCGTCATCTGATATTACACTCCATAAAACATTTAATAAACCTATAGTTGTAAATCGTAATCCAATATATTCAATAATACTATCTACATTAAATGAATATTTAACTGTATCTATACAATGCATTATAAATGGTTCGAAATTTGTTCTTAAAAAATGTGCGAACACTTCAGAATTATTACAAAGATAATTAATATCATCATTATTATTGATAAAAATATCTGCTACAAATTCTGTTATAAATTGTTCAGAAGATTGTATATATCTATTATGTGCTAAAAAACTATATATACGTGCTTCAAGAGGGATTTGTGGATATCCTGTCTGTAATTTCATTTGAAAACAATAATTATCAAGCATTTTTACCCAATTAGAATTATCATCTGGAGTCTTATACATACATCTACCAAAATCAGCCATACCTAAATAAATCTTCCCCTTTTCATCAAAGTTTTGAAATATATTTCCTGAGTGTAAATCTATATTAATTAGACTCGTTTCTGGATTTTTCGCAAAAGTTTCTATAATTTTTACAAGATTTACTGCAGCATTTAGTATATTACGTACAATCAGATAATTAGTATTATTATTTGTATTATAATAATTTATAAGGGTATTACTATATTTCCGAATTACTAATATTTTATAATTATTAGTTAAATCATTTGGAGATATGTCACTAAGATTTGTACACGCATTTGAATAATCGGGAGTTGGAGCACGTGTTAATAGTGATAAGTATTTTCTTGCTTTCTTGCGTTCTAGAGACTTATATTGAAGTAAATCTGCTTTATTTGCGTTAATATATGTCTTATTTGGCTCAACAGCACTTGAAGAATCAGCAGGCGAACACGAGCCTATAAGTTCAACAATATATTTTGATTTACCACCAAGAATTGTTTCCGCAATACGAATTATAGTATCTTCATTATCTTCTTTCGGGACAATTTTCCCAACAAGAGTTTTATCCGTAGGGTCATATCCAGGTATATGTTCTAGACAAGGCCATACAGGCTCTGTGAAAATACAGCCATCACTGCCTGATGCTAAAACTCTGCCAGCGTGTTGCTTCCTCTTTCTTGTTCTATTTTTAGGCATCTTTGCCATATATACACTATAATAATATGTTAATTTATCTTCGATTCTTTCTTGTTTTCTTCTTTGCGCGTATTTCAGCGGCACGTGCATTGGCACGCACTTGTGTATTTCTTTGTAATCTTTCACGTAAATTTTTGAAGGACTGTATAAGTGGCTTGCTAGACTTTTTACTGTTGCTGCGAAGAGTAACAGTTGGTAATGCCACAGGCACAGGCGCAGGAGTAGGCACAGGCGCAGGAGTAGGCACAGGATCAGGAGTAGGAGCAGGAGTACGAGGAACAACAGGAGTACGAGGAACAGCAGGAGTACGAGGAACAACAGGAGTACGAGGAACAACAGGAGCAGCCAAAGCCGCAACAGGATTAACAGTACGATTAGCCGCAACAAGATTAGCCGCAGCCAAAGCCCCAACAACAGTCTTTTGTCCATTAAAAACCTTATCAAGATCCCAAATAAAATTATAATTTTTCATTATATCAACTAATTTCATCATATCAACCGCATTATTTTCATCATTCTTCCTGTAAGGGTACATCAATAAGTCAAAATAGAATTTAACAAGTCTATGTAAAAGTGTATTTGAAAATTTACTAGCATTATTATTAACTACATATTCTCTTATTGCAGTTCTCAACGCAGGGTATTCATTTAAAACTTCTCTAGTATTCATTAAAGTATTAATAATTACATTGAGAAATCCAATTGTATGAAATGTTTCTCCAAATACATAGTATATAAAAGCATCAATTTCAGAATTATTATCTTGTTTTACTAATACTTTATTAAAATGACTTGTAAATATTGATAAATATTTTTTTATAAAATTATTAGCCTCATATTTTTCTAGTAAATAAATAATATCCATTTCGTTTGAAATATCTTTAACAAACTTTGGTGAATAACAATATTGGTCAACAATTGTATTAGAATTGTATAGAGTTGGAGAGTTTGCAAAAAATGAAAATAAACGAACATGTATGGGAAAACAACTAAAAGAATATGCTACATCTGTTTCAGTAACGTATTTATAGACCTCATTTGTTAAGTCATTCAATCTACTTTTAGTAACAGCACATCTACCAAAATCAGCCATTCCAAGTATTATAGACTTATTATTTGCCACTTCTTCTACAAATATATTAAGTCCGTGTAAATCCATATTAATGAGTTTTTGTCGAGGATTTTTTGCCAACTTATGTAAGGCGCTTGCAAAAGATGGTACAGCATTTAATATTTTTATACAAATATCTTTATCATCCCTATGTTTTAGTATATAATGATATAAATCATTTGTGTAACGCTTATTAATAATAGATTTGAAATATTCCTTGAGATCATCCTCCTCTACATTATCTGATAGTTCTGTACACGCATTATAATTACCAGAACTGGACATAGCATTAATTTCTGTTTTATTGTCAAACATCTGTCTTAATTTAATTGCGTTTGTTATTGAATCATCATACTTTTCAGGCACACAAGTCCCGATTTTTTGAACAATATGTTGTCGCGAATCTTTGAGAATCTCTTTAGCAATATCAATTACTTCATCTTCATTATCAGTTTTTAACACAATTTTTGAAACAACAGTTGGATCGGAAGGGTCGTAGCCTGCTAAATCTGTTTCACAAGGCCACGCATCTTCACTAAAAACGCAGCCATCTTGACCTGCGCCTAATACTTTACCACCTTTGTGGGTCCTTTTTGTTTTTAATTTCATACGGAAAATCTCTAAAATATACTAATATTTTCCGTTAATATAAACGTCTAAAAAATTGATGCCTTTTACTGTCAAACAAAATCTCATCTAAAATTACGGCAAAATGGCATCCACTGCGATTGATACCATTAAGTCATCATTATTCAAGGTTATGAGTCCCTCTATGTCACCTATTCTCTCCTCCTCTTCCGATGGACACGGAGAAATAGAGGCATTAGACTTGAACCAGGTAGAAGAGCCAATGCTCAAGGAAAATCCCAATCGTTTTGTGATTTTCCCTATTGAGCACAAGGATCTCTGGGATATGTACAAAAAGCATATGGCGGTCTTCTGGACGGCTGAAGAGATTGACCTTTCGAAGGATATGGAGCACTGGAATGGACTTTCTGACAACGAGAGACATTTCATCAAGTATATTCTAGGATTCTTTGCGGGATCAGATGGCATTGTAATGGAGAATCTGGCGACACGTTTTATGCGTGAAGTCCAAGTCCCTGAGGCGAAGTTCTTCTATAATTGCCAGAATATCATTGAGACAATTCACAGCGAGACTTATGCGCTGTTGATTGACCGTTACATCGAGGACAAGTATGAGAAGTTGGATATTCTTCGTGCGATTCAGACAATTCCATGTGTTCAGAAGAAGGCTGAGTGGGCTCTCCAGTGGATTGATTCCCCCACTGCGAGTTTCGCCACACGCCTTTTAGCATTTGCGGCGGTAGAGGGCATCTTCTTCAGTGGTGCTTTCTGCGCAATCTTCTGGCTGAAGCAGCGTGGGCTGATGCCTGGTTTGACACTTTCAAATGAGTTTATTGCTCGTGATGAGGGGCTTCATACTGAATTCGCTTGCTTGCTTTATTCTAAACTGACGAATAAACTTTCGAAACAGACCGCGCACAAGATCATTCGTGATGCAGTGAAGATTGAGAAGTTCTTTATTACAAAGGCGATTCCTTGTGAAATGATTGGAATGAACGCGAAATTGATGAGCCAGTACATTGAATTTGTTGCTGACCGTCTGCTTCAGCAGTTAGGTTACCCTAAGGCTTATAACACACAGAATCCTTTCCCCTTTATGGAGAGGATCTCTCTTGAAGGGAAGGACAACTTCTTCGAGAAGCGTGTTAGTACTTATGCTAAGGCGTCTGTTGGAAAGGATGTAGCCAAGATGGTGTTTAGTACCCAGGAGGACTTTTAGGGAGAGACGCGAATAGGGTCTAAGATAATATTGTTTTTTATTATATAGAATACAATATTATGAGTTCACCAATTAATTATGATAAAACTATTAAAGAATGGACTGCTATGTTGACATATGTATCTGGAACATATACAGGATCAATCAAGGCACTTGCTCAAGCAAATGGTCTTGATTATAATCGATGTATCCGTATAAATAAGAGTTTGAAGAAGAAGGCTAATAAAGTAGAATATATTAATTCATTAATTCAGAAGTATACAGATTTAAGAGATTCGGTTATACCAGTAGTAGTTGAACCAGTAATGGCTGAACAAGTAGTGGCTGAACCAGTAGTGGCTGAACCAGTAGTGGCTGAACCAGTAGTGGCTGAACCAGTCGCAATAGAACCAGTCGTAACAGAACCACTCAATATTGTTTCTTCCCCTGTAAATTTAATTACATCTCCTTCTTCCGCTGTAAATTTAACTACACAACCTCCTTTTTCATTCGATTTAGATATACCAGAATATATAACAAAAAAGGAGTTTGATATTTATAGAAAAAATGTTAACTCAACACTTGATTCTATAATAGAAACGCAAAACTATTCTGATGCTCTAACAGGTGTTATTGTATTTACAGTTGGTGTTATTGGGATTCTTTTTTATCTTTCATTAACTCACAAATCTTCATTTCGTACATAAATATTGCGTCTGTTGATTCATTAACGATCTTTTCTAACTCAATATTGCGCGACTGTAGTTGTTTAATGATGCGTTCTAGTTCAGCATTGCGACATTGTAGTTCTATATTGTAACGTTTAAAACGAGTATTTGATATAGTTTGAGTTCCAACAAATTCTTTAGCATTGGCATTCATTTTCGCGGTACTTCACCTCATTTAAAAATAATGATTCAATTTTTTATAACTTTGTTATAAAAAAATAGTTAGGCTTCGCAAGAACAATTTTTTATAACTTTGTTATAAAAAATAGTTAGGCTTGGCAAGAACAATTTTTTTATAACATTTTATGATCTAATGTTCACTCGAACAAATCTTATTCTTAATTAACATAATCTCTGTATTGATTGATTTGATTGCTGGATAAATATCGTTTACTTCTTCTGACATAAATGTCCAGTTGTCTTGTACCTTCTTTTCAAGATTAGAGATAGTTTTTTCAATATCACTGATCTTACTATTTAGAACTTCAATGGAACTATTTTGTTCCATAATATTAGTCTTATATGTGCCAAGAAGTTTAATACAATCTTCAACAACCTTCATTAGAATATAACCGATCACTAAACTTATGATAGTGTTAAACACTGGTCCATAGAATGCCACAGTGTAGAACATTTTGAGTTGTTAAAAAATATTAGGATGGAAAGGGGGATCAATTTTTTTATTTAGGGCTTATAAACAAGGATAATAGTATTATAAAACTCTGTAACACCTACATCAACTTCACGAACATGATGGCTAATAAGTTTGAAACTAAAGACTTGTGGATCTAACTTAAGTTCCTCGAGGAGACGGTTACGAAAATTAGTATAGCACCAAATAGAATACATAGGCGCATAACCTCTTTTAGTATCTCCAAATCTCTCTTCGTGCGTATTAATTCTATTTGCTCCAACATTATACTTATAAGAATAGAATGAACGAGCCTTTGACCAAAATTCTTTTGCGTGAGGAACAGAATTCATCTCAGTCTGAAGATCCTTCATAATTAAGTCGTGATTACGTCGGATATCTGCAGCATAGAACATCACTGCTTGCTCAACAAATTGTGTATAACGTTTCTCAAGCATTTCATTGAGTAGATTTCTATGCGTCTCCCTCAGAGTGTTGAGTTCATTAACATTAAAGAGTGGGGGATTGTTCGGATTCATTTTGCTTTATGATGCCAAATTAGCGAGGAATTTAGGCTTCAATTTTTTATTACTTTGTAATAACATACAAGAATTACAAATAAAAATATCATTCCGCACAGGTATAAATGTTTTTTCACAGTTTTCTGAATGCCCTATATATGTTCCCTTACAGATATGTTTCACCATCTGTAAGGCATATTCAGTTGACCATGTTTGTTTGGCTGTGTCCATTATTTATTAGCACTACTGGGTTTTTAGATGTCTATAATATAATATATTAACATAAGATATATCGTAAATAGTACCAGACACGCACTAATTACAAATGACATAGGAGAATCATCATCCTCATCCTCATCTTTCTCAGTTTGAATAATATCCTCCTCAGATACTGCTTTTAGAGCATTCCATAATGGAACACAGTTCTTTCCAATTAAAACACGGTCAAATACTTCAATAGATGGGGAATTTTCACCACATACGCTTGTATACCACTCAAGGATTGAATTATGAACCTCGCGCTCAAAATTTTCTGTATTGGCGCGCTTAACTTCGAGAACAGCAGTATCATCATTCAGGAGAATTCCAGAGGAGATTCGTTCACCCTTCTCGTCGGCAATCCGAAGAACAGTTGAGCGTTCAGTTGAGAATGAGTGGATATAGGAGTAATAGAATTCCTCATCCTTCAAGAAATCTTCAACAAGTTCTCCAAGGTCAGCATCGTCTTTTATATAGACAATATCCTTGTTTGAAATGACAGCCTTAACAGCCTCCTCAGCAACAGCCTCCTCAGCAACAGCCTCCTCAGCAACAGCCTCCTCAACAACCTCCTCAACAACCTCCTCAACAACCTCCTCAACAGGAGTTACAGGGACAGCATCAGAAATAGACTCAGGAACAACACTCATTTCTGATATTGAACTTCTACACTATAACTAACGACGCATCAATTTTTTAGACCCCAATAACCAACAAAAATTGATGAATCGAAATCCCTGTAAGGGAAAACAGTTTTTAGAATGAATGGCTCTACAGGACCAGTCCTCCGAGTTATGTACGCAGGAGTCCCTTACTATATTGATACCGCAAACCACGCCTACGCTTATGGACTTGAAGGGCCAAGACTTCATATCGGTGAATATAATCCAGCAACAGAGCGAGTCACACTTATTACAAACTGGAATGAACTCTTTGAGCCTCGGATCGTCAGTTACAGGAACTCCCAGGCAACCACAAGACTTCGAAATGATCCCACAACAAAACCCCAGCGAACTAGAAAGGCGACAGTTTCCAAGAAGGCTACACAAACTTGAACTATCAAAAGAAGAAATGCTGAAATGGCAAAATACCATTCGAGCGTTTCGTACACGTCAAGCAGATAAGATTATTCGTACACTTTCTACAAATCTATAAAACCTAAAACCCCTTACACTGAATTTTTGCACGTCCAACAATATATGCTAGACGCTCCTGGTCGGACTTGAACTGCATTGTTGGGGGATTATTAGAGAGTTGGGGCAGAGATCTATAATAAGCGTCCATTGTGGACTTGTTATAATAAATAGCATTTGCACCTTGTTGACTCGCATATTGAAATGAATTAATACAAGTAGACATTGGTATACCAGCAGGAGTATTTTGATAGACCTCTGTATTGAATTTGTAAGGTAAGGACATTCTATTTTGCTACCGGTTTTTTATCCAGTTCCAATTGAGTTCCAATTACTTGTAGGGTACGCAAGAGAATGTAGACTTTGTCCCTGTCGGTATTGCTGTATTTCGATACTGTCCGCAAAGCGGTAATAACTGATAGAAGCAGTTGGGTTTGAACCTACAATTGTGCTCACTTGCGCATTATATTTGTATACATCTTCAAATACGTTCCAAGCGGCTCTTTTTGTTTTATAGTCGCCAAAACTGAGTCCTCGTAACGGCCCAAGTGAAAAACAACCACCAGACATATTCCTGTAAGGGATATCTAAGAATGCTATCTAAAATAATAGAATACTTATATATAGAGATGGGTCGTTACGCATTTTTTAACACACAGTTTGAATATAAATTTGCTTTTTCTATTCAATCAAGTGATGATATATTATTTTTTGGAGGTGATCAAGATACTTACACAAATGACATAGGAATGGGATTTATTACTTGGCGGACGAATGACCACCTTTCTTTTATTTTAGCCGAATTAGAATCTATGGCAAAAGAAATAGAACGACCTTTGCCGAATTTTGATGGGTATGATTATACTGTAGGAGGTACATATAACCTAAATAAATCATTATCTAGCACTTTAGATTTTGACTATATCTTATCATATAGATTTCTGTTAGGCTGTATTATATATCATCAATTAATGTATACACCAATATTAACTGTTAGTTTTGAATTCTAGATGTTCCACTTATTCAGCAAGTAGGATTCTATTTGCTGTCGTTCGGGGAAAGTGACTGTGCGATTATATATTAAATATTCACTTACATAACCGTCATAATAACCTGTAATATCTCCTGGACCAGCACCACGAGAACCTATAATAAGCTGATTAAATGTAAAATTACATCCTAAGAATGAAGCACCAGTAGAAGATACAACCCCATTTCTCGTAACACCGAGATTGCTTTGTGGAATATCAGGAATATCAGTTCTGCTTGAGTTCCATATAAATCCTGCTTCAGCCACAGTTCCAGCTGTATATGCTGCATTTACAACTGCGAAATTACGATTCGCAGTTATACCAGTTATACTAACTCCGCCAACAAAATTATAATCTACACTATTATTTGAAAGAACTGCTAATAAACGCCCAACAGATCTTCGCGATTGAAATACTATAAATATACTTAAGTCTCGCTGTACAGGATATACAAAATTCAGATTATAAAGTGTTGTGACTGTTGTTGATAAATCACTTGTAAAAAGAATTCCTGGAAGACCTCCAACAGCTGTGGGCAAATATGTAGGACGAAATACAGTTGTATTATTTGCGTTCGTATTTGTAAAATGGAAATTACACCCACTCTTATCACGCCACATCCATACAGCGCCGGTAGAATCGCGAACAACTTGAGCAGGGTCATATGCGTCCAACCAAAGGGTCAGGCCGCTTGTCACAGGCACACTCGCAACTGGCGCGTTGGAAACAATTGACCATTTATTAAACAAATATGTATGAACAGAAGTTAATTCAGCAGTTGTAAGACATCTGTTCCAAACAAGAAATTCTGTGAAGAACCCTTGTCCTGTTCTAACAGCACCATTTCCCAAATCATTTATATTAAATAGAGAAGCACCAATGCGAGCATTTGATATATTAAACATTCCTTGATATATAAAATTACAAGATGATGGATTTGAACCATTAATATAATATATCATATTGCTAGGTCCAACTAATCCATTTGAAGTTACTCCTGCGTTTGCTAAAAATGTACGTATTTGAAAATTACTTTGTGTATAATTTCCACTTAAATTACATTGATTATAAATTTGGTTAATTGAGACTGAATTATGTATTTGTTCAAATGCATTAATAGTTGAACCGAGCGATAAAATTCTAGAAGCCAATGCACTCACAGGATTTTGTGTAAAAAAACCAGTCGCTATAGTTGTTATTGTAGAAGTAACAAAATTACTTATATTGAAATTCTGGAGCGCAGAAAAGTTACTTGTCGCATTGCTGAAGGTGAATTGTAATGCTGGTAGAGAGGCTGTCTGACTTGTAAGAGTGGTATAGACTACAGGATTTGACCCAGCATTACTCATATGAAACCCATTTCCAGATCTGTCTAACCAAGAAGTCACTTGATTTGACGCGTTCGTCGTGACAAACGCCGGCAAATACGCATCATACCACATTCTTAAGCCGCTTGTAACAGGAACACCTGTTGCCAAATAGGCCACAGGGGCGTTGCGCGCAATCCCCCATTTTGCGAGCAACTGGTTCTCCATTGCGACTCGCTCTTGTGTAGTAACAGCACGATAACAGCATACAACTTCATTTAGACCCTGATTTCGTTGACTTGTTCCATCATTGAAATATCCAAATAGCCCAACCTTATCAATACTATAATTAGATAACCCAATATTTGATGAATTTGTCGCATAAGCTCCATTTATATTTACAATACCATTTGATGGAAGTGCTCCACCAGTTGAAGTTGTATTACAATTAATTATAATTGTTCCAACATATGTTGTATTTGTTGTAATGGTTGTGAAAAACATAGGAGTTAAACTACTTGAATATCCAAATTGTGTGCTATTTGCTATTACTGCAAAATATATACCGGTAGTTCCCCTCTCATAACTAGCACCATTATGTAGAGCAAATATTGTTTGAGCCCCACCTCCTGGATATACTCTAAATACTATAAAACAAGTCATATTTTTACCGTTTGTATATGAATATCTAGCAGGATTGGCAATATCATAAAACAAAGAATAATTTCCTTGTATTGTATTAACTTCAGGATATCTATTTGTTGCAAATATATTAAATATAGGTCTGGGGAGACCCCCAGCCCCAATCACTGTCCCTCCAAAAGTTCCTTTATTTGACCAGGAATTAAGAGGAATAGGATTATTCGGAGTTGGTGGAGACCTACCATTAATATCTGTAAATACAGCTGTGTCCATCGCATCAAACCATAACTGGACGTTGGAAATAGGCAACGCATATGTAAGGAATCTGAAACCCATTTGAGTATTAAATGTAGTTCTTCCAACGTGCCCTAATGGAAATGCTGCGGTTGTCGCCCATTTTTTAGCAAGATATGCCTCAATTGACGCAATTTCCGTATCACTTAGACCGCGATTATATAGAATAACTTCTCCGAGGTCTTGAGTGAAAAGTCTGCCACCAAGACTAATTCCACCCATTTGTACAATAAGTGGGACCTCTGTAGGGAAAGATGTAGGTGTTGGAAGATTTGATGTGGCAAATGTAGAACCACTCAAACGAAATCCTAAAGTTTGGCTATAAGCATAGAAAGAATCCACACGAAATCCTAATGTAGTATCATTTGGTACTGTAAAATCTACTCTAGTATTATTTATACCAGAATAAATATTTCCATAGAAAAATGTACCTCCTTGAGGTCCTATACGTGCTCCATTACCACGTCCAGCAGTATCTACAATATTAAATGGCGTTCCGTTATTCGTTCTATTATAAGCGACAAACATTGTTGTTTGATTATTAAGTGTAAAGTTTGAAGAATTATAAGTTGAAACAATACTTGAAATGAAACTATTATTTGTTCCATCAAACCGAACTACAGGTAATCCATTCCGAACATTCTGAATTATTGTAGGGCCAAGTGGATAATTTCCATTACTCATAATAATAGCATTGGAGTCCTTTGAACGCCACGAAACTAAATTAGACCCAATAGAGTTTATAGTTGTAGCATCGGATGCGTCAAACCATACAGAAAGTCCTGGTAAATTTTGTGGAAATGACCAAGTTGTCTCTGCTCTAATACTATAAGGCAACTGTGGCCCATTATCAGTTCTTTTCGGCCCAGACGCAATGGTTGGCATTGCGCTCTCTCTAAAAGATCCTAACTAAAACCATTTGTTGCGTAAATACGTCTCTATCGACTGCCGTTCTGCTGCGGTTACAACTCTGTTATACGCTATAACTTCTCCAATATTTCCTCCAAAAATATTCGTCGCAGTTGCCACACCTGTTAGCGCTGATCCCCCCAAAGCAATTGTTGAAATATTGATTGTAGATGTCGCGAAGAAAGCCAAAGTATTTGAATAAAAGTTTGATGCTGCTGCGGTGTTAATAACATACATTGAGTTGGAAGCAGGAATTCCATTGCTTGTATTTGAATCCGCATTTATCATAAGCGTCAACTGGAAATTCACATTACACCCTACAGGAGTTGTAGTTGTTAGAAGACTGTTGGCGTTTGCTGAACCACGTGCAACACTTATATTACCTGTTGTGGGCCCAGTATATACAGCAAAACCTCCAATATTACATCTCGAAAATTCATCTGTAAGGCCGGTAAAATTACAATCAAGTGCTGAGAAAAGTCGCCCTGCTGAATTAGTTGTTGTATTTAAAGAACCCACTTGGAAAAAACTCATCCCAAGAGAAGAACTTATAAGAGATGTGTTAAAGGCAGTCCAGCTTGTAGTAGGAGTTGATCCAATTTTCCCAGATATAAATGATCTTAATGAAGGTATGAAAGATAATGTTTGTCTATTAGAACCAGTTGTTGTTGTCCAAGTATTTGAAGAGAGTACTGGAAATGTTGCTCCAGTGCCTACAGTTACATTTAGGGCAGATTGACCAAGAAGTGATTTATCTGCTAATACAGTTACATTTGAACCGCTGCGACGAATTAAACTTGTATCAGAAGCATCAAGCCACGTATTTAGACCAAAGAGAATTCTATTTGGCGCAGGAATAGAGTCTACAGAAGTTATAAATGTACTAACAGACCATTTTGCCATTAAATAACCTTCTATATTCTGTCGGTCTACAGTTGAAAGTGTTGAATTATACATTATAAATTCGGACATTGCATGTGTGTAAGGCCCACCACCATATCCTCCGCCGATATAGAGAGTTCCTGTTCCGAAGTTTGAACGAGTAGCATTAGAATTTGTACCTAAAAGTAAGCCATTAAGATACATTCCAGCGGTATTTATATTTAGGCCTCCATAGTTGCTTGACTGGTTATTTATTGTAACAGATACAAGTATATTGCTTCCAATTATACCAGTTACAGTATTATTCATTCCTGGAATACCATCAGTAACTATCTGAAATTGTTGTATAGTATTATTAAATGTACCAACATTAATACGCAAATTCATATTACATCCACCATTATCGTTAACACCAGAGCCTGGCGGCCCTGTTCTATTATCAAATAACGCAAAAATTCGTGGAAATGAACTAGCTGTTGCTTGAGGTTTCATTACAATAAAATAAGTGAGCCCATTCTGCCCTGTAAGGGGGCTAAAGTTCGAAGTAGGTGTTCTGAGAAATGTTCCAAGATTTTCAGAGAATTCTATTGTGGGAAGGCTGCTATATCCTGTTGGGTTATAATAAGGGTAATTATTCGCAGTAGCCTGATTAACAGTAAATCCACGCCCAGTCTTGTCATACCAATTGGTGACTAAATTGGATGTATTTAATAGGCCAATTGTAGCTGCTTCATTCGCATCATACCAAGCCGCTAGACTCAAATAAAGTGGATTTGCAGTTGTTCCTAGTTCATATGGGGCAGCCTTACCAGGTGTATTGCTCATATTCCATTTTGTTCTTAAATAACTTTCAATATTGGATTTTTCTGCACCATTGAGAGCACGATTATATACAAGAAATTCAGATAGTGAGAAACGTGCTGGCGTGACTCCAGAGAAATTTATACCAATAAATAATGTTGTAGTTGAGTAATTTGAAAAACTTGCAGCGCTAATTCCTACACCACCTGCCTTTAATCCTCCATTTACATAATATGCATAATTTGAAGCAGCAAGCCCCCCTGTAAGACTTGGCCCTGTATTTGCTATTAGTGTAAATATAAAGTTTGAACCAAAATCATATAATATTGCACCAGGATTATATTTTGTATTCTGAAAAGTTCTTGTTACTTGATTATTATATAAGATAAATCCGTCATAACCACCGGCCCCAACACCACTTAAAATATTATCTTGACCACTCGTTGCACCAGCTGCGCTAAATATACGCGCATTGTTATTTGTTACATCCAATTCTAGTTTCATTGCACAGAACATTGAAATATCATTAGACATAAAGTCGCTATTAAGAAAGTTTGAACTACCAGCAGGACCAACATTATAAAAAGAAAGGCCTGTTGCGCCAGTATATCCGAATTTAATTGTAGGCAGGCCATTGAATCCAATAGGATCATAATAAGGTCTGGAACCA
>Ga0214919_10001344_pt1 | contig 40501 bp, 52 predicted proteins | sample LL1503_MetaG_FD_177994 | JGI IMG/M metagenome (GOLD analysis project Ga0214919, IMG submission 177994) | Freshwater microbial communities from Lake Lanier, Atlanta, Georgia, United States - LL-1503 | ecosystem: Environmental > Aquatic > Freshwater > Lake | place: USA: Georgia | collected...
TATTCCGGCAGTACATTTATTGCCTCCATGACTCAGAGCGGAGCAACGACGTATACATTGGGAATGAACGGGAATGTATCCGCCCAAACTGCTACAACTGCAACAATGGCAAACCGACAAGTTGTTATAGGGGCTGGTTCTGGTTCTGCGTACGGACTTGGGGAAGTTCTGTTTTACGATGGCGCACTTTCGACGCAGGACAGACAGAAAGTGGAGGGATACTTGATATGGAAATGGGGTGCACAACGAACTGCGTATCCTGGTGCGAGTACGAACATTCCAACAACTCATCCTTTTTATCGGTTCCCGACTCCAACCTTAACTCCATTTAACCCAATTTTGCAAACAAACTTGTTAATGTGGTACGATGGGGCGGATACGTCATCGCTTACGTTGTCTGGATCCACGATAACTGCATGGAATGATAAAAGCGGAAATGGTAATCACCTAACAGTCGCAGTAGGGCCTACGCGAACCGCAACATCATCAAATCCTGCCGGTTGGGATGTTTCGTTCGATGGTTCAACTCAGTACATAAGGTCAAACGCACTGGCCGTTACGAATGGAACAAATACGATGACAGCGTTTATTGTAGTGAAAAACGCAATAAGCGCTACACTTGGACGCATCATAGCGGGAATCACAAGTGGTCCTGAAACAACTGAAAACGGCGCATTTCGGTTTGCGAATGCAGGAACAAACTCAATTGCGATAACAAAAGGCAGTCTTACCGGCACTCAAGACGGCACAAACTATACAATCAGTTCCGATTTGTATCACGTTATAACTATCACGTGGAATGGGGCAGCCAACTCGCCTGTGTTTGTGGATGGTTCGTTAAACAATACATATAGTGCAAACTCAAATACAACATTTTCATTCACTAGGTTCGGACTTGGAGCGTCTCTCGGAACGTCTCCAAGTTTCACACCTGCTACGTTTTGGACTGGTTCTCTCAATGAAGTAGTGATTTATAGTTCTGCTCTGTCGTCAACACAACGTCGGCAGATGGAAGGATATTTGGCGTGGAAATGGGGAATCAACTCTTCTCTTCCAACGACGCATCCGTATTACAAGGTCACACCTTAGGAGGATTTGGAAACGTGGATGGAAAGAGTTCGGTACGAGCACGAATACGAAACGTCCATTCCTAAAAGTTTGGTAGAAATGGATGCCACAATTTCGGATAATGGCATTCCCAAGTTATATTCCACGAACTGCTGCGTCTGCCTGGAAACTCCGTCGGCACATATTTCGGGAACGTCCACTTGGATACGCAGGATTGGAAAAATTGGGGGGTAACCCAAAGATGCCCATTGAAGCAGGGCAGGTATGAACGAAGGAGCAGCCACCGACAACAACTGCGAAGTTAAAAGCGCGTTTGATTCGGATTCGCGCTGAACGACTACCGAATGGTCATTCATGATATCCGCAATCGATACTGTCACAGGAACGACACTTGGTGTTACTACCTCTGGAATATCTTCGCTCATTTAACTCAACGAAAGATTATTCCGGCGTTAAAGCAATATGTTTGATATCGGGTGGATATTCATAGGAACGATTGTAGGTTTGTTGCTCGTTTCAGTATTTGCGCCTCCCGCAAGAAAAGACATGCAACTCCCCACTCCGTTCACAAAGGCAGTGTTTCGCACGCCGTCTGGATGCGTCAAGTTCAAGACAGAAGAGGTTGCTTGTTCCGAGGACTCAACCTCCCTGAATTTCATCGCGTCCTCACACAAATAGGATGTTCGTTCCTCAAATTTCGAAACTACTTCACAATCCCCAAAGCATCCGAGTCCTGTCGTTCCTAGTGGGATTCGGTCTCGCAATTCTTCTTTGCCATAAACCGATTCAAACCCATTTGGCATTAGGCGTTGAAGTCAAAGATGTGGAAGAGCACGTGATAAAAACCGACGGCAAATGCTACAAGTATCGCGCGGAAGATGCCAAGTGCGAAATCTCAGACTCTAAATAAACATGTCGGACGGAGCAACGAACTTGAGCGATCTTCTTGGCGGCGGACCTGTTCAGTCGCCGGCATATGCGCCAATGGTGACAGGCGGAGGCGACCCTTTCATTGCCCCTCAACCGTCCAATCAACCCGCGATGACTCTAAAAAGCAACGATGCCAATTTCTATATGGTCTATCGCGCATTCAAAAATTTACTCACCTACTTCTCATTCTTCCTTGCCGCGGTCATCATTTCTCTCCCTGCGCCTCGCCACCTCTTCCTCCAGTATATCCCCAACACCTACACGTCTGGAGGAGTCGTGTCGTACATGGGTGCCGGCATTCTGGGTCTCATTGCCATCTCTATTTCTTACGTTCTCAGCACGCTCTTCAGCGTTCTTATTTAGGAAGAATACACGTACTTCCGCAATCCATACTGCTTCATACACTTTTGAAGGAACATCTCGCAGTCTTGGCACGGTTTCGAGTTTCTTAATTCCCCGCTCTTATTCAGACGAACAACTTCTAGCGTACATCCGCTCAGTTGTGAAATATCTCCAAGACGCTTCACAACTGCCCGTTCCGCATGCATACTAAGGTCTGACCATCCAGAACCTCGACACCGAGTTCCAAGAACGTTCCTTGCTTCCGCAAGCACCTTATTCCTCCTTCGTATTGTTGCGACATGAAACTCGGTATTATGAACCTTCATAAAGTCCATCATTTTAAGATAACATCCTCATATCTTCGCTCAAAAAATCCGTTTTAAAACATCGGACAGTATAGAGACAATGAGTCACTTGGTTGATATCTGGTCGTCGACAAGGCGATACTCAAAAGGGTATATGAACGACCCGCCGGCAAGGATTCATCCGCGAATCATGTTTGGACCCGGATGCTGGTTAGAGGATCCCGAATTCTTAAAAGAGAATTCCATTACTCACGTCATCAATTGCGCATTCGACGTGGATTCCCCCGAATGGTTCCGAAAACAGAACCCAGACAAGTATGCGTGCTTGAACGCAGTAGATAATCTGGATGCGTTCATTATACGATGGTATCCGGACTTTGAGACAACAATGCAACTATTCCTCCAAGACCCGCAATCTAAAACAGTATACGTCCATTGTCAGTGCGGAATCAATCGCAGCGGATTTTTGTGCGTCGCATATGCGTGTAAGAAACTGGGGTATCCTTACAAAGACGTCATCAACAGCATTCTGAAGCAGCGTCCCTGTGCCTTGACCAACCCCAAATACCGACTCCAAGTTTACCATTTTTGCAATCATTAATACTTTCACAGGACACTCTCCATCCATTCATATGGACAACGTGTTCCGAACCAAGAAATATCGGGATATGCCGTTGCGTGCGAAAACGCATCCGCTCATCACTGGAACGCTTGATTCCATCCATCAATCGATAGTGACGTCGTTGAAGGACACGAACGCAGAAGACCTTGAGGAACGTGCATCAATTCTTCGAAAGGCAATTTCTGAATTACAGAAGTCTGCTCTCTTAGAAGACATCCTTGAAGTTTCCAAACTCACATCCGAACTGGAAATGATTGAAACGACTTTGAAAGAATCGAATCCGGTGGAAACCTATTACTTGAAGAACGTCGATATCATGATGAAATATTACGGGACGCAAGAAAAAGCACAGATTGCTTCTATTCCCGGCAACAACAACACGTTCCTCAAATATTTGAACGCGAGTTTATCTACAGAATCTGCCGTTTCCAAGAAAGGGTTGTTTGACACATATGCCTCGCGCATGAAGCTAAATACCGTCCAACCTACAGAAGTCGACCGCGCGGATTCCGTGGAGCACTGCTTGTCGTGTAACGTGGCAAGAGAGGAACTGAGCGCAGAAGGCGTTCTTGTATGCCCTCTGTGTGGGTCGGAAGAACATATGTTAGTTGTCTCCGATTTCCCCAGTTTCCGCGACCCGCCAAAAGATAGGAACAACTATGCCTACAAGAAGATTAATCACTTGAACGAGATTCTGAACCAGTTTCAAGCAAAGGAATCGACCATTATTCCAGTGGAAGTCATGCACGAAGTCGTGTGCGAAATCAAGAAACGCAGGATTCAGAACATTGCGGAATTGACGGAAAAGGATATGCGCGAAATCCTGAAGAAACTCAATCGGTCCAAGTTTTACGAGCACGCGACGCATATCCTGTCGCGCTTGAATGGAAACCCGCCTCCGACCATCACCCCCGAAATAGAGGAAAAGGTCCGTGCGATGTTTCAGGAAATTCAGGCGCCGTTTCTCATGTATTGTCCGGACGACCGCACAAATTTCCTGTCGTATTCCTACATTCTGTATAAGTTCTTTGAATTGCTGGAACTAGACGATTACAAGGTGTATTTCCCCCTTCTAAAGTCCAGAGACCGACTGATTGCCCACGACGAAATCTGGAAGAAGATTTGCGATTACTTGAAGTGGGAGTTCATTCAGTCCGTTTAGCGGCGACTCTTGAGGAGTCCCTTCAGGACGAAGGTGTACAGGAGCGCAAACACGAGCGCGTGGGTGGCCGCGACCGTGAGGGTGGAACCGCCAGGGGGGAGGGACACGACGACGCCGGGGGTCAGAACAAAGAACAGGGCCGCGAGGACAAGGAGTTTGGCGTACATTTTTATAATTCAACGCAGAAAATTTTAGATATTGATTTCATAGTCAGTCTTTGATAAGAATTGGAATAACCCTGGAACTTTTCCTACCCCGCGACCGTAACTCAGGTCTCCACCCTTGTAACATAAATAAGGCATTCCTGGAACATGACTTGGTAAATCCTCGGGACATTGCAAGTAACAAAGTCCATCTACCTTATCTGTGTGGTCATCTCCTCCGCCTGGACCAGGGCAGACACCTCCGTGATTCAAGCGACCTTCTACGTTTCCACCACGACAACGCCAATGACCCGGGTCCCATACTGGTTTCCACGCGTCTCCGCTGCACGATATTGGTTCATGACAGACTAGACCCCAGTCTTCCCAACCATCTGGACAAGGTTCAAGACCAACGGGAGTCCCTACACCTATATTGTGTGTGTCTGCCCAACATACTGGTCCGATTCCGTGGTATCCATCTCTGCATTTCGGATAGCACAATCCGGCATCGTATTCTGGTTTGTCTTTTGGACACGTGTCTGGGGTCATGGATGCTAATGCTGTCCCGCCGACTCGAACTTGTGTCCACGACAATCCGAACAACTCGAACTCGCCGGTGAGTCTGTCTAACCAAATATTGGAAGCATTCAATGACAAATGTTCATACACAGGTTTCAAGGTATACCAGATAAGTATACCGAGTAAGACCCACGCCAAAATAGCGACGAGGTCCATTATGAGTTGGTGTGATATTTTCACACGACAAACATATACCTAAAAACTATGTGGGGAACCCATCTCGTTGTTGACGTTGCTCGTTGTGCTCCTCATATGATTCGTTGCCCTGCCAACATTTATAAATTTAGCGCTGAACTGGTGAAGAAGATTGATATGGTCGCATACGGTCCTCCACAGATTGTGATGTTTGGCACGGGAAACAAAAAGGGGTATACGTTAGTTCAACTCATCGAGACCTCCAATATTTGCGCCCACTTTGTAGAAGAGACAAACGACATGTATTTGGACGTGTTCAGTTGCAAAGAGTTTGACCCTCATGTGGTTGTAGGTGTCATTTCCGATTACTTCAAACCTGCCGAGGTCAATACTCGTTTCCTTGTGCGCCAAGCACCTGAACTACGGTGAAAAAGTTCTAGATGATTTTTAGATTTTTGTTTTTATATTACCAATCGTAGTCCTCCTCCAGGATACGCTCCTCTTCCTCATCCAGACTCTCGTCATCCGAGATGTAGAATGCGGTGTTCAGAAGTTCCGGCCTAGCATCATACTCCTCCAACAGTGCGAAGATATTATCGTTCTGCTCGAGCAGGGTCGACTCAACCACCATTCCTACCGGCAGAGGGTTTCCAATGGTGACATTCTCAGGCACACCGATCTTTTCGCAGATCGTGGACCACAGCATTTTATTGTACCTTGTGCTTTTTAGGAGGGGGTGCGTCGGTAATGAGTTCGTCGGTGTCTCGTTCTCGTTTCATGATGCGTTCTAATTGTAGCGCAAGTAAAATCCGTTTTCGATGGCGTTTACACCATTGACGGTATTTAACTTAAAATGGACCTTGACTTCTTGGAGATAGGCACCTCGGACTGGGAGACATTGTGTCAGGAATGTGCTGATACTGAAAAGGGTATGTCAGTGGAAGCAGTAAAAACTTACATTGACGCACTACCAAACAGATCCAACGTAATCAAGGTTCATGCAGCAGTAACCGCGAACAGAACTTCTGAAACTATTGATGTTTACTATATTCCTGAAAACGTTATCAAACAGTTGGGGGTGTGTTGGTGGGTTAAAGGATGTAACTCAATAGGAACTTATCATCCTTACCACAGAGGGTATGAGAAGTACGTAACGATAGACAAGGTTCCTCTTTTGAATATTGACGAATTACTGATATCTCACAATATTAGGGGAATCAAGTATTTAAAGATTGACACTGAAGGTCACGATTGTGTTATTATGGATGGACTTCTTGATTATTTACTTACTAAACCGAAGGAGTATTACCCTCGAAAGATTATGTTCGAGACAAACCAGCACGGTCATGCACCAGAAGTTGATAATGTCATAGCAAAGGCATGTAAGTTAGGTTATATTCTAATGTACCGTGGATTCGACACAATTATTGAACTTCCTAACTGAACGGTCCATGGATATCGGTAGCAATTCGGCAATCTCCGTTCTTACCCTTCACGGACCCGGTCGGGCAAGGCACATCTTTCTTTGTGTCGGGATGGTTCTCGAAACGTTCGAGCAGAGGGCGAATATACATGTAAATGAAGTAGTTCGCGACCGTGAAATATAAACTGTGAATCACTGCTTGTTCCAGCAGACTTCCTCCTGGCGGAATGCGTATATGAACGCCCGGCACGAGTATCATGAACAGAAGTGCTTTCAGCAATAAATTTACCCACATCTTTGTTTTAGGCGTGTGATTTTACGCGAGACTGTAGGTGGGTCCGCCAGTGGCTACACAGTCTCCGCTTTCTGTCTTACTATATCCGTTTGGGCACACCTCGCCGTAATTTCCAAATCCCTCGCGCGCGCGCCAGTATACGTGCATGACAAACGAGGTGACGAGAGAGAAGAGAACCGCATGAACTACGAGGACAGTTGCCTTGGTTCCGCCAGGAGGAATGCGCGTCAAAACACCGGGCACGAACGCAACAAAGAGCACGGCACCAATAATACTACTCACAAGGTCCATTTACTCATTTAGGTCGGAAGATTTCTTCGAGCACGCAGAGCATCCAGGGGGAGCAACGCGAATCTTCGAATACGTCACCGCAACAAACGCACCAACCGCAATCAGTGTCAGAAGTATCCACGTCCAGTTCATTTATCTGAATCCGAGGTTTATATAATTTTATGATATAATATATAAATGGTGATTGACTGTTTCACTTTCTATAATGAACTGAAGATGCTCTTATTTCGACTAGAGTATTTGTGGGATACGGTCGATTACTTCGTCATTGTTGAGGCAACTGTAACCCAGATGGGGCATCCAAAGCCTTTGTATTTCGGAGACAACTCTACAATGTTCGAAAAGTATATGAGCAAGATAGTTCGTGTTGTTGTCGACGACATGCCTCAGGGTCCAGATCCGTGGGTTCGGGAACGTTTCCAGAGGAATTGTATTGATCGTGGGATTCAGAGGTTATCATTATCGGACGACGACTTGATTATTATTTCTGACGCAGATGAAATCCCTAATAAACATACTCTCCGAAAGTTGACAATTTCTGACGGACTACACGGATTAGAACAACATCTGTTTTATTACAACTTTTCGGGAAGGTTTGAGAATGTGGTCTGGAGACATGCAAAGATTCTCAAATACAAAACGTATGTCGAGAAGGGACGTTTGCCTGACAATATGAGAATGAATTTTTCACCAGTGAGTTGGATTGCTAATGGTGGTTGGCATTTTTCATATTTCGGAAGTCCCGAATTCATTGCGAACAAAATCAAAAACTGTTCGCACCAGGAGTACAATTCCCCAGAATACACCGATATTGATAAGATAACGAAGCGAATTCAAAATCGCCAAGAATTATTTTGTCGTGATAACAATTTGGTTGATACGGATGTATCGTTACTCCCTGAGAATTATGAAATGCTAATAGATATGTAACTATTTAGATACTTCACTCCCTTTAACTTAAAATAATAATATTGTCCTCATTTAAGTATGTTAATTGATAAAATACCATAAATTGTTAATATTTTTATGCGTAGGCAATAATTCTATTACAGCTCGTTGTACACCTCCATGCAAGTCACTCCTATGTATGCCGGCGTTATGGTAATCATCTCCACAAATTATTCCGCCCTTTACCATTTTTGGTATAACTAGTTTTAGTGTTTCAAACACACTTTCGTATTCGTGAGAAGCATCAATATGAATAAATTTTATCATACCTTCAAAACCCTTCAACCATTCAATGCAATCCTGTTTTACTATTCTATAATTTTTTTGAGTGTTATTGTTCATATTAGTAACGAAAATACTATAAACATCTCTCTCTCGAAGAATTATTTCGGTTACATGTGTAATTCCTGTAACGGCAGATTCTTGTATATTACCCAACCAAGTATCATTACATATCAATGTTTCAGGAAAGCAATTATTTGCTAAATTTATTGTTGATTTTCCTTCCCAACATCCGATTTCAATTATTTGTCCATCAATATCCTTTACCTGTTTTACTAAATTAACTAAGTGTTTTATCTGGTCATCTCCATACCAGTTTTCATTAAACATATTATGTATGTTAATAACTACATTAACACGTTTAAATCGCAATTGCCGTATTTTAAATAAACGTTATTTAAAGTAGATACTGAAACAATACATTATTACAACGCAAACACAGCAATATTTTTCGTACTTTAAACACCGCAGGTATACATACTATAGATGGGCATTCCCTTTTACTTTGCGAGTTTAATCAAGTCTCATAGAAGCATTACGCGCACTGTGAAGCAACGACTCGACGTCGATGTTCTTGGCGTAGACTTCAATTGCCTGATTCATCGGTATTTGAAGGAGGATAATCCCGTAGGGTCCATCGTCGATGCGTTCGCACATATGCTGGAAACCGTGTGTCGACCCAAACATCTGATGATTGCGATGGACGGTGTGGTCCCATACGCCAAGATTGTGCAGCAGCGGTATAGGCGCATGCGCATAAAGACAGAAGACGATAAGGGATTTGACCGTAACCAAATTTCGCCAGGGACGCCGTATATGCGCGACCTCGAGAATGCTTTGCGCCAAAGGTTTCCCTATGCCACGATGAGTTCGACGCTGGAGGAAGGCGAGGGCGAGCACAAACTATTCACGATGTTGAGGACTCTTCCAGAATCCGAGCGACGCAGCGTGTGTATTTACGGTCTGGATGCCGATCTGATTCTCATTTGTCTCCAACATTTCTCCGTCGCATCCGAAATGACGTTGCTTCGCGAAAGCGCAGAATTCAATGACCCGAAACTTGCGTCCGCCGAATTCGCAGTCCTGAATATTGCTGTTCTCATGACTCAAATCCCTCTGCCGATTCCACAATATGTTGCCCTAATGATTCTGTGTTTCGGAAACGATTTCATGCCGAATCTTGCGATGTTTTCGCTGCGTGAAGGGGGGTACGAGCATGCTCTTGAAGTTTATGAGAAAGCAGGGAATCCGGACTTATTCACATTCGAAGGACGCGATGCGTTTTTAGATATTGCGGAAAGAGATGAACTGAAAGTTTTGAAGGAACGCATTGCTCTGCGTCGGAGACCGGAAGAGAAAGGACTTATGGGTCGCGACGGGTCCATGTTTTACCGCCAATACTGTCTCCACAATTTGGACGGAGTTCAGAATACTCAAAAAGTAGTTGAGTCATTCTGGAAGACGTTCCATTGGACTTTACACTATTTCCAGACGAATGCTCCTTTGAATTGGGATTGGGTATATCCCTATCCCGACGCGCCTCTTCTCAAACACATACTGGAATATCCCGAAACGACCGCAGAGAAAGGTGTGCGCACGTTTGGAATCACTCAGCAACTCCAGTTCATTCTACCTGCCGTATCGCTACGCGTTTCCAAGAAACTCGTCAAGTTCCCTGACGAAATGCATTCTGAAACAAGACATCCCTGGATGAAACGCCACGATTGGGAAATGAAACCGCGTATTTCACTTCCTTGGAATCCATCTAGCGCCTTAACTGAAATCTCCCCCCTCTGAGTCCGATATTCATAGTTTGCGTGACAATGCTAGAAACAGTTCCTGACGTGGGAGCACCGTCTGCTATAAAATCCAGAACATTCGCGTTCATATTGAAGGATGCAGTGCTCGTATCGGTCTTCTTGTTCCAATACTCTTCCGTGATTTTTCTGAGTTCTTTTACAAGTCCAACCTTTATCAATGAGTCTCCGGACATTTCCCTCGTCCACGTTCGCATCAAATATTCTGTATATTTGGTTCTGTATGTGAGTGTGCTTGTCACAACGGTATTCGATTGAAATGCGGTTATACAGTTTTGAACACTATCGGGTTTTGGTTTGTTCAAACGAGCATTGACAGTGTTGTGTGCTCTTGATACAAACAAGAAAAAATCAAACCGACTGTTTGCCCATTCAGGGTGAAGAGACGTATAATTCTGAAAAACTGCCTTGAAATGGTTGTGGCAGTGGATACACGTTATCGTATCGCGAAACAACTCCATGTATCGTTTCAGTATCTCTTTGTCAGCATTACTTGGACGTTCTGGATACAAATACGACACTGAATGCAGTGTCATCCATCCCATAGGTCCCCATAAACTCGTCATCCTGTTAATTATGGTTCAGAAACGAATCCCGCCGTAATCCCGCCTTCCACAATATGTCTCATGAGTTCCGGAGGAGTGTTCTTTCCCTTTACGAGTCCGTGCTTTTCGGCAAGATCTTTCACTTGCTTGTTGCTCATCTTATCCAATTTCCGCCGAATTGTCTTTCGGTACTTCTTCGACCCAGAGTCTGTCAATATTTGAATACGCCGACGCTTTGCTGTTTTGCGTAAGGGTGGAGACTTTGCAGGGTCGGCAACTCCTTTCACTTTCAGAATCCCTTTCACAGGTCTCTTGACTGTGGCACGACCTTTTTGGGGAGGCGTCACCGTTTTTACAGTAGGAGGTGCTTGACCTTCTTTTATTATAACGACTTTCCCGCCGGTATTCATGCTCTCTTTAAAAACGAATTAGATTACATTTACGGAGAGGAGGCAATTAAGAATCACGATGGATTGGACTGCCGTGAAATCATATTTCGACGCAAAGGGGGTTTCTCGCCTTGTGGAGCACCAAATTGAGTCCTTTGAGGATTTCATTCGTAATAAGATTCCTCTGATTGTTTCTTCCACTGCCCCAATCGTGGTGTGGCACGAACAGGACGAGACAACAAAGAAGTACAAATATGAGTTCCGACTTTCCTTTGAGAACATCACATACATGAAGCCGCGGATTCAGGAGGCAACGGGGCGCGTCAAACCCATGTTTCCGCAGGAGGCGCGAGTTCGCAACTTCACGTATGCCGCACAGATGTTCTGCGACGTTCGGTTCACTGCAAGGGCATATAAGGGCAACACGCTTGCAGAGTTCGATGAGTCCGTTCGGGTCTTCTCTGGCGTGTCTCTCGGCAAGATTCCTGTTATGCTCGGTTCATCTTTGTGTATTCTCAACGACTACCCGATGACACGGGAAGAGATGGGCGAGTGTCCTAATGACCCACTCGGGTACTTCATTATTCACGGAAGCGAGCGGACGATTCTGTGCCAAGAGAAGGTCGCGGACAATCGCGTGATGGTGTTCTCCAACAAGAAGACGGTTTCGAAATATACGCACTCTGTGGAGACCAAGTCGCTTCATGAGTCTTTCACAACTCCCCCCAAGAAGTTGGAGATTCGCATTTCGTCCAAGTTCAATGGGTTAGGATACCCCCTCACAATCTGCGTCCCTCGATTCAGAGAGGACATTCCGCTCCTTGTGTTCTTCCGCGCGCTGGGCGTCGAGACAGACGAGGATATTGCCAACCTCATTTGGAAGGGAGATTCGAGTAACGCGGAGACGCTCGTTGCTTCGTTCAAGGAGTGTGCGGATGCTGGCGTATATACTCGCGAGGATGCGATTGAGTATCTGTCACGCCACCTCCAGTATGTCACATCGCATGAGGATAAGTGTGCGTATGCCCGAACGCTTCTTGAGACAGAGTGCCTTCCTCACGTGAAGTTCGGCGGCGATACGGCAGATTCCAAGACTTTGGAAGCACGCAAGTGTATGCTCATCGCATCCATGGTGCGTCGCGTGATTATGACCGAGCAAGGGAAGGTGTCTATCGATGACCGAGATGCGTATCCCAATAAGCGCATCGTCACCACCGGATCTCTTCTCACCCATCTCTTCCGCCAACTGTTCCAGAAGGTTTGTAAGGACATTCGCGGCAAGTTCGTGAATGAGGTGAATAACGATACGTGGAAGCGGGGCGAGACGCCTCAACCTCTTGATGTTCTGAACGTCAACAATCTTTATAAGATTCTGAAGGTATCGACCATCGAGGGCAAGATGAAGCAGGCACTCGCGACAGGCAACTTTACGGTCCAGGGTCTTGGCACGGCAAGTTCCGCAGTTATGTCGAACGCAACGAAGGTTGGCGTGTCGCAGGTCCTGAACCGTATGTCCTATCTTGCCACAATCAGTCATTTGCGCCGAATCCAGACACCGGTGGAGAAGTCTGGGAAGTTGCTTGCGCCTCGTAAGTTACACGGAACCAGTTGGGGATATATGTGTCCCGTCGAGACCCCTGAAGGTCACTCTGTAGGTATTGTCAAGTCAATGGCAATGCTGACATCCATCACGCAGCACACCCCTTCTGTTGTCACAATGCAGGTTCTCCAGTCACTGGATTGTATTGACTGGGTTCGGACAGTGAAGAATTACAGCGGGACCGAGATTCTTGTCAACGGCGTGATTGTGGGATACACGGGCGATCCGGTGCGAGTCCATTCCAGACTCAAGGACGCAAAGTTGAAGTTCCAACTCCATCCTCACACAGGCATCTCTTGGAACATCCTCCACAACAAGATCGCAGTAGAGTCCGATGGTGGTCGTGTTGCCCGTCCCCTGTTTCGTGTCAAGGAGGAGTCCTGTATATCTGCTCCTGCGTCTTCTGTCTGGAACGACTGGGTCCAATCCTGTATTGAGTATATCGATTCGTCAGAGTCAGATACGGTGAGAGTCGCAATGACGCCAAAGGAAATCACAAAGTTCCACACGCACTGCGAGATTCACCCCACAATGATTCTGGGGCATATGGCATCGAGCATTCCCATGTCGGACCATAATCAGTCTCCGCGCAACACCTATCAGTCTGCTATGGGCAAGCAGGCAATCGGGATGTTTGCTAGGAACTACGCAAAGCGCCTCGATAAGAACGGGTACATATTCTGCCAACCTGCGCGTCCGTTCGTGGAGACTCGCACCATGCGCATTCTCAAGACAGAGGACATGCCGTTCGGGATGAATGCCATCGTGGCAATCGGGATCTATGGCGGATACAATCAGGAGGATTCCGTGATTCTCAACAAGTCTGCTGTGAATCGCGGTCTGTTCCGTACGCTCTACTACACGATGTATAAGGACGAGGAGCACCGAAATGTCACGTCTGGAAAGGAGGAGAAGTTCATGCGTCCTTCGCGAGATAATACCCGTGGATTCAAGACATCGTCGTATCATGCTGTTCGCGAAGACGGTCTGCCTTCGGTGGGGGCAGTTATCCACGAGAACGATGTCGTGATTGGAAAGGTCACGAACCTCAAGCAGGACACGAATGGGTATGCGTACCGTGACTCATCGACGACTCATAAGAACTCAGAGACCTGCCGCGTGGATGGAGTGTGGCAGGACAAGAACTCGGATGGATACCCTTTCGTCAAGGTCCGCGTTGTGTCTGAGCGCGTTCCTGAGATTGGTGACAAGTTCTCCAGTCGCCACGGTCAGAAGGGAACATGTGGAATCCTTCTGAACGAGGACGATATGCCGTATACTGCATCCGGTCTGCGCCCAGACCTCATCATGAACCCTCACGCAGTTCCGTCTCGCATGACGATTGCGCAACTCATGGAGACGATGTTTGGGAAGGTTTGCTCGATGAAGGGAACACTTGGAGACGGGACACCCTACTCCCACCTGAGTCAGAAGGAACTCCGAGAGCAAATGATTGCGCTGGGTATGCATCCGTATGGCAACGAGATTCTGTATAACGGTCAGACAGGCGAGATGATGGAGGCAGAAATCTTCATGGGCCCGACATTCTACCAGCGCCTCAAGCACATGGTGATTGACAAGAAGCATAGTCGCGCACGAGGACCGATTGTGTCTCTTACTAGGCAACCATGTGAGGGCAGGTCTCGCGACGGTGGTCTACGCGTAGGTGAGATGGAGCGCGATTGTATGCTGTCCCACGGTGCCGCAATGTTCACCAAGGAGCGCTTGATGGATGTCTCAGACCCCTTCACAACGGGATTCTGTAAGTCGTGCGGAACGCTTGCCGTTGTGAACGCAAAAGAGAACATCTACCATTGCGGGTCGTGTGGCGCACAGACGCACTTCGAGTTGAAGACAATCCCTTATGCCGTGAAGTTGTGGGCGCAGGAGTTGGAGGCAATGCATATTGTGCCGCGTATGGTTTTCGAGTAGTCGTTTAAATGAATGTATTCTAATTCAGAATATATCTCGACATGGAAGATACTATTGTTTCTTTAACGAGTGTACCTAGACGATTTAATACATGCTTGCCAAGAGTTATCGAAACCCTCAAAGGGCAAAGTGTTCAGTGCAAAATTATAGTAAACATTCCTCTCGAATACGAAAAGTGGAAAGAAGATGTTGTCATTCCGGAATGGTTATCGAGCGATACCAATGTAGTTGTAAACCGACCCACAAAAGACTACGGTCCCGCAACAAAACTTATTGGTGCTCTAGAATATATTAAGACCACGAGTAGTTCTAATATAAGATACGTGATTACCGTCGACGATGATATAGAATACAGTGTTCAACATATTGAAAAATTGAAATCAGTAAGTAATTCTCTACCTAACTATGTAGTAACTCTAGCCGGCATTAATCTTATCAAGCACCCATATCATTGTAACGATGGGTTGGCATATCGTAATCATGGATTTGTAGATGCAAGTGGTGGGTTTTATGGAGTAGTATACCCTGTAAAACCCTTGCAAGAAAATTATCATTTATTTGAGAAGGAATTCATAGATAGTTTACCACCCGGAATACGTAATGACGATGATGTCTTTTTTGGAATAGTATGTAGTATTATTAATCTTCCTATATATGCATGCTATAATACCACCTTTCTCACTGTATGGCCATACGACTCTGGAGGGAGTGCAGTCGAAGAGTTGACGCAGATTCCAAGGACTCATAATGAATCTGAATTATTTCAATTCGCAGTGAAGAAGGGGTATCTTCCGAATAAAGCTTCCCTATTAAATTCTAATTAGAACCTTTATAAGTGAATCATAGTTTCAATACAGCGCGCAATCTTGATAGTTTTTGAGTATACAATTTACATAATAATTGAAAATACAAATCAATGATTCGGTTTGTAATCTCAAATTGGACTCATCGATTCGTAAAAGAGTATATAGATTCTCTAGTATATGTTCTGAAAGATGCTAGTGTTCACATCTATGATCCCGAAGTCGATTTTAACAATATTATGTTGTCTCACGGTGCTGCGATGTTCACCAAGGAGCGCCTCATGGATGTGTCGGATCCATTCACAACGGGGTTCTGTAAGTCTTGCGGAACACTTGCTGTAGTCAACGCGAAAGAGAATATCTACCATTGCGGATCGTGCGGAGCACAGACACACTTCGAACTGAAGACGATTCCATACGCTGTGAAGTTATGGGCTCAGGAGCTAGAAGCAATGCATATTGTTCCCCGGATGGTCTTTGAGTGATAGGATTATGATTTAACAAATTTAAATAATATCCTTTTACAGCTTCCGAAGAAGGTCCTAAATAATCGTTGTTAATAATTGAAACATCAACAGAGTCTTCCCAATAAAAACTTAAATCTTTTATATTATTATCAGTTGAAGCAATGGTATCGAATACAGGATTATATTCTAAGTATGAAATTTTAGGGTAACCGACGAATTTATTATCTTCAATTGTAAATATCCAACGATGATGGATAAATCCTCTCCACTTAAATCGACTATCTTCAAATCTTGCCAATTCGATGTATTTACTTGGAACCGCGATAAACCCGCTTTTACTAATTTCACTTAATTTAGAACAAACAAACTTAGGATTACTTATATCTTCTAGAGTGTGAGTACAAATACTAAAATCAAATTTTCCATGTTCTTTTACATATTCATCTACCTCTTTCCATTCATTTGGTAAATTGATATTAATCTTAAAAACTAATATATTTGTCGAACAAGACTGTATATCGCATATAGCATCTACAACTTCATGAGACCATCCAACCGTTGATCCACCAACATCAATTACAGTAAATTTCCCGTTTGAACGGAGTTTTTTTATATTTTCAAGTAGGTTAGTTCTATTTCCAACTGAATATTCTGCGTCAAATATCATTTATATGGGCGGAAGATTTTTTAAATCCGATAATAGCGCCGGAGGGGAAGCTTTCTAAGAGTTGTAATTATTCATTCCAAATCATTTTTCAATATCTTCAAACTCTCCTGAAATTCGTGTGAATTTATAACCTTAGCATAACACTGTCTACCGTCTTCAAATACCTCATAAGTATTGTAGAGGGTGTATAGTTCATCTTCAGGTGCTTTCCCAAGGGAAAAATGTTTGTGTTCGATGCTAACATTTTTCACATATACCAGCGTGCCCAAGTAATTGCCGAGATACTTCCAAAAATCATCAACATACATATGTTTGAATTCAGGATGCCCCATATATCCCAATTTTTTGACAATCAAACTGTCCATTACGATTTGTGTAGGAATACGTTCACCCTGATACCCGTCATCTCCATAAACCATAGCGTACTTCCCACGATTTTTAAGACTGATATAAAACCACCAGTTCCAATCCGGTGTTATTGGAAGCATATCATCTCCCCAAAACCCCAAATATTCATAGTCGTTACATAGTTGGACAGCAACTTGGTTCAACGGGTTTACTGCACCGCGAATCTCATTATGTACGACAATATATCGAAATCCCTCTAGTCTCGGATACTCCGACTCATTGTCGTGGTCAAGAACAACAACACAGTCTGTGGTAATTGATTTGTCTGTAACTCGAAACCATTGATCGTGTAAACGTTGTATATTCGACGGACGCGTTCTTGTAGGTATAATTATAGCGATTTGTTTCATTTCCTATGCTAACTTGTATTGTCTTAAATAGTTATACACTTAGATAGAACTCGACATATAAAGACCAATGACCCTATACATTTCTCCTACAGATGAACTCGCGTTTGCTCGTATTGATGCGCATCTGAAGAACCACAGGTATACGGATTCTGGGTTTGACATCCCGATTGGGGCATACCATGTTCCGCTATCAATTCGGTCACATTCGTTCGGACTCAATGTTCGTGTTGCGGCAGTGGATTCTGCCGGAAACCCGATGCCGTGTCTCCTTCTTCCTCGGTCTTCCATTTATAAGACTCGGTTCCGTATGGCAAACTCGATTGGACTTGTGGACTCGGGATATCGCGGTGAAGTTCAAGCAAAGGTAGATGTGCTGAGTCATGGACGTTACGACACGGACGCCCATCCGTTCGAAGACGGTCCCGACGGATCGCGTCTCTTCCAGATTTGCCAGCATAACTTCCTTCCTTGGAAGTCCGTGATTCTCCTTAAGTCTTTTGACGAGTTGCCGTGTGCTTCCGATAATCGTGGAATGGGTGGGTTTGGGTCTACTGGGACCGCTACAGACGGCGGCGTGAATCTCGGATATGTTCGTTAAAGTAGGGGGTAAATCAACACAAGAGAAATCGTGTCGTGAATGATCGCACCCCAATATGCAGCATAGAACGTCGTATTAAATCCAAACACCATTGCTACAATCAACACTATGGACCGCAAGAATGTGTTCACTAATGGATTGGAGGTAGGAAGAAGAAAGATGTTCATTTATTAATAGAGTAGAATGTATACTCTTCGCGAGTGGCAAACTCTTCCAAAATCTCAAAAGGAAATCATCGTGAATGCTTCGACTCCGAACGGTATGGATTTTGAAGAACCTTTTCCGATTGGAGTCTCGTATAAATATGAGAAACAATCGCTGATTGGAAATCATGAGAATATAGTATTGTGTGCTATAAGTCCTGAAACGGATGACAGCAATCACATTAACAGAAAAACAAGTCGGGGAGATGTTATTAGTAAAATGAGAGCAATCGGAGTCCCAAATCAATCTATGACCCCAGATGATTACTTTCGGGAACTTCCGAAGTATAAATTTGTAGTTTCTCCTGCTGGGAACGGCACTGATTGCCATAGACACTATGAAGCATTAATGGCAGGGTGTATTCCTATAGTAGAAATGCATAAACATATTTTAAAAACATACGGCAATTGTCCAATTTTATATACACGTGATTACTCTGAAATAACTCCAGAATACCTTGAAACACAGTATTCAAACATGATAGATACCAAATACGACTTCTCGAAGTTGTTTAAAAGTTCATACTCCTCGGAATTACAGGGGAGAATGAATAACAACCTATTATTTTATACGTATTCGCGTATAAAACCAACATCAAGGTTTAGTCCATCGTGGATGAACCTTCGCGGTCGCTTGCGGGCATAACTCCTGAAAATATTTTCCAAGTCATAGGTATAAACACAATATGGGCGGTGGTCTTATGCAGCTCGTGAGCTATGGTGCGCAGGACATTTACATCTCGGGCAACCCCCAGATTACCTTCTGGAAGGTGCTGTACAAGCGCCATACCAACTTCGCGGTGGAGGCTATTGAAGTCACCTTCAACGGTCAGGCCGACTTTAACAAGCGCGTGACTGCCGTCATCAATCGTAACGCGGATCTGATGTACAAGACGTACGTTCAGGTTGTGCTCCCCCAGATCGACTTAACTCTTGGATCAACTAAGACGTTCACTGGCGGCACGGCCACTTCCGGGTTCCGCTGGCTCAACTACATCGGTCACCGCCTCATCAAGCAGGTTGAGGTTGAAATTGGCGGCCAGCGCATTGACCGCCAGTATGGTGACTGGATGCAGATCTGGACCCAGCTGTCCACGGATGCGGGCACGGTCAAGGCGCTCGATGCCATCATCGGCAACACCCACGACCTCGTGCTCCTGAAGCGCGCGAACGGTCTTGCTCTCGATGCGACGTGCGCGGCGAACGAGACCACCATCTCGTGTATTGCTCGCCAGGGCACCCCCGCGAAGACGCTCTACATCCCTCTCCAGTTCTGGTTCTGCCGCAACCCTGGTCTTGCGATTCCCCTGATTGCGCTCCAGTACCACGAGGTCCGCATCAACGTCGACTTCGAGACGTGGCAGAACTCTATCTACTACGAGACGAGCGTCGGTTCTGCTGCCACACCGACTGCCCAGTCCCTCGCGGCCGCGTCTCTGTATGTTGACTACGTGTACCTCGACACGGAGGAGCGCCGCCGCTTCGCCCAGAACTCGCACGAGTACCTGATTGAGCAGGTCCAGTACACTGGTGCGGAGTCCATCACGTCGTCTTCCAACAAGATTCAGCTGAACTTCAACCACCCCGTCAAGGAACTCCTGTGGGTGATCCAGCGCGACTCCTTCGTGGACTGCTCGAACCAGGGGTGGATTGCGTCCGTTGGTGGCCCTCAGCCTTTCAACTACTCGGACGACTTCAGCACGGACGGTCTCATCATGTCTCTGCTGTCTCAGAACTCTTCTTCTTCCCAGTCTGCGAACTTGACTGCTAACGCGTCCAACGCCACTGCCTTCCTCGGACAGGGTGTGACGCAGAACTCGACGCTCATTGGTGCTGAGACTAGCGACTTACAGGGCCTGAACGAGTTCGAGTCTGGTGTCAACTACCTGCTTGCGAAGGTGATTCTGGACTCCGGCACGCGCTGCGAGGGCAAGAACCCCGTGGAGGTTGCCAAGCTCCAGCTCAACGGACAGGACCGTTTCACGGAGCGCGAGGGTGCCTACTTCGACAAGGTGCAGCCCTTCCAGCACCACAGCCGCACTCCTTCTACGGGTATCAACGTGTACTCCTTCGCGCTGCGCCCCGAGGAGCACCAGCCTTCTGGCACGTGCAACTTCTCCCGCATTGACAAGGCGACCCTCCAACTGACGGTGTCCATCAACACGGTTGTGAGCACGCGCACGGCGCAGGTCCGCGTGTATGCCCTGAACTACAACGTGCTGCGCGTGATGAGCGGCATGGGTGGTCTGGCCTACAGCAACTAAGCGTTTGGTTGCGCGGCAGTAATAAACATAAAAATACAAAACGGGAGAAATCCCAAAATTGAGCGTTGATATCAACATTCAATTTTGCGAGATAATCATAAATGCCTTTTGCTTGGACAAATAAGTTTTCAAACACAGATCCAACAAACAGTGATAATAAAAAAGGTTCTTCAGAACATGGATTATTTTATTCTCAGCAAGGAGAAGATGTATATATTTACAACAACTTCATAAACAAGAATACCTCAGATGGAATCTTTGTTGAACTTGGCGGGTATGACGGAATTACTTATTCAAACAGCAAGTTTTTCGAAGATACTCTTGGGTTCAAGGGAGTTCTTATAGAACCTACGCAGCAATATCATACAATGTGCCGTAATAGACCAAATTGTCACAATTACAATTACGCCGTACATTCTTCGTCTGAACCAGTGAAGTTTATTGGAACTGGAGCAGTAGCAGGATCAGTTGACACTATGTCTCACTCGTTTCGTTCGGAGTGGTATCCGAACGGCGATCTCGAATATCAAGTCAGAGGCAAACCTATGAAGGATATTCTTAAAGTTAGCAATTTATCTTATGTTGATCTTCTGAGTATAGATGTCGAAGGTGGAGAACTTGTTGTTTTAGAAACATACGATTTCAGCATACCAACGTATCTTATCGTGATAGAACTTGATGGGAATAATATAGTGAAGGATGACAAGTGTAGAGATATACTTTCCCGGAACGGTTTCATTCTGAAAAAAAGGATTTCAATTAATGAGTTTTGGGAGAATCCGTTCTATCCTAGAAAGAATCGGTTATTTGATTCTAGGAATACGAGGGTGTATAATAAGATAGAAGATGTTCCAAACTACAATGCTATAGAATTACATCTTCGAGACGAAGTATTGAATGCACTCAAGTATCCTAATTCTTGTTCTCGTATACAACTTCTTTAGTTGTTCGCCTACAGCAACTAAATCTTGTTCGGCAGTAATAAACATAAAAATACAAAACGGGAGAAATCCCAAAATTGAGCGTTGATATCAACATTCAATTTTGCGAGGTAAATATAAATGCATATATCTGGAGAACTGTTCCAGGTATTATGCGATCTTCAACTTGGCGAAGATTCTAAATTCCAACTCAATCCATTTATAAAACAATATTCCGACAAATGGAAGTCTATATCTACTATAAGCTCATCATATTCAAACCCAGGACTGGTCTTTTGTTATTCAGAATTTTTAAATGAGTTTTCTCAAAAATTACATTTTTTTCAAAATCCATTTGTTCTCGTAACTCATAACAGCGATGACAATATAACTGAATCTTCCCTATCGATACTGAATTCAGACAAAGTTGTGCATTGGTTCGCTCAGAACGTGTGTATAACTCACGCGAAACTAACCCCTATACCAATAGGTATTGCGAATAGAATGTGGTATTGTGGAAAACTTGAAAATTGGGACGATATTGTTCCGAACCAAAATTCTGACAAGACTGGCATATATTTTTACTTCGGAGTTGACACGAATCCAACAAAACGATCTGAATGTAAGAGTATTCTAGAATCAAAGGGACTCGAGTTTGGGAGGCCCATGTCACACACCTCATATTTGTATGCTCTGGCAAATCAGTATAAATATGCGATTTGCCCGGAAGGGAATGGAATAGATTCGCATCGTGTTTGGGAATGTTTATACACCAACACAATTCCGATATGTATTCGGTCTATTAATACCGAACATTTTGCTAGGATATATCCTATGGTTTTGTTAGATAAGTGGGATGATTTAGATGTAAACAATATTACTCCGCCAAATATAGATTTTTCAGAAGAAGTAAGGTATAAACTTACACTTGAACATTACAGACTACATATTTCTTCGATTGCTCCAAAATATAGCGAGAACGCTTCAGGTAATATTGAAAAACATCGTAAATTTATTTGGAACAAAAAGTAATGCAAGTATAATTATTCTCCAGTCTTAATTTGACTATGTGGAAAACAAGTTTCTGTGATTAATTGCGAATATTGTTTTAGATTTAGCACATCACTGTTATTCCGTGTGTCTTGTAATTTTTGTATAATTACCGGCATGATATTTATTGTTCGGTCGTGATTCCAAAACACTCCGCCATTGAAATGTAGAAAACATGGCGTTTTTTCAAGAATTTTATTTACAACGCGTCCATTTCTAAAATATATCTCATTCCAATCCACCAAATGCATATTTTGAAAAATATTACATTCTCTGTCTAGTAAAATATTTTCAGTTGAATGATTCGAAATATAATATAACGTTACATAGTTTTGATCGCCACCTGAATCATTGCTGCACATACTTATAGCATCGTTTAGAGGTTTCCAATTAAACATTTTGGAGATAGCTCGCTTATATCCAATATATCCTCCAGAATTTACATAATCATAATTGGTAGAAGATTTTACTTGAGGATACTGTTGTTTATTCCATTCTGGATAACAATGTAATTCTGCGCCAATAACCAACTCACAATTAAAACTATAAAATTTTTTCAGGATTTCATCTTTATCGCACAGTCCTAATACATCATATGCATCCACAAAACATAGAATATCTGTTTCGGGAATATTCTGAAGAAATTCTTTTATATACAAAATTTTGTCCTGATAACCGTTCCAAGTAGCTTTCATTATAATAGTAATTTCCAACCCCGAGTTTTTACAACTTTGTTTAAGATCAACTAATCGAGACTCATCTGTGGCGAATGTAACTACGTGTAATTCTGGTCGTTTATGTATATTTTGCTCAACAGCTCTTAATCTCTGCCAAGGCAATGGCATTTACAATTAAGTTACAACTTAATTATATACAAACTAACGTACTGATTTACTTATTGGCGTGTCTAAGAAATAAACGTATCCAACCTATACCCCGACCCAGTTTTTGCAAATAATATATCTATCTGTATGAGGTATCCTTTCAAATGATGGGATTCGACTATATCGATTGCTTCGAACCCGTTTGACATCATATAAGAAACTACTTCTCCGAATAAAGGGGCGCCGAGATTGTATCTGTGTAAAGACACTTCTAAAAGAACCATTGTAGCATGATTTAAGCACTCAGTTCCCCCTTTAAGTACATCTAATTCTGCACCTTGAACATCTATCTTAATGAAATCTGGGTAAGGTATATTACTCTCTAATATGTATGAATCTAAGCGTCGTAATTGCGTTTTCGTTCCCTTTACGTTTTGAAACCCATCTGTCAGTTCTCGATATATGGAATTCCCTGTGTTACAGTTTCCCGGAGAAACGCAATAAAAATCTACTGTTTCTTCAGTATTTCCTAGCAAAACAGTATAATAGTTTTGTTCTGTATTGTATTGCGTGTTTTCGTCGCAACCTTCGAATAAGTAATATGTTGACTCAGTGAATATACTCTTCATATCTCTGGTCCATAACCCATGATTCGCACCGATGTCGTATATTATCTTTGGATTGAATCCTTTATTTTTCCAGAATTGAAATCTATTTTTAATTTGTTCATCTGGTATCTTGTTTTCAATACGAGGTTCACTATTTTCATAATAGAGTTTTCCGATTTTATTCCACGGAAGCATTTATCATATATAATAATTTTATTTCAAATTAATTAACGCATCCAAACAAGTATACGATTATAAGTACAATTCTTGTAATAAAATTAACACAAATCTTTTAAATCATGTATATAAATGCCTTTTTCTTGGACAAATAAGTTTTCAAAAACGCTTTCAGTAAACAACGATAATAAAAAATTTCTTCAGAACAGGGATTATTCTATTCTCAGCAAGATGAGGACGTATATATTTACAAAAACTTCATAAATAATAAAAACGGCATCTTAGAGATGAAGTATTTCGTGCAATCAGGTAATAATACAACCATAATTCTATCACGTGTGAACATGATCTACATATACGCAATGGTCATATTTGGGTGTTTTGACAACAATAAAGGTTTTATTTCGTCTCTTGGTCTGTGGACCCCAAAAAACGAGGAATGAAAAATCTTATGAATCGCGAAATGCGAATCTTCTTCATTACTCCCAATTGGAAGATTGAGTTTATAACATCCTACAGTAAAATATACATCTTCTGGGCTCTCTTCAAATCTTTTGGCATTTGGATATTCAATAGTAATCATCGGAGGAAAATCATTTAAAATACGGGTCATATCACTCTTCTTTCGTAAAGATAATCCTCCGTTGTAATGCCCTATTATGGGATTTTCTAACATATTTGGCATGTAATCCCATAAAAAGTCCATATTTCCGCCAATATAACTTTTATTTCTTTGAATGAAATAGTCGATTGTAAATGGTGGATTGTTTACAATCCATGCATCCGTCTGAAATGTTAAAATCCACTCTCCAGAAAAACTTTCCCAGAAATCTATATTCTTAAATAGATCACTGTATGTTTCCGCGTTTAAGTTACTAACTTGAAGTTCTCGAATATCAACGTTCTTCAAATGCTGAGACCAATGTTCTTTAAGACCAACGCCGCAATAAAAAACAAGATTCCAATCTGGTCCAAGCGTATCTTGAAAATGTTTTATAATCAAAGGCAATCTTTCAAGGTTGCGTGGTTCAACTATAAGCGCAGTATTCTTATTTTTAACGTCTACGGTATAATTGAAAAAGGGACTCATATATGACTTGTGACAGTGTGTAGAATAACCAGGAATACAACTTCCAATAATACTTCCATGTTCTCCTAACGCTAGAAATTTACGATGATCGTAATTGAGAAACTCTTTATGTATTTCAAAGTCTTTAATAAATGTTGAATACATCATTGCGAACGTATTGGTTGTAGATGGTACCGTTCTCCAGTGAACTGTCTCGCTTATTCCTATCCTAGATGCTAACTCATAATACATTTCATAAAAATACTTATCGCCATGATCGTAGAGAGTTATATAATCAAATTTTAAACTGGAAGGTTTTATATACCCCAATCCTTCTCGTAAAACCCGACACCATCCATCTTTATGCAAATAATCATCTTCTAATATATATATGATTGTATCGTCTCTAAAATTTTGAGATTTGATGTAATTTATTTGAAATAAAAAAGATTCGTGACCACCCCCACCTTCAAATTTTACAACCTTTACTTCATAATTGTGAATCCAATGAGCAGTTGAGTCCCCGTCAAATAAAACAGTTATATTCGTATTTTCATCTCTAGTTTTTAAAAGGTTTTGAAAGACAGTTTCTTTGGAAAATCCACTCGGACGAGTACCGTCTCCTGATAAAGCCTCGTGACGAGAACACATTCGTAAAACAACTTCAATTTTTGTTGTTGGCGTCATATATATTGGTTGACTTGTTCGTTTAATCTCAATATTTTCAGTTATAAAAGTTGAAACCTTGGAAGACTGTTTTTGAATATTTAAAAAACTTAATCTTACCATTTTTTTAATACAGTATTTTATTTTGAGTTAATAACTTAGTCAGTTTATCTTTATTGTCACTTAATGTTTTTGTATTAAATGATTTCACTTTACCAAGCAATAGATCGTAATCATCATTCGACATATTAAGTTGCTCAATAATTTCGGAGTATTCGTGCTCAAATACTATTCCTGGAAAGTCATAAATATCTCTAGTTTTCTTATTAAGAATTAACGGTTTTTCAAAAGACATTGCCAATGAATACGTTCCTGAAAATCTATCGTAATTTGGAAATTTCCTTGATAATATAAATTTACTAGATTTTATCAAATCAACTAGAGTTTCTTGTTGGATACCCCGATATACACTAATATTTTTATACTTGTCTAAAATAGTGTAATCGTCTTCTGCATATACTACAAAATTAAACATGTAATTGCTAGTATTTATAAAATTATCAAAGTCGTTATCTACCCAATTGTTTGTGAAATATCCTACAAATGTAATAGTATTCTCGTAATACAGTATGGTTGGTGCACGATAAATTGGAAATAAATATGTTGCAGGTATCGCTGGCGTTAATGCAATAAATCTTTCAGAAATATCTTGTTTTCCATCTAAATGGAGTATTGAAATTATGTTTGGGTTGTGTATGATACTATCGTTTGAAGTCAATTTGAAAACTGTATCGTGTGAACTCATTAATTGCGAGATATCTTTATTGTAAAAAATGTTTACTACATTTGGAAATAATGTGCAAAAGAATTTTACAGTTCCGTAAGAATCGCATGGAACGTATAATGAAATGGTGTATTCTCTTAACAGTTCACATAAGAACCCAATGCATTCGAAATGAATATCCATTCCGGAAATAATGGCTAGCTTTGATATGAACTTATCAGTATTAGGCACTATACTAGTCATATTTTTTATCTTTTTATTCCATATAAAGGACATCTTATTGTTTGGTGGCATTTTATTATTATCATAGTTCTGCGTCATTAATAATATATAATGCGTCGATGTCAAGTAACATTTTCTAATCAAACATATTTAAATTTGCCAGATATTAATGAAAAATGCTTCGGTATTATGATGTTATTTTTAATTACCGGAATTATCTTCAGAGATTCGACTATAAAATCATTCATCTCTTTATGTTCGGAATATGGTCTTAAACAGTGGTAATCGCTATATTCTCCCTTCGATATTTTATCTCTTAATTCTCTTAGATCCGAAAACTGCCATCCAGATATTCTATCCAATCTACTATAGCGCGTTATAGCATCGTTCAGAATAATTTTATTCCCCGAGTATTCATTAAACTTTTTGATAAGAGTAATTTGGTCAGTGCCCCATCCAACACCTCCGTGGTTTCCATCATAGTTAGTTCCAACGTGCCACTTCTGAATTGTCTCTCCCTCGAACACACGTTTCCATACACTGGGAATAGCAATGTTATAACACATTGGGATTTCGTGAGGTAATAACACATCTCTATAACTGATAAAGGTATCGTCTGAAATGTTTTTAATAGCATCTTCATAGTAAAATCGGTTCATTGGAAGCATATCCATATCGCTGATCAAAACCCCCTCATTCCGTTCTATGAATTGAGGATACAGAAGACGAATACATTGTGCTTGAAAAGCAGTATGTATACCTTCGATTGGGTTAAACAAGCGAATGTTCTTCGAAAATTCTAATAATTTATCCGGAATGCTGTCTGCTACTAACACCACTACAACGTCAATTTCTGGAAATAGTATAGACCAGGATTTTATAAAGTTAGGAATGAATTCTGAGTATAATGGATTAAGATCGCTCGCAGTCAATACTGTTCCAATCTTCATCTTTAGTTATTCACGAACAATATTCAATCTAAACTAGACGCATCGTACCAGTCTGCTCCAACATGATTATATGTCGTATATGGAACTCCAACGTCTATTTTCTCTGGAGTTTCTCCCGGAAAGTGAAAGAATTCATCGAATACTTGGCATGAATCTTTTATGCGAGGATAAATTTCTTTACACAAAAAGTCTTGGTCGTCCCCATACCCCGGATTATGTAGATTTGTAAAATAGTGTAGGATTAAGTGTGATATTTTTAGCTGTAATATACCTTTTTTAATTGCCCACATTCCTCCCATGATAAGAGATGTATGTTGTAAATGTTCACGAATGATTTGAAATTTCTTGTCTGTTTCCAAGAATTTCCGAATACAATATTTGTCTCGTCTATTCACGTAGGAATCGCAATCTCTACAAAATGCGATTCCGACTTCATCGTAATCTATAGCTGTAAATCTTAAACTCATGTTTATATGCCCGGATTTTCCGGTCTCTATAATTTTTATATTACTGAATGTATTCAACCTCTCTAGAATAGAATGATCGAAATCGTTTCCTACAAACACATATACCCAAAAATCAGGAAAAGATTTATTTATCAGTTCGCAATTTTTCACCAATCCTCCTATATAAGAATTTGCTCCACCGTATAATGCGTACGATATAACTGTTCTTAGAGAGTAATCGGGTTCTACATTAAGAGGTGGGTTCGTACTTACAGGATTAGAGTTATTACTTAATTTAGACGATATGAAACTCACTCTTGCCATTTCTATTTTATTATATTTAAAGTTGTATATACTTTATTTAGACATCGGCAAGGTTTATGTCTGGATAATTTATAAACATAGCAGCTACTCCAACGTGATTATATGGCTCATACGGAATACCGACTATTTTCTCACGAGTTTCTCCGGGAAAATCAAAGAAGTCGTCGAATATTTGCGAGTGATCTCTTACGTGTGGGTATACTTCTCTTGTTAAAAAATGTTGATCATTGCCAAATAGTATTAATCCTTTCCTTGAATATAAGAATTCATTTATTTTGTTCATCATGTTAAACCTAAGTATGCCTTTTTTAATACCCCACATCCCTGCGAGTATTTCGCTGTTATGGAATTCGTGGTCTCGAATGATTTGAAATTTTTTACCTGTTTCTAAGAATTTTTGTATACAGTATCGGTCACGTCGATTAACATAAGAGTCACAATCTCTTGAAAACGCGATTCCAACTTCATCGTAATCTATGGCAACAAACCTATGTAATGCGTTCAAATGACCCGAAACTCCGGTCTCTATAATCTTTATATTATTGAAATTAGTTATTTTTTCTAGTATAGAATGATCGAAATCGTTTCCTATGAAAACATATATCCAAAAATCTGGAAAGTGTAAATTTATTAGTTTACAGTTTATAATCAAACCTTCTATATATTTACCTGCGTTTCCATACAAGGAATACGATATTACAATGCGCTTTCCAGATATATCTATTGGAACATTTATATCTTTATAGGGTTGATTCATGTTTTTTACGAGAGTGTAATACTTTGATTCAATATTTAAGAAGTTCAACCGGACCATTTAGGCATATGCAGGATAATTAGTTTAGTCGCGCAGAGTATGCTTGTGCGATTCCTCTTCCAAGAAACTTACAACCGATTCCCAATCTTTTACAATTTTTACTGGCATTGTCGAATACATTGGGTCTAGCGGCGATGAAAGGACTATCGGAATCACTCCTAAATAAATAGATTCATATACCCTATGCGTATCAATCCCCTCACCCTGTGGGCATATCGAATATATTGAACGTTTTAGTGTTTTGTAGTATTGTTTTTGACGCTGAATAGTTTCTTCATCTGTAAATTTTAAAGATTTCGTGTAATGCATGTAGTCGTGATCAACTTTACAATGAGGATTATTCTTAAACAAGTTATAAACCGCTTCTCTATGTTCCTGCTTTGATCGCAATATAAAGTTCACAATACACAAAATATCTCTTTCAACTGGAGGAGAATTTATAGCATCGAGTATGTGTCCATGTGAAACATATTGGTCGTCCCTTAACCCGAGTGGAATCTGTTCGGCAAGAGGAGTAATGCAATTAACTGCTCGAACTTTTAGAACGTATGGTTTAACTACAGAATACATATAATCTGTAAAGGACTCATCGCTGTTATGCACTACTAAAACAACGCGCGTGTTTATATTTAATGATATAAAGTATGGTATGTCGCACACTTTCAAGAAAACAGAGTCTCCGACTCTAAGATCTATACGACTTTTCCATTTGCGTATGGGATATCGATTATCAAGGTTCCATTTACATGATTTTTGGAAATGATACCCGGATAGAATCTGTTGCATATTAATACTACGTAAAACAATAAAATTATATTTCATAACGTGGACCGTGTTCTCCGAACGGGTTATTTAAATTCACAGGCATATGAATGAACCCAGCATGGTCTCTGCAACCATACACCTCTTTATAAGGTACGGGTATTTCATGGACGGTCTCTACAGTATAATGTCTGTAAGGATCAAAAATTATACAATCATCTTTGACCAATGGATAAATACAGCGTCTTAAAAACAGTTGATCAGACCAGAAATTACAAACATCAAAGTTGGTCTCATACTCTTCTAATAGAACTCGAATATTATAAGGTAAAAGACCTTTGCGGATTCCCCATAATCCTCCTAGTATTTCGGTATCATGCGCAATATGATCTCGAATGATTTGAAATTTCTTGTTCGATGCTAAAAATGTGTTAATACAATACTGGTCTCTTTCATTAATTCTAGAATCGCAATCTCTAGAGAAAGATACCGAAACATCGGCATCGTCGATTGTTATGAACCGTTGAACCATACATTTATGTCCGGAGTAATTCGTTTGAATTAGTTTAAGATTCCTTATACCCGAAAAATTATTTGTAATAATGCTTTGATCGAAATCGTTTCCAAGATATACGTATATCCAGAACTCTGGGTATAATCGGTTGATATCTTTACAGTTCTCTAGTAAACCGCCAACGTATTTGTTGACGTTACCGTATACAGAAAAAGAAAATACCGTTTTTTTGCCAGAACTCATTTTGCTTGCGAGATCCAATGGTTCAGTATCCTTCATACCGTTTATATCGTATAGTTCCAATTGTGAAAATGTCATCGCCGAAGTCCCCAACGAATAGGACGAGTGGGTAACAATTCAATCGGATCTACCCATTTCTTATAGTATAAATATTGAAACTTATTATGACTGTACTCTATCTTTACAAGTTTTAAGTCCACTAGTTTATCCGAAAAATCGTGGTCTTCTCCATGTGAAATTTCTTTAAAAAAAACCTGCTTTACAATGGATGTTTTAATAGGGTTCAAATGATTCGGGGGTCGATAATATCCTTTTTTTCCATCGCTCCAGTCTTCGTATTTTAAAGAATGATAGAATGGTTTATCAAATGCAAAGTTCACGTAAAACCGACCATTGAATGCGATTGAATCGTAATCGTTTCCAGTCTGAATCGCTTGTTCTATGACTTTGAAGTAGTGGGGGGTAATTTTATCGTCGTCGTCCACAAAGCAACAATACGTTCCTTTTGCGCGAGCAACAAGTAAATTACGCTTTGTCCCCGTTGTAATTCCAACTGTATTGTCTGTAATAACTTCGACGTTTAGAGATGTAAGGTTCTTGAAGTTTTCTATATCTTCCAGCAATGCTTCAAACATCGCACTTCGCTCTGGGAGCGTGCATATCATGACAGATACATCGATTTGTGCAGTTTCGTCCAAAGGTTTGCGAACTGGGATGTCTCCAAGCATTTTCTTACGGCGCTGATAGACCTTTTCGTCTTCCGAATAGAGCGCCTCATTCACGTTATATAACGCATCAGGTTTCGCACGAATGTGAGTGTAATGTTCATGCTTGATAATTGGTTGATCATAATACGTCTGTTTTCCGAGTCTGTTTGCTTCGTCCATGAATTCATTGTCGCAAAACAAAGACTTATATTCGGGATGATAAATGTATCCGAATCGAGAATAATACTTTGATCCGCAAATAACGAGTGTGTTCAATCGGCGACCAGAATAACCGTCATTGAAAAATAGGACACCATCTGTGTCCGGATATAACTGCTCCATGGAATCCCGGATGATTCTGTCGTATCCGTTAACGTATGGAACCATATCGTCTGACGCAAGTAACAGAATATCAAACTCAGAAGGGTCTGGCATGTCCCTATTAATTGCGCGAACCTTCCCAGAAGAAGGTCCCTTTATTACTTCAATGTTTTGGTGAAAAGACTTTGCTCGAGCAATAACCTCATTTGTCATCGTTGCGTCATCTTCGTCGATAGAAACAATAATCCTAGTTTTTGACATATCGTGCGACCCAATTACATACTTCTTCAATACTTCTAAGAATTTAGTTGGTCTTGATCGGGTCGGAAACTTAATAAGCAACCTCATTTAAATTAATCTGTATTATTTTCTATGTCTATGAACGATAGAAAGTTCGATTTCAACGATTGAAGATTCCGCTGATTCATAATTAATTCTTTTCCTCTGCGTCTCAACTCACTCTTCTTCTGAGGATTTGAATCGAGTTCATAGAGAATGTCCTGTATCGATTTTATAACTTCAGAAGAACACAATTCGGGTTCGAACGTATCTCCTGTTTTTTGAATGGATTCGATATTCGCATTCGTTGGGAACGGTATCCAAACAACGCAATCTCCATAATTTTCATAAAGTGCTCCTACTTTAAAAGCTACAACAATCACTTCGTGCAAAAGGCATTCGGCAACACAACAAGAGTCTGTTTCCTTCGTTAATTCGGTGGTTTTGGAACATACGCCGGGATACACAAAGTATTCTGTTTTCGCAAGAGTTTCGTACAATTTCCGCTTTCCAAGTGTTTGAATTCTGTATTTCTCATTCTCTACAAGATCGTTTCCAATATAAGAACAGACTGTCATTGTTTTGTCGGGGAATGTAAGTCCATCGAAGACTTGACATGCGACATCTCCTCCTCGAACAAACGAAGCAGGGAAAACGAAGGAATGTGGTGTCTTAATACTTGCGTCTCGTGCCATATCGAGTAAAATAGGGTTTCTTACGTGTCCGACCTTACTGATGTAGTCTTTGTAATACGGATGATGCTCGTGAACCCACGTGTGAACATATTCTGTTATCGCGTTGTAGTAGATTTTAGAATCAGGGTGCAGTGCTTTGAATCTTTGTAGAATACCTTCTCTCGGAAATAGTTTTAGATGAGACCAAAGAACCAATTTAGAAACTCTCTTCCACTTGAAATCCATATTCGGGTTTACCCATGTAGGAATGACAAGACCGTCCACGATTCCTTCAATGTCCCGAATGTCGGAATGAGATATGTAATTCACTCCATTTATGACTTTACCCTCGTTACACGAATTTGAACCCACCCAAACAGTATGTCCTGCGGAACTTAACGCCTCAGCCATCATGACGATTGACATATTCGTTCCGCTGAACCCTACATCCGAATTTCGAAGAATGTCGCCATCCCATTTGCGTAAATTAAAGAGTTCCTGGTCAGGTCTGAATGCCATGAATAAAATATTCAAACTGTTCGACAAATTGGGTACATCCTGAAGATGTGGAGTATAAAAGAGAGTTTGAGGATTCATTCTAACAACTTTATTTCGAATGAAGGGAAGCATTGCTAGACTATAGCACCATATTAAATTGTAAATATATTACAAATGCCTCATAAGACTCGCAAGGTTGGTTCGCGTCGCCAGGTGATGAATGGAAATGCCGAGAAGACGAAGGGTGGATTGACGCGCAAGGACTTGAAGCGGAACAAGTATGGTCGCATTGTTTCCGTGAAGAGGAGTGCTCGGGGACACAAGTTAGGTTGAAGCGCGCTTTTCAATCGCGTTACGAACTGCAGTTCGAATGTCGTGAACTTCTGGATACCATTGTTGAAGTTTAGAAGTGTCCAGTTCGTTATTAGATCTCTTCGATTTGAGAAGCGCAGATTGTTCTTCGTATGACATTAAAGTCCATCTCTTTGACGGGTCAACGAGTTCCTTATACATCACCAATATGTCTTCATGCGTTATGGTTCCAGGATTGGTGAGATTAATTGTTCCGGTGCGATTCTTTAACGCCATATCAATCATGATTGGAAGCAATTCGTCCAATACAGTCATGGAGTTGTACATACTGCATATCTTCTCATACTTCACGATTTTTGTTATGAAATCGCGAGGATTTGACTCGGCAGTAATTGGCATGCGTATCCGAACATTCAGAACGTTGTCAGCATAAAGAGACATAAGTTGGTCTGTGAACCCCTTCACTATGGAATACCCAGATCCAAAGAAATTAGGTTTCGCACCCTCATCAAAGTATTTGGCATCATCCGTGTATTCAAAAATGCATCCGGTTCCGAGATATGTGAAATGAATATTGCGGTCAGAGCATAGTTTGGCAATAACAACCGGAGAAAAAAGGTTATCGCGAACATTCTCCACCAATTTACCAGGATACTCGAGGTAATCGATTGTCGGAATTACTTCGTCCCCAATAACTCCGTGGGTTCTTCCAATAGCAGAAATGACATGTGTGGGGGTCAACGTATCGAGTTCAGATTTCAGAGAATCTATATCATCTGCCCGGACTCTTGATTCAATGACGGTTGAAACTCCGGACACAGTTTGAAGAATGGAAAGTATTTTACCTCCGATCCATCCTTTGGAACCAAGTAATAGAACGGCATGCATTATTCTATATTGCTTTTACTTTGAAAATAGGTATTTGCGAGAAATGTTCTATTCCAGAATAGTAAAATTGTGCTCTACCATATACCTATACGGAAGTCGTTCGTTTACAAACGGATGACAAGGATACCAAGGTACTCGTTTTGTAAGTTCCAATAATTGTTCAGGACTCAGAGGAGCAGGCGTCTGATACCCTGCAGGTTCCCAAACGCGTGGATGGTCTTCGAGAGCAGGCAACCATTTCGTATTGAAGAATTGAATGTATTCAAGCATAACGTGTGGTCTTGCCATCCAGTAGTTATACGATGCATATCGTTTCACTTTAGCAGTTAAACGAAACGGCATTGTTTGCAGATACACGTCATTGTAAACATTCTTGAGAACGGGCGAATGTAAGTGAAACAAATCAGACGGAAATACCTTAAAAAACACAGCATCGTGGGACCCTGCGTTTGCAATCAAATTCACAAACTTCTGGAACGGAACCTTTTCGGGAAGTTTGTAGGATACTGTGCCGACGTAATCCATATCTTTCCATTCCGAATACATCTCCATCAAATAGGTTTGGAACATTACTCCTTCAAACAAATGCGTCTGAACAGGTATTCTGAAAATACGCGCCCAGTCATAATATCCGAACCGTTCTTTTGCGAGTGCTTCCGTTCGGTCGTCGTAACACAGAACATATATTCGGATCTTCATCATTAATATATCATTTAGAATCAATGAAGGTGCGTTATTGTGCCCACGTTGACTCTGACGTTAAATATCCAACCAAAACATTCCTGGAATTGCTTCAGATCTACCTTGCTGATCCAGATGGATGGAGTAGCAAAGGATACGTTTTTGAATACGACCCGAAAGCATCTCTTATGATTCGTCTGTCGTCTCCTCGGACAATACAGAAAGAGTGCGGACTTCCTGGGAATCTGTCGTGTGCTGTTTTGGGAGGTAAAAAGATGTGGTTGAATTCTGAACGGTGGTTGAAAGGTGCGAGTGCCAGTCAATTATCTTTGGACTCGTATCGCCAGTATATGGTGTCGCACGAGATGGGACACATTCTGGGACATGAACACGAGAAGTGTCCTGGAAAAGGTATGGTTGCCCCAATCATGCTTCAGCAGACGCTGGGATTGAAAGGATGCCGACCGAACACAAAGGTGTTTTAACGAACGAACCTTAACACAGAAAATGCCGGAGTTTCTTGTGGAGGCAAAGACGGTCCAGACTGGCGCAATACGCACTCTGAAGGAGGCACTCAAGTGTATTCTCGTCGAGATGAGTCTGATTTTTGATAAGGATGGCATTCGGATGGTCGCAATGGACAATACTCGCACTGTTCTCGTCCATCTTCGCTTGTATGCGGACAAGTTCGAGAAGTTTGCCTATTCCCATTCTTCCCCCAAACTCGTGATTGGTGTGAACACAGACCATCTGTATCGCATCATCAAGACGGCAACCAACGATGATACAATCACCTTTTATATCGAGAAGGATGATCCGAATACGCTCGGAATCCTTCTGGAGGATGGAGAGAAGAAGCAAGTCACGCGTTATAAGCTGAATCTGCTGGACCGCGACGAACCCGATATTCAGTTGCCGGAGACAGAGTTCGCGACGCACATCACGATGCCTTCTCTCGATTTCCAGAAGATTTGTCGGGACATGACTCTGCTTGGTGCAAAGACAGTAGAGATTAAGAATGTGGGTCCTTCCCTTACCTTTTCCTGCAAGGGTCACTTTGCGTCTCGCACCACCATTATGGGCGATTCGGAGAACGAGTTCAGTATTCAGAAGAAAGAGACTGGGGAGATTGTGACTGGAAACTTTTCGCTGCCTCATTTGGTTCTGTTCACCAAGTGCACGAATCTATGCAATAACTTGGAGATCCACATGAAGAACGATTGGTTCCTTATGATTCGGTACGTCGTCGCAAACCTTGGCGACGTGAAGTTGTGCTTGATGCCGTGCACCGTCTAACGCATTTGCTTGGTATCGTAAATGAACGAGTTGAAATTACCCATTCCAAGAACATCCACACTGTCCTTGTTTCCGCCCAGCATCTCATTACATCCTTTGTCAGAGTTACATGTGCGTCCTCCGTATTTTACAGGGAGTTTCATGTTTCCGTTCATGGTATAATATTCCCATAAACTCGAAGATTTAGGCGAAGGACGTCCGAACAACGGCAACATACTGTTTCCGTCGTTTAACACGCCGACTTGCTGGTAATTGTAATCACGTCCAAAGAGGTAAGGATTCTCGCGCTCAGGGGGTTTGTAGGGGTCGCTATACACATCAAAGGGATGCTTCCGGACAGAATCAAACGTCACTCCGCCGTCTTTCACAACCACAGTGGTTCCATGGGACATGAAGATTATAATAAGAATAACAATTCCGCCAACGAGAGCAGTCGTCAGAACATCAATGCCTTTACGTGCCATTACTATTTCGTCGGTTAATAAACGCGGTCCGTCCATCCAAAGAACCTCTTCAGGTAGAGAGTCGCAAGAGTACACGCAATCACATTCACAATACCTGGATTCAAATCTTCATGTTCTTCATTGAAATTGGTGTCGAACAAGTGGTCCAAAAAGTTTGGCGAGTAGTTCTTTTCAGGATTCATGTGATGGCGCTGATGGTCTTTGGAACCTAGGATAGAGTAGTTATAGATGTGATAGGAAGTGTATGCCATCGACAATAGCACAATCACACTGAAGGGAATAATCCAGTCTTTGTACGTTGCCTGTAAGATGACGGGAAAGAACATGAAGTAGAAGAACTCGAGTATTCCTTCAATAAGAAGTTCGGCCCATCTTGGAATGCCCAACTTTTCATGGTGCATGTTCAAGTGGAAATTCAGAGATCCGGGCGCAAGATGTAGGAGTCTATGCGAGAAATAGTAGTTCACTGCCATTAATCCTGCTCCAAGAAGTGCGGACATTGGAGACCTGTCCGGGAATGTCACGATAACGGAACATATCCCGAATGCCGCGATGGCATGGGCATAATGAAGAAAGAAATCTTCGCATTTCATTTGTGAATTCGTGTGAATTTACATTCGAGATTCGTGCGTATAGGCAATGCACGTCGCGACATACGCGTACTTCTGGCCAACCTATGCGACTGGAGCAGGCGCGTTTGCCACCTATATGGTATTCACAAATCTAACGTTGTATGCCGTGTGTATTTGTTTATACTACCTCGTTCCGTCTCCAATCATGGAAGACTTTGTGAGAAAAATCATTGCCTTCATTCGCGAATTGTTTGCGGGCGGAGTCACAAAGATCGAGCGGAATATTCGCAAGACATTTGAGATAAAACCATTGTACCGTGTTCCCGAGAAGTCCATTAATGTGTGGCACCCACACGGTCTTCTTGCCGTGACACCAGGTATTCATAATGCCTATCGCATCACGTCTTCAGAATACAAACCCACCAAGTTCGCAGTGGCAAATATCTTCCACTTATTCCCGTTCGTGCGGGATTGGATGAAGATAACACATGCGATTTCGGCAGATTACCCTGCTATAAAAAAGACGCTTGCAGACGAATCGGTATCTATCGTTTTGGGCGGGGCAAAGGAAATGCACTTATCGAACGGCAAGAACCTGAAGTTGGTGATTCGAGAACGCACTGGAGTATTCAAACTCGCGCTCCAAACAGGAACGCCTCTCGTCCCTATCCTCACATACGGAGAGTCGGAACTGTTCCCGACACTTGACAATTCCTTCTATGCGTGCTTCCGAGAGTTCGTCTATGATATGTGGAAACTCCCCGCACCTCTTCCGACAATAACATCGGTTCAGAACTGGTTGGCACTCTGGGACGGTCCTTTACCGCAAGTAACGTCCTATTTGGGAAAACCCGTATACGTGAAGAAGATTGAGAATCCGACTTCTGCCCACATTGAAAAATTGAGGGGTATTTATATCAAGAGAGTCCAGGATTTGTTTGATATGACGAATAACGGAGAATATACTTTAGAGATTATTTAGGACGAGACTTGTGTGCCGTGTAGGTAACATCATCTCCAATCTTCATGTTCTTAATTGTGTTTGTCAAGTAGGACCGCTCGTGAACGGCAGTGCTTGTGTTCCAGATCTTGATGATAGAGAAAGGACCCTTGGGAGACACTGTGATTCCAGCAAGAGTTTCGCCCTTACTTGTCAGAAGAGTTCCGCAGACGCAATGTGCCATAAGATCTATGAATGTATCGTACATCAGTGACGATTCGAGTTTCTTGGACCATGACCCACCTGCCTCATGTTCGGGTGACTCCCACATGGGTTTGAATCCGCGACGCATGAAGAAGAACATTCCGGACTCCCATGCGTCTCTGTGTATGGAATCCACAAGAGTCCAGAACTGCTGGGGCGTCGCGACGTCCGCAATGCTCACGTAACTCGCGAGGGAATAGTCCTTGTTCTCAGGGTCGTGATACCACAAAATCCAAGGAAACTGGAATCTTGTGGTAGCAACCTCTGCCTCCATTATACTAGTTACTCAGTCTCTCTTCTGTAAAACGAAATTCGTTTTCATGGAACTTCTACAATCAATATAAGGATGGGTATCACGGTAGCGCAGATGTATGCTTTGCGCATTTATCCCAAACTTGCCCTGCCCCAGGTTGTGCAGGACAGCATTGCCAAGTTGCGCAATACGCCAATGACGTTCAAACCATTTCAGAAACCCGCAACACGTCGTCCGCCTCATTTGGCAGATAATTGGCGAGAGAAGATCCTTGTGGATATCGTGCGGCGAGTCAAGGAGCGCGAGGACCCAGAGTATTCTGATATCTTTGCCATCTTCAACAAGATCAGTGCGTCCAATTTGGAGAAGTTATCGAAGGATGCGATCGATAAGATCCAGAAGCGCGACGATACGTTCCGACTCCGCATTGCTACTCTGTTGTTCGACAAGGCAATCACGCAGCACGCGTATGCTTCTGTAATGGCAGAGTGTGCGCGTGTAATATCCCTGACGATTCCTGATATGGTGGACGATATGGTTGCGCAGGCAGATATGTTCCCCAAGTTGTACAATTTGACGGAGACAATCACGTTTCCACTGAGTTCAGAGGCAGATTTCGATAATAAGGTCGTGGATTGGATGCGGCAAAAGGAGAAGAGGCGAGGATATGCCAAGTTCATGATGGAGTTGTCGCTTCGGGGACTGGTGACGACGGAGCGAGTTAAGTCGGGTCTTCAGGATGTTGTGAACGAACTTGGCGAAATCGCGAAGCAACCGAGGACTGCGCAGACAGAAGAGAATGTTGGGCAGTTCGCGATGTTCTTGTTCGAGACCGCGAAACTCGCAAAGGACAATTTGGTTCTCAAGACATTCGTGAAGGAGTCTATCGGGGCAATACTGAAGATGGAAAAGAGTTCTTTGCCATCTATCAACATGAAGTCGCGATTTAAGTTGGAGGACGCGTTCAAACTAACGCAATAAGTCCATCGGAATAAACAAATGAGTCTGCCATCCGCAAGTGTTCTGCTACGCACGGCCCAGGTCGCGATGGAACACGATAAACCTATTTACCTTGATTATTACCGCGGTAGTCTCGAGAAGACTTGCTGCATCGGCGTCCAGGATTCCATCAAGTATCTCGTGAAGTCAAACGACGAGTATACGTCCACGATTGAGAACGTTTTTAAGTGCGAGACGTGCTATATTGTCATGACCGAGAACTCGTTGTACATCGTGTCGGCGGAAATCCCCATCAAGAAGATTCTTGCTCCTCCGACGGAGGCAACTGAGTAATTACCGACGACGAGTTCCACGCTTGCGACCCCCGTGAAGCATCTTACGGGTCGCCTTGAGTTGGGCCATGAGCTTGCGCATACGAATCGCAGGTGCCGAATCCGCGGTAGGTGCTCGCGCG
>Ga0214919_10001345_pt1 | contig 40483 bp, 28 predicted proteins | sample LL1503_MetaG_FD_177994 | JGI IMG/M metagenome (GOLD analysis project Ga0214919, IMG submission 177994) | Freshwater microbial communities from Lake Lanier, Atlanta, Georgia, United States - LL-1503 | ecosystem: Environmental > Aquatic > Freshwater > Lake | place: USA: Georgia | collected...
ATTAGGTTACTCGTTCCTAAAAAAAAGGGGCAAAAAACAACAGAATGTCAGAATTGAAATTACCAAGATTGTTAGCAGCTGCTAAGGAATTTAACATCGGTCAAGATACCTTGATTGAATTCCTTTCCAAAAAAGGTTTCCCTAAGGATGACCTTAAGCCAGCGGCTAAATTAACTGAGGAGCAGTATTATGCTTTGCAAGCTGAATTCCAGGGCGACAAGGTTGCCAGGGATAAAGCAGATCATGTCGAATTGCCTAAAAATGCAATCACTGATAAAGCAAAAAAACCCGAAGAAGTGGTTGCTAAAAAAGCAGTGGTAACTGAAGTCCCTGAAGCGTCAAAAGCAGAAGATGCCGTTGCTGAAAAAGCAGAAAAACCTAAAGCAGCAAAAGCGAAAAAGGAAGATGCGCCGGTTGTTAATGAGGAAGCTACTTCAAATATAAAAGCGCCAGAAGTTGAAGCACCTAAGGTGATCAATAAAATAGATTTATCTCAAATAGATTCATCTACAAGACCAAAAAAATCTGCAAAAAAAGCAGATGAACCAAAAGCCCCAGAAGAAAAGGCAGTAGCACCCACAAAAGCGCCTGCAAAAAAAGAGGCTGCAGCTCCTAAAAAAGAAGCACCAGTGGATCATTCCATTGCACCTGAAAATGTGCATGGAAAAATTGAAAATATTAGAGCTGATAAATTAGAAGGTCCTAAAATTATGGGTAAAATTGATTTACCTGTAAATAGTGATACAAGGCCGAAGCCAATGAGTCAGGAGGAAAAGCGTGTTCGTAAACGTATTCCAACCCCAACGGGTCGACCGCAACAAGGTGGTGGTCAACAAGGCGGAAATCGTCCTGGGGGCGGTGTTCAACAAGGTGGTAACCGTCCAGGCGGTGGCTACCAAGGACAAAGTGGTGGTAATAGACCAGGTGGTGGTGCAAGACCCGGTGGCGGAAATCGTCCAGGGGGTAATCGTAATGCACCACAAACTGCAGAACAAAAAGAAATTGGTCAAAAAGCAATACAAGATAAGATCAAGGAAACGCAAGCTAAATTATCAGGCCAAGGTGGTCGTGGTAAAAGTTTGAAATCTAAATATCGTCGTGCAAAGAGAGAAGAAGCTGCAGAAAATGAACAAAATGAAGTAAGTGATAATAAATTACAAGTAACTGAATTTGTTACGGTAAGTGAGTTGTCAAGTTTGATGGATGTAAGCTTTGCAGATATCATTAGCAAGTGTATGAACTTGGGTATCATGGTTTCTATCAACCAACGTTTAGATGCGGAGGTGATTGAACTAGTAGCAAGTGAATTTGGATTTGAAGTTGAATTTGTTGGATTAGAAGATGTGGAAGAAGTAGATGAGGAAGAAGAAGCAGAAGATCTTGCGAATTTAGTAGAGCGTCCGCCGATTGTTACCATCATGGGACACGTCGATCATGGTAAAACATCTTTACTGGATTATATTCGTAATGCAAATGTAGTTGCGGGTGAAGCAGGAGGTATTACACAACATATTGGTGCCTATGAAGTAACCTTACCAAATGGTAAAGCAATTACTTTCTTGGATACACCAGGTCACGAAGCCTTTACGGCAATGCGTGCGCGTGGTGCTAAAGTAACTGATATTGCGATCATTGTTGTTGCTGCGGATGACGCAGTGATGCCACAAACTAAGGAAGCAATTAGTCACTCACAAGCGGCAAGTGTACCAATGATTTTTGCGGTGAATAAAATTGATAAAGATGGTGCAAATCCACAAAAAATATATGAGCAATTATCTCAAATGAATATTTTAGTGGAAGCTTGGGGTGGTAAATTCCAAAACCAAGAATTATCTGCGAAACAAGGTTTGAATGTTGATACTTTATTAGAAAAAATTATTTTAGAATCTGATTTATTAGACCTGAAAGCAAATCCAAATAAGGAAGCGACAGGAACAATCATTGAAGCATCTTTAGATAAGGGACGTGGTTATGTGGCTACCATATTAGTTCAAAACGGAACCTTGAAACAAGGTGATTTAATTTTATCAGGACAATATTACGGTCGTGTGAAAGCCATGTTTAATGAACGTAACCAACGTATCGAAACTGCACCGCCATCAACACCAGTTGTAATATTAGGTTTAAATGGTGCGCCGCAAGCAGGTGAGAAATTTAAAGTATTTGAAGACGAGTCTGAAGCAAAAGAATTAGCAACTAAGCGTTCTCAATTATTAAGAGAGCAAGGCTTAAGAACTAGAAAACATATCACATTGGATGAAATTGGTCGTCGTTTGGCTTTAGGAAATTTCAAGGAATTGAATATTATCATTAAAGGTGACGTGGATGGATCAGTAGAAGCCTTAAGTGATTCCTTACAAAAATTATCCACTTCTGAAATTGCTATTCGTGTGGTATTAAAAGGAGTAGGTCAAATTTCTGAGTCGGATGTTTTATTGTCAGCAGCATCGGATGCAATTATTATTGGATTTAATGTACGTCCAAGTATGCAAGCCAATAAGTTGGCGGAAGCAGAAGGCGTAGAAATTAAATTATACTCTATTATCTACAACGCTATTGATGAAATTAAGAGCGCAATGGAAGGTATGTTGGAGCCAAAAATTCAAGAAAAAATTGTTGCCAATGTGGAAGTACGCGAAGTGTATAAATTTGATAAAGCGACCGTGGCAGGATGTTTTGTATTGGATGGAAAATTAAGTAGAAATAGCAAAATAAGAATAATTCGTGATGGTATTGTTGAATATCCGAAGGGAGAAGGACAAGCTGCTGAATTAGGAAGCTTGAAGCGTTTCAAAGATGATGTGAAAGATGTTGTTTCTAATATGGAATGCGGATTGACCATCAAAAACTTTATCGACTTAAAAGTAGGCGATATCGTAGAAGCGTTTGAGGAAGAAGAAGTGAAGCGTACTTTATAAAATAATTAAGATTTGATTTTTGGGAAAACCGACCATGAATCAGACCTTTAAACATTAATATTATTTAGATGAAAATAGTCAGTATTGTTTTTTGTTTCTTTTTTTTATCCATGTCGGTTCATGTTAATGCGCAAGTAAAAAAAGTATTAGCCGATAAAATTGTTGGAACTGTCGGCGATAAGTTTATTTTAAGATCAGATATCGAGAATACAATGCTTGATATGAAAAGGCAAGCACAGGGCGAGGAAAATATAATTTTACCAAATGCCTGTCAAATAGTTGAGCAACAATTAATTCGCAAAGCGCTGGTATTACAAGCTGAAAAGGATTCACTTATTGTAACAGAAGAGGAAGTGGAAAATGCAATTGATATACGCATTAGACAATTCTTGCAACAATTTGGGTCCAAAGAAGTGTTAGAGGAAGTAGCTGGCAGAAGTATTATTCAGTTAAAAGAGGACTTTAGGATTCAAATCAAGGAGCAGAAGTTGTCTGAAAACATGCAAGAAAAAATTGTTGACAAAATTAAAATCACCCCATTCGAGGTAAGGGCTTTTTATAATAAAATTCCAGTGGATAGTTTGCCCTTATATGAAAGTGAGGTAAGTATTGCTGAAATTATAGTTCATCCTAAAGCAAATCGCGATATTGAAGAATATGTTATCAAACAATTATCCGATTACAGACGTCAAATTGAAACCGGGATTAATAAGTTTGACCAATTGGTTAAATTATATTCCGAGGATCCAAGTTCTAAAGAAAACCTAGGCCAATTTAATATCAACAGAAACGAAAAAACTTGGGATCCCGCTTTTATGGCAGGTTCATTTCGTTTAAAAGAAGGTCAAATTTCAGCACCCATTAAATCAAAATTTGGATATCATATCATCCAACTTATTTCACGTTCTGGAGATGACGCTGTTGTTAAGCATATTCTTAGAATACCACCTATTACCAAGGATGAGATCAATATTGCCAAACATTTATTGGATAGTGTCAGAAAGGAAATTCTTGCGAATAAAATGAGTTTTGGAGAAGCAGTTAACAAATACAGTGACGATGACGGAAGTAAATTTAGCGGTGGTGCAGTCACAGGGGGTGATGGGTCTTCTTACGTAAATATTGATCAATTAGACAAGGACATGGTGGTCATGCTAAAAACATTAAAACCTGGAGATATTTCAGATCCACAAGTATACCAAGATGATCGTGGAAGACAAACAGTAAGATTGATTTATTTTAGAGAAAGAACTTCGCCACATAAAGAAAACCTAAGAGAAGATTATAATCGTGTTTCCCAGCGTGCGTTAGAGCAGAAAAAAGTAAAGCAAATGGAAAGCTGGTTTAAAGAGCACATACCCAATTATTACATTTATGTAGATGCTGAATACCACGGATGTCCTGAATTAACGGATTGGACAAAAGTGGCGGATGCAATTATAACAGAAAAAGTGTATTAATATTTATACATCATGAGTGATGAGATCAAACACGAATGTGGTCTAGCTTACATTCGTTTAAGAAAGCCCTTTTCTTATTATCTTCAACAAAGAGGATCGGTAACCTACGGCTTAAACAAACTGTACTTGTTGATGGAAAAGCAGCACAATCGTGGCCAGGATGGGGCTGGTTTGGCTACTTTAAAATTAAATATTGAACCGGGTAATCCTTTTTTATATCGTTTGCGTAGCAACGCGCAACAACCCATTGCTGATTTATTTTACAAAATTGGTTTAGAAATTCAAGAGCTGGAAAAATTTCAGCCTGAAATCACCAAACACCCTGGACTAATGAAAGGGCATTTGCCTTTTATGGGTGAAATACTATTAGGACATTTAAGGTATGGCACACAAGGAAAAAATAATATTGAATTTTGTCATCCGTTTATAAAAAGAAATTTAGTCCCTGCTAAAAATTTAGCACTTGCGGGAAATTTTAATTTAGTCAATACAGAGGAATTATACCAACACATCAATGTAACGCCTGGCACTTTTGAAAAAGAAAGTGATTTGGCAGCGATGATGGAAGTGGTTCATTATTTTTTGGAGAAGGAAGAACATATCAATCCGAATAATCCCAATATTGTCAATGTACTAAAAAATGCGGTTCCTTTATTTGATGGTGGATTTACAGTTGGAGGGTTATTAGGTAATGGCTATAGCTTTATTATGCGTGATGCGCATGGCATACGACCTGCCTATTATTATATTGATGATGAAGTAATTGTAGCTGCGAGTGAGCGTGCTGCTATCCGAACTACTTTTAATGTTGCTGAAAATGAAGTATTGGAGTTGATGCCAGGTATGGCATTGATTGTGGATGATCATGGCAAATATGCCATTGAACAAATAGTTACTCCAAAGGAAAGAAGGGCTTGCTCATTTGAGCGCATCTATTTTTCAAGAGGAAGCGATGAAAAAATTTATCGCGAAAGAATTGCCTTAGGCAATCATTTAAGTGTAAGAGTATTAGATCGTATTGAAAAGGATTTGAAAAACACCATCTTCTCCTATATACCCAATACCGCCGAAGTTGCTTTTTATGGTTTAGTAAAAGGCATGGAGGAATACTTAAACAAAATTAAGGTGGAGCGTATTTTGAGTTGGGGAAATGAGGTAGATCCAGAAAAACTGGAAGCGATGGTGAATCGAAAAATAAGACAGGAAAAAATTGCGATTAAGGATGTTAAATTAAGAACTTTCATTACAGATGATGCCAATAGAAACGAAATGGTACAACATGTATATGATATTACTTATGGCACCGTTCGCAAAGATGAAGATACCTTGGTGGTCATTGATGATAGCATTGTTCGTGGTACTACTTTAAAAGAAAGTATCATCAGAATGTTAGCGCGATTATCACCCAAAAAAATTATTGTAGTTTCATCTGCCCCGCAAATTAGGTACCCTGATTGTTATGGCATTGATATGAGCAAAATGGGTGATTTCATTGCATTTAGAGCGGTTATTGCATTGCTCAATGAAACAGGTAAGTCAAATGTAATCGCCGATGTTTTACAAAAAATAAAGGAACTTGAAGCCATAGGGGAATTACATACTGAAAATGTGGTACGTCAATTATACAAACCATTCACTCCGGAAGAAATTTCAGATAAAATAGCGCAGTTAATTACGCCAGAAAATTTTAGCATTCCAGTGGAAGTTATTTATCAAACCATTGAGGATTTGCATTTATGTTGCCCTACGAATACCGGTGATTGGTATTTTACAGGTAACTATCCTACACCAGGAGGTAACAAGGTTTGTAACAAAGCCTTTGTGAATTATATGGAAGGTAAAAATGTAAGAGGGTATTAGCGACTAATTATACGCGGTAGCAAATTGCATTGATATTCATGCCTGCTCCCACGGATGCAAAAATGACAATATCCCCTTTATGTAATTGGTGCTCCTTGTATTTACCTCTTTTAACTAAGTCGTATAAAGTGGGGATGGTGGCTACTGAACTATTTCCCAAATCATGAATACTCATGGGCATCACATTTTCTGGGACTATTCTAATATCGTATAATTTATACAAGGCCTTAATAAAGCCTTCATCCATTTTTTCATTGGCTTGGTGTAAAAAGAATTTTTTTATATCATGTATATCCACGCCCGCTTTCTCAATACATTCCTTCATTGCTAAGGGAACATTTTTGATTGCATATTCATATACTTTTCTACCTTTCATTTTAATATACCTTGTTGCTTCATCCCCTTCCGGATGGTAGGATTTACCCAAGTATAAAAAATAGGTTTCGTCTACACAATGGCTTTGCACACTCGATGCTAAAATACCACTGTTGGTATTTGTATCTTCTTCTACAATACATGCGCCAGCGCCATCGCTAAAAATCATGCTATCTCTGTCATGACTATCTACGACTCTGCTTAAAGTTTCAGCACCAATCACTAAGCAACGCTTTGCCATACCTGATTTAATAAATGAATCCGCTTGTATCACACCTTGTATCCATCCTGGGCAACCAAATAAAATATCATAAGCCACACAATTTGGATTTTTAATACCTAGATGGTGCTTTACCCTTGAAGCAAGTGCCGGAATGGTATCTGTTTGAATAGTTCCTGGTAACACATCTCCAAAATTATGCGCTACTATAATTTGATCAATGGTTTCTGGATCAATGCCTGCATCTTGAATTGCTAATTCGGCCGCTTTGCTTGCCATTTCAGAGGTATTCATGTTCTCTTCAGCATACCTTCGCTCGTATATACCAGTGATATCTTTAAATTTTTCAACTATCTCTGCATTGGGTGTTTTAATTAACACGCCATCCTCTCCATAAAAAGTATTTTCAGCAAATGCTAAGTTTGTTTTTATAATGCTCGGTATGTAACTGCCTGTTCCGCTGATGATGGTTGCCATGGGGGTACTTTTAATTAAGCAATTTTGTGTTTAGCTAAGGTAGGTTTAAAATAATGGGTTAAATATACTTATCCCCTTTATGTCTTTTTACTTCGGCTACATATTCTTTTATGGATTGTTCTTTTTCTTTACTGCAAATGAGTAATACATCTTTGGTATCAACAATTATAAAGTCATCCAAACCTTGCACCACCACCAGCTTATCCTTAGGTGCATTAATCATACATTTGGTGGCATCAATCACAATCACATTATCCGAAGCTACTGCATTACCAAAATAGTCCTTTTCAATATTGTCATACGCGCTGTTCCAGGTACCTAAATCACTCCAGCCAAAACTAGATGGTATCACAAATACATTGTCTGCCTTTTCCATGATCGCTATATCAATGGAAATATTGGTACACTGTGGGTATATTTTTTGTATGGCCTTTGCTTCCTCAGGTGTATTAAAGTGCTGTTTTTCTTGATCAAACAATTCATACATCTCGGGTTGATTTTTTTCAAAAGCACTAAGTATGGTAGTTACTTTCCAAGCAAATATACCTGCGTTCCATAAAAAGTCACCACTTGCTAAAAAGGATTCGGCAATTTCCAAATCGGGTTTTTCTGTGAATGTTTTTACTTTATAAATTCCTTGGGCTACTTCTAGCCCTTCATATTGTATATAGCCATATCCAGTATTTGGGTGAGTTGGTTTTATACCCAATGTAGCTAAGGCTTTTATATTGGCTACAAAGTCAAGCGCCTGCAAACTAATTTTTTCAAAATTTTCTTGTTCTAAAATTAAGTGATCACTAGGTGCCACAATAAAACAAGCTTCTGGATCAATTTGCGCTAACTTGAATGAGATATAGGCAATACAGGGTGCTGTATTTTTTTTGCTAGGCTCCGCTAAAATATTTTCAACAGGTAGGTTGGGTAATTGTTTTTTTACAATGTCAACATATTCCTCTGAAGTCACTATGAAAATATTTTCTTCCGGTATGAATTTTGTGTACCTATCATAGGTCCATTGAATTAATGTTTTCCCTGTATTTAATACATCTAAAAATTGCTTTGGAAATGAGGTCCTACTCATTGGCCAAAATCTGCTTCCAATACCCCCAGCCATGATTGCAACATAATGATGTTTATTTTTCATACCTACTTTAATTATTTTATTAGTGTGTAATTAAACACACTGAATGGCTAGTTAATTTTATAAAATTCCTTCTTTCATTAAGTCATGAATATGAATCATGCCTATATATTGATGATTGTCAGCAACGATTAATTGGCTGATGTCCTTTTGTTCCATGATTGCTAAAGCTTCCACTGCTAATGCGCTAGGCGCGATGGTAGCAGGGTTTATGTGATAGATATCTTCTGCGGTTAAGTTTTGAATATTATCATGTTGCTCTAACATACGTCGTATGTCACCATCAGTAATAATGCCCAGTACCTTATTACTTTCATCTGTAATGACAGTCGCGCCCATTCTGTTTTTTGATATATCAATAATGACTTCTTTTATTTTTGTCTCTTTTCTGACAGCAGGTTTACTATTGCTATCTGCTAAATTTTGGGTGGTTAAGGTAAGTTTCTTTCCTAAGTTGCCCCCTGGATGAAATTGCGCAAATTGTGCAACGCTAAATTGTTTTAATTCCATCAAGCAAACTGCAATAATATCACCCATCACCATTTGCGCAGTGGTGGAGGAGGTAGGCGCTAGGTTGTTGATGCAAGCCTCTTTTGTAACAGTCGTATCTACAATTAAATCCGCATTGGTGGCCAAATAACTTTGCTTGTTACCTACCATACCAATAATGGTATTTCCAAATTGTTTTACTAACTGAACTAAATTTTTTATTTCGGGACTTTCTCCACTTTTGCTAATGATTAACACAATATCATTGGCTTGTATCATTCCTGAATCTCCATGTATTGCTTCGGCAGCGTGTAAGAATAATGCGGGTGTGCCCGTTGAATTAAAAGTGGCCACCATTTTTTGTGCGATAATGGCACTTTTTCCAATACCACTGATCACCAACCTTCCTTTGCTATTTAAAATGGCAGTGACCGCCTTTTCAAAAGAGGCGTCGATGTATTTATTTAATTCAACCAAAGCTTCTGATTCTATAGCTAATGCTTTTTTTGCAATGGTTATAATGTTTTCTTTCATATTTGATTTTAGCTACTGGAATGCACTGCCTTTATTAGGGCAGGATTTAAGGTTTTATTCCTTATCAGTTCCAGCCGCACAAAGTTAACGTTTCAATTAGTTTACACCTCAATTTTTAATAAAATGCTAAAATGGAACCATTTAAAAAAAATGACTACCATTTGAACTTTTCTTGCTTTATTTTCGTTAACTTAAATGTACTGTACTTTATACAAAAGATTGATTTTAAGATAATTATAATGGCGACCACTAAAAAAACGATATCCAAGACCTCTAAAGCAATAAAAAATGACCGATCCATTGATAAAGCAGCCCTTTTAACCGCCTTATCCGACAATTTCGGGTTCTCAGATTTTAAAGGCACACAGGAGGCGGCAATCATGTCCTTAATGAGTGGCCGCGACACTTTTGTAATCATGCCTACAGGCGGTGGCAAAAGTTTATGCTATCAGTTACCTGCATTGGTACTTCCTGGTTGTGCCATTGTGGTTTCTCCATTGATTGCGCTAATGAAAAATCAAGTGGATTTGGTTCGGGGTTATAGTGAAAATGAAGAGGTTGCCCATTTTTTAAATTCCTCTTTAAACAAAGGCCAAATTAAAACAGTTAAAGAAGATTTGTTAAGTGGAAAAACAAAGTTATTATATGTCGCACCTGAAACTTTAACCAAACAAGAAAACCTAGATTTTTTTAGTGATTTGAATATTTCCTTTTTCGCCGTGGATGAAGCGCATTGTATTTCAGAATGGGGCCATGATTTTAGACCAGAATACCGACGCTTAAAGGAAATGATGGAGGAAATAAATGCAACTATTCCCATCATTGCACTCACTGCAACGGCGACACCAAAAGTGCAAAGTGATATTGTTAAAAATTTAGCATTGCGTGATCCAGAAGTACTTATCTCTTCCTTTAATCGTGCTAATTTATATTATGAAGTACAGCCTAAAACAAAAAAGGAAGTCACTGTAAAAAGTATCGTAAAATATATTTCTGGACATAAAGGGAAAAGCGGCATTATTTATACCTTAAATCGAAAGACGACAGAGGAGCTGGCTGATTTATTATTAGCAAACAATATTAAAGCAGTGGCTTATCATGCTGGGTTAGATCAAAAGTTAAGGGCATCAAGACAGGATCAATTCTTAAATGAAGATGTGCAGGTAATTGTTGCTACCATTGCGTTTGGTATGGGCATTGATAAACCAGATATTCGATTTGTGATACATTACAATATACCCAAATCCATTGAAAATTATTACCAGGAAACGGGTCGTGCAGGTCGAGATGGCTTAGAGGGAAATTGTATTTTATATTATTCACATAAAGATGTTTCCAAATTAGAACACTTTTTAAAGGACAAGCCTTTAAGCGAGCGAGAAGTGGGTTCACAACTCATTGACGAAACAGTTGCTTTTGCAGAAAGTGGTGTTTGTAGGCGTCGTAGTTTATTGCATTATTTTGGAGAAGCTTGGCCCGAAGAATATTGTGGTAATTGCGATAATTGTTTACATCCAAAGGAAAAAATTGCAGCCAAAGAACAGTTGGTTAATTTGTTACAAGTGATACAAGCTTTAGATGAAAGATTCGCTGCTGATTATGTGGTGAAAATTATTTCGGGAGAATATATCCCGCAAATTGGTTTGTATCGTCATGAAAAATTGCCGGTGTTTGGCATTGGCAAAGATTATGATAATTTATTTTGGAATAGCATGATTCGTCAAGCAATGCTTGAACAAATGATTGAAAAAGATATCGAAGAATATGGTTTATTAAAAGTGACGGCGAAAGGAAAAAAATATTTAAAAAAGCCAACCGCATTCAACATTACCTTGAACAATGTGTTTGATGAAAATGCGGAAGATGATGATAGTGAAAGTGAAGCGACTGTTGGCGCTGCAGCGGATGACCGATTATTTGAAATGCTCAAAGGTTTACGACAAACCGAAGCTAAAAAAATTGCCTTGCCTCCTTTTGTGATTTTTTTAGAAAACTCATTACAGGATATGGCCACATTATATCCGACCACTTTAGAAGAATTGGAAAGATGTCAAGGCGTGAGTAAAGGGAAGGCCATCAAATATGGCAAACCATTTATTCAAATGATCGCCCAATATGTAACAGAAAATAATATCGAAAAGCCGGATGACTTTATTATGCGTTCCGTTGCCAATAAATCGAATAATAAAATTTATATCATTCAGAATGTTGACAAAAAAATTCCATTAGAAACGATTGCAAAAAATAAAGATTTAAAGTTGGAAGCTTTGTTAGAGGAAATGGAAACGATTGCTGCTAGCGGTACAAAATTAAATTTAGATTACGCTATTGATGAATGGTTAGACGAGTATGACCAAGCGGAAATTTTAGAATATTTCAAAAATTGCAATACGTCCTCTTTACAAATTGCACAAGAGGAATTAAGTGAAAATGATTATAGTTGGGAACAGTTAAAAATTATGCGCATTAAGTTTTTAAGCGTTGTTGGAAACTAGGAGGTGGTTTATTTATTGCTATAATTTTCACCAATACTTAAATAAGTATTTACCCTTTCTGCAACATTATTACGAACGCTTAAATAAAATAAATTATAATCTGCAAAGTGGTAGTTGGTCGTGTTGTATAAAAAATTTCCGAAAAATTTAGGCTTCTTTGTCCATAAAACACCCCCGTGATTATAAGCCCCAGCCACCTTAGCGGTGATGGTCTTGTAATTATACAATACAGATCCCATATTAGCTCCTCTATCAATTTGAGTTATTTTTTCATCCCAACTTAATGGGTTTGTAACAATAGAAACATATTTTTCTTTCATTATCCATTCGGGTGTATAACCTTCTTTATAGGTGCGCCATGCGCAGATGCAGCCTAATGAAGTGGGTGTTGCGCAAGGCTTTAATTGCACATAATCGGCGGGATTAATTGCCATTCCTACCACATAAGCTGCAATTAATTTTTTTGCGAGTGGTTTATCATCAAAATATTCTTTTAATAATCTGATGGCATGGGTTGACCCCTGACTATGAGATGCAATAATAATGGGCCTACCATTATTTTCATTCTTCATGTAATAGTCAAATGCTAATTTTATATCTTGATAGGCTAATTCAAAAGCAGCAATTGCTTTAACTGTATCCGCGTGACCAATAGGCGAGTAACTTTTAATGTGTGCTTGACGATATCTTGGCGCAAAAACACGACCTGCAATATTAAATACACTTGCTTGATTTAAGATAGTGGTATAATCAGTTTGAATATTCGTTTTTATATCTTTAAATGAGCCATTCCATCCATAAGGTTTTGTCGTATCCAAATAGGTGGTGGGATGTAAGAAAAATACATCTACTTTATCATTGGGTTGGTATTGTTTTGCTAAAACAATCGGTAAACTATCAGATGGGTCCTTTTTATTAGGATGTGCGGCCCAGTAAATTAAGTTACTATAATCTGGTTGGTCATTATAAGCTTCCTTTTCATAGATCGGTGAATACTTAACATAATTATTTTGCGCACAACTGCTTAATAGGAGCAGTAGGATAAAATAAATGGGGAAACGCATAATTGGAAGGATTAATAGGTGATTGCTGCTCGCAAAGTTAATTATAAAAATGGCAATCACAACAACTAGGAAGGGCCGTGGGTATTTTTTATAGGGCGTATCTATAAAAATAATTAATTTTAAGTAAAACAAGGCTTTTGTATTTATTACGACATATCCCTTTTTTACGCGCTGTATTTAACTATAGCATTACTGCATTTGGCGGCCCACAGGTAGCGGTTGCGCTAATGCAAAACCGATTTGTTCAAAAGCGCAAAGATGTCACTTCGGAGGAATTACTAGAATACAATGCATTTTGTCAATTATTACCAGGTGCTTCCTCCACGCAAACCATTACTTTAATCGCCTATAAAAGAGGGGGGACCTCCCTGGCCTTTTTAGCATTATTGGTATGGATTTTACCTGCTACTATTTTAATGACCTCCTTAGCTATTATTACAACGCATTTTGAATTAACGAATGGTTTAAAAAGTTTGGTATTACTCCAGCCGATGGCCATTGGATTTTTAGCCAGCGCGGGTTTATTGTTATACAAAAAAGCAATAAAAAGCACGATTACCTTTTTAATTTTTTTAGCCACCACCATCCTCACGTATATCGGTTTTAAAACGCCTTGGACCATACCTATTGTCATTGTTTTAGCAGGCATCATCACCAATTTTAGTGGTAAAAGAATTCCAAATGACGGACCCCCGCCTAAAAAAGTAAAATGGAGTGGCTTGTTTATTTTCCTTTTTTTATTTATTTGTGCTGGGTTTTTATCTGAACAAGCAACACGTCAAAATTGGGAATATCGAAAAGCATTTAATTTATTTGAAAATAATTATCGATTTGGAAGTTTTGTTTTTGGTGGTGGCGATGTGCTGATACCTATGATGTATGAGCAATATGTTACAAGACCAAAATCGAATGCGGTTAAAAAAAATAAAAGAGATGTTATAAAATTAACAAGTACCGAATTTTTAACGGGCTCTGGTTTTGTTAGAGCCATTCCTGGTCCCATTTTTTCAATCGCAAGTTATACGGGTGCCGTCGCTTTAAAGGAAATGGGCATCCCAGGGCAAGTTTTGGGTGCAGTGATCGCCAGCATGGGTGTGTTTTTACCTAGTTTTTTTATCGTGCTTTTTCTTTTCCCATTGTGGCAGAAATTAAAAAAGTATGCTGTTTTTTATCGCTCATTGGAAGGTATTTATGCAAGCATCGTGGGTATCATGATTGGATCTACTTTTTATTTATCAAAGGATGTGGTTATGCAATTACAAGTAGGTGATGCCATCCAATGGATTACCTTCCCTATTGTGTTTTTAGTAAGCACCTATTTATTGTATTATCAAAAGTTAGCACCGCAATGGATCGCTTTTAGTTGTGTTTGTATGGGCACTATAATTTATTTATTATCTTAAAAGGTAAAAACCTGTTAATTATAATCCTGCTTTTGCTATTATTATAAATCCTTTCATAAGTTTGTGGTCAATATGCAAAAGAGGACCGCGGCATTTGTTTTTTTTATTTTCATTTTTATTGCCAATTTGAATGCCCAATCGGTATCTATTAGTGGGAACGTTTATGATATTTCGGGGAGGCGTCCCATTGAGTCTGTGATCGTTTATAGTTCTGCAAATAGGGCTATCACTGATTCTTTAGGGCATTATCAAATTCTTGTAAAGGCGAAAGATTCCCTTTGGTTTTCCTTATTTGGAAAACATACGCAAAAGTATACCATTGATACTATTGAGGATTTGCAACATTTTAATATAATGATTCATGTCACAGGGTATGATTTACCAGAAGTGCGTGTTCGGAACTCCTATTATAGAATGGATTCAATACAAAACCGAGCAGATTATGCTAAATTTTTTAATTACTCTGCTCCTGGATTAAAACTAAGTAATAATCAAAATTTGTTGGGTCCGAATGGGTTAACCATTGGCTTTGACTTAGATGAAATTATTAATTTGTTCCGGGTGAAGCGAAATCGCAATCTGCAATTTTTACAAAACAGGTTAATATCACAGGAACAGGAAAAATACATCAACTACCGCTTTACCAAAAGATTCGTACAAAAATTAACCCATTTGGAAGGGGCCGAACTCGATAAATTCATGGAATATTGTAGGCCAGATTATGCCGTATTAGCCTTACTTAATGACCTAGAATTAGGGTTATTCATCCAGAAAAGGTTTGCTATTTACAAAAAAGGGGGATAAACAACTGCCATTCATCTATTTAGTTCAAATAAAAAGTGTTTTTTAGCTATCTTTAATAGCTAAAATTGTATTGTTTTGAGAAAATTACATCTTCTTGCGATATGTGCCACTTTGTTAGCGGTTGCATGTGCTAAAAAGCCGAAGTCGGCAGATAAATTCAATCCGAATGCGCCTGTCTCTGTTGATATTGCTGTTATAGAGAATCAAAAAATCGATAAGCAGATTGAAGTCAATGGTTCTGTATTGGCCAACGATTATATTGATCTTCATCCTGAAACCAATGGGCGTGTTGTTTTTTTACAGATACCCGAAGGTAAAATGGTGCAAGCGGGTACTGTTTTAGCAAAATTAAATGATGCTGATTTGCAAGCACAACTTGAAAAAATCAAGGTGCAATTAGAATTAGCCAATATTAATGAGCAGCGCAATAAGCAGTTGTTGAATGTGAAAGGAATCAATCAAAGTGATTATGATATCTCTTTACAACAAGTAAAAAGTTTAAGGGCAGACATTGCATTCATTCAATCTCAAATTGATAAAACAATTATCAAAGCTCCTTTCACAGGTTTGTTAGGGTTAAGACAAATTAGCTTAGGTGCATTCATTAATAATGCGACCACAATAGCATCGCTTCAAAAAGTGGATCAATTAAAAGTCGACTTTACTTTACCTGAAGTTTATCAAGGGTTTATTAAAGTAGGTAAAAAAGTAAAAATTGAAAGTATTGGCGGCGGGGATGCTAAATTAACTGCTACTGTTATCGCCATTGAGCCTCAAATTATTGCGTCTACACGTAATATTAAAGTGCGTGCTGTATTACAAGGAAAATTATTACCAGGCTCCTATGTGAAAGTAATGCTTGGAGAAAATACACAAAAACCAACCATTTTAGTTCCTGCTAATGTGGTTATTCCGGATTCTCGTAGTAAGCAAATAACAATTGTTGAAGGGGGTGTCGCAAAATTAATTGATGTTGAAACCGGTTATCGTACTACCTCATCTGTTGAAATTACTAAAGGATTAAAGGTAGGTGACAGTATTATAGTTTCAGGTATGTTGTTTGTTCGACAAGGAAGTAATGTTAAAATTAGCAAGACTGTGAAGCTTGCCGATATCACTAAATAGTGCATTAAAATAAATTTTATATTAAGTTATACTAGATGAATATATCTGAACTTTCCTTAAAACGACCAGTACTTGCTACTGTAATGAATATAGCCATCGTACTTTTCGGTATTGTTGGTTTTACTTTTTTAGCATTACGGGAATATCCCGCAATTGATCCACCGATCATTAATGTACAAACAAATTATTCTGGCGCGAATTCGCAAGTAATACAAAGTCAAATAACTGAACCACTTGAAAAATCAATTAATGGTATTCCTGGAATTAAAACCATTAATTCATCCAGTTCTGTAGGATCATCTAATATTACAGTGGAATTTAATTTAGGGGTAAATTTAGAAACTGCGGCCAATGATGTTCGTGATAAAGTAAGTCAGGCTTCTCGAAGTTTGCCTGAAGATATTAGTAGTCCGCCGGTGGTTTCTAAATCTGATGCAAGTTCGGATTTTATCGTATTAATGACTTTAAAAAGTAAATCAAAAAGTATTTATGAATTAACGGAGTATGCCGAGAATGTTTTACAGCAGCGTTTTCAAACAATTGATGAAGTGAGTAGTGTGAGTGTTAGAGGTAAGCGTTATTCAATGCGTATATTTCCTAATTCAGACTTGTTGAATGCATTTGGCATTGCTTTTAATGACATTCAAGTGGCGTTGAACAAAGAAAATGTGGAATTGCCAGCTGGAAAAATAAACGGCACTAAAGCGGAATACATTATTCGAACATTAGGCCGATTATCCACCGAGGCTGAATTTAAAAATATCATATTAAAGCAGGATGCTTCAGGAATAATTCGATTAGGGGATGTTGCTAAAGTAGAATTAGGTCCTGAGCAAGAGGATCAAGCTGTTTATTTTAATGGTGCACAATCGATAATGGTAACACTTTCACCACAACCTGGCGCGAACTACATTAAAATTGCCGATGAATTTTATAAGCGTTTGGACGAAATTAAAAAATCAAACAAAACGGATATTGAATTTGATGTGCCTATTGATAATACTAAAAATGTACGCAGGGCCTTAGAGGAGGTGAAGGAAACAATTTTTATTTCATTTGCTTTAGTGGTACTCGTTATATTTTTCTTTTTTAGAAATTGGTTGATAGCAATTAGACCCCTTATTGATATACCTATTTCATTAATTGCGACTTTTTTCATTATGTACCTTGCGGGTTTCTCTATCAACGTACTTACATTGTTAGCCATCGTGTTAGCGACAGGCTTGGTGGTGGATGATGGAATTGTGGTCACTGAAAATATATTTAGAAAATTAGAGGAAGGACTGAGTTTAAGAGATGCTGCTAGAGAAGGCAGTAAGGAAATTTTCTTTGCTGTAATTTCAACTTCTATTACGCTTGCGGTGGTATTTATGCCGGTGATATTTTTACAAGGGTTTATTGGCTCCTTATTTAAAGAGTTTGGTGTTGTAGTGGCTGGTGCCGTTTTGGTATCCGCATTTGTATCATTAACGATTACACCAGTGCTTAATGTGTACTTGAACCGTAAAGATGGCAAGCAAGGTAAATTTTATGAGCAGACCGAACCTTTTTTTAAAGGCATGGAAAACGGCTATAAAAATTTATTGGATAAATTTTTGAAAGTGCGTTGGATGGCATGGGTGATTGTTTTAGCCTGTGTTGGGGTCATCGTTTTAATTGGAACTACCATTCAATCTGAATTAGCGCCCATGGAGGACAAGGGAACTGTGCGTGTTACCATGACAGGCCAGGAAGGAACTAGTTTTGAGGACATGCGTAGTAATTTATTACGAACTATACGATTGATGCAGGACTCTGTTCCTGAACATGCATTTACTTGGGGTAGTGTTCCGGGATATGGCGGTTCAAGTGGAAGTAGTAGCGCTTCCGGAAGAATTGGATTTGTGCCTTTATCCGAGCGAAAAAGAAGTCAAACAGAAATTGTAAATGATTTAAATAAAAAGGTAAAAAAATTCAAAGATGTAAGGGTGTTTGTGGTGGAAGAGCAAACAATTTCAGTAGGTATCTCCTCTAGAGGTTCATTGCCTGTGCAGTTTATTATTCAGAATTTGGATTTCCAAAAAATACGCAACGTCATTCCTGAATTTTTAGATGCTGCTCGAAAAGATAAAACTTTCCAAAATGTGGATGTGAATTTAAAATTCAATAAACCTGAATTTGATTTAAATATTGATCGTATGCGCGCGCGCGATTTAGGGTTAACTACTGCTGATATTTCTCAAGCATTACAATCGGCATTCAGTGGCGCTAGGTCCGCTTATTTTATTATGAATGATCGTCAATATGAAGTAATAACGCAAGTGCCAAGAGCGGATCGTAACTCACCAGCAGACATTAATAAAATTTATTTACGTAATAATCGTGGGGAGAGTATTCCTATCTCAAGTGTCTTAACTGTTACAGAAAATAGTAATCCGCCAAGTTTGTATCACTACAACAGATTTAATTCAGCCACTATTTCTGCATCATTAGCCGAAGGTAAAACGATTGGGGATGGTGTTGCTGCGATGGAACGTATTTCAAAAGAAAAATTAGATGAAAGTTTCCAAACAGCTTTAAGTGGTCCATCAAGAGATTATAAGGAAAGCTCCTCCAATATTGCTTATGCATTAATTTTAGCGTTGATTTTAATTTATTTAGTTCTTGCTGCGCAGTTTGAAAGTTTCAAGGATCCTTTCATTATCATGATTACCGTTCCATTGGCGATTGCAGGTGCATTAATATTTTTATGGCTATTTGGACAAACATTAAATATATTTTCAGAAATTGGAATTATTATGTTGATTGGACTCGTGACCAAGAATGGAATTTTAATTGTGGAGTTTGCCAATAAAAAAAGAGCTGCTGGTTTGGAGTTGAAGGAAGCAGTGCTTGTTGCTGCATCACAAAGATTCCGTCCTATCTTAATGACAAGTTTAGCTACGGCATTAGGCGCACTTCCAATTGCAATTAGCATTGGTGCTGCTGCTACTAGTCGTAAACCGCTTGGTACCGTTATTGTAGGGGGATTGATGTTTTCATTGGTGCTTACCTTGTTTGTGATTCCAGCAGTATACACGTATATTTCAAGCAAGCACAAAAGAAAAATTGATTAATTTACGATGATTAGTGGGAATTAAATTTGAATACAATTCAAGTTTAATTTTGTGTATCTTATAATACCAAAAGGAAACTTATGTCAAATCAACGATTTTTAGCCTTGGATGTTTTTAGAGGAATGACCATTTGCTTAATGATCATTGTAAATACACCAGGGGATGCTTCGCTCACATTTGCTCCTTTCTTACATGCGAGTTGGCATGGGTTTACGCCCACGGATTTAGTTTTTCCTTCCTTTTTATTTGCTGTTGGAAATTCTTTAAGTTTTATTGAACCTACTTGGGCTAAATTAAATAATAGTACTGTTTTATTAAAAATCGGAAAACGCACAGCCTTGTTATTTTTAATAGGCTATTTAATGTATTGGTTCCCTTTCACAGGTAGTATTGCAAATACGCGTATTATGGGAGTTTTGCAACGCATTGCACTTTGTTATGGCTTTGCTTCATTGATTGCATATTTTATGCATGAGCGTGTGGTGATGATTTTGTCTGGTTTATTATTATTACTGTATTGGTATGTTTCATTTAAGTTTGGAGATGTAGGGGATCCCTATAGTTTACATGGCAACGCAGGTTTAAAATTAGATACTTGGTTAATGGGCGAAACACATTTATACCATGGTGAGGGATTCGGGTTTGACCCTGAGGGTTGGTTAAGCACGATACCTTCCATAGTGAATGTATTGATTGGATATCGTGTAGGTAAGTTTATCCAAGAACAAGGAAAGACTTATGAGGGTTTGGCCCTTTTATTTATGTGGGGTGCAGGGTTTATATTTTTAGCCTTTATGTGGAATTACCAATTCCCGATCAATAAAAAACTATGGACTAGCTCCTTTGTTATGTTAACGGTGGGGATTGATATGGTCATTATTGCCACCATCATCTATCGTGTTGAATTACAAAGGCAATTACAGTTTTCCAGCTTTTTTACTGTTTTTGGACAAAACCCATTGGTGATTTATCTTTTTTCAGAGTTACTGGTGGCTACTTTATACCTAGTCCATGGACCTAATGGCATCCCCTTATATACCTGGATTTATCAAAATACCTTTGCCAATTTTGCCCCTTATTGGGGTTCCATGGGATTCGCCTTTACAGCGATGTTGATATGCTGGCTATTGGGTTATATATTAAATAAATATAAGATATATATCAGGGTGTAAATCTTATTACTCCATTTTCCTCCATTTGTTTTTTTAGGAGCCTTAAACCTTGTACCTTTGCAGCCTCAAAACAGTACATGGAAATAAGAAACATCGCTATTATCGCCCACGTTGATCACGGTAAAACTACCTTGGTGGACAAAATTTTACACGCTACAAAAGTATTCAGAGATAACCAGGAGACTGGGGACTTGATTATGGATAGCAATGAATTAGAACGTGAAAGAGGTATTACTATCTTAAGTAAAAATGCTTCAGTAACCTATAAAGACGTTAAGATTAACGTAATTGATACACCAGGTCACAGTGACTTTGGTGGTGAGGTGGAGCGTGTTTTAAAAATGGCAGATGGTGTTTGTTTGTTAGTGGATGCTTTTGAAGGGCCAATGCCGCAAACGCGTTTCGTATTACAAAAAGCATTACAGTTGAATTTAAAACCAATTGTAATTATTAATAAAGTGGACAAGGAAAACTGTCGTCCTGACGAAGTGCATGATGCAGTATTCGAATTGTTTTTCAATTTAGATGCAACAGAAGACCAATTAAATTTCCCTACTTTTTATGGTAGTGGTAAAAATGGTTGGTTCAATGATAGCCTTACCCCTTGTACAGATATCTTCCCTTTAATGGATGGTATTTTGAAATATGTACCAGGTCCTGATGTTAAGGAAGGCCATACACAAATGCAAATCACTTCATTGGATTATTCTTCTTTCTTAGGTCGTATTGCGATTGGTAAGGTAGAAAGAGGTACCATTAAAGAAGGTCAAAATATTGTTTTGGTGCAAGCAGATGGCAGCATCAAAAAAAATAAAGTAAAAGAATTATACGTTTTTGAAGGAATGGGTAAGCGTAAAGTAGCTGAAGTTGTTTCAGGTGACTTATGTGCTGTAGTTGGTTTAGAAGAATTTAATATTGGTGATACCATTGCGGATCCAGAAAATCCAGAAGCTTTACCAATCATTAGTGTTGATGAGCCTACCATGAGTATGACTTTTAGTATTAACAACTCACCTTTCTTTGGTAAGGAAGGAAAGTTTGTTACCTCTCGACATATTCGTGATCGTTTAATGAAAGAGACTGAAAAGAATTTGGCATTGCGTGTGGAAGAAACGGATAGTGCAGATAGTTTCTTGGTATTTGGTCGTGGTATTTTACATTTAGGTGTATTGGTGGAAACCATGCGTCGTGAAGGATATGAGTTAACTGTCGGAAATCCGCAAGTATTGGTGAAAGAAATTGATGGTAAAAAACATGAACCATTTGAGATATTAGTGGTGGATGTACCTGCTGATTTTAGTGGTAAAGTTATTGACTTAGTTACCCAAAAGAAAGGCGAAATGTTGATCATGGAATCAAAAGGAACTATGCAACATTTAGAGTTTGATATTCCTTCAAGAGGATTGATCGGACTTAGATCACAAATGTTGACGCAAACTGCAGGTGAAGCTGTAATGGCGCATCGCTTTAATGAATACAAGCCTTGGAAAGGACCTATTCCTGGAAGAAGTAATGGTGTATTGGTTGCGAAGTTTGGTGGAACAACTACTGCTTACTCAATTGATAAATTACAAGACAGAGGACGTTTCTTTATAGAACCAGGTGAGGAAATTTATGCAGGTCAAGTATTGGCTGAGCATATTAAGCCAGGTGATTTAAATATCAACGCGGTCGAGATGAAAAAATTAACCAACCACCGTGCAAGTGGATCTGATGATAGCGTAAGAATTACCCCTAAGGTGCAATTCACTTTAGAGGAGTGTATGGAATACATTCAATTTGATGAGTGTATTGAAGTAACGCCAAAATCAGTTCGTATGCGTAAATCTATCTTAGACGAAAATAACAGAAGTAAGGCAACAAAAGCAGCTTCGAATTAATCATTATTACCAATTTTTCCTTGAAAAATAAATTGGCAATAATGATTCTCCTATGATTTTATTAAAAAGCCACCCCGACGAATCGGTGTGGCTTTTTAAATTCGCTATAACCAATTTTTTCATTGAAAAATAAAAAAAGAGTCCCGATTTATCGGGACTCTTTTTTTGGGAGTAATATTATGAGTACGGAATTGCTTTTGTTTTAGATAGGTTTATTCAATGCCTTCCAAAGTAAATCTTTCAACTCTACTAAATTCTTTTGCGTTGCTGATGATATAAATATATGTGGGATATTTTTAGGAAGTTCTTTTACAATTGCATCCGTTAATTCTTGGTCTAATAAATCCGACTTGCTAATGGCAATGATGAATTCTTTTTGTAAAAGTTCTGGATTGAATTCGGCTAGTTCGTTTTTAAGAATTTCAAATTCTTTTTTATGGTCATTACTATCGGAAGGAATAATAAAAAGTAAAACAGCGTTTCTTTCGATATGTCTTAAAAAGCGATGACCCAAACCTTTCCCTTCTGCTGCGCCTTCAATAATACCTGGCAAATCCGCAATACAAAATGATCGGTTATCACGATACGCCACCATACCTAATTGTGGTGTTAATGTGGTGAAAGCGTAGTTGGCTATTTTAGGTTTTGCTGCAGTAATGACTGAAAGCAGCGTTGATTTTCCTGCATTTGGAAAGCCAACCAATCCTACATCTGCTAATACTTTTAATTCAATCTGTTTCCAACCTTCAATACCATCTTCTCCAGGTTGTGCATGTTCAGGAACTTGATTGGTAGGTGTTGCAAAATTAGAGTTACCTAAACCACCACGGCCCCCTTTGGCTAATATAATTTCTTGGCCATCTGTTAATATTTCCGCCTCTACTTTGCCTGTTTCTTCATCTCTTGCAATGGTACCCAGTGGTACTTCAATGATAATATCCTTGCCATCCTTACCGGTACAATTGTTTTTACTTCCTCCTTCGCCATCCTCGGCAATTACATTTTTAAAATAGCGTAAATGTAATAAGGTCCATAATTGGGCATTCCCTTTTAAAATAATATGACCTCCACGACCCCCATCACCGCCATCAGGCCCACCTTTAGCAGTTAGTTTATTGCGCATTAAATGTCGCGCTCCTGCACCACCATGTCCACTATGACAAAAAATGCGGATGTAATCAATAAAATTATTTCTTTCAGACACAGGAATGTATTTGACGCAAAGTTAAGACAATCCTAGTTGAGGTTGCTTTTTATTAAATGAAACCTTTTGCGCTACTTTATTTGATTAGTTTTAAACCATCAATTAAAATGGTCACCATATTTTGTTCCAATTCGTTCGCAGTAATTTTTTTGGTAGAACGATGCCAGCTTTCAATACCACTTACTGCGTGTAAAAAAATTAATACCACCGTTGGGGCATCAATGGTTTTGATTTCATTATTTCTTATCCCTTCTTCAATAATAGCTGCAATCCTTTTGCGGTATACTCTTCGTTGATTTTGATAATTGGATAAATAAGGATCAGATAAGTGTTTCCACTCTCGATCACTTACATACACTTCCTCATAATTATGAATCATTTCAGTGATATGGAAACGTAATAATTTTTCCATTTTTTCAAGCGAGGATATATTTTCAGATTCTATTTCATCCATTTTCAACACAAATTTATTAGCTACACTGAATACCAATTCGTGTAATAACTCGCTTTTCGATTTTATATGGTTGTATAAGCTTGCCGCTTCCACACCAACAGCCTCAGCTAAATCACGCATGCTTGCAGCCTTATATCCTTTTTCTCTAAATAGGGTGGCAGCTTTACGCACGATAACATCCTTTCTAGATCCGTTTTTTTCTGTCTTAATTCTAGCCATTTTCTAAATTTTTGATCAATTTGTTAGTACAAAATTATAGATTTAATTCTTTAAAATAGCCATCATTTTAAAATAAAATCCCATTTTTGTTAGTTTTTTGATTATCAAGTGATTACGAATTGGCTTGGTCCTTTTGGACTAACGCAATTTACTTAACAGTAAAAATCGTAGTTTCGCAGCTGAAAATTAAAACAAAACACATGTCATTAGTTGTAGTAGGATCCATGGCCTTTGATGCCATTGAAACACCCTTTGGGAAAAGTGATAAAATTATTGGCGGAGCAGCAACTTACATTGCTTGGTGCGCTTCCAATTTTACCACTGTAAAGCAAATTTCAGTAGTGGGTGGCGATTTCCCACAATCTGAATTAGACGCCTTAGCAAATAGAGGCGTTATTTTGGAAGGGGTGCAGATTAAAAAAGACGAGAAAACATTTTTTTGGAGCGGTAAGTATCATTTAGATATGAATAGCCGTGATACAATTGAAACGCAATTAAATGTGTTAGAAAATTTCGAACCTGTGGTTCCGGATAGTTATCAGGATTGTGAAATATTGATGTTGGGAAATTTAGTTCCAGGTGTTCAAAGTAGCGTGATCAAACAAATGAAAAAGCGTCCTAAGTTGATTGTAATGGACACCATGAACTTTTGGATGGAAATTATGATGGATGATTTATTACATACGATTAGTTTGGTGGATGTATTGATGGTGAATGATAGTGAAGCCCGTCAATTAAGTGGAGAATATAGTTTGGTTAAGGCGGCTAAAAAAATCATGGCCATGGGTCCCAAATACTTAATTATTAAAAAAGGAGAACACGGGGCATTGTTATTCCATGAGAACGAAGTGTTTTTTGCACCAGCTTTACCTTTAGAAGAAGTATTTGATCCAACCGGTGCTGGTGATACTTTTGCTGGTGGATTTGTAGCACATTTGGCTAAAACAAAAGATTTTTCATTTAACAATATGAAGTCTGCTATTATCTTAGGTAGTGCTTTAGCGAGCTTCTGTGTGGAAAAATTTGGTACACAAAGATTAACTGAAATTAACGAGTCGGATATCAAAGCGCGCGTACAATCGTTCGTTCAGTTGGTTAATTTTGATATTGAATTAGTTTAAATTTGGTAAAATCAATACATCCAATTAATTTTGTTGAACAATGATGAAAAATAAACATACAAAACAAATTAAGAAACCCCTGTAATAGGAAGGTGCTGATTGTTAGTATGCGAATAAATATACTCAGAAGCCTTCCAATAAAATGGAAGGCTTTTTTCTTTTTCTAAGACTTTGTAAAATAAAACACTTGAAAAAGAAAAACCTGATAATTTCAAAGTACTTAAAAGTGCTTTGAGTTTTTCGACAAGCATAATGTTAACGTAAAAAATAAAAAAAATGAAAGTTGCAGTTGTAGGAGCCACAGGACTAGTTGGAACAAAAATGTTGCAAGTATTAGCGGAACGAAATTTTCCAGTAACTGAATTAATTCCTGTTGCATCGGCACGCTCAGCAGGTAAGGAAATAATATTTAAGGGCAAACCTTATAAGGTGGTAACCATGGAGGAAGGGATTGCTGCAAAACCAGCCGTTGCTTTATTTTCGGCAGGAGGTAGTACCTCATTGGAGTGGGCGCCAAAGTTTGCAGAAGCTGGTATTCGTGTGATTGACAATTCCTCTGCTTGGAGAATGGATCCAACCAAAAAATTAGTGGTGCCAGAAGTAAACGCATCTGTTTTAACAGCCAACGATTTAATTATTGCGAATCCAAATTGCTCTACCATTCAAATGGTTGTTGCTTTGCAACCTTTGCATGATAAATATAAAATTAAAAGAGTAGTGGTAAGCACTTATCAAAGTGTAACGGGTACTGGTAAAAAAGCAGTAGATCAGTTAATGGAAGAAAGAAAAGGAAGTCAAGTGGCTGCTGCAGATATGGCATATAAGTACACCATTGATTTGAATGCTATTCCGCAGATTGATGTTTTTTTAGAGAATGGGTATACCAAAGAGGAAATGAAGATGGTGAAAGAAACCTGCAAAATTATGCAGGACGATAATATTAAAGTTACAGCGACTACTGTTCGTATTCCAGTGATGGGTGGACACAGTGAAAGTGTAAATGTGGAATTTGAAAATGAATTTGATTTGAATGAATTGATCGCATTACTTGGCACCGCACCTGGTGTGGTTGTGCAACAAAATGATGGGGATCAATTTTATCCAATGCCTTTATGGGCACACGAAAAGGATGAAGTTTTTGTAGGACGTTTGCGCAGAGATGAAACACAAGCGAAAACATTAAATATGTGGATTGTAAGTGACAACTTGCGTAAAGGTGCCGCTACCAATGCCATTCAAATTGCAGAATACCTTGCCGCAAAAGGAATTATTTAAAAAGGAAGTTCAATAATATTAAACTAAATCAAAGCCCTCGTTTATGGGGGGCTTTGAAAAATCAAATATCAAAGAATATATTTACCTTATTTTTTTATAAGGTCAATATATTCCGCCTCGGTAATAATTTTTATCGAGGCTATTTTTTTGGCTTTCTCTAATTTGCTTCCAGCATCTTCGCCAACGACTAAGTAATTTAATTTACTACTCACGCCGCCTAGGATATGCCCGCCTCTTGCTTCTACCATCGCTTCAGCTTCGGCACGTTTCAATTGCGTGAGGGTACCTGTAAATAAAAAATTTAATCCTGCTAAGTTTCCATCAACAGCAGTTGTATTAGTTTGAATCATATTTAAGCCCAATGATTCAAGTTCTCGAATCATTGCAATATTACTTTCCTCATGAAAGTACGCGTAGATACTTTTTGCCACTTTTACACCAACATCTTCAAAGGATTGTAATTGTTCTTCCGTAAAATTGGTTAAATCTAAAATATGTTGAATTTGTGAGGCTACTGTCTTAGCCGTTGTTTCTCCGACAAAACGAATTCCCAAGCCGTAGATAAGTCGGTACAGTGGTTGATTTTTGGAATTAGCAATCGCAGCTTGTAAGTTTTCAATACTTTTTTTTCCAAAGCCTTCCAACTGCGTCACTTTTTCAAAATCCAAGGTATACACTGCAGGAACATTGGGTAGAATTCCTATCTCGTAAAACTTACGGATATTGGCTTCCCCGAAACTTTTGATGTCCATGGCATCCTTGCTTACGAAGTGAATGATTCGTTCCACTATCTGTGCTTTACACAATGGACTTATACATCGCCAAACCGCTTCGGCTTCTTCTTTTTCTAATGGGGCATTACATACAGGGCAAGTAGTAGGGAAGGTGATCATTTTTTCTGTGCCCTTCCGTAATGAACTTATGGATTGTACAATTTGTGGAATTACATCACCTGCACGTTCAATAATTACGGTATCTCCCAGTCGAATATCTTTTTCTTTGATGTACTCCTCGTTGTGCATGGAAATACTTGATACGGTTACGCCACCTAATGCTACGGGTTGTAGTTTGGCTACCGGGGTTACAGCGCCAGTGCGACCAACTTGAAATTCTACGTTTTCTATAATAGTGGTTGCTTGACGTGCTTTAAACTTATACGCAATGGCCCATCTTGGATGATGTGAAGTCATTCCTAATTTCTCTTGCAAGGGAACGTCATCAATTTTAATTACAAGACCATCAATATCATAAGGTAATTGATCGCGTCCGATTTCAAAAGAAATACAATAATCAATTACATTATTAATGCCTTCTAAAATTTTTCTTTCTTTTTGAGGTGATCTGAATCCCAAATTCCATAACAAGGATAAGGTGCCACTATGGGTTTGTAAAAGCGGGGTAAGTTTTGCTCCTGGAATTGGAAGTACATAACTAATATGATAAATAAATGCATCTAAATTTCGTTCTCCTACTTCTTTTGGATCCTTCATTCGTAAGCTTCCTGCAGCGGCGTTGCGAGGATTGGCAAGTGGCGCTTGTTGCTTTAGTTTTAATTTTTCATTAAATGCAGCAAATGAATTTTTGCTCATGATTACTTCACCTCTAATTTCAATTTGCTTTATACCATAATCTGCTAAAGGAATACTTAATGGAATTGATTTGATCTGTTTGATATTTTGTGTAATATCTTCTCCTGCAACACCATCTCCTCTGGTGCATGCCCTAACGAGTAGCTCATTTTCATACACCAATGAAATACTCGCGCCATCGAATTTTGGTTCAACGCAATAAGTTAATTTTTCATTCCCTGCGCCTTCTATTGCCTTGCGATCAAAATCAATCAAGTCAGCTGCATTATAACTATTTTCCAAACTTAACATGGGCACCAAATGCGGAATGGTAACAAAGTTTGCATTTAAACTATTTCCTACACGTTGGCTTGGCGAATCGGGTGTGATTAACGAAGTATTTGCCGACTCGATGGAAATTAACTGCTGGTATAATTGATCATACTCGTAATCACTTATCAAAGGTTCATTCAAAACATAATATTGGTACTCATTGAATTTTAATAGCTTTTTTAAACTATCCAATTCAATGGTATGTGGATTTGTTAAGTATTCTTTGGCTAAGGCCTGAAATGCGCTAATTTGATCTTTGGGGTACATGAGGTAAAATGTCTGCTAAAATACAAATAGTTTTAATCTTTTATTTCGTATTTTGGGACTATAATTCCAATTTGTGAATCGGGCCGTTGTTGGGCAATAAAAAATGATGATTTCTAGTATGAATTTGAACAAAAAAGATGCCATAAAGCTGGTACAAACCTATCCAACAGTTCCATTAACCGTGGATTGTGTCATTTTCGGGTTTGACGATAATTCGTTAAAGGTGCTTACCATTAAAAGTGATTTACCGCAATATGATGAAAAGCTATCCTTACTTGGAGACACTATTTTATCAGCAGAGGATTTAGATAATGCAGCAAATCGTGTTTTGTTGGAGCGAACAGGTATGCAAGACGTTTATTTGGAACAAGTGCATACATTTAGCAAGCCTGATCGACATCCTGGAGGAAGGGTAGTGACTGCAGTTTATGCATCCTTACTTAATATCAAACACCATGAATTGAAAATTTTGGAGAATGAATTAAGTTGGCATGTGGTAAAAGATATTCAAGAGATGGCTTTTGATCATAAGGAAATTTTGGATTTGTGTCATACCTGGTTACAAAAGCGAATTCAAGAACACCCCTTGGCCTTTAATTTATTGCCAGTAAAATTTTCATTAAGACAGTTGCAAAATGTATACGAGGCAATTTTAAACACCTCATTGGATAGGCGAAATTTCAGAAAGAAGTTTGCGAGTATGGGCTTCCTAATTGACATTAATGAAATGGAAACACAGGTGACACATCGGCCAGGTAAATTGTATTCCTTTGACTTTAAAGCATACCAATTGCGTAAGAAAAATTGGTTTGGTATAGATTTTTAAAAAAGGTGTAGGCTTGCCTATAATTTGATACCTTTACGCACTAATTAAACGAGGCTTTATTATGTTATATTCAATGACAGGGTACGGAAGGGCGGAGGCGATATTAAAGGACAAGACATGCTTAATTGAAGTTAAGTCCTTAAATGGGAAACAATTTGATGTTCGTTTGAATTGCCCCTCTTTATTAAAACCTTACGAAGTTGAAATCAGAAATAAATTGAATGAGGCTTTATTTAGGGGTAGTGTAGAGTGTTCAATCACTTTAAAGTCAAATGGCATTAATAAACCAGTAAGTGTCAATAAAGAATTAGCCAAATCATATTATCAGCCCATCATGGAATTGGCGAATGAATTAGGGGTTGGCACTGAAAATATTTTAAGTACCATTTTAAAAATGCCAGATGTAGTTTCTTCTTCAAATGAGGTATTGACTGAGGAAGAGTGGAAATTCATATTTGATTTATTACATCAAGCAATTCAACATTTAATTAAACATAGAGCAGAGGAAGGGAAATCCATTGAAAAGGATTTGCTTGAAAAAATCATTGCTATTGAAGCGCAGCAAGCGGTCGTTGAAATTCATGAACCGAACCGTCGCGAAAAAATTAAGGACGGAATGCTTAAGTTGTTAGAGCAGCATGTGGGAGCCGATAAATATGATCAAAACAGATTAGAGCAAGAGTTGATTTATTATATTGAAAAAATAGATATTTCAGAAGAACGCGTTCGTTTAAAAAATCATTGTGATTATTTTAAAACAATGCTCAATGATGGGGACCCATGCAAGGGCAAAAAATTGTCTTTTATATTACAAGAAATAGGAAGGGAAATAAATACCACAGGTTCAAAAGCCAATGATGTGGATATTCAAAAGGCGGTGATCAATATGAAGGATGAACTTGAAAAAGCAAAAGAGCAAATATTAAATGTGTTGTAAGATGACATTTGTTAAATCCTATATTTACATTTTACTTGTTTTATTTATAGCAAGTTGTGAGCCTATTCAGTTATATGAACAAACGACTATTTATCCTACACATGAATGGTCCAGCAAGCAGGTAAATAATTACCAATTTAATATTACTGATACAAGCTCCTTATATAAAATTTATTTTGTAATCAGGCATCATAATGCCTATCATTTTAAAAATATTTGGTTGCAGTTAAACACAAAGTCCCCTTCAGATACAGCAGTAAAGCAGACCCTTAATTTGCAATTAGCCGATGATCAAAAAGGCTGGTTAGGCGTAGGTATGGATGATATTTTTGACCAACGTATTCCAATCAATGCAACTCCCACTAAATTAAAGTTGGGTATATATCAATTTAGTATGGAACATACCATGAGAGAAGATCCGCTGTTAGGCATACTGGCTACTGGCTTGCGTGTTGAAAAAGTGCATTTATGAAAATGAGATGGTTTAATATCAGCAAATTAAAGTTTGTCAATTTTATTTATTGGGTTTTTCTTACCTACATGATTGCCGCGTTTGTTTGGTGGTATGTTTCTCTGGAAAAACAAAATAGTGAAATAGCAACAGTTAAATTCCAATCTATTCGATTAGACGATCCTGCTTTATATCAAAAAGTAAAAGCGATTGAAGCATTTGAAGCAAGAAAAACAAAACAATATTTGGGAGAGGGCATTACTTTTCTTTTTTTATTTTTACTCGGGGCAATTTATGTTTACAGGTCGTTGTTAAAACAATTAAGGTATTCTAATCAACAACAAAATTTTATGATGGCGGTAACGCATGAATTAAAAACGCCTATTGCCATTACGCAGTTGAATATTGAAACTTTACTTAAAAGAGAATTGGAGCCGGCCCAGAAAAAAATGCTGATTGAAAATACTTTAAAGGAAACACACCGATTAGATGCCCTTTGTAATAATATATTATTAGCCTCGCAGTTAGATATGGGTAAATATGAATCTAATATGCAACTTATTGATTTGTCTGATATTATACAAAAGTTACTCCATTCCTTTCAAGAGCGATTTGATCAAAGAAAATTAATTACAACAATTACCCCATCTGTTTTTATACAAGCAGAACCATTACTGATACAATTATTGGTTAATAATTTATTGGATAATGCACATAAATATTCAACCATTGCGAGTCCAATTTCGGTGTTGCTTACTGCTCATGAAAATCAAATTCAATTAGTAATTAAAGATGAAGGGGTAGGCATTCCTATGGAAGAACGTGATAAAATATTTGAAAAATTTTACCGCATAGGAGATGAAACAACCCGAACAACAAAGGGGACTGGTTTGGGGTTGTATTTATGTAAAAAAATTAGTGAATTTCATCATGCAAGTATTTCCGTAGATGCGAATACACCCAACGGCAGTATTTTCAAAATAAATTTTCCAATATAATGAGTACCCTAAAGCATAGCATTTTACTGGTGGAAGATGAGCTGCATTTACATGAGGCGCTAAAGTTAAATTTAACATTGGAAGGATACGTGGTAAGCTCTGCTTATGATGGCCCTAAGGCGTTACAGCAAATCCAAGGTGCCAGCTTTGATTTGATTATTTTAGATATTATGTTACCAGGTATTGACGGGTATTCAATTATTGAAACTGTTCGTATTCATAACAATAACACCCCTATTTTAATTTTAAGTGCAAAAAATACAAGTGCAAATAGGGTGCAAGGATTAAAGATTGGCGCGGATGACTACATGACCAAACCTTTTAATTTGGAAGAACTTTTATTGCGGGTATCTAAATTGATCCAAAAATCAGGCGTCAATAGCGCAGTCCAAAATAATTTTGAGCAATATTCTTTTTCGGGTAATACCGTACACTTTACCTTACTTGAAGCCACATTGTATAATGGCGAAAAGATACATTTAACCAAAAAGGAAGCAATGCTTTTAAAGTTATTGATTGAGAATAAAAATACCATCATTACAAGGGAGCGGATATTACAAAGTGTGTGGGGGTATAATGTATTTCCGAATACCCGTACTATTGACAATTTTATTCTAAATTTTAGAAAGTATTTCGAATTAGACAGCAAATCACCTTTGCATTTTATCTCCATCCGGGGGATAGGCTATAAATTTCAAGATTAATCTGTTGGGATGCAATCTGTGGCCCTTTTTTTCGTTAATACTTGTAGTTAAACTACTAGCATGTCATTGTCGTCCATTAAAGATTTTTTAGAACCTATTAATATTGCTCATATATCCAATGATGAGGGGTATCGCGATACGCAGCTAGGAAAGCATATTAATGTAAACGAGGGGAACCTACCTGATATAGTAGATGCAGATATTGTCATAATTGGGGCTGGTGAATGCAGGGGTGCGGGTCATGCTTTACATGGTCATACTGCCGCAAATGCGATTCGGACCGCCTTGTATGATTTGTATTACTGGCATGCACAGGTCAACGTAGTGGATATTGGAAATGTGAAAATTGGACAAAGTATACAAGATAGCTATGCGGCTCTTCGGACGGTGATATCTGAATTGCTATTGCAGAATAAAAAAGTCGTAATTATTGGCGGGGCGCATGATTTAACCCTTGCACAATATCATGCCTATACTTCCATACCCACTTTAGTAAATGCGGTTGTGGTGGATGCTAAAATTGATTTGGACTTAGAGGCGCGCTTACCTAGGGATCATTTTTTAGAAGAATTATTTACTGGTTTGCCTAATCATTTGAATCATTATAGTCATATAGGTTTTCAAAGTTATTTCATGCATCCGCATATGTTGGAAACGATTGATAAACTAAGATTTGATTGCTTTAGATTAGGAAAAGTTCGGGAAGGTATTGAGGAAATGGAACCTGTCATTAGGGACAGTCACATGTTAAGTTTTGATATTAGTGCAATTCAAAATGCACAAGCGCCTGCAAACTTAGTTACTCCGAACGGTTTTAATGGTGAAGAGTCCTGTACTTTAATGCAGTATGCTGGGATGAGTTGGAAAACAAGTACTATTGGATTGTTTGGTTATCAAGCTGAACTAGATGTAAATAATATGACAGCCATTCAAATTGCCCAAATGTTTTGGTACATTATGGATGGGGTACAAAAAGGTAAAAAAGAAGCGCCATTAACGGAATCAGATAGGTTTAAAGAATTTCATATTGCATTCTCGGATATCGAAACCAATTTTTTACAAAGCAAGAGTACGGGCAGATGGTGGATGCAAATGCACAATAATGAATGGGCGCCTTGTAGTTACAAAGATTATTTAGTAGCTTCCAATAACGAAATTCCAGAAAGATGGTTAAGGGCCTTAGAAAGGGAGTAGTCGCTCCATTATATTTATTATCAATTGTATTTATTGTTTTATTAAGTGCTTGTAGTATACAAAAAGCGCAAAAAACATTATTGCAAACCACCGCGCTTAAGGGCGCTCATGTCGGTATTGCAGTATACAATGATACCAAGCAAGCTTGGATTGATCAATACCAAAGTGATCATTACTTTACACCTGCTAGCAACACCAAGATATTAGCTACCTATGTAGGTTTGAAATATTTGGGTGATTCCTTGCCTGGATTTAGTATGGCTGAAAATGCAGATACGCTTTTTTTAACCCCATTGGGTGATCCTAGTTTTTTACATCCCGATTTTAGCTACCAGCCGGTGATTGAACTAATTAAAAACACCCACAAGCAAGTAGTGATTCAACCTACAAAAGCCAATGACCAATTTGGACATCTGGGCAATGGCTGGGCTTGGAATGATTATGGTGAGGACTATCAGCCAGAACGAAGCAGAATGCCTATTTATGGCAATGTGGTACATTTTTATCAAGGCAATGGAAAATTATTAATTAAGCCCTTTGTATTTTTTAAGGACATTACTGATATAAACACGGTGTACCAGAAAAATTGGACGCGAAAATTAGTGGGTAATCAGTTTTATACCAATGGTCAAAAAAATACGGCTGCTTATTTTCAGGTGCCATTTGATTCCTATTTCGAACCCAATTTGCCATTGTATTTGCTTCAAGATACTTTAAAGGTAAAACTAAATATAGGGGATGATATTTCGAAAATGCAAGAACAGATTGTTAAAACAGTTCCAACAGATTCACTGTTAAAAATTATGATGCGTCGTAGTGATAATTTTTTCGCAGAACAAGTTTTATTAATGGGATCTCAGCAGTTGTTGGGTAAGATGGATGATGCAGCTTTTATTGATACCCTGCTTAAAACCGAATTCTCCCAACTGCCACAAAAAATGCGTTGGGTAGATGGCAGTGGCTTAAGTAGGTATAATTTAAATACACCTGAAAATTATGTTGCCATATTAAAAAAGATGCAAGATGAATTTGGACAAATGCGGGTTACACAAATATTTGAAACTGGTGGAGAAGGAACATTATCTGCGTATTATAAAAACTTTCCAGGGGAGATACATGCTAAAACCGGCAGCTTAGGCGGTCAAATTGCTTTAAGTGGGTTTATATACACGCATAAAAACCAAAAATTATATTTTTCAATTTTGGTGTCTAACCATATGAGTCCAACCAGTGCGGGTGTAAGAAAAGCAGTAGAGGCTTACTTGATATCGGTAGCGAAAAAAAATTAAAGCTACTTATCTAGAAAACAATCCATCCAAGTAGGATTCCTTAAATTCAATGTAGGTAGGTGCACCAGATGCGGTTACGTTGGGTATATCACACTCACTTAGTGATTGGATAATGGTATGCATCTCCTTTTGTGATAAACTTTGTCCAGCTTTGATGGCCATTTGTCTAGACATGCAACGAATTAATTTTTCTCTTTTACTATATTTTACTTCACCAGTAAAATGTTTAAACTGTTCTAATAATAATTCAATGGCATTTTTTTCGTTGCCTGATAAAACATCAGCAGGTATGCCTTGAATAATAAAACTATTGCTTCCAAAAGATTCTATTTCATATCCAATAATGGATAAGTCTTCCAGCATTTCATCTAATAATATGGCATCACTTGGGCTCAATTCCAACACCACTGGGAATAAACTTTTTTGAGTTGCATGGGGATGTGAACTTGCTTTTTGGTATTTTTCATATAAAACACGTTCATGTGCCAATTGCTGATGTAATATGATGCAGCCACTTTGCGTAGGGGCGATAATATAGGTATTGTGTAATTGTAACAATAGTGCATCTTCCAGTACGCTTAAACTTTCGGTTTCTTTGTACAAGCCCATGGAGGAAGGTTTAACAATATATGACTCAGTTGAAGGAGCGGTATCTGAAATTTCACTGGTCTCATTTGACGTACTCGGAATATTTGTAAAAAAACTTTTCCAATCCGTATCATTAGCGCTACTCGATTTGGGTATAAAATGCGCTTGATTTTTTTGTGTAAATCCTGCGTATAATGAATTGCTTGTAGCGGATTGAATTTTATCAGTCGTGAAGGGTTTTTGAATCGCGTCTAGTTGTTGAATATTCGCATCTAGTGAAAAATCAAGGGAAGGGGCTACGCTAAATTGTGCCAATGCATGTTTGACTGCGGCTTGAACAAAAGCGTATATTATTTTATCGTCCTCGAATTTAATTTCTTGTTTGGTAGGGTGTACATTAATGTCAATTTGTGAAGGGTCCACATCAATGTATAATATATAGCTGGGGTAACTGTCCTTGGGAAGTAATCCTTCAAATGCATTGGCTACTGCATGATGTAAATAGGCGCTTTTAATAAAACGACGATTCACAAAAAAGTATTGGTCGCTTCTTGTTTTACGCGCAGTTTCGGGTTTGCCAACAAATCCAGATACGGTTAAGTAATCCGTTTGTTCCCCTACAGTTACTAGTTTTGTTTGATAATTATTTCCCAGTACTTGAATGGCTCTTTGTTTAAAGCTGCCGCCCTCCCAATGATACACATCCTGTCCGTTACTTGTTAAACTAAAAAATATTTCAGGAAAGGAAAGCGCGACTCTTGTAAACTCTTCAATGATATGTTTTAATTCTGCTCCATTGCTCTTTAAAAAATTGCGACGTGCAGGCACATTGAAAAATAAATTTTTCATCGAGATGCTGGTACCGGTGTCATGAGCAATTGAACTACACTCCGTTACTTTACTATTTTCAATTTCAACCAATGTGCCCAATTCATCTTCGGATCTTTTGGTTTTTAAACTTACTTGCGCAACGGCTGCGATGGAGGCGAGGGCTTCCCCGCGAAATCCCATGGTTCTTATTTGAAATAAATCCTCAATCGTACTTATTTTACTGGTGGCATGTCGGGCAAATGCATTTTGGGCATCCGCAACGCTCATGCCTTTTCCATTATCAATGACTTGAATTAAGGCCTTCCCTGCATCATTGACAATTAATTTTATCTGAGTAGCACCAGCATCTACCGCATTCTCCATTAATTCCTTTACGGCACTAGCTGGCCTTTGAATCACCTCGCCTGCAGCAATTTGATTGGCAATGTGGTCCGGAAGTAAATGAATGGTATCAGACAAGTTTTAATGTTTTAAAGTGTGTAAAAGTAGTAAATTTGCCACTTAAAATTTCATCTAATGCACAGAACTGCGGACATTCAAAAGCGACCCCATCAATTTTTACCTGCGAATTTTGAACTTACCCAATGGGAAAGCCTGGAGCCCTATTTTAAGGCCTTATTGGATAGGGAAATTACCAATAAATTGACCTTAGAATCATGGATGCAGGACTTAAGTGAACTTGAAGCTTTTGTAAGTGAAGATGCCTGTTGGAGACAGATTAAAATGACTTGTGATACCACAGATAAAAGTTTGGAAGCGGCCTTTACTTTTTTCTGTATGGAAATTCAACCTAAAATTCAACCTTATGCGGATGCTTTAAATAAAAAATTAATCCAATGCCCATTTACAAGCGAGTTGGATGAAAAGGCCTATTTTACTTATTTAAGATCCGTTAAAAAAAGCATTGAATTATTTAGAGAAGAAAATATAACATTACAAGCGGAGTTAAGCGTTTTACAACAACAATATGGCACCATTGCGGGAAGAATGACCATTACGGTGGATGATAAAGAATATACTTTACAACAAGCAGCCCAATTTTTAGAAAGTGAGGATCGTGTAAAAAGAGAAGAAGTGTATTTAAAAATTCAAGAGCGTCGTTTACAAGACCAACAAGAAATGCATGATTTGTTTACTTCACTCATTCAAAAAAGACATCAGGTTGCCTTGAATGCAGGATTTGAAAATTATCGTGATTACAAATTTGCAGAATTAGGCAGGTTTGATTACACCAAGGAAGATTGTTTTAAATTTCATGATGCCATCAAAACACATGTGCTTCCAATCATTGATAAAATTTACGAACGCAAAAAAAATAAATTAGGATTAGCAACTTTAAAGCCTTGGGATACGGAAGCGGAACCTATTGGCACAAAGCCTTTGCGACCATTTACAGATGGGAAAGACTTATTTGATAAATCAGTTAGCTGTTTCGAACAAATCAATCCATTTTTTGCAGACTGTTTGAAAAAAATGGATTCCTTAAAACATTTTGATTTAGAAAGTAGACAAGGAAAAGCACCTGGAGGATATAATTGTCCATTGGCAGAATCGGGTGCGCCTTTTATTTTTATGAATGCGGCTGGTCAAATGAGTGATGTTACCACCATGGTACATGAAGTGGGACATGCGATACATTCATTTTTAGCACACCCCTTGCCCTTATCTGCATTTAAAGAATATCCCATGGAAATTGCAGAAGTAGCAAGTATGTCTATGGAATTATTTACGATGAATCATTGGCAGGCATTTTTTGATAATGTGCATGATTTAAATCGCGCACAAGAGCACCAATTGGAACGTACCATTACTATTTTTCCTTGGATTGCCATCATTGATAAATTTCAACATTGGGTGTATGAAAATCCGAATCATTCTATTGAGGAGCGTACAAAAGCATGGACAACCATTGCAAAAGAATTTTCTACCAATAGTATTGACTATAGTGGATTAGATAGGTACCGTGAAATTGCTTGGCAAAGACAATTGCATTTATTTGAAGTACCCTTCTATTACATTGAATATGGTATCGCACAATTAGGGGCCATTGGGATGTGGATGCAGTATCAAAAAAATCCCACACTTGCGTTGGAAAATTATATGAACGCTTTAAGTTTAGGAGGTACAAAAACACTACCTGAACTTTATCAGACTGCGGGCATCTCCTTTGATTTTTCATCCAACTATGTAAAAACTTTAATGGATTTTACAAGGGATGAATTGGAGAAACTATACCAATAGTTGCTTAGCTAAATGCAGTTAAGTCAAATAGGTTAAGTTAAAAGACAAGGCAAATTTTAATTTGCGGAAGGCGGAGTGCTTGGTCCGTTGCTTGGTCCATTATTCGGTCCGTTGTTCGGACGATTCATTGGCGGACGATTATTATTTGGTCTTGGTCCGTTGCCTGGTCCGTTATTGGGTCCATTGTTTGGACGATTCATCGGTGGACGATTATTATTCATCGGTCTTCCACCTGCTGAATTCCCTGCTTGCCCTCCTGGACGATTAGGTCCTGGACGATCATTAAATGGTCTGTCGTTATTCGGTCTGTCGTTATTCGGACGACGATCGTTGTTATTGAATCTTTGTTGATCGCGTCGACGACGATCATTTTTCTCTAAACTCTTTAAACTAATTTGACCAACTACATCTACGAAGTCAGGTTCTACCTCTTTAGGTTTACCACTGGTTACCTCCACCGCTTGCAATTCTTCAACAGCAACACCTTGTTGGTTTAATTTTTTTATTTCCTTCACGCGTTCAATCGTTAAAGGGTAATGCTTTGTGTTATTAGGCAAAGTATACCACATTAAGTTTTTGAAAATATCTTTTTTAATTAAAAACGCTTGCCCCATGACTGTTTGCAAATTATCCGCATAATCAGGGAATGCTTGTAATGCATCTAGATAAGTATCTAATTCAAAATTCAAACAACATTTAAGTCGACCACATTGGCCACTCAACTTCGTTTGATTAATAGATAAGTTTTGATAACGCGCGGCAGTGGTGTTGACGCTTTTAAAGTCATGTAACCAAGTACTACAACAAAGTTCACGACCACAACTTCCAATGCCTCCTACTTTTGCAGCTTCTTGTCGGATGCCTATTTGACGCATCTCCACTTTTACTTTAAACTCAGTAGCGAATATTCTAATTAGTTCTCTAAAATCAATACGGTCATCAGCGGTATAAAAGAAAGTTCCTTTTTTGCCATCTGCCTGAATTTCTACCTCACTCAATTTCATTTGCAATCTAAAGTACCTTGCATGCGCACGACTTTTTGCAAGTATATCTGCCTCCCTACTTTTACTAATTTTAAAAGCTTCAATATCTCGTTCGTTACTTGGTCTAAGAATTTTTTTGATTTCAACGCTGGATTCCTCGATGCCTCTTTTTTTAAGTTGCAACCTAACCAGTTCGCCTGTCAAACTAACTTCACCTAAGTCAAAGCCATTTACGCCTTCGACAGTGACATAATCGCCCTTTTCAAAAATTTGGTTGCTTAAATTTCTAAAGAATTCTTTACGACTACCTTGGTTAAAACTAACTTCAACCACCTTACATTGACTATTAATATCGTCAATAGGTAAATCGCTTAACCAATCATGCACATTTAAACGGTTACATCCACCTGTGCTACAACCACCGTTGCTTTTGCAACCGCCTGGTTTACCAGTTCCACATGATCCACATCCCATATATCGTTAATTCA